>Ga0209494_1000032_pt1 | contig 73404 bp, 85 predicted proteins | sample EN1Hudseemescosm_FD_184628 | JGI IMG/M metagenome (GOLD analysis project Ga0209494, IMG submission 184628) | Methane-oxidizing microbial communities from mesocosms in the Hudson Canyon - EN1B Hudson Canyon (SPAdes) (version 2) | ecosystem: Environmental > Aquatic > Marine > Cold seeps | place... | reverse complement strand
TATTTTCGACATCACTTTGGGCGCACGGTGGTGCGGCTGGAACGGATACGGACCAATGTAAGATTGAAATTGATGGTGAGTGGGTTCACTACACGGCTTACCAGCCTTTTATCGCACCGGGTGAAGAATATTGTTCTTCAATTCCTGAGATTAACACGCCAACTAATTTAGTGTTTGATTACATCGGCACCAAGTTACGGGGTGTTCAAATGGAATATGAAATCACTAAAGAGCCAGAAGGTAACCGTATTCTTTTTAAAGAAGCGGCTAAACATACGACGGGTACTGTGAACACAACGCATAGTTTCACCGAAGCGAGCCGTTATTTGATCCATTTGAAGTTGATTCCTGACACCGGTGAGCCAACTGATGTGCATTTAGGTTTTACTATTGGTAGTGGTGCGGGTACGAGTTGGACTATGTTAGCGATGTATGCTTTCTTCGTCTTTGCTGGGCTTTATGTTCTTTACTTATCGCATGCAGGTTTTAAAGAGTTTGCTGATAAATTAATGGGTAAAGCAAAAGAATTATAAGTTATTGGTTTAGAAAATAAGGGTGATAGTGATTGCCGTTGTTTATCGGTAAGAAGGGTTGTGATTCTGGTTGCTACATAAAGTAGCAACCAGCGAAAAACTCAGGTATCTATTGCTAGGTGAAGGCGTATTCTGATGATGTTCAGGATGCGCCTTTTTTAATGCTTAGGCTTTTGGTAGGCCAAGATATAGTAGTCCAGTAGATGGAGTCGGCTGAGAAGTTCTATCGTCAGTGTTTCAATGAGTGCGGTAAAGTGGAGTTGTTTTTGTTGGGCGCCCATTGTTCGTAAATAACGATAAGTGGGAAGGGTGTTATCGGTAATATTTTTTTCCGTGATTGTGGTGAACCCCGTTTGCTTGGCCAAAGCATGATACTGGTGTAAAGGTGTGTCGACACGACAGTGGCCGTAAAATCCAACATCAAAGGGTTTAGGTAGTGTTATTTTCATGAGCGGTGCAATAATTTTTTTAGGGGTGAAATCAGAAAGGGATAAAATGCCGCCCGGTTTTAAAACCCGAAAGGCTTCTTTTAAAAACTGCGCCCTATCGGGAAAATGGAATATACACTCGACAGCTAAGACGCGATCAAAAACCTGGTCTGGGTAGGGTAAAGCACAAGCATTTCCTTGATGAAACTGGAGAGTGTTAGGTGGGTTGGGCTTAACCTGTTTTTGCGCGCGTTGTAATTGACGGTTATCAATATTTAAGCCGTGTAGTGTCATGTTGGATTGTGTTTCATTTATAAGAGCTAAGGTGCCGCCAAAGCCACATCCCACATCTAAGACAACTTGTTTTTCTGCAATCTTCCCAGCAACACAAACTTGCTGACTTAGGCGGTCAGTTGCATGTGCAAAATCAGCACCAGTTAAGAGGGCTGTACGGGGCTTTGACCAATACCCCCAATGGACATGACGGCCAAAACTTTGGGTCACGTCAGGATCTTGTTGTGCTAAAGAATCCAACAAATAGTCAAAATAGGGAAGATTAACTTTGGGTGTTTTGGGGTTGTCCATGACTGTTCCAGTCCTGTTGATGTGGTGTCTTTAGAGTTTACGTTAAACGTTAAAAAAGAAAAAAGCATTATTTAGAGTAAAAAGGTTTAACAGAGCAGGCCGTTAAATTAATTTTTAGGGGTATAGCCTATTTAGGAGGCGCAACCGTATACGAAAAGTAAATGCATGGTAGAGAGCGTATCTTTGAATCATGGCTAACTGAGGCGCGGACTAGGAACCCATAAAGATAGGTTTTTTTGGATTGAAACTAAGTACAAGGGCGATGGTAAGTTGGCCGGTATCATGATGCACTACCGCGCGATAGAACATTGTAGGGCCGTGTTTTTATACGGTTAGTATTTTATTGACTCTCTGTTCTGCAGGCGTTGAGTGTGGTCGAAATATTGAGTGCCAGATCTTCCCGCAAGATAACTTCAATAGATTGGATTGATGAGGCAGAACATCGTAGATAATTTATTTGTCCGTCGGAACCGTTAACAATAAACCAGCCTTGGTTGGTGTTTAACAGGCCTTTTATTCTTTCTGCGTTAAGTTGGCTTAATTGAGTTTGTAATTGTTCAAAATCGAAACAGTGTTGTGCTGGAAACTGTTGGCCAAAACTCTGGTAACCATCGGCGTGGTTGGTGAGCGTATTGGGGTCATTCTCAGTTGGGTGTAAAAAAGTACTTTTGTTCGTGTGTGTGAATGAGGTCTGTCTCTGTGGGTTTCTGGGTAGGTTGAGCCAGGATGCATCCAGTTGTCCTTGTGTGGTTTGGGCAATGCGTTCTTTAGGGGGTGAGGCTTTTTTGCCCCATTGGTGAAATAACTCGATGGCATTATGATCAGCCATATCTGTTTTATTGGCTATTAAGACATCCGACAAGGCAATTTGGTCGCGGAAGGTTTGGTGCTGAGCGTAGCGGGGGTCTGTTAATTTTCTGGGGTCTACTAGGCAAATACTTGCTTTAAGGTCAAGTACCTCTTTAAATAGGTCGCTCGAAAGCATCTCTAAAACTTGTTTCGGATGACCGAGCCCGCTGGGTTCAATTAGAAGACGGTCTGGGGTGGCTTCTTTGAGTAGATTATTAATGCTGACTTGAAACGGTACATTTACCGCGCAGCACAAACATCCCCCCACTATTTCTTTAACGGCAATACCGGTAGCACTATAGAAAACACCATCGAGGCCAATTTTTCCAAATTCATTAACTAATACCGCCCAGTTTTCGTTATTTGGTTTTTGCTCGAGTAAATTTAAAATAGCTGTTGTTTTGCCAACGCCAAGAAAACCGGTAATTAGATTAGTGGGGATATGTGATAAGTGTTTTGTTGTCATTGATCTTAAAAGGGTCGTAAGGTGACCTTTGGGTCGCCGTGCATTTTTAGATTTATACCACTTACAGGGAGTGGAAGCGTCAGGTATTTTTAACATTTAATGCTTTTTACGTGCAAAGGAAATAGGGTTGGGCATTAGAAAAAGATCAGTCTTATTGTCTTAATCCGCATAGGTAAAGGTTTTGAGGTAGCCTTTTTAAAGTTGAAAAGGCCGTGTAGGCTGAGTCTGAGTCTTACAGAAACGTGTCAAGCATTTTTTAGGAATTTAAACACAAGTGGTGTAACACCTAAGAGCGATACACTAACGAAGCGCTATAAGTTATTGTTTTTAAATGGATATGAAATAAGTCATTGATTTTAAAGGGATTTATTTTATGTCTGAAAATTGGTCAGAGGTGCAATAGTACTGTAAAGATCATGGCTTTAGGGGGCGATAAACAATTAATCCACAAAGTTATCCACATTTTTTGTGCATAACTTTGCGGTGATAAAATAGATCATTATCGACAAATAAATGGCTTGGAGTGCTATGGTAGGGCCTGAAAAACAACCTCAAAGGAGAGCGCTGTATGGCCTTAGTTTCATTACGACAACTTTTAGATTATGCTGCTGAACATAATTTTGCTGTTCCAGCATTTAATGTCAGTAATATGGAACAAGTTCAAGCCATTATGCAGGCGGCGGATAGTTGTGATAGTCCAGTAATTATGCAAGGTTCTGCAGGGGCAAATAGATATGCAGGGGAAGTTTTTTTACGGCACCTTATTTGTGCCGCTGTCGAACAATACCCGCATATTCCTGTGGTTATGCACCGGGATCATGGGCCTTCGCCAACAATTTGTGCGCAGGCGATTCAGTCTGGGTTTAGTTCCGTTATGATGGATGGTTCTTTATTAGAGGATATGGCGACGCCCGCATCATTTGAATATAACGTCAAAGTGACGCAAACAGTTGCAAATATGGCCCATGCCTGCGGCGTATCGATTGAGGGCGAGATCGGTTGTTTAGGGTCGCTAGAAAACAAGTTGGAAGAGGGTAGTAAGACCGTTGATCACAGTCAGTTGTTAACTGATCCGGATGAAGCCATTGAATTTGTTAAACAAACGCAGGTTGATGCTTTAGCCGTCGCGATTGGTACCAGTCATGGTGCTTATAAATTTAGTAAACCCCCTACCGGTGACGTATTGGTGATAAGTCACCTAAAGCGCTTACAACAATGCTTGCCAAATACGCATTTTGTGATGCATGGATCGAGTTCTATTCCTCAAGAGTGGTTGAAAATTATTAATAGTCATGGCGGTAATATTCCTCAAACCTATGGTGTGCCGGTAGCAGAAATTGTTGAAGGAATTAACTATGGGGTTCGTAAGGTTAATATTGATACCGATTTACGGATGGCTTCGACGGGGGCTATTCGACACTATATCGCACAATCTGATAATGCCGCTGAATTAGATCCTCGAAAGATTTATCAAGCTGCACGTGACGCTATGCAGGAACTTTGTCAGACGCGCTATGAAGCATTTGGCAGCGCTGGGCATGCGCATCTGATTAAAGCTGTTCCATTGGCGGATATGGCTAGGAAATATCTCTAGTACTCACCGAGACTGATTTGATTGATGCTGTATTGTGAGTGTGTTTTTTAATAATAAGATGTGTAACTATGAATATTGATACTGTTTTAGCCAGTGCTAAGAAAAGTCGTGTTGCATCACGGCTATTATCGTTAACATCTGAATCTTTACGTAATAAGGCGCTGGTTCAAATGGCTGAGGCGCTTGAGGGAATTCAATCTCAAGTATTACGGGTTAATGCACAAGAGGTGGAAAAAGCGAAACAAGCGGGCCAGTCGGCAGCGATGCTTAAGCGCCTAACGCTTAACGAGGACGTCTTTCATTATATGCTGTCTAGGCTAAGGAAGGTCGCTCAGACACCGGACCCATTAAATCGAATTTTGGCAGGGCATACCAATCCTAAAGGACTTCAGGTTTATAAAAAATCGGTTCCAATAGGTGTGGTTGGGATGATTTATGAGTCAAGACCTAATGTTACTACTGATGCGGCAGGTGTTTGTATTAAAAGTGGAAATGCGATTATCCTACGCGGAGGATCAGAAGCATTGCAAACTAATATGTTATTGGCCGATGCCATGATTGCTGGAGCGGTCGCGGCTGGGTTGCCGGAACATGCCATACAAATTATTCGTGCACCGGGCCATGCGGCGGTGAGTGAATTACTGGCTCTGGATGGCTATGTGGATGTTTTAATTCCTCGCGGTGGGAAGGGACTCATAAAGCGTATTGCTGAAGGAACTCGAATTCCTGTGATTAAACATTACGATGGTATTTGTCATCTTTATATTGCGGATGATGCAGATTTAAAGCAAGCCGTTGCGTTGGCAGTGAACTCAAAATGCCAAAGTATTCAAGTCTGTAATGCGCTCGAAACGTTGTTGGTTGATCAGAAGGGGGCAGAGAAAGCCTTGCCCATGTTGGAAGCGGCATTTGCGGAAAAAGGTATTGCGCTACGAGGGTGTGAAAATACACGGAAAATTTTAACTGACATTGAGTTGGCGACAGAAGAAGACTGGCACAGTGAGTATTTAGCACCGCTGTTGTCAATAAAGGTGGTGAGTGGTTTAGAGGCGGCCATTACGCATATTAATCATTATGGCTCGGGACATACCGATGGCATAGTTACGCAAAGTTTGGCTCAAGCACAATGCTTTGAGCAGCAAGTTGATTCGGCATCGGTGTTGATTAATGCTTCAACAAGATTGTCAGGAGGCGGTGATTATGGCTTAGGGGCGGTCGTTGGAATTAGTACTGATAAATTACATGCTCGGGGGCCGGTGGGGCCTGAGCAATTGACAACTTACAAATGGGTGGTTTATGGCGAAGGTCATTTGCGAGAGTAGTCGAAGATGACGGTACATTAAGCGATACCTAGAGCTATTGAGGTGGAGTGTTGCACGACTTAGTGTTGATGGTTTTTAAAAAATAAATAGGTTAATTGTTTTAAGGAATTATTATGGGATTGTTAGATAAATATTTTGGTGTGAGAGAAGGGTTTGTAAAAAAGCTTTATAAGAAGAGTGGCAAGAAGGAATATGAAGGTCATATTAAGAATGGGAAGCAATATGGGTTATGGATTGGATATTACGAAAATGGACAAAAACGGAACGAAGTTAACTTTGAAAATGGCAAGAAGATAGGGTTAAACACGATCTGGTTTGAGAACGGGAATAAGAAAGGGGAAGAAAACTATAAAGAGGATGACTTAGACGGCCCTTTTATTGAATGGAATGAAGATGGCAGTATTAAGTATAAAGCCATTTTCAAAGACGGTGTATTAGTTGAGAAAGATGGAGAGGATGTTGGGTGAAAAACAAGACCGGGTGAATGACTTCTGAAAGAAGATAAGCTGTCAGGCGTTTTTTATTACTGATTAGTTAAAGAGACCAAGGGTTAGTCTGAGTGTCTATCAATACTCATTGAAGCCTAAATTTAGGTTAAAATAAGAACTACTTAATTTTTAAATTGTTAGCTATGAAAAAAGACATTCCCGGTACTGATTTTGAATCATTCACTTTTTCTGATGAAGTCCTATCGGCGATTAAAACAATGGGGTTTGAAACCCCAACTGAGATTCAAAGTAAAACGATACCTGTTATTTTAGAAGGTAAAGATGTTCTTGCGCGTGCGGATACGGGGTCTGGGAAAACGGCTGCTTTTGTTTTGCCGTTATTAGATAATTTGAGCAATCAAAATGTTTATTCTAAGATCGGGCGCAGTCAGCGCTTTAATGCAACGGAAAGAGTGGCAAGTAACTGTGTACAAATTATTGTGTTGGTGCCTACGCGTGAGTTAGCGATTCAAGTTGCTGATGTTTTTTCTGCATTAGCTGAAAATATCCAGCCTACGCTCAAGTGTTTGAGTGTATACGGAGGGGTAAAAATTAATCCTCAAATGCAAGCCTTGCGAGGTGGTGTGGATATATTGGTATCAACACCTGGACGGTTGCTAGACCTAGCAGACCAAAATGCGATTAAGTTTAATCAAGTGAAAACCTTGGTTATTGATGAAGTCGATCGCTTGATGAAAGGTGATTTTCAAGAAGAGATTGAACGCATTGGTAAGCTATTACCCAATAAACGTCAAAATTTGATGTTTACGGCAACTTTTCCAGAAAGTATTACACCACTAGTACGCGATGTAATGGTAGCACCTGAAATTATTAATATAGATGAGTTTGAAGATGAATTGGACATAGAGCAGCGAGCGATTACCGTCAATCATCATCAAAAGAATGATCTCTTGGCGCATTTAATTCGTGAGAATGATTGGCAACAGGTTTTGATTTTCTGTAGTGCCAAACGAACGTGTGATAATTTGGTCAAAAAGCTTGAGAAAAGAGAGATTGAAGCCGTTGCGATGCATTCGAATAAAGAGCAATCGGTGCGAATAGCAGCACTCAAGAATTTTAAGGCCGGTAAGATACGTCTTTTAGTGGCTACCGATGTAGCCGCACGGGGAATTGATATTGACCAGTTACCGTGTGTTATTAATTATGATTTACCGCGATCGCCCAATGACTATGTCCATAGAGTAGGACGAACTGGGCGCGCGGGAGAAAAAGGACTGGTTATTTCTCTAATTTCACACCATGAATACCAGCATTTTTTGGTTATAGAAAAACGTAATTCAATCCAATTAGAACGAGAAGAAGTTGTAGGTTTTGAGGTCGATGCAGTGGCGCCGCCAATGCCCAAGAAAAGTCCTAAAATAAAAAAAGTAAAGCGAACTAAAAAACAAAAAGGGCCACTTAAAAGTGATCAAGAAGCAACGCGTAAAACAATGGATCAATCTGATCAGAAGTCGCATGAGGTAGAGCCGTTAGAATCTACTGCAAATGCTCATATTTGGGGCAATCTAAAAAAGAAATAAATTTATCTAAGGCGTGGGTAGTTTTTAAAATAGGTTTTTATTTGGCTGAAGGCGTTTAAGCGTTTCTGACGCAGAGATTGTCACAAAAGTATAAATTAAGTGTATTGTTAACAAATAGTCGTAAAAAAGATCAAGTGAGTTATAGTTTAAATTGAAGCTAGAGGGGTACCATGCCATGATTCAAGATACTATAGTAAAAATAAACGCTCTGATTGAACAAGCTGATCGACTGACGCGTGAGCAGCGTAGCCAACTGTTAAGTTTAACCGAACAGTTACAGCGTGATATTCAATTAATTGAAACTGTTGACCAAGAACAAGCACAAAGTGTTGCTGTTTTAGCCAAGCTGACCAGTCATGAGTATCTACGGTCGGAGCAAAACCCTGAACTTATTGCGATGGCTGAAGAAGGATTGGCACTTGCTATTGCGGATTATGAAAAGTCACACCCTAAGTTATATCAAACACTACAGTCTTTGTGTATTGCGCTGCGGGGGTTGGGAGTTTAGTTTTTTAAAAAGGTGTAGCTTGTTTTAAAAAGAGGTCGTTGGTTAGTTATTATTTAATCGGCAATGAGCCCTAGGGCGACACAGAAAAATAAAGCATTTAATGCGTAGGAGTAACGATGAAATTGATCACAGCGATTATTAAACCGTTTAAATTGGATGACGTTCGTGAAGCATTGTCTGAAATTGGCATAGCAGGTTTAACAGTGACAGAAGTTAAAGGGTTTGGTCGTCAGAAAGGGCATACAGAGCTCTACCGTGGCGCTGAGTATGTGGTGGATTTTCTCCCCAAAGTGAAACTAGAAATTGCTGTTTCTGAGGATATTGTTGATACTGCTTTGAGTGCATTAGTCAATGCTTCTAGAACAGGAAAAATTGGTGACGGTAAAATTTTTGTGACATCTTTAGAGCAAGTGATTCGTATTAGGACCGGGGAGTCGGGTGAAGATGCCATTTAAGGATGATTGAAGTTCTACGGCTTAATTGTTTTACTCTAAACCGTCTGTTGACGGTTTTTTTTGATCACTCATTGTCTTTATGCTTTCAGGCAGAGCCCTAAGGGTAATGGTTTTTCTTTGAGCATAATGGTCATTTTCTTATGATAAAATCAACGGTACTATTTTATCCACCAGTCAACAGCAAATAGCCCTATTCTTTATGAGTGTTAATGATCAAGATAATCAAAGTCAAATCATTTGTGATTGTACGGGAACTACTCATGACAAGGTTTTATCGTTAATTGCACAAGGTTTTGATCTAGATAAAATTTCGAGTGCAACCGGTGCAACCACGGGCTGTGGCGCTTGTGATGCTGAGATTATGACTTTGATTGATGAAAACACCAAAACGATTTAATTGGGCTGTTTACATGATTGCCCTATACCTGTGGGTAACGTTGAAAGATAACGAAAAAAGGTATGATCATTCTGGTGGATTGTTTGAGTTGCTACGCAGGATAAGCCCTAAGGGCAGTAAACAGGTTGAACGAATTAGCCGGGGTGAGGGAGACCCATTTTTTAAAGGTTTTTAGGGGTTACTAGATATGGCGACTGGACTTTTTGTTATTCTTGATGATGTGGCGATGTTGCTGGAAGATGCTGCGCTCATGAGTAAGGTTGCGGTTAAAAAAACAGTAGGCTTGTTGGGTGATGACCTTGCAGTGAATGCTGAGAAAGCGATTGACTTTCCTGCGACACGTGAATTGCCTGTTATTTGGGCGATTACCAAAGGGTCATTCGTTAATAAAATAATTATTTTACCTATCGTTTTTTTATTAAGTAGTTTTTTACCTGAGCTGATTGTACCGATATTACTCGTCGGTGGTAGCTACCTCAGTTATGAGGGAACTGAAAAAGTATTTGAGTGGTTTTCACGCTATAGTACGAAAGCAGGTGTTGTTCATCAGTCTCTAAAGGAGACCGGAAAGACCCAAACTGAAGCGACAAAAATTAAAGCTGCGATACGGACTGATTTTATTCTTTCGATTGAAATTATTGTTATTACGTTGGAAACGGTTATTGATCAGGTTATGCCTGTTCAGATTATGGTGGTTAGTTTAATCGCTTTACTGGCAACGGTAGGTGTTTATGGTTTTGTCGCTTTTTTAGTTCGAATGGATGATGTAGGCCTGTATTTAATTAAACGGTCCCTTCTATTAACAGGGCTCGAGGCGCGTGGTTTTCGATTGTGTGGTGAGGTTTTGGTGGCTTCTTTGCCCAAGATTATTCGGATATTAACGGTTATAGGTACGGTGGCCATGTTAGTGGTTGGTGGGGGTATGTTTGTACACAATGTTGATACGGTACATTCGGTGTTATTTTTTTTGCCGTCGTTGGTTGCGGATTTGGTTTTAGGGTTAGTGGTCGGCGCAAGCTTAGTGATGGGTTTGTCAAAAATTCAATCAGTGTTAAATAGGTGATTTTTTCGATTATAAAAGCACAAGATAATTTTATTTGTTAGCTTGATCAGGTTTTTGTGAGGATATAGGGTTTGAAGGCTATTTGAATAGATAAGCTGGTGTCCTTTAAAATCACGCTATGAGGCGGTGTGGACTTTTCCTAATTGGGTATAAATCAATAATGAGTTTTTTAAAAGTAATAATTCTTCGGGGTCTATTTATAGGCTTGTTTATAGTTTTTATGGCGGGCTGTACGCCCTCTAAAGTCAAAAGACTGGTTTCCTCAACAGAAAACCAAACAATAGTGACTGAAAGTCCTCAGGTTGATGAATCTGGTTTTCAGTCCAGTATTGATAGCGTCATGCCCCGTTTAAAAAAAAGCACTGTAAAACGCTCAGAGATAGCGAAAGAAATAGCCGTGGTTAAACACGATGAATTGAACCGTATATCAAAAGTTAACAATACTGAGGCTATAAATGTAAGCAGTGTAAAGGATGATTCACAGATTAAACTTGAGATGTCAGAGGGGGCAGGGCTTTCATCGGATAAGGTTAAAATGTCAGACATTGCGGTAACTGAAAGAATCCTTAATGGACATGATGAGAGTATTAAAGAAGCTAGCCGTGTTCATTTAATATTGGTGGGTACGGCGATTAGCGTTAAAGAGGTCGTGGGTGTTACTTTAAATTTGGAAGGGAGTTGGAGTAAGGTAAAAGAGGCTTTAGTTTCAAGTTCTGAGGTTAATAATAATTATTCTGTGCTGAAAGAGGCAGCGGGTATTCAATTGAATCTTACGGGTAATGCGGTCGCGGTGAAAGTTGCAGAGGATATTAGGCTAAGCCTTGAGGGCAATGCCGTTCGGAATTAAAGAAAATAATAGGAAGTGAAAGGTATGAATATTTTTTTAAAAATAATTATGTTACTGATGGTCACTCTAGGGAGTGCCTACGCTGAAGTCACGCATCGTATCAGTGGTACGATCAATGTTACCAAAGTCGCTGAAGATGATGCTGTTAATATTCGATGTGTGTTGATGGAGAAAAAAGGAGGGAGCCGTTTTCGGTATTTTGAAAAAAAGGTTAATGTCGTGTTAAATTCAAAGGGTATGTCGACGTGGGAACTTAACTGGAAAGATAAGGATGAGAAATATGACCGGTATAGCTGCAAAGCCTATTGTGATGGGTGCTCCGGTGATACTCAATATGCTAATATAGGAAATTTTTAAAGCTATGGTGTGCGCAATGTGCCCTGTCTATAGGTTAGCTTTATTAACGCTTAAATAACTTAAATCGAAACTAATCATGAGCCTATTACCCGAGTGTCCGCAGTGCAATTCCTCCTACACGTATGAAGATGGTGTGTCATATGTGTGTCCTGAATGTGCACATGAATGGGGTGCAAGTTTGGATGATGGCGATTCAAATGATGATCTGCTTGTTAAGGATTCAAATGGGAATATGCTGACTGATGGCGATACAGTTTCAGTCATTAAGGATCTTAAAGTTAAAGGTTCTTCAACAGTTGTTAAAGTAGGGACTAAAGTTAAAAATATTCGCTTGGTGGATAGTGATCATAATATCGATTGTAAAATTGCGGGTATTGGTGCGATGAAATTAAAGTCTGAATTTGTGAAAAAAGTTTAATGGTTGCGGCAATTCAGTTAGCTATCAGCGCTCTTTGGCGTGAGGTTGAACTATTGTTATTTTCTTTTGTCCTAAACTCAGTGCGTGGAGAATATGGCATATTTCTGCTTTTTTATTACAACCTTTTAGCAAAGTGCCAGCTTTTTTTAAAGTGGCCATCACGTACTATAAGGGTGCATTTTTGATTTATCAGAATGTGCCCTTATTTATAGGGGGTTGTCATTTTTCTTAAGAGAGCAACGTAAATCATCTTTGGGTCGTTAGGGTAAAGTATAATGATATTTTTCTCAAAATATTGATGAAAGAAACCCCTAAGTTACTACTGTAAAGCAATCATGTCAGCAAATAAGTATCAAGCAAAGAATCAAGACCCACTGCATGGAATTACCTTGAAAATGATAGTGACTCAGTTAACAGAATATTATGGTTGGGAAGCATTAGCCAAGAGCATCAATATTAATTGTTTTAAAAGTGATCCTAGCATTAATTCAAGTCTGAAGTTTTTACGAAAGACCCCGTGGGCAAGAGAGAAAGTTGAACAACATTATTTGAAAATGAAATGGTTGCAAGGAAGTGCCGCTAAATCTGATCATCGCTAAGCAATAAATATGTTTTGTAATATAGATATAGCCTTAATTACGGGAGGTTTTTTAAGAAATGAGGACTGTTGAAATTTCAAGTGAGCCGGTTGAGCTCTATAAAATTATTAAGTTTGAAGGGCTCGCCGCTAGTGGTGCAGAAGCTAAAGAGGTCATTGCTGCCGGTCAGGTTTTAGTCAATGGTAAGGTTGAAATGAGAAAGCGTAAGAAAATAGTTTCGGGTGATATTGTGTTATTTGGTGAAGATGAAATCCATATTCAACTTTGCTAATCATGTTGATTGCCTTTAAGAAAGGATGAAAAGGCGGTAATTAAGAGCATACAAGAATAAGGGTGCGTGTTTGGGGTTTGATAACAGCTCGGCTTGGTTCATTTTTCTTAAAAAGGTACAAGACTAAGTAAGTGTTAGGTATAAAAAAGCTTATAATAAGCAATTAATATTAATTAGGAGAGGGTAATTATGACGTTCAATAAAATAGTGGTCATGGTCTTTATTTCGTTGTTAGCTATATCAACAACCAGTCAGGCACAAAGTGCATTAGATAATAAGTATTTCGCTCAACAGTTAGAGATTGATAAAAAGAAACGTATCAAACATGCGTTAAAGAAAAAGAAACGTGCAGAAGCCGCTGCTGCTGCCGCTGCCGCAAAGGCTCAAGCACCCGTAGTTGCTCCAGTTGTAAAATCTAAGAGTTCGGCTCCTGCTACTGCTCCTGCTGTGATGGGCAATTGTAAACAAATGCAGGCGCATTATAAGAAAATGTGTATGACTAAAGGCGATATGATTCGCTGGGTGAAATAAGTAATTTTGCAAATAATAAATTAGTTGTTTCCAGAAAATATTCACCGAGGGTTTGTAATTTTCCTCGTTTAAATTACATTTAGAACGGTATGTTGCTTTAGTTACTGACATACCTTTTTCTCTCTTATGTGTGTGGCGTATTCTAACAAATGTTGGGGTGCGCCTTTTTTATTGCGTGTGTTTCAGCCGCATAAGAGTGTTTCAGTAGAAGCATTGCCTTCGGGTGTTGTTTTTTTGAAAAAGACAACAGTCAATCAAATCTGGTTTGAAATTAGAGAGCATCTTTTAGGCCTACCGGTCTTTCAAGAAAGACCGGTAGGCCTATTAAATGAGTACCGTAGCGATTTATTTATGATTGACTGGCAAGATAGTCTTCATAGTTTCCTTTAAAGTCAATAATACCCTCATCCGTAAATTCGAGTATACGCGTTGCTAATGACGATACAAATTCACGGTCATGGCTTACAAAGAATAAAGTGCCTGGGTAATTGTCCAGTGCTAAATTCAGGGATTCAATGGATTCCATATCTAAGTGATTGGTGGGTTCATCCATCATCATAATATTGGCGCGTTCTAACATAAGTTTGCCAAATATCATGCGACCCTTTTCGCCCCCTGAGAGGACGTTTACTTTTTTATCGATGTCATTTTGAGAAAACAACAAGCGACCGAGGGTACCGCGAATGACTTGGTCGTCATCTTGGGGCTGGCGCCATTGATTCATCCATTCAATTAACGGTAAATTGTGTGAGAAATAACCGGCACTATCTTGAGGGTAATAAGAAATATTGGCATTTTCTGACCATTTGATGGTGCCGTTTGTTGTGTTTATTTCATTCATTAAACACTTTAATAACGTGGTTTTACCGATTCCATTAGGTCCAATAATTGCAACACGTTCACCCACTTCGATCATTAAGTCCAAATTTTGAAACAGTTGCTCATCAAAGCTTTTACTTAACCCTTGGGCCTCCAAGGCTAAACGATGAAGTTTTTTATCTTGATCAAAACGAATAAAAGGATTTTGACGACTTGAGGGTTTAATTTCAGCAAGATTTATTTTTTCTAATTGCTTTGCTCGGGAGGTTGCTTGTTTTGATTTTGAGGCGTTGGCAGAAAATCGACTTACAAAGGCTTTAAGTTCGGTGATTTGTGCTTTTTTCTTGGCATTTTCAGCTTGGAGACTTTCAGTGACCTGTGTGGCAGCAGTCATATAATCATCATAAGAGCCGGGATAGATGCGAACTTCACCATAATCTAAATCGGCCATATGGGTACAAACACTGTTTAGGAAATGGCGGTCATGTGAAACAATAACCATGGTGCAGTTGCGTTCATTGAGTATATCTTCTAGCCAACGAATGGCGTTAATGTCTAGGTTATTGGTGGGTTCGTCAAGTAACAGAATATCCGGTTCAGAGAATAAGGCTTGAGCGAGTAGAACGCGTAATTTCCAACCGGGGGCCACTTCACTCATTAAGCCATAATGTTGTTCAACAGGGATACCTACACCCGCTAAGAGTTCACTGGCGCGTGCTTCTGCAGAATAACCATCCATTTCAGCAAATTGAGACTCAAGATCACCAGCCCGCATACCGTCTTCTTCAGATATTTCAGATTTTGCATAGATGGCATCACGTTCTGATTTAACCGCCCAGAGTTCGTCATGACCCATAATGACGGTATCGATGACTGCAGATGTTTCGTAGGCAAATTGATCCTGTTTTAATTTCCCAATACGTTCGTGAGGGTCTTTAGATACATTTCCCGATGAGGGCTCGAGGTCTCCACCCAGTATTTTCATAAAGGTCGATTTTCCACAGCCATTAGCGCCAATAAGGCCATAACGGTTGTTGTTTCCAAATTTAACTGAGACATCTTCAAACAGTGGTTTTGCACCAAATTGCATGGTGATATTGGCAGTTGCGAGCATTTTTTTCCTAGCTAATAAAAAGTAGATACCGTGGGCTTGACGGATTTACCGTAAAAACACCCAAGGTGTAAGTGATTTTTTTTAAGGGAGCAAATTATACGTTGTTTTATCTGTTCTATGGTTTTCTTTGTCTTTTAACGTAAATAAAATGTAAAAAAAGACCTGCGGTCTTCACCGGTTAAGAAAGACTTACAGAAGTATTGATTGAGTTATGACACTGTATGAAAAAGATAATACCTGCTAATAGAATAAATAAGGGTAATAGCGTCGTCAGGACAACCCATTTAAGAATATTCATTGTAAAACCCCATCATAATTATAGTGATGAGAATAGTATAAGAATTGCAAGGCATTTAGTCACTGTGGCAAATTGCCACTGAGTCAGATTGTCGCTGATAAAATTGTTAATTAATTTTCCCTTGACGGTTTGTTAACGCGATCGGTATTTTTTAAATGTCGCTTCATCAAAGGGTTCACCTAAAACAAAAGCAGTTAATTTATTCATCGGTACAGAGCGGTGAAGAAACCAAGACCAGGGGGCACAAATAATCATGGCTAGAGTCGTGTTTGTGATAACAGAATAGCTCAGTAAAACGGTAACTAGGCTAAAGTAAGGGATAGTAAATACTGTGGCCCAGATTGAAATAACCAAAGACCACCGGATAAAACGTTCAGATTTGGTTTTATATAGCGCATTGTGACTCATAATTATTTAGTGATTTAAAGGGAGTGTTGTGAAATAAGGAATAAAATCAATAAATAAGGTAACAGGTTGAAGTCTAAATACCTAAATATGATTAAGTCTCTATGTTATATTGCTAACTTCTTATAATGGGCATGGGGGTTTAAATGAAATTTCTTACAGCACTTTCTTTAAGTATTGCAGGTTTAGCAGGGGTAGCGACTTTTTTGGCGGTAGGTCCATTGAGTGGGATATTCTTTATTTGGGCGGCAACTATTGCATGGGCAACTTATTTTGCCTTAGGCGGAGATTGTGATGCAGCCAAAAACACCGGTGTTTGCGGCATTTTTGGTGTTTTTATGGCATGGTATGCGGCAACGCTTATTGCCAATATTTCACCTACAGCGGCGCTTGGTTTTCCTTTGATGGCAGCTATCATTGTTACTGTTACGGTCGCAGCAATGTGTTTGGCCGCTAATATTAAATTATTTGCAGCCATTCCTGCCAGTGTATTAGGTTATTCTGCAACCTTTGCATATCTCTTGCAAACACCCGATAAGTTATCAAAAGAGGTCCTAACGGGCCATTCTTGGGACAATCCAATGATTATCATTTCTTTTTCATTTATTGTCGGTATTGGTTTTGCTATAGCGTCAAATAAATTAGCGACCTCTTTAACTACGGTTAGTGATGATTGAGGCGTTTGGATCAGATGAGGGTCTTTTTTAAAAGGCATCAGTCGCGATAAGAGTCATAACTGTATATTGTCAACAAAGGCCTTACTGTTTCTGACGTAAGGCCTTTTTATCGTTGCGTGTTTTTATGTCTTTTAGGTCGGTTAAAAAGGTTACTGACTAACACGACGATTAATATGTCACGGTAGTCTTTCTGAGTAGCCATGATGATAGTTTTAAATTCCAAGAGCGTATGTTTTAGCGTTCGTTAAAACAATAATTTTATGTTTTCACTACATCTAAACGGGTTTTCTCTTCATAAACAGTCGCGGCCTATTAAGTGCTTAGCGAGTATTTTTTTTATCGTTGTTTTTGGGGTAATGGTAAAAGCGGCTATGCCAGTCGTTTTAAAATCTTTGCTGACTCATTGGTTTGAATCAGAAGGTATGACCGTTCAGGTAGGCGATATTGAAATATCGCTTTGGGAACCGGCACTGAGTATTAATGATTTTTCTGGAAAAGACCTAGCAGGGAAAGGTTTTTCATGGGAGAAAATGAAACTCAAGTGGCAATGGGTAGGGGTTCTTGATCATCGTATTGTTATTGATGACTTTAGGGTTCAATCATTGCATGTAGATGCAGAATTATCAGAGCAAAAATTAATAAAAATTGCCGGGCTGAATCTACTCTCAAGTAACCAAACCGTTAGGCCTGTAGTGCCAGAGACAGCGGCGCCAATCTGGGTGATAAGACTCGCAAATAGTGAGTTTTTGGATTTTAGTATTTGTATGAAACAATTTGATCGGGTCGGTGACTTGTCTTTAGATCTTTGTTCTCAACTCAAAAGCCTCGCCTGGAAGGGAATGGTTGAATATAAATCGTCCAGTAAGCGTAGTGGTGATCTTTGGGCGTTAAAAGGGTCGTTGAATTTAGGTGGATTACGCATAGATGATAAGATTCGTGAGCGTCTGTTTCTCAAAGTTGAATCTATTCTTCTTGATAAGATAACCGTGAAATCATTAGCGGCTATCGAGATGGCTACTATCCGTGTTGAGGATTTTTCAGTTTTGCAGCAACAACCTACACAAGCGGTAAAGGCACGTCCTTTCTTTGCTTTTGAAACGTTGAATCTTCGCGATGTTCAATTAGTCGCGTTACAGGATTTACGGGTCGATATGATTGAATTGCAATCACCGTCAGGTTATTTCAGGTTAGTCGATAATGGCTTGTCAGAGCTTGATGCGTGGGGTTTGCGCGATAAGGATACGCAAACAAGTCCGCGACAATCTGCAACGAGCAAGTTTAGATTTTTAGTTAATAAGTTTATAGGCAGCACGCATAAAGAGACTGTTTTCGTGGATGAGCGATATCAGAGTCCATTCACTATGACAATAAAAGATGTTCAATGGGACATTAACAAAATCCATAACCAGTCTCTTAACCAAGAGAGTAGTGCATCTCTCGCACTTACGGTAGGCCGTCACGGGCATATCGCATTCGAGGCAGCGGGTAGTTTATTTTCAAGTCATCCTACGATCACAGGAAAAGGAGAGATAAAGGGTGTTGATCTAAAAATGATGGCGCCTTTAACACGGAAACATTTGCAACATGTGATTAACAGTGGTCAATTAGATAGTGCTGTTGATTTTAATGTGGAAAAAGGGCTAGTGAACAGTGTCGCGCATTTTTCAATTAATCAATTAGCGTTAGCCCCTTTAGATGATAAAGATGCAGAAGCATTTAGTCGTGAATATGGGTTTCCTTTGAATGCATCGTTAGCTTTACTTCGTGATAGAGATAACAGCATTCATTTAGATGTTCCGGTAACCGGTCAAGTCGATAGCCCCAGTTTTGATTTTGATAAAGCCATCGTGACAGCTGTTTCTAAAGCTGTTCTGGATGCTGTGATTAAGTATTACACCCCTTATGGATTGGTTTTTGCAGCGGATGCATTGGTCGATCTTGCTCACAGCCTTCAACTAGAGCCACTTGTTTTTAACCTTGCCAGTAAAAAATTAACGAGTGCGAACAAACAGCAATTAATAGCTATTTCAGAATTAATGGCTGTTAGGCCCGGGATCCACATCACCCTTTGCGGGATCAGTAATCAGAAGGATAAGGAGAGCCTTTTTAGGGGCTATATGAAAAGTAATTTTCCAAGAGGGCATGATAAAAAAGGCCAATCAATCACTCAGAAACAGCGACTACGATTAATTGAAATAGCTGAAGAAAGAAGCGCTCGCGTTAAAAACTTTTTAATGCAACAACAGAAAGTAGCGGCAAGCCGTATTGTTGAATGTATGCCACGTTATGAGCCCGAAGGACTCGCGGGTGTCACTATAACGATTTAGCCTAGGGTTGTTGGATAGTGTTCTGAGTACTTATTGTGATGTTATGCATGGATAATGACGTGACAGAATGAAGAAAGAATATCTTTTGTGGATCTGTCACGCGTCAATTTGTCACATTCACTTAGGACTTATTAATTTGTACAATGGTCACAGATACTAATTTTTGACTTTAAAAGTTACAGGAATTAGTAGTTTGTTTTTGGTGGCCAGTTGTTCGAATGAATGTCCATACCTACCCCTCATAGAGAGCTGGCTACCAACTTTCTCTATGCACATTTCACTAGATTTTTTCTTCTAAAACTAATTTTAACGATTCAGGGACTTGGACTGTTTTCTTTTCTTTTGTGAGTGGGCATTCAAATACTAACTTGACGGCTTGTAATTGTAAGTTTTTATCACTCGCTATAGCTTGACCATATAATCGGTCTCCAATAATAGGGAAACCTAATTGTGATAAATGTATACGAATTTGATGTTTCCTTCCGGTATTGAGTTTAATATCAATTAAAGAGTTATTGGCTGTACACGATACAAAGGTCAATGTTGTAGAGGCTTTTTTTCCCTCAATATCAGTGGTAATCTCAATCGGTTTGCGATGTTGGGAGAAGTCTCCTTTGACGATAGCTTGATAATGTTTCTGTATGGTTCTTGTTGAAAAATAGTGGCTAAAAATTTGAGCGGATTTTTTACTGTGTGCGAGTAGAATGAGGCCAGTTGTTGCTTGGTCGAGACGGTGGACTAAAAAACAAGGTCGTTGGGGCTGTGAGTGGACTTCAACCCAACGATTAATAGTGCAAGCATCGCCCCATTTGCTGCCTTGGCAAAATAATCCGTACGGTTTGTACCAAATGGAATAGTCTTTTTCATCGCTAATTAAAGAGGGTGCTGGAGGTTCTTGATTTAAAATGGCGGTGTTGTAGAAAAGCTGTAATTGGTCGCCCGGGTGAAGTTTTTTGTTGTTTCGTCGTAACCGTTGATCACGTTTTTCTTGATATAACCAAACAGCACCTTTTTGCATGGCCGATTTAAGGGTTTGCTGAGAGAGGCCCGTTTCGTGAGCCAAGATAGCACTGGGTTTTTGGTTGGTTTCGTTCGGCGTTATCGTATGGGTATGTTTTAAAATGGTTGCGCGAGGTTCTTTCATAGTCGGTTTAACGGTATAGCAAGGAAAAGTCTTTTAAGGTGGGTTGAAGGATTATTTTAACGAAAAAAGTATTGAACCTAGTTTAATGAGCAAGAGGGTTAGCATCGGTGAAGTCTAGCGGAGAGGCATGCCACAAGCGAGTAGCCTTCGAGCTATGTTTTTTATTAGTTATATTTTTAATGTTAATATTCTGGTGTTATTTATTGTTTATGGAAAAAAACCTATTATGAATTTGTTAAAGGATAACAATTATTGGTTCGGCCAGTTTACTTTTTTTCTTAGACGTTTGATAGCTAAAATACCTAAAGGTATTGTTAGGAATTGGCTGAAGAGTGGCCCTTATATTGAAGAAAGATTTGCGAATGGCCAGAGAAAGGTTCTAAGGCATTATCGCTATGGTAGGCGTCATGGGCTAACCATTTTATGGTACTCGAATGGCCAGCAGTTTGCTCAGGGTAATTATCAAAATGGTTATGAAGAAGGGGTGTGGGAAGAATGGTGTGAGAATGGGGTTAAAAGGAAAGAAGGGCACTATCGTTCAGGTCAATTGGATGGGGTTTGGCGGGAATGGTTGGCAGACAGTCAGCAGTTAGAGAAACAAGGTTATTATAAGAACGGTAAAAAGGTCGGGCTATGGACGTGTTGGTATGCGAATGGGCATAAGAAGTCTGAAGGTGAATTTAAGAAGGGTAAACAAGATGGTCTATGGTCTTATTGGTATGAGAGTGGTGATATTTTGCGAGAACAAAATATGCAAGTAGGTAAGTTACATGGTTCTTATACCGTATGGAATACGCAAGGGCTGATGTATAAGAAGGAACTGTATAGTGAAGGTGTTTTACAACAATCGTTATAATGAATGGCTAGGTGCGAAGAAGGAAATTATTGAGACCGTCGATGACTATTTATTGGGGTTTTTTTAGGGCTCTGGGCTTAGGGTTTGACGTGTAATGAGATCAGAAAATAATCTTTAGGACGCGCATGAGTAAAGTAGGGAATAAAACTGATAGTTGGGCGATAAAAACGATTAAAGATGTTCCGATAAAGCGCATAGATATCCTGAGTCTATTAAGTGAAATGTTTTTTAGCCCGTTCACTTGGGCGTTTAAAGTTTGATTATTTTAGCTAAGCACAGCGTGTAATACGATAGGGCATATTGTCACGTGACAAAGTGTCGCAATGAAAATTAAAGACCGGACGCTTGTTTTTTATAATTATTATTGAGTGAGGCAGTGTAGGAAGTATTATGAAGAAACCCATTAAACATTGTTATTGGATTGTGCCTGGAAAGGTTTTAGCCGGTGAGCACCCAGTAGGGTTAAGTGATTTAACACCGAGTGAAAATCTAGAGGCGTTAAAAAAAGAATCCGTCACCACTTTTATTGATTTAACCAGTGAGCAAGAAGGGCTGGCTTCGTATGAGCCACTTTTGGATGAACAGTCTTATCATCGGTTTGCAATAACCAATGTCGGCACACCCAGTTCGCCACAAATAACCACGGCGATATTAGACCTTATTGATCAGCAAGCCACTAAAGAAGGGGTGGTTTATGTTCATTGCAGAGGAGGAGTGGGCAGAACAGGAACGATTATTGGTTGTTGGTTGGCGCGCAAAGGGTTTAAAGGGAGTAATGCATTAGCGCAATTAAACGAATTGTGGATGCATAATCCTAAGTCTGCAAAGACTGAATCGCCTGAGACTCAAGCACAAAAAGATTATATTTCAACTTGGGAAGAGCATGTATAACCGTAATCAAGTGATAAAATATTTGGTCAACCTTAATTGATTAGGGCCTAGTTTAATTGTGAAATATTATGACGTTATTGTTATTGGAGCCGGTGCCTCTGGATTAATGTGTGCGTTAACGGCCGCTCAACGGGGGCGCTCCGTTTTGGTATTAGAGGGGAGTAATAAAGCGGGTAAGAAAATTCTTATGTCAGGAGGCGGGCGGTGTAATTTCACTAATATGGAGGTGGATTCAACTAATTATATCTCTGCAAATCCTCACTTTTGTAAGTCTGCACTTAAACGCTACAGTCAATGGGATTTTATAGAGACTGTTCAGCGTCACGATATTAAATATGAGCAACGTAAACACGGACAGTTGTTTTGCTTAGATTCTGCTAAAGATATTCTTAATATGCTATTAACAGATTGTGCAGAAAGTGCGGTTGTTTTAAAAACCCATGTGAAGATTGAGGCTGTGCAAGTGCAAACAGAAGGAACAGCCCGTTATCAGATTGATACGGGAACTGTTAGCTATCGCAGTTATTCATTAGTTATTGCCACAGGTGCGTTATCAATTCCTAAAATGGGCGCGAGTGGTTTAGGTTATCGGATTGCAAAACAGTTTGGGATAAATGTTTTATCTTGCCGTGCTGGGTTGGTCCCTTTTACGTTTAGTGATCATTTTAAGGGGGTTTCTGAGCGACTATCTGGATTGGCTGTTGAGGTGGAGTTGAGTTGTGCAGGCGTTTCATTTCGAGAAAATATTTTATTTACCCATCGTGGATTAAGTGGGCCGGCAGCATTGCAAATATCAAATTATTGGCAACCAGGTACATTGATAACGGTTAATTTGTTACCGGACCTTTCGTTAGTTGATTATTTGTTACGGCAAAAGTCAAAACAAGCGAAAGCGCTTTTGAAAACAGTTTTGTCCGCGCATTTGGCGAAATCTCTGGTCAGTGAGCTACAAGTCATTTTTTGGTCTGAGTATGCTCAAACGCCTTTGGCTGAGATTCCTGATAAAAAGTTAAGATTTATTACAGAGCAACTACAATGTTTAAAATTAAAACCTGCGGGAACAGAAGGGTACCGTACTGCAGAAGTCACGTTAGGTGGCGTCGATACGCATGAGCTTAATTCTAAAACTATGGAAGCCAAAAAACAGCCGGGATTGTTTTTTATCGGTGAAGTGGTTGACGTGACAGGTTGGTTGGGTGGATATAATTTCCAATGGGCTTGGTCTTCTGCGTATACTGCAGGGCAGTTTAGTTAGTATTTGAGCAATTAACTTGAAGTTTAATCAAAACGAGGAGGTTTTATGGGGGCTTTGAACGGGCTGATGACGGTTTCTTCTTTATGGCGTTATCCAGTTAAATCAATGATCGGTGAGGAATTGCGCGCAACTGAGGTGGGTGATAAAGGTCTATTAGGTGATCGATCTTCAGCACTTTTGGATGTGGAAACGGGCAAGATTGTGAGTGCTAAGAACCCGAAGCGGTGGCCTAATATTTTTTCATATCACTCGCGTTATGAAGACTTTCCCTATTCGGATTGTGTGCGTATTACGCTGCCTGATGGGTCGACAGTTAAGAGTGATGATCGACGTGTTAATGCAATTTTAAGTGAAGCTTTGGGACGAGATGTTGAATTTATTTCTCAGGCATTAAATAATCCACAATTAGAAGAATATTGGCCTGATATAGCAGAGCTTGATAATAGAGATATTGTCACTGATGAAGACATGCCGGCAGGGACTTTTTTTGATCTTGCAAAAATACATTTATTAACCACGTCAACACTAGACGAGTTGCGTCGCTTATACCCTGAAGGACGTTTTGAGCCGCGTCGTTTTAGGCCTAATATCATTGTTAATACGGATCAATCCGGTTTTATTGAGAACGATTGGGTGGGAAAAACACTCAAAATAGGTAATGATGTGGAATTAAAAATAACAGACTTGTGTCCGCGTTGTGTCATGACGACAGTTTCACAAGGCGATTTACCTAAAGACACTCAGGTTTTACGAACGGCGGCACAACACAACGGCGCGCATGTCGGTGTTTATGCCGAAGTGTTAAAGGCGGGCACGGTCACTTGTGATGATGCGGTAAGTATTTTGAGTTAATCGATTTAGTTCGGCCACCGGTGTGGTTCTTAGTGGTGGCTGAATAATCGTTATTCATGAATTTTACTGACCATCCTTCGAATATTGCCGACACCTCGATAAACAAAGAAAATGATAATAGGGATTGAGAGTCCCGTTACGAGACTCGGATTAAAGGGTATGCCCGAGGCTTTAATTGCTTTTGCAAGGTAATTAAATAAACCGACAGTGTAGTAACTGATGGCCGCCACTGAAAGTCCTTCGACGGTTGATTGTAAGTGTAATTGCAGATTAGCACGTTTATCCATAGACGTGAGTAAAGACTGGTTCTGTCGTTCTAGCGTAATGTCAACACGAGTACGCAGTAATTGACTGGCTTTACTAATTCTTTCAGAAAGCATCGTTAAACGTTTTTCAGTTACTACACAGGTATTAATTGTGGGCTCTAGGCGTCGATTTAGAAATTCATTAATAGTTTGGACACCGGGAATTCTGACTTCTTTCAGCTCGTGAATGCGTTGTTCAACGAGTTGGTAATAGGCGGCGGTTTTAACGAACCGGGTATGCGTGCTGGAAAAGCTGTTTTCAATTTCGGCTGCCAAAGCGGTTAGATCATCGAGTAATTGGCTATCGTCAATGTCTAATTGATGCATGGATGTTGTGATGCGTAATAGGTCTTGATCGGCACGAGTGAGATTGGGCATTAACGCTTGCGCAACGGGATAGGCTTGTAAAGACATAATACGAAAAACTTCTATGTCAAAAAGGCGTTGTAAATAACGACCGGCTTGGCGGGAATTGAGTTGGCGGTCATAGATCACAAAACGGCTAAACCCATCAGGCTGGATTTTGAAATCGGTAAAGGCAAGGGCAGCACCGCTGGCTACTTCTGCACCCACTAAAGCCCCGTCTGAGAAATGTGAGGCAATATCTTGAAAGTCAGGTGCTGATTCCGACTTAATGATTGCCGCGTTAATGGCAACCATGACCTTGCCGGGTATGGATTTCAGCCATTCCTCAGGTATTTCACAGAGTATTGATTCGCTAAAAGGGTGGCTGTTTAAACGGTGTTGATAAAAAGTATAAGTACTGTATTCTCCATGCTGCTGCCATTGAAGTTGGAAGCTTCCAAAGTCATCACTAAAATGTAGGGTATCTTTTTCTGGTGATGGACGATTAAACGTCTGGCAGAGGGTGGTCAAGTGATTCAACTCTTTATCTTTCTGGTTACCCTCGTGAATTAAGGCAATATGAGTTGCCTGCGAAGGGCTTTTTATTTTGATCGTTTGTCGGGCATGGACTTCATTATGTAATAGATCGCGTAAGGTATGGCTATCGGGAAGGGAAGCTGAAAAATTCATAGTGTGCAAATTGATCTTTTTTTAGATTGTAGTATTGAATTCAGCTGTTACTTTATCACGTTAGGAGATTATAAAATAAATAGCCTCGTTAGACTTAGGTGATGGTGACAAAGGGGTGTTAGAAGGCTGGTGCAATAACCAAACTATTGGCCATAAAATAATGTCTCTAATCGTGATAAGTCGGCACGATTACGATAAGATGCACATAAGTGTCGTTTAGGTATTGAATTTTTCTTTTTGGTCTTCGCTTTTATATGATTTATACGCAATTAAATGCCAGTCACGGACAGGATTATCAACAGTTAATGTTGATGGCAACACAAGAGTCTCCTTTTTCTTGGGTAACCTCTCATCAGGAAGTGCGTGCTTTAGCTATGCCTGCTATCACAGAAATGTTGGATGATAATAACAATGAGTCATTGATTCATATCGGTGTTTTCACTGCTGAAAAGAAGTTGATAGCGTGTTTGTCACTTGTATTTTCAATGCAACAAAGGCTTGAACATAAGGCTACTTTGCAGGGATTGTATGTGTTGCCAGAATTTAGGCGAAAAGGTATTGCCCGTAAAATGCTGGCGATGTGTTTAAGCCGTATTAGCGATAATAGCGCGGTGTATTTTTTGGATGTGGATGTCCTCACGGCGGCAGTTGCTGCGCGTCAGTTTTATCGTCAGGAAGGATTTACTTGTTATGCCTTTGAGCCAGATGCGGTCAAGATAGGACAAAACTTCTATGGTCTTGAAAGTCTTAGACTGAGTGTGAATTAATGTTAGTTTTATAACATTGGAGTGCGGTCAATGATGCTGCGCTATGGGTATGAATATAGGCTAAGGACTAAAAAAATGACTGTTGTTCAGTGATCAAAGGCGAAATGCAGTAGAATAAGGGGAATTGGCTTTTAGAGGCCTGGTTTGGGAAAATATAATAAATACCGTTGTATGGTGTGTGAACACTTACTACGATGAAGAAAAAGGAGACCCAGGAAGTGGTTTTGCGCTGGCAACACGTTGGGATGATATTCCTGATGATTAGGCTTGTTCTATGTGTGGGGCGCTGAAAAGTTTTTTTAAATTAGTATCGTAATAAGTTTAAAATTTTGTATTGATTTTTAACGAGAGTACGGTGCCTGCCGCAGTTAAAATTAAGGTGTCCGTTTACTTTTTCTAACGTGATTATCTTGGGTAAATAATTGATTGCAAATTTGTGCTATCACGTATGAGTGCTATGTAATTTGTAATCGTTTTTTGGTTTGTATATTATTATTTGGTGGAATTATGACTAAAAAGAACAGTATTGTTGTTTATTTGACAACTTTAATATTAATGGTAAGCGCCTCTTTTCAGGTTGCTTACGGGGCGACTCCGTATGGACGTGATCAAATACGTGTACATACTGGAGAAGCAGGTAAACCGGGTGATACTCTTTTTGCATTGACTTCTCGGTGGCGCATTGATGGTGATGTCACTTATGAATCAACCGGTATTACTTTTGTGAGTGGTGCTGAGCGACCTAAGCCTACAACGGGTCCTGGGGTTGCTAAAAAGCTGGCGATCGCTATGTCAGACGGAATGATCAAGCAATACCCAAGCTGGCGGGGGGTTGAAGCAGCCAATGTACCTGGGCAACCGGAAATGACGGTTAGTAATAAAGAAGGTTTTAGCCTGTTTAAAGTGACTTTTCGAGATTATACCAACGGAAAAATGACTTATGATTTACATGGTAAGAGTTTTAGTGCTGCAAAAGTAGCCGTCGGTGTAGATATTGTTTATTCTGCAGCGGTAGAGTATCTTGCTGCTTTCGCTAATGTTGAAGAAAAAATGACCGCAGCGACTGGCGGTGGTATTGATATTTCAGTTGATGGTGGTCAGACATTTTCTGTTGCAACACAAGGTAAGACAACAGAGCAAATAGAACAAGCGATCGCTAGTAAATTATCATCCGGGCAAATCAGTTCGTCAGTACTTTATGACCATACGACTGATGGTGATGCTAGAAATAGTAAACCTTATGATGGTAGTTCAGTGCACTTTTTAAATTTACCGGCAAAGTCGATAACGATTCAGGTTAATGATCCAAGTCTAGGTGCATTAATGAAGTTTAAATTTCCAGATGAAGATGCACCGTTATCATTGGTTAAGCCGGTTCAGTTTACCTTGCTTGGTGGCGCCGTTATAGCGTTGCTTTGGTTTTTCTTCGGATTCAAACCGAAAGAAGAGGAAGATTAATTTGGGTTGATTAGTTACTAAGCGATTATAAAAAAGCCAATTGCATTTGCGATTGGCTTTTTTTTTGCTATGAGTGAGTGTTAATGAAGTCCGTTATCTTTTGTTACTGTGTTAATTTTGAAACGGCAAGCACAACCTCCTTTTGCAAGACATTCGGTCAACTCAACCTCTTGTTCTAGAAAAGTTGACATTAAACCGATATCAAATTCACAGATTTCGGGGTGCGTTTGTGCTAACTCGTGGTAGACACAGTTTTGGGCTTCGATAAGGGAATAAGGCTTATTGTTGGTTTCATCAATTAGGGTGGCCTGATAACCCAAATCAGACATAATAACGATTAATTTTTTAAGTCGATCCGTTATATTAGATTCGTCGAGGGGATCTTTTAACTGTTGAGCTATCGCCATACCCATGTTTTTAAGGTGATTTCTGAAGGCATTTGCACCGAGTATTTTCTTGAAATCCTTTAAAAGGAGTTCAGAAAACCAAGCATATTGTTTTGGGAAATATTTGACGCCTCTTTCAGTTAAAGCAAAATGACGGGCGGGTCGGCCACGGGTCTTTTGAGATTCGCTTTCAGTGATATAACCATTTTTTTCTAAAGTAGCAAATTGTTGCAGTACAGCGGTTCGTGAAATACCCAATTCTTCAGAAATTTTGTTGATGCTATGACTTTTTCTGTGTTTAAGCAGTAGTTCTAGAATTTGGTTTTGTCTGGGTGTTATGGGGGGCATAGTTATTTCTTATGGGTTTCGGAAAACTTTATTTTAAATTTAAATTATAACCATCAACAGAGCGCTCATACAAGGGAGTCACCTGTATACTTTTAACATAAATACATTGTATAAGTTATTTATGTTATATACAATTATTGGGTCGAAAGTAATCAATGTTAGTGTCGACTTAAAATAATTAAAATACTGATAGGAGGTTTGGAATGAGTCTTTTTGAACGTTTAGGAGGAGAAGGTGCCGTAGATGCGGCTGTTGATATTTTTTACCGAAAAGTGGTGGCGGATGGCAGCATTAGCCGTTTTTTTGAATCAACGGATATGGCGCAACAATCGGTAAAACTTAAAGCCTTTTTAACGATGGCATTTGGAGGGCCTAATAATTATTCAGGTAAAGATTTACGTGAAGGGCATGCGCATTTAGTTGAAGATGGTTTAAATGATAGCCATTTCGATGCCGTTGCAGGGCATCTTGCTGCGACATTAGGGGAGCTAAATGTACCTGATGAATTAATTGATGAAGTGATGGCTATAGCCGGTAGCACGCGAGGGGATGTGTTAGGGAAATAGTTTGACTGATTTATGGTTAATTATCTTTCAGAGACCGTTTGTGGTTATCAACGATAATCTTAGACGGTTTCTGTATTGATAATGGCCATTTTAAAGTACCGTGAGCGTGAATACAGTTGCCGTAAGGGTGAAACCATTTTGGCGGCATTGTTGCGTCAGAAGGTTGATCTTAGCTATGGTTGTCAGCAAGGTATTTGCCAGACCTGTCTGTTGCGCAGTAATATAAGCCCGCCTGATTATGCACAGAAAAATCTCACCGATAATCAGCGCTCTAAAAATTGTTTTTTAGCCTGTCAGTGGCAACCGGAAGAAGATGTTACCCTGATGACGCTTGAGTCGCAGGACTTTGTTAATGCGCATGTTGTCAGCAAATCTTTGTTAAGTCAGGATGTTTTGAAATTAACGTTAGAATTTCATAAGCCCTTTGAATTTCACGCGGGGCAATTTGTGAATTTAAAAAAATCCGAGCAGGTCATTCGAAGTTATTCTATTGCCAGTACCCCTAATTATTCGAACACAGTTGAGTTTCATATTCGGTTATTTAACAAGGGTCAGTTTAGCCAATGGGCTTTTAATGAATTAGCTTTGGGTGACGTTCTTTTGGTGTCAGAACCGAAAGGCAATTGTAGCTATAGTTCTGAATATACGGACGAAAGCCTTTTATTAATCGGTACCGGTACTGGTGTAGCACCCTTGTTGGGTATTGTAACTGATGCGCTTGAACACGGACATTCAGGACGCATTCATTTATTTCATGGCAGTCATTATTCTGAGGGCTTGTATTTAAATACTAAATTAACTCAGTTATCTGAAAAACACGAAAACCTTTACTATTCAGGTTGTGTTTCTAGAGAGGTGTCGGCTGTTTTTTTTAATGGCCGAGCTAACGACAAGGCTTTTTCACAATACCCCGATCTCAAAGGCTGGCGAGTCTTTGTTTGTGGCAATCCTGAGATGGTTAAAGATTCACAAAAACGGGCCTTTTTAAATGGTGCATCGTGTAGTCATATTTTTTCCGACGCTTTTGTATTGAATGAGTGAATTAAAGTTGCTTGATAAATCTTGCAATGTATACGATGAGGCAATTTGTAATGATGACTCAATTTAGGGATGCTTTAGTTTCTTCAGTAGCCTGTTTCATAGCGATCTTTTTAGTCTCATATAGTTGCAATGAAATCATATCAGGACCCGGTAAAATAATTCTTGTTGCTTCTTTAGGTGCATCAGCGGTTATTATTTTTGCTATTCCTAATAGTCCTGTGGCTCAACCTTGGGCCTGTTTAGGTGGTCAAGTTATTTCAGCGTTCACAGGGGTTGGCATTGGTTTATTATTCCCTGATTTAATTTATGCTGCAGCCTTTGCAGTCGGTATTTCTGCATTACTGATGATATTGTTGCGATGTTTGCATCCGCCCGGGGCCGCGACGGCATTGGCACCCATTGTGGCTGATCAGCAGTTAGGCGACTTGGGTTTGAATTTTGTTTTAGTACCCGTTGGGCTTAATATTACTATTCTATTGATTTTGGCATTAATCATTAATCGATGGGTCTTAAACCGAGATTACCCTTCCGGTTCAAAGGTTAGAGAGAGGAAACAACAGTTCCTTGATCAAGAGTCTATCGATTTAAGTCATCTGGGTATTTTGGATGAAGATTTAAAAACGGCTTTAGTGCAACACGATGGTTTTATAGATGTAACTTCCCAAGATCTTGCTCTTTTGTTTAATAAAATGGAAGCATTGTCTTTTCAACGTAAGCAAGGGGCTATGTTGTGTCGAGATATCATGGTGACAGGGATCCCTACGGTTGAGTTTGGGACCGATATTGAAGCAGCGTGGAGTTTATTACACACGCAATTACTCAGAGCGCTACCGGTGCTAGATCGTACAGGTAGAGTTATTGGTATAGTGACGCGGAATGATTTTTTAAAAAGTTTTGATTTAAAGCCCTATGCAAGTTTTCAACAACGGTTTAAAAATTTTATCCACAAAACGGGATTCTTGCATTCAGGAAAGCCGGAATCGGTAGGTCAGATTATGTCTGATAAAGTGGCTAGTATTTCAGCAGATGAACCGATTGCATCGCTTATTCCCTTGATGGTGCAGCAACTTCATAAACAAGTCCCTATTGTAGATAATCAGAATCGGTTGGTGGGTATTGTCTATAGTAATACGTTGATCGCTGCACTGTATAACCGAGCAATTTATAAAAATTCGGTTTTATTTCAGTGAGTTAATAGCAGAGTCATCCATTTTTTTTATTAGCGCGAGCACTTTAATTTAACCCTAACGACAGATGATTTATTCGTTTCTTTTGGAAGATAAATTGATCTGAATATGGGGGGAATCTTCATTTTTCCTTCATGGTTTTGTTAGTCAGAACGGTTAGACTGAAATCGTAATATGGAGGACTCACTATGATTCAGAATGATGATGAAAAAATATATTCAGTTTTTGTGCCACTTGAAGATCCGAGTTTGGCAAAAGAAGAAATTATTGTTCCCTATAACCCCGGGCTTATTTGTATTGATTGGTTAGCAGTAGAGCTCATTGATATTGCGGCATGAGCGGCATTGAACACGCTGAAAAAGAATATTAAAGCCGAGTGTTTTTAGGCTTTTTGATAAACAAGTGCAACTAATTTAGAACAGCTGACTAAAAACTGTTCGCGTTCAATATGCGTTAGTCGAGTTGCATAGAGGGTGTTGTTGATGGCTAAGGTTTCCTCAAGTAAAGCAGTGGTTCGACTAGGGTCAATGTGTTGAATAATGTTAAAACTTAAATGTTTTATTTCTGAAATAAGCGTGTTGTGCTGAATGGTTACTTTCTTTTCGGGATGATTTATCGATTGAAAAGGTGTTTGATCATAAGATTGGCTCATTGCGGAAACGCAACTTAAGAGAGATTCGCCGAGAAAGGTCATGTCGCTTTGTTCTTTTTCCAGTCTGTCAGCATAAGAAGGGGTTAAGAAAATAGTCAATAAAAGAATAAGTATATAACGCATGACAACCCCCGTATGATTTCTACTGTTACCACTATGTGCGACCTCAAGGAAGGTATAAAGTTCTTAATAAAAAGAGTTAAATAGCATATTTTTGTAGTTTTTTCTCGTTACTATGAGAAACCAAGAAAAAACCAAGGAGACGTGTAAGGTGAGTACCCACTGTTTCAATATGAGTAATTAAATTGATATTATCGATAAAGGGTGCTGTGTGTCATAACTTCAGCCGATACAAGATGTTTTTGGGTGCCTATTTTTTGAAGCGATCCTCACCTGAATGAACGGTGGGTTTTTTATGGGCATCATTTTTATATTTTATATCTGCCCTGATAGAGCGCGGTAATAAGCCGGGTGGGAGGTGTTTTGGTAGGTTAAAATTACAGCAGGTACCGCGGGTGAGTGGTTTGAGGAGATAAATAATTGAGCATCGAGTTAATCGAGTCATTAGGGTTTAGTCAATTAAATCGTGATGAATCTCAGCGTTTATTTCATGGTCGAGGGCAGGCTTTTCAAGATTTTGAAGGTATTAATATCGATTGGTATCCGCCGGTGATATTGATTAGTGTCTACCGTGAAGGTTATACGCAATGGCTGGATACTATAGCTGACAGACTTATGGACACTATTCCTGAAAGTCAGTCGGTATTAGTCCAATACCGATATTGTCGGCGCGATTCTTTTGAACACATTCGTGGTAAACGTATTTCAGAACTCATTACGTTGGAAAACGATCTTCGATTTAAAATTCAACTAGGACCATCCCAAAACAGTGGCTTGTTTTTAGATATGCGTCAAGGTAGGGATTGGGTTAAGCGTCATTCCTTGAATAAGAAAGTGCTTAATTTATTTGCTTATACCTGTGCTTTTTCTGTTGCGGCTATCGCCGGTGGCGCGGAGCAGGTGGTTAATTTTGACACGAATAAAGCTGCATTAGCAAAGGGGCGTGAAAATCATCGGTTAAATCAGCAAAATACTAAAAAAGTTATTTTTGAAGGCATGGATATCTTCAAGTCTTTTAGTCGAATCAAAAAACACGGCCCCTATGATTTATTGATTTGCGATCCGCCGTCTTATCAAAAAGGGAGTGTTGATATAAAACGAGATTACAAAAAGATAGTGAGTCGTATACCACTGTTTATGAAAAAAAATAGCTTGATCTTATTGTGTTTGAATTCACCGGAATTAGGGGATGACTTTTTAACCGAATTAGTCTCGCTAGAATGCCCGGAATGTCAGTTTGTTAAAGCGATAAGTCCACCTGCGGTTTTTAAAGAGAAAATACCGGGGCGAGGGTTAAAGGTACATGTTTATCGTTTTTAATTTTAAAGTATTAACATGTGATGCCTAGGCAGATAGGGCCAATGTTTTTGGTCAGTAACAAGTGCCTTGGAGGGGTTATGAATTTACCCGCTCGGCCAAGCGAGCGGCTGTAAAAAGTGTTTAGGCAGACTAAGCACGCGACATGAATTTTCCCGTTTCAGTATTTATTTTTATAATTTCATCCGTTTCTATATATTCAGGAACTTGAACTTCCAGTCCTGTGGAAAGTAGGGCAGTTTTAGTTCGTTTTGTGGCACTTGAGCCTTTCATTGAAGGAGGCGTTTGGGTGATTTGCAGTAAAACGCTGGTGGGTAATTCAATGCCTAAGGGTGTATCATCTTGTAAGAGCATGATAATACCTTCAAGACCTTCTGGCATATAAGCTATTTGATTTTCGAGGTCCTCAGTATTTAGAGTGTATTGGTCGTAGCTTTCAAGATTCATAAAGGTGTAGGATTCACCATCTTGAAATGAAAATTGAACCGGAATCCGTGTGCAATCAGCCTCTTTAAGAAAGTCATCGCCTTTATAGGTTTGATCGAGTTTTTGTTTGCTTTTCATGTGGGCGTAACGGATTTTGTACAGGGTACTGGCGCCACGTGAGGTTGGGTTTCTGACTTCTATATGTTTGACGGCATAGGGCTCACCATTAATTTCGATGGCGGTTCCTTGTTTTAAATCACTGGCTTTAGGCAAGATATACTCCGGTTCAATTTTGGGTTAAGTTTATTATGCGGTATTGTAGTTAAAGTTTCAAAGTTGGCGAAAAAATAGAGGCTAAAGAGTGGTTAAGGCACGTCGTTGAATCGGGTGTTTTTACGGCGGATTTAGTATTCACTTTAGAGTATGCCTTGGTTGATATTAATGACAGTTATGATTTTAAATTAACATATGAAAGCGAGTCAGTGCTCGGTTTGTCAGCAGGTGTTTTCCTGTGAGTATAAAGCGGGAACAGAACAGTCATGTTGGTGTTCTCAGTTACCCTTAATGATGACAGTGGATAGTGTGGATGATTGTCTGTGTTATGACTGTTTGATAGCCGTGTTAGCGGCGCGTATTAAAGCGCTATTACTGGGCAAATCATGCCTTGAGTCATTAGCGATAGCAAAGCAATACCCCCCGGATACTTGGATTGAAAATATCGATTATACCGTTGAAAATGGCAAGTGTGTTTTTAGTGCGTGGTACCATTTAAAACGAGGTCATTGTTGTAAAAATGGGTGTCGTTATTGCCCTTACTGACTAAAATAAATAGCTGATGGCCTTATCGATTATGGGGTGTACTCGGTTAGAGTAAGCATTTTTTAAGGCGATGATTTTCTCGTAGGAAATGCCAGAGTGTTTTGCATGAGAGGTTTATTTAGTCTAATCATCGCTTGAATTTCTGCAACATAATCCTTTCCACGTTCGGAATAATTTTCTAGTCCAGTAGCCAGTATTTCAGCATTTAGCGGGCGGTGTAAGTGTCTTAATTGGCTGCGTAAAATGCGTAGTTTTTGGTAGGCTGGATGCGTATTGATGTTATGTAGATAGCTGCGAATTGAGGCATTAATATGTTTAAACATGGCCACCTCGTGTGTTTTACCCGGTGTTCTATTCAAAGGAATTATTCCACAGTGTTGCGTTGAGCACCATTGTCCAAAAAGGTTATTTCCTTTGCGGGCAAAGCGTGATTCTCCCCACATGGATTCATTAGCGCTTTGGGATAAAATGAGTTCAATAGGGAGTATGTCAACCCGGCGCAGTAATTCTGGGTAATCATTAGACTCAGTAAGTTGGTATTGTGATGCTAACGCATTTAGCCATGGCAAATCATTTTGTTGGTTAATGGCTTTGATTAGGCGATTACGTTGGTTAACAATGATGTTGGTCTCTTGCTGGATGAATGGGGATAAAAAAGCAAAAAAACGTTTTTTCTTATCCACAGTGGACAGTCCTTGTGAGGAAGGAAGTTCATTGACTTGGTGAGGCTGCTGTAGGTCACTGGGGACAGTATCGGTATGATGTGAGAGACGGGTTTCTGTACAACCCATCAATAGGCTGACCAATAAAGTGGCGGTAAAAAGTTTAATCATCAGAATGAGATGGCGCTAAATAACGAAAATAAAATGAATTATCGTAATGTTAGACTTTATTGGGCAAAATAAAAGCATGACGTATAGAGAACAAGAGGGATCAATGAAGTTATTTGAGTCGAATACGAGTGCCTTGAGTAGCAGATTCAATAGCTGCAACTAGAATGTTACAGTTTGTTTTTGCATCTTCAAGTGATAGCTGGGGTTCTGTATCATGAAGGATACAATCACTAAAATGCTCGACTTCCAGTTGAAAATGGTTGGCAGTGGGTAATGTTTCTTCGGGTTGGGGGCCATCGGTTTCGGTCCACCATGAAATAACCGGCTCTTCGGTGGGTTTAGCCCAGACATTGTGACATTTTAGTCCGCCAAGGGTACCGATAATTTCATATTCAGCGCGACGAGCATGCTCAAAGCTAAAAGCAAACTGAGCATATCTACCTTGACCAAAATCCATTATTCCACTGCTGCTTAAATCAGCGCCATTTTCGGCAAACTTGGTCATTGCGATGACAGATTCAGGGGTGTGAACGCCAAAAGGAAGGCGGGCGGCGTGAATGGCATAGCAACCAATATCCCAGAGGGCACCACCGCCATTGTTGATCGGGGCTTTTAAACGATAGTGGCGAGAGGGTTGTATCATAAAGGAAAAACAAGCGCGAACCGATCTTATTTCACCGAGATCACCGCTAGCGATAATATCGTGTACTCGAGTGTGTTGGGGGTGGAATCGGTACATAAACCCTTCCATGACCTTAAGATTTTTTCGTTGGGCAATGTTTTGAATGGCGTCAATCTCAGTAACAGTCAGCGCCATCGGTTTTTCACATAAGACATGTTTGCCAGTTTCTAGGGCTTTAAGTGTCCAGTGCGCATGTTCTGAATTAGAAAGTGGTATATAAACAGCTTGAATAGTCTCGTCAGCCAGTAAATCTTCAAAGTGATTAAAAATACGAACATTTTTTTCTTCAGGGGCATAAAGCGACAAAGTCTCTTCTGCAGCACCTGGTCGGCGACTGGCAATAGCAACTAGGTCACTGTTGTGTGCCGAAACAATGGCGGGCATGAGTTGTTGATTAATGCGTGCACCGCCGAGTATTCCCCAACGAACTTTACTTTGATTAGTCATGATTACGATGCTCTGAAGTAGTTTGACAGTTGCCAACAGTATACTGCGTCAATGAGCGCTGGCAAGAGAATTAAAGTTATCTAATGCAGGAATGGGTAAATAAATGGGGTTACCACTGCAGTGGTTTTCCATGGCGAAAGAAGCCGCCACTGGGGCCCTTTTTTTTCAGTGTTGCAGCCCAGATAATACCGCGTATGCCTTCATCGATACTCAGGGTCGCTGATGGCCCCCCCATTTCGGTTCTCACCCAGCCAGGACAAACGGAATTGACTTTAATCCCTTGTTCATAAAGTTCGTGATGCAATAACTTGGTGGTTACATTTAGCGCCGTTTTAGAGATTCGGTAGGCGGGTGAGCCGCTATCCATTTCGACGATAGCACCCATACCTGAACTGACATTGACAATAATGCCTTCCGGGCTTTGTTTGATGAGGGGTAGGAATTGTTGTGTTATTTTGAGTGGTCCCAAAGTATTGGTAGTAAAGGCTTCAAGGATTGCTTGATCATTAATAGTGGAAATGTCAACAGTGCCACTGGTATAAATGCCGGCATTATTGATTAAGGTGTCGATTTGTGGGTAGTGGTTAGCAATGGTATGGTGCGCCTCGATGATACTGTCAGGTCGTGTTACGTCTAAAGGAATAAAATCCACAGATGAATGCTGGTGAGAGAGTTGTTTTTTTAAGATGCTGAGCTTGTGATTGTTTCGGGCGGTAAAAATAACGTGATGACCTTGTTCAGAGAGTTTTATGCCGGTTGCAGCACCTAAACCACGGTTAGCGCCGGTAATAAGGATTATTCTTTTTTTCATAGGTCTTTGAAGAGTCGTAGGTGTAACTTTTTCTGAACCATCTAACTTATAACTACTCAATACAACAGCTTGAGTAGAAACCAGGCGTCAGTTGTAGGGTATACGGACCGCCAGAACGTCGCATACGGTGTAATGTAACACGCTATTAGCGGTAGAACCCAGCAGTAAAGAAAATCCATGGCGACCATGTGATCCCACAACAATGAGGTCGATGTCGTTTTCTTTGGCAATACGGATTATTTCAAGTCTAGGCGTACCTGATCTTATCCAGATATGTTGTTTGTCGATCTTGAGAGTTTTGGCTATGGCGAAAATTTTATTTTGAGCGGATGCTAGTGATGGAGTCGTTAAATCAATCTCTAACGGAATTATAGGACCATAAAGAGATTCGGTAATCGGTAAGTTATCAATAATATGAACGATACTTAATGAGGCGTTGTATTTGCAGGCTAAGTCGTACGCGCATTCAGCAACGTGCTTCCAATGCTCGGTTAAATCAGTTGCTAATAACACATGTTTATATTGGAACACAGTACTTTCCTACGTTAGTTATACCGTAAATTGATTAATAGAGTTATGACCGGTGTTTTGAACGTTTTGTTCAACGGTGAACGGATTAATGCCAGTATTTGGTTTCTTAAGGGAGGGTTCTTTGACTCATTTGTTTATGGAGTTCCTAGCGTTTGTCATGACTTTATTTTTGGGTTAGATTACTATCGGTGAGGTTGAAAAACAACGGTCGAACGGTGTAGTAAAGTCGTCATTTTGCATTCATAAGAGGAGACGTGACAGCCTTAGTTAGGGGGGTGATAATTAGCGAATCCAGAGTGTTGTTTTAAGGTATGCTAACAGGGAAAGAGAATCCTCAATTTAAACTATTTAGATAGCATTATCATTATGAAAATTTTAAAAAATAAACCCATACGCACTATTTTGAGCACAGCAATTATTTCTTCAATGGTTTCAGGGTGTGCCGTTATGAATGAAAATCCTTTTGGCCTAACTGAAATTCCCAAAAGTAGAGCAACTACAGAGAAATCAGAGTCAATGGGTCATGGCGGATCAGCCGCAGGCGTTCAAGAGCATGCCTGTGGGGAAGGCGTCTGTGGCGGACATGGAACATGTGGCGCACAAAGTCCTGATAAGAACTAATCTTATTTTTTCAAGTAGTGGATTTAGTTTATGCAGTTATCAAAGCAGAAAATGGTAGTAAAAGTTTTCATGATTGTGTTTTGTTTGTTGATATCAGCGTGCAGTTGGGTAACGACGAGTGAATTAAATGCACAACAAGGAACAGCTCGAGAGCAATTTGTTTTGGCAGAGCAATATTTTAACGGGCAACATAAGGCTCAAAGTTATCCTTTGGCCTTTAAGTGGTATTTAAAGGCAGCCAGTCGAGGTAATCTCGAGGCACAGATAAAAGTTGCTCAGTTGTTTTATGACGGTTTAGGGACAACAGTAGATTATAAAGCGTCGGCCAAATGGTTTCAGTTGGCTGCGGAGCGAGGGCACTTAGCGGCTCAGAAAACAATTGCCAAGATGTATCTTGATGGTGGAACCGTTGTAAAAGACCTTTATTTGGCCTTTTTTTGGTATAAACAAGCCGCCTTTCAGGGCGACTATGAAGCGATACAGATTTTGAAGGAGATAACGCCGGTGGTGGCAACCCAGCGTGATAAAGATCAGAAAGCTAAAAATAGAAAAGAGTTTAAGAATTTTCTAAAAACGTTGGTGATGCCAGGCTTTGTTAAACGCCAATAAGCTAGCCGGTGTGAGAAGCGGGCGAATGTAATAAGCCGTTTTGTTTGATTATCGGTATTTTTGTTCAGTTTTACGCCTGATAAGAGATTAAAAGAGTTTTTTAATGGTCTAAATGAATAATTATGATCATTCTAGGGATTTCTGCGTATTACCACGACAGTGCAGCGGCTTTGGTTGTTGATGGGGATATTGTTGCCGCCGCCCAGGAAGAACGTTTCACGCGTAAAAAACATGACCCGAGCTTTCCTGACCATGCGATCGCTTATTGTCTTTATGAGGCCGGTGTTGAATTAGCGGCCGTGGATTATGTGGTTTTTTACGATAAGCCGCTGGTTAAATTCAACCGTCTTCTGGAGACTTATCTGGCCTATGCACCGAGCGGTTTTAAATCGTTTATTGCGGCCATGCCTATTTGGCTGAAAGAAAAGCTATTTCTTAAGCGTACGCTTAAGAAAGAATTGATGGCACTTAGTCAGTTAGAAGAGAAACAACTGCCGGTACTGCTTTTTACCGAGCATCATCAGGCTCATGCCGCTTCTGCTTTTTATCCCAGTCCTTTTGAGAAAGCCATTGTGCTTTGTTTGGATGGCGTGGGTGAATGGGTCACCAGCTCAGTGTGGTTGGGTGAAGGGGCGCAATTAACACCGCAGTGGTCGATTAACTTTCCACACAGCTTAGGACTCTTGTATTCGGCGTTTACTTATTACACAGGTTTTAAAGTTAATTCGGGTGAATATAAATTAATGGGCTTAGCGCCTTATGGTGAACCTAGGTATGTCGATTTAATACTTAAGCATTTAATTGATGTTAAAGAGGACGGCACTTTTCGGTTGGACATGCGTTATTTTAATTATGCTACCGGATTAACGATGACGAACCGTCGTTTTGATCGTCTTTTTGGTGGGCCACCGCGTCGGGAAGAATCTGAAGTGACCCAGAAAGAGATGGATTTGGCGCGTTCTATTCAAGTCGTGACCGAAGAAATTATTTTAAAGTTAGTTAAAACGATTCACCAAGAGCTTCAGTGTGACTATTTGTGCTTAGCCGGTGGTGTAGCTTTAAATTGTGTTTCAAATGGACGAATTTTGCGTGAAGGACCTTTTAAAGACATCTGGATTCAACCGGCTGCCGGTGATGCGGGCGGTGCTCTGGGTGCAGCACTGAGTGTTTGGCATGATTACTTGAGTAAACCACGGAAAGTGCACAATGGGCATGACCGTATGCAAGGATCCTATTTGGGTAAACGTTTCAGTAATCAGGAAATCAAGCAGTATTTAGATAATACCGACGGTGTTTATCAAGAATTAGCAGATGATGATTTGCTGCCTCAATTAGCTGATATTCTGGCCGATGATCATGTTGTGGGTTGGTTTTCGGGGCGTATGGAATTTGGCCCGAGGGCATTAGGAGGACGTTCTATTATTGGCGATGCCAGAAGTCCTAAAATGCAATCCATTATGAATTTAAAAATCAAATACCGAGAGTCATTTAGACCTTTTGCGCCAGCCGTGAAGGCTGAATGTGTTTCTGAGTGGTTTGACATTGACCGCCCCAGTCCTTATATGTTGTTAGTGGCCCCGGTTAAAAAAGATAAATGGTTGGCTATGAGCGATGATCAACAGGCTTTATTTGGTATTGAACGATTAAATATTGCGCGATCGAGTATCCCAGCAGTAACCCACGTTGATTATTCAGCGCGCATACAAACCATTCATAAAGAAACGAATAGCCGCTTTCATCAGCTCATTGATCACTTTGAACAAAAGACACAATGCCCGGTATTGATTAATACGTCTTTTAACGTGAGAGGGGAGCCGATTGTGAATACCCCGGAAGATGCTTATCGGTGTTTCATGCGGACTGAAATGGATTATTTGGTGATGGAAAATATTATGTTAACCAAATCGGATCAACCACTAGTTGACCAGGATGAGACTTGGAAAGAACAGTTTGAACTGGATTAGGCTTATGACTAAGGCGACAGATAAAGTGAATCAGAAAAAAGAGCTACGTAGTTTTGGGTTGTTTACGGCGGCTCTTTTTATGATTATTTTCGGTTTTGGTTTGCCGCTATTAGTTGAGCCGGAATCTGCTACCAGTTTAGATGTCTGGCTTCTAGAACAACTTAAATCGTTCCCTGTTCATCCATGGCTTGAGTTATATGACCTGCCTTTATGGCCATGGGGGTTGGCCATCTTTTTAGGGTTTTGGGTACTTGTATGGCCGATTTTTTTATATCCATTTTTTCGGTTTTGGATGGCATTGGGAGATATTCTGGGGTGGATGAACACCCGAATCATTTTAGGTTTTTTATTTTATGTTATTTTTATGCCGTTAGGGCTGGTTATGCGGTTATTCGGTTATGATCCGATGTTACGAAAATTGACTTCGCAAAAGTCATACCGTCAACAAAGTGCTGTGTTAGAAAAAAACCATATGGAGAAACCTTACTGATGTTAGAGCTAATTCGTGATTTATGGGGCTTTATGCGCGTTCGCAAGAAGTTTTGGTTAGCGCCTATCTTGATAGTGATGTTACTACTGGGCGCATTGATTGTCTTAACGCAAGGGACTGTCGTCGCTCCTTTTGTGTATACCTTATTCTAATAGGTTGGCTTGATTTTTATGGCCGGCGTAGCATTACCAAAACGTTTCTGGTATGCCAAAATAATGATTGGCTTGTTCTTAGTAGGCGGGTTATATTTTTTAGCTTATAGCTATGGGCGTGCTGAGTTAATTTATCACGGTCATGAAAGTGCGAGTGTTCAAAAATATTACTTAATCGCTGTAGTGGGAATTGTTTTTTGGAGTGCGGTTCTTTTTTTGAGTCATGAAACGCAGTTAGCATTAGTATTGATAACAAAATCAATTATATTTGCGTTCTATTTAATAGAAGGTATTGTCTTCCTGACATTATCCTTTTCCGCTTCACAACCGCTTAAAGAAAATCATTCAGGCATTTTTTTTGACACGCGATCAAAACAAGAGGTTATCAAAGACTTTAAAGACCAAGGTATTGATGCGGTCACATCCGTTCACCCTTGGGCGCTTATTGATGATTACGATTTTCTTAACTCCATGACCACGCCGTTGTTACCTTTAGGGGGTATTGCTAATAAAACTGTGGTGCATTGTAATGAATCAGGACATTATGCCGTTTATCAAAGTGATCGATTTGGTTTTAATAATCCTGATTTTGTTTGGGGGCACAAAATGATCGACTGGTTTTTAATTGGCGATTCTTTTGTTCATGGGGCTTGTGTCTCCGAAGGGTTTGATATTGCAAGCCAGATTCGTTTGCAAACAGGAGGTAGTGTGATTAATGTAGGTTCGAGTGGCAATGGCCCGTTAATTGAGTTAGCAACATTGACTGAGTATGCAGAGGATCAAAAACCTAAACATGTTCTATGGTTCTATTATGAAGGAAATGATTTAGAGCGAAATCTTAGAAAGGAAAAGAAATCGCAGTTATTAATGCAGTATTTAGAAAGTGGTTTTTCTCAACGATTACGGGCAAAACAACCTAAAATAGATACCCTGCTGCTTAATTATATTAGTCAGCAGAAGCAGCGAAAAGAGGCAGTCGATTATAAGCGCTTATTACGCTTATTCCATTTGCGAGAGCGGCTTGGATTAAATCGATTGGTAGTCAATGTTGAGCCGTTGTTTATTGAAATCATGAGCCATGCAAGAGATCGAGTTAGGAAATGGGGCGGTGAATTATATTTTATTTATGTGCCTGAGTTTTATAGATATGCAGGAGATATTAAAGATCATGACGGTTATAGAAAGCGCAAATTGGTTATAGATACTGTTGAAGCTTTGGGTATTCCCGTTGTTGATTTACATCAAGATTTTTTTAGTAATGTTGTTGATCCCCTATCTTTTTTCCCACTTAAGATGGCAAAGCACTATACAGCCCAAGGATATCAGCAGGTTGCCAAAACGGTTGTTAACCAAGTAAATTTATTTTCGCATCACTAGAGGCAATGGCATGGAAGAAAATACTGAGAGAACTATGATACAACTTTGGGCGGGTCAGCGGGCTGATGGTGAATTAGTCTTTGAACAAGTTCCTGCCATAATGAAAGGTGAGAATTGCTATCAATTGTTACTGTCCCCAGTATTTGCTAAAGGAGCAGCAAAACATGACTTGATACGTATTCAAATGGCAGGGAAGTTTATTGTTGAAAAACATAATGGCTATTTATGTGTTAGAGTTTTCTCTAGGAGCAATACAGAACGTATTCATCAATCGATGGAAAAATCGTTATTGCTTCTAAAGGCAGAGCTTGATCATAAAAATGAACGTCTGTTGGTCTACAGCATCCCTGTTGAATCTGGTTTTGATGCAATTGAGTCTCTGTTTAATACGTTATCAAAAGGGTTTGAACAGACCCAGTGGTTGTATAGTAATGTTTATGATCCAGATGATGGCCAGACACCATTGAATTGGTGGCATGATTATTTAGCCAAGTAAAAGGATAAGTCAATGTTGATGGTTGTTTCTCCAGCGAAGTCTCTTGATTTTGAAAGTACATTAGCAACTACGAAATTCTCACAATCAGTTTTTTTATCCGAAAGTCAGCAATTAATTAATGAGATTCAGGATTTATTGCCCGAAGATCTGGAACAACTAATGGGGATCAGTTCAAAATTAGCAACCCTCAATTACGAACGTTTTCAGGATTGGTTGTTGCCTTTTGATGCCACCAATGCAAGACCAGCAGTCTTAGCGTTTATGGGTGATGTCTATCAAGGTCTACAGGCAGCTACATTTACCGATGAACAATTTAATTTTGCACAAGGGCATTTACGTATTTTATCAGGCTTATACGGTTTATTAAGACCTTTGGATTTGATCCAACCTTATCGGTTAGAGATGGGGACGCGTTTTGAAAATAGCCGAGGAAATAATCTGTATGTTTATTGGGGCAATCAAATCAACCAGCAATTAACACAGGACCTTGACCAGTCAGGTTCTAATGTTTTAATTAATTTAGCCTCCAATGAATATTTTAAAGCGGTAAATTCGAGGCAACTATCTGGACAGGTGATTACCCCCGTTTTTAAGGATTATAAAGGCGATCGTTATAAGGTCATCAGTTTTTATGCGAAGAAAGCGAGAGGACTTATGGCCTCATATATTATAAAGAATGCTATTAATGAGCCAGAGGGCATTAAAAATTTTGACGCGGCGGGTTATTATTTCAGCCTTGAATCTTCCAATGACACGGAGTGGGTTTTTTTACGTGATGACCCAGCTTCAGCATGATATTGATCAACGATAGCGTTATCAGGTATCACTAGTAATGTTTTTTTCTAAGGACGAGATTTTTTAATAGGTATTTATATGAGATTTGTTCTACTGATTATTTACTGTTTTGTGAGTCCTGCTGTGATTGCAGGTATGGATTATGATCAGCGAAAAATAATATCCACAGTGACACAACTGACGGCATTTAACGAAGCGTTAGATGTAATTGAAAGTGATAAGGCGCATGAAGCCGCATTAAAACAATTACTGAAAGATCAGGTCAGTCAGTTAGATCAATTAATGGTGTTACTGAAAAAGACATCGGTGCGAAAATTGCCGAAAATTGCTAATCAGAGTCAATTGAGTTTTTTCCAATCACGAATTACTGTTAATAATGAGCGAGGCAATGAATTAGCCGTATTGAGGGATAAGCTGCATATTGAACATTTGAATGCGAGTCAGGCTATAAATAATTATATTGAATACTTAATTGAGGCGTCAGACGGTTATAAAAGCATTCAAAGCATTGTTGATGATTCACAGAGTGCATTTAATAAAAGTCAACAGATTGAGAGCTTGTTGCAACTGCCTGAAAGTAAAGAAGGAAATCAAATCCTATTGGATGTGAAAAAGAATCACCAACTGTTTATACGGGTGAATACGACTTATCAGGATATCTTGAAGTATGTGATTAATAACCCACGTAAAATTGCCTCGATACATTGGTTTCAACAATTCTCATTACTTTCCGTGATCTCCTCTATAAATAATTTTGAGGTCATTCGGTCAATTAACTACAAGTTGATTCCCTTCAATGTTGATGTTGGGGGGGTTAGTTTATCGTTTGTCATTATTGCTTTGGTTTATTTTAGTTACCCACTCTTTTTTAGGTTCACTAATTGTTTGATCAAGAAGTATGTTACTGATGATGAAGATCATCAGGATCTAGATTATCGACAGGTTGTACGCCCAATACGGATGGGGTTGATGTTTTTTGGCATAGATTTAGCCACCTATGCATTTTTCTATAAAGCCGATTACCGAAGTGCCATAGAATCAGTCAGTTTTGTCGTTTTCAGCCTGATATTTGTTTGGTTGTTATTATGCATCATCAATATTGTTGTAATGGTGCATCTAAATAGGCTGACACGGATAAACAAGGATCTGAGGAAAGAATTGGTGATTCTTGGTGTTCAGGTGGTGAAGGCAATTATTATTATTGTTGTTATGGCCGTAGTTTTAAGTCATTTTGGTATTAATGTTACGGCGATATTGTCAACACTCGGTATTGGTGGATTAGCTTTTGCATTGGCTGCGAAAGACACGTTATCAAACCTTTTTGGAGGGATTACCATCTTGTTTGATAACGTTTATCGTATGGGTGATTGGGTAAGAATAGATGATGTGGAAGGAACAGTTTCTGAAATTGGTTTGCGTAGTACAACCATAAGAACGTTTGATAATGCTCTGATTGTTATTCCTAATGCTGTGGTCTCGGTTTCGAGCGTCAGGAACATGGATCGTCGTTTAGTCGGTCGGCGAATTAAAATGTATATTGGTGTGACCTATGAAAGTAATATGAACGATATACGTAAGGCCTTAGATGACATTAGGGATATGTTAAAAACGCATCCGGATATTGCTAATCCAAGAGAGCAACACAGAGATAGTCGTAAGAAAAAATTAAAGTTATCTTCGCATGAAGATTCTGCAGGCATTAAGTCGACACAGTTAGTTTTTATGGATCGGTATAATGATTTTTCTATTGATATTTTAATTTATTGTTTTTCTAAGACGACTGATTGGGCTCAATGGTTGTCTGTTAAAGAAGATGTTCTTTTCAAAATAGCTGAAATATTACATCACAATCATTTGGAATTTGCGTATCCAACACAGGTAAGAATTCACAGAAATCCTGATGCAAACGAACCCCCCGAGTTTCTCATTCAAGAATAGTTGTCCTTTACGGCGGAGTGAGGAAGTTGTTGCCATTTGTTTTTGAGCTGTATGAGTTTGGCTTCAGGAATATTATGACTGTTAGGGTAATTCCCTGTTGCTTCTATAATCTTGTAGCTCACATTGAAGTGATTGGCTAATTTAATGTAGCGCTCGAGTTCCCAGAGTTGTACGAAGGTGTTGCTAACAACCACATCCATATTGTTTTTAAGGGCAATTTCTGTTTGAGATAAACACCATTGATGGGCTTTTTGTAGTTGATGCTTATCGAAGTTATAGTGTTCATTTTTAATGAAATACATATCTGCTTCGAGGTGAAGGCAGTTGTATTGTTTGGCTAAGGTCGTTTTACCTGAGCCAGGTAGGCCTCTAATTAATCGTAACATAAGGTGCTTTTATTGATTAGTATGGTCGGTCTATGTTTGCACTGTACCACTAAAACAAATTTTATGATTCAGTGTATTAAAAGACCACAGAGATATCTTGATATTTTTTGTAGTGACTTTAAGTTAAACCGTTTTAATAATTCCTGTACTATCAAGCAAGACGATTCAAGTAGTTGAGTGCATAAAAATAATTATAAAGAAGTAGGCGTATGAGACATATATCGGTAATTAATCGACTTTATTTGTTGATATTGTTTTTTTTTGTTGCGATATTGACCGGGATTAACAATCATTATTTATACAGTTACATCGGTTATGAAACCCTTGAAGAACAGCATGTCTTATTAAATTTGGTGCAAAACCAGTTTGATAGTTGCCTCATTGAAGATGTTGAAGGAGAGAAGTGTGTTGCTATGATGCTTTCAGGTCTTAGTTCTACCGCTCTTACCAGTGAATTAGAAGTCTCTGAGGATGGTGAAAGGTTGTTCTCGAACCGGCTCGATATTTTTACCGAGCGCAGTGAAATTCACTCGACCAATACGATTAAATATAAACAGCATGAGATTACATTATCACTCTTTAAGAGGCCAACCCCGCCAATTCTAGTCAGCGTTTTTCAGAGTATGACTTTTTCATTACCCGAATTGATTCAACGCATTATTGATGAGGACTGGGATGGAGCTAGAAATTTCATCTATACGGTGGCTTGGCCACGGAGTCGCCCTGCATTTTGGTTGGCCGTTTTTAGTTTATTTTTATTTCGCATGGCTTCACTCCGTGAGCAAGTTTTAAAACGGTTGTTAAATATGCGTGAAAGAGAAGTTGTTAAAGCACGGAATGACTTAAAAGGTCTTAATGAAAAAGTCGATGAATTAGGGGGTGCTAAAGAGATTAACGAAGAAGAGTTACTTAAGGCGCAACGTAATATTAAAAAGTTGCGGTTAAGTTTAAAGAATACACATGATATCGACCAGTATGAAATAAGTCAGTTAGAGGGTGAGCTGGAGAAAGAAAATCAATTTGCGTTGGAATTAATACAGGAAAATGAAGATTTATCTGTTGAGTTGAGAGCGATTCAAAAAGCCACTTTGAAGAAAGACCGGCAAATTCGTAAGGATGAGGAAACTTTAGATTATGGGCTAACGACAGAAAAAATTCGCATTAAGAATAAGATTTATGAGGCACTCAGTAAAAATCCATTAATCACGAATAATGATGGTTTGATTAAAGTGTATCAAGGGAAACATCACAGTAAGACTTTTGTACAACAAGTCGCTCGTGCTTTAGATAAGAACACGTTTCTTAGAGAACAGGTGGTGGCGGTTTATTCGATCCGATATAACCGTAGGCTACGGGGAAAAATAGTGGTTTTGATGGATGAGCACAGTAAAAATTATGTGGCTAATATTTACGATTATTGTGATGAAGGGTTTGGCGCTCAAATTGATTTAGGAACGACTAAAATATGGGAGGCCTGCTTAAAGGCAAAGTGTATTATTAATTTGTCAGATATGTTTAAAAAGTATGAGTTAAGGGTTCATGAAAATGGGGATGTTTTGAGTGAGTCTTGAGAATTTATTTTACGGTTCTCTAAAGTTTTGTCATTGTAGATTGACAGGGGTTAAAAAATGGGTGAAGTTATTGATTCTACAATAATATTTTTCTTTAAATAGCTAAAAAGGGGGGGTATGAAAACGAGAGTCCAAGAATTTATCGATAGGCTGGATACCCAAGACTATCTTTTGATGAAGGATATTGGTAACTATATTATGTATTCATTCCTTGAAATGCATAGCAATGAAACCCCTAATATTATGAGTCAGAGAGAGTTTAATGAGACGGTTTCAAGGTTACTTCAAAACTGGGGTGATTTACCTGAGCATAAGGATAAATGTTTATTGAAGAAAGACTTGTTGTTAATGGGTGTGTGTCTGCCTTATGATGCAGCGGTTTATCCCGAAGGCGTCAGGCAGATAGCAATAAGTTGGGCGGCGTCTATAGTTTCTGAGCAAGTGCATTGAAATGGGATTTAATCATATTGCCCGGTAGCGTTAAACTTTATTACTTTGTTGTTGCAATCGATAGGGTATAGAGGTATAAATAAAGTCCGCCATCTAGATGTATTGGCGAATAAAAATAAAAAAAGAATAATAATAATTTTAAGAGTCACTTAGTTTCGCTTCAATAGCGTTAACAGTACTCCCCCCAAATAGAAAGATCGGAGATCTTTTAGTTATTTCTATTTAACAAAACAAGGCCTGATAAATCGGGCCTTTTTTTTGTTTTTTTTTAGTGGAAATAGGTTAAGTTTTTTATAGATAGGGGCGGTAATAGTGGTTAAGTTCAAGCGAGTCTGCTACGGCCTGGTTAGTTATTCTGCCTAAATAGGTATTAATACCCTGTGCAAAACAGGGGTCTTTACTGGCTTTGATGAGGCCATTGTTAGCTAAATGTAAAATATAAGGTAAGGTGGCTTTCTCTAAGGCGCAGGTCGCTGTTCTTGGGTATGCTCCAGGCATATTACTGACGGCATAGTGGATAATGCCGTGTTTTTTGAAGATAGGGTCTTTGTGGGTGGTGATATGAGAGGTTTCAATACAGCCGCCTTGGTCAATGCTGACATCAACAATAACCGAGCCAGGTTTCATTTTTTTTACCATATTATCTGTTATTACCCAAGGTGATTTATGGCCTGGAATTAAAATGGCACCGACAACGAGGTCGGCTTGTTTAAGTCGTTGGATGATGATTTCAGGGCTGGAATAGTAATAAGTTATTTTGTTGAGTAATAAGTCGGAAAAGAGGGGAAGGTTTTGTTTAGATAACCCGATTAGCTCTACAGTTGCCCCCATTCCGATAGCCGTTCGCGCGGCATGTTGACCGACAACACCATCGCCAATAATAACAACATGCCCAGAAGGCTGGTCATTGATACGTCCTAATTGTATGCCAGATCCACCCTGTGGAGAGGCTAAAAAGTAGTTGCCGATTGCAATGCTCATATTTCCAGCAATAGCGCTCATCGGTGCTAATAACGGTAAATGTCCTTTTGGGTCTGTGACTGTTTCATAGGCGATTGCAGTCGTTTTATTGTTTAATAATTGTTGTGTAAGTTGTCGGTCAGCACCTGCTAAATGTAGGTAGGTGAATAAGATTTGTTGGGAAAGATAAGGGTATTCATCGGCTATAGGTTCTTTAACTTTAAGGACTAATTCATTGTCCCAAGCACTGGTTGTATCACAAATATGCGCGCCTGCATGAAGGTATGAGGCATCGCTAAACCCAGATCCTTCGCCGGCGCCTTGATCGACTTTGATGCTATGCCCAGCTAAGGATAGTTGTTCAACACCATAAGGTGTCAGTGCAACTCGAAATTCAGCCGCACGGATTTCACGAATTAAGCCAATTTTCATAGAATATTTCCTGAGTTATATATAGTTAAGACCTCAATTACATAGGCTTAGTTCAGGGCGTGTTTGTTATCAAAACTATCGCTATGGCAGGTAAATAAAAGGGATTGGCAAGTTCTTCTTAGCTGGGATATACTCCGCCATGAGTGAGTAATAAACAGGGATATTGAGATGTTAAAAAAATCATTGCTTTATTGGGTTATTGTTTTTGTTTTAAGTGGTGTGGGTAGTGCGGAAGTTTTCGCGGCTAAGAAATATCCGGCAAGTGACTTTAACCCGGTTGTTATTTATCAAAATGATGAGATTAAGAAAAATGTTCTGCAATCTCAAGCCCAGAGGACGAAGAAATCTTCCATCTCGACATTAGAGTTATTAATGGGTATAGGTTTTTTGGGGTTTATTGGGTTTTTGTTTAAATCGACTCCGGCACCGACAGTGTCTGCGAGTGAATTAACGACCACTGATCATGTAGATGATGTTCACGTTGTCGATAATACAGAAGACATAACGGTCGAAGAAGAAGTTGTTGTTACGGAAGAGGATGTCCCCGCTGACAATAATGTTGTCGAAACGACGCCAGTTGTAGTAGCTAAGCGGAAACGTTACGGGTATCAGGGTAGGTAATTTAAAAAGCGATATTTCTTAGGAGAGCTGTTTTGAAGGCATTAATTATATTTATAGTACTCTTTTTAACAGCTTGTAATGATATGGATAGCATGCGCATGCCATCAGAGCAGGCCTCTTTGGTGGCGTTAGATTTGTCCTGAAAGTTGTATCTTGGCCATTATAAGTATGCGCCAGAAAATTCATGGGAAAAGACAATAGGGTTACAGGTAGCAATTGTTTTCCAGCGCTTAATGTAGTCTTGTGATCAGAGTCTTAACAGAATGATTAAATTTCCAACTTTGAAGAAAAAAAAGAAATTCGTTATCAGTAAACCTAAATTAGCGCAATGGGTGGTTAAACGAATGGGTTGGAAAAACAGTTTTAAATTTGTGCGCTTTATTGCCCGCAAGAAATTTGAAGGACGACTTAAAAAAAAGGTAAATTTTTTTTCAAAATAACCGTTTGCTACCAGCCCCTCTAATAAGAGGAGTTGTTGGTTTTGTGCGTGACTACAGTCGAAATTATTTTAAATTGAGTCGGTAGCAAGGTTGGTAGGACTGGTTCGACGGCAATTTCATACGATTAGATTGAATATAGGCATTAAGTAATTCATCTATTGCGGCAAGAATAGAGGGGTCACCATTAATAGTAAAAGGACCTTTTTCTTTAATTTGTTTAATGCCTTCAGGTTTAACATTACCACTAACAATTCCTGAAAAAACATGAGACAAATTCTGTGCCAAATCATGTGTGGGTTGTTCCGCTTTTAATTCCAATGCGGCCATGCTGTGATGCGTTGGTGTAAAAGGTAACTGCGCTTTTTTATTAATGGTTAACGCCCAGTTGTATATAGGTGAAATACAATGACAAGCACGGTAAGCTTTGACTTCAGCAAGACCGATCTTAATATATTGAGCAACAGCGCGGGCATCTGAAATAATAATTTTATAACGTGACTGGGCCTCAGGACCTAATGTTTTACCGATAAAAGAATCAAGCATTTCAAAATAATAAATTGATTCTGCAGGTCCTGTAAAAACAAAGGGAAAAGGAACGTTACAATTGTTGTCTTCTAAGAGGATGGCTAACAAATAGAGGATTTCTTCAGTTGTTCCTACTCCGCCCGGAAACACGATGATACCATGAGCCATTCTCACAAAGCCTTCTAAGCGTTTTTCAATATCGGGGAAGGTAATTAAATCCTTAACAATTGCATTAGGAGGTTCTGCAGCAATAATGCCGATCTCAGTAAGGCCGATGAGTCGTTGTTTATTTAGCCTTTGTTTAGCCCAGCCAATAGTCGCCCCTTTCATCGGTCCTTTCATCGCACCGGGTCCGGAACCGGTACAGATATCGAAATGCCGTAAGCCTAATTCGTAACCCACTTCTTTACTGTAATTATATTCGACAGGATTAATAGCGTGCCCACCCCAGCAAGCAACTAAAGATTCGCCGTTTTCATGATTGATAATATCGGCATTGCGGACTTGATGAAATACGCTATTGGTAATGTCATCAGAGGTTAGTGTTTTGCTAGAATCCGTCGTTTCAAGTTGTTCGATAAAAAGGATATCACGAATAATTGCAAATAAATGTTCTTTGATCCCGGTAATAAGTTCCCCGTCCACAAAGGCATAACTTGGGGCATGATTCAGTTTAATATTAAGGCCACGGTCGGTTGCAATAGGTGTAATTGTGAAATTGGTATATAGATGGTGCATGACCGTTGGATCATCGGTGGTTGAGCCGGTATTTAGAACGGCAAGGGCACAATGGCGTAGGAGTTGGCCTTTATTTCCGGCATTTAATGAGGCGATGGTTTTTATTTCATATTGTGAGAAATGGTGTCCTTTTCTTAATGGGCTAATGATGATTTCTTCAATGTACTCAGCGCTCATTTTGTCCTCTGAAAAATCTGTTGTAATGCCCTGTGACTGGTAGTGATTACTGCGTTATTATAGTAACAGAGTTTTTTACGTAATGAATCCAAGCACCAAGCATTTATTTGAGCACTCCTCGCAATGATTTAATCTGTAAAAGGGTAGTTTTTGAGTGTGGGTGTAAATTTATTTTTTAAAATTTTATGAGTCATCTAACTACAGTATGGCAGTAAGTAAACCACTTCCTCTCGTTTTTCAAACTTTTGGGGACGCTAAAAAACCCCCCTTGATTATTTTGCATGGTTTTTTTGCGTCGGCCAGAAATTGGCGATCTGTTGCGAAACGATTTTCGGATAAATTTTATGTGTATGTTTTAGACTTAAGAAATCATGGTGAGTCACCGCATTCAGACATTATGGATTATCCAGCAATGTCACAAGACCTTTTATTATTTATGGACCAGCAGGGTTTATTAAAAGCTAATATCCTTGGTCACAGTATGGGTGGGAAAGTGGCTATGTGGTTTGCATTACACCATTCGCAGCGGCTATTGCGTCTTGTGATTGCTGATATTTCACCAAAAACTTATGTGCATTCCTTTGATGCAACGATTAGGGCTTTGCAACAGATTCCTTTGGCCCAGATAACTATGCGGAAAGAGGCTGACAATTATTTATTGGCGACCATTAAGGATAGTAATTTTAGACAATTCTTATTGCAAAACCTAGTCCTTGATAAGGGGCGTTACCGATGGCGTATTAATTTGCCTGTTTTTTCTCGATGCTCTGATAACATTGTGGCTTTTCCTCGGATAGAATCCGAATTACAGTGGAGCAATTCAGTCTTGTTTTTGGGCGGGGCGGTATCCACTTATTTAGATTCCACTGCTATTTTAAAACTGTTCCCAAATGCAGTCATTGATACGATTCAAGAGGCAGGGCATTGGCTTCATGCAGAGCAACCCGATTTGTTTTGTGAACGAGTTTTAGGTTATTTGGAACAGGGCGTTTAAAGTTGTATCGTGTTTATTAATGATAAAAATAATGTGTTGTGGGGAGTGTAGTGATGGATTATGAGTTATGGAGCATAAGATGAAGATTTTATTTATTTGCACCCACAATCGGTGCCGCAGTATTTTATCAGAAGCGATTACCAATCAATTGGCGCAAGGTCGAATTGTTGCACGTAGTGCTGGAAGCCAGCCAGTTGGTGCGGTTCATCCATTGTCAATTCAGTACCTTCTGGAAAATAACTTTTCAGTCGCAGGTTTAAAGAGTCAGTCTTGGGATGAGTTCTCTGATTTTAATCCCGATTTGATTATAACCGTATGTGATAAAGCGGCGAGTGAGGTTTGTCCTGTGTGGTTTGGTCAATCTACTCAGGTGCACTGGGGGCTTAACGACCCGTCAAAAATAGAAGGGAGTGCTCAAGATATAGCGGCCGGCTTTCAAGAAGCCATTGATGAGATTAGTTTAAGAGTTCAGGCCTTATTAACGCTTGATTTAGATGCGCTTGACCCCGTTCATTTAAAATCAGCCATGTTAAATTTAGGAGCTATTTAGTTGATAGACTCGCCTTTTAGCTGAGCTAAATAGGAATTAATAAATAGAGCCGGATCAACTTTGGCTTTATTTAAATAAATATTCCAGTGTAGGTGTGGTCCGGTGACTCTGCCGGTTTCACCCACGGTACCGAGGATTTCACCGCGGTAAACTCGTTGACCCGGTTTAACGTGAATAGCGGACATATGAAAATAACCGGATATTAGGCCTTGGCCATGGTCAAGAAAGACAGTTTTCCCGTTGTAGTAAAAATGTCCGGTTTCGAGAACCTTGGCGGTTGTTGGTGCCGTAATTGGAGTACCTTTGGGCGCTGCTATATCTAGGCCGCTGTGAGGGTTTTTGGGTTGATTATTAAAAAACCGCCTTAATCCAAATAAACTGCTAAGTCGGCCGACTACCGGTAAACTAAAATCAGTCTCTATGCGATCCTTTTCTGACCATGTGTTTAAGGCACGGTTGATGGGTCTACGTTCTTTCTTGATGCGCGCTAGGTTAGTCGCATTTGGGCTTACCATTTGAGTGTTCTTGAGCGTTATATATTGTGCAGGGTAGTCTTTCGCGCTAATGGTGAACGGTACTTTTTTATTTTTCTGGTGACTTGTGGTTACTTGGAGTTGGTGAACACCTGGCTTTAGACTCAATGGTATGCCTACGATAGCGGTCCAGTGGTCCTGATTTTTAACGATCAAGACGCGGTTTTCTAGAAAAGAGGCGGTGGGTTTTTTAGTATGACTAGGGGCAAGTTGTTTGATGACTATTCCGCCAGGAACGGCTAAAGACTCAGGCAGTGAGGCCGCGTTAGCAATGAATGGGAAAAAGAGCAGTAGTATGATTTTTTTTGTCATGATTTTATTTCTTTAATTTGGCTAATAATCTGGCCTTCTGAAAACTGCGTATTTATTTTATCATCGATATTTAGGTTTTTTATTGAGGAGATTATTTCACCTGTTTCGGGCCGGGTAATGAGAGCATAACCACGATTCAGTGTGGCTAAAGGACTCAGGGAGTTTAATGTCTGGCTGTAATGAACCAAATGGTGTTTTTTTAAGGATAATTGGTCCTTAATAGCATGCCTTAATCGGTTAGATAAGAGTTGGTTATGATATTTTTGGGTGCGAATTCCAACTTTTGGATTGTTTGTTAGTAATTGTGTTTTTTTGATACTGAGTTTAGCGTGCAGGGCATTAAGTTTTGTAATCAGCGTATTATTTAAGCGAATTTCTAAGTCATCAAGACGTTGCGCCCGGGTTAATAATTTTTGCCTAGGGTCTGTCTGCTGTATTCGGTTTAAGAGGGTAGCTACTCGTGCGTCAAAAAAACTTAAACGGTTTAATGTTAAATGAATAAATTGTTTTTCAAGGTTTAATAGTTTTAGCCTTAATTCCTTGCCATCAGGGCTGACTTGTTCAGCAGCTGCGGAAGGGGTTGCCATTCGTTTATCAGCAACAAAATCCGCAATAGTAAAATCAGTTTCGTGGCCAATTCCAGTGACTATGGGGAGTTGGCTACGATTGATTGCGCGGGCGACAATTTCTTCATTAAAGGCCCATAAATCTTCTAAAGCCCCACCCCCACGAGCAATAATTAAAACATCACATTCTGCTCTACGATTAGCGGTTTCTATGGCATTTACAATAGCGTATTTAGCCTGACTGCCCTGTACAGGTGTTGGATAAATGACCAGGGGTATAGCTGAAAAACGGCGCTTTAATACAGATAGAATATCTTGGATGGCTGCACCTGTTGGCGAGGTGATTAAGCCGATTTGTTTAGGAAAGGCGGGTAGTTTTTTTTTAAGTTCTTGGGCAAATAAGCCTTCAGCTTTAAGGTGTTTTTTTAAGGCCTCAAAAGCGCGGAGAAGTTCGCCTTCACCTGCGGGTTCTATTTTTTCAACAATTAGTTGGTAGTCACCACGTGATTCATATAGGCTGACTTGCGCTGTTACAATAATAGCAATGCCATTAGTAGGCTTAAAAGGTAATTGTCTAGTTGATAGGCGAAACATGGCGCAACGAATTTGGGCGTGTTCATCTTTGAGTGTGAAATAGAGATGGCCTGAAGATGGAGAGCTTAAATTGGATATTTCGCCTTCAACACGAATTCGGAAGAAGTTTTGTAAGAGGAGTTGTTTGGTTTCACGATTAAGCGCTGAAACAGAATAGATAGATTGAAGATTCATAACTGAATTTTAACATGTACGGGTAATGAGTATTGTTTGATAAATTTAAATGCTTTACTTAAACTTACTGTATGAAAACACTGATTATATTAGAAAGTAGAGTGATAGGTTATGTTGCATATAATTTCTAAGGTGCCATTGACCCCAAGGCTCTTTGATCGGTTGGGGACTGATACAAATGACAGTGTGATTATTACCGGTGATGCCGTTATTACGGTAATGCGGGAAGGGGAATGGGCTAACCACTGGGCAGTCGTCGTTACGCATATGCCTGTTAATGTCTTGTCGGTTGATTTGGCTATCCGTGGTATTGTGAAATCTGACCTTGTTGGTGGGCTGAAATTGGTGGATTATTCAGGTTTTGTGGATTTGACAGTTGTACATTCGGTCATGCATTCGTGGCATTAAAGCGACTAGGGAAAGATATTGTACTGACTGACGAAGGATTTTTATGTAATCTTCGCGATTGGTCACCTGATATAGCCTATGTTCTGGCGGAAAATAATGGTATTCAGATGACCGATGCGCATTGGGAGATTGTTGATTATGCTAGAAGCTATTATTTGACCTATAAGCATTTACCCAATACTCGCGTTTTCATTAAAGGAGTCAAAAAAACATTCGGGCCCGATAAAGGTAATAGTCTTTATTTACATCGATTATTCCCAGAAGGCCCCTTGAGGTATGCCTGTAAACTCGCGGGATTGCCTAAACCACCAACATGTTTATAGGATAAACGGGTTACTTACCGGTCATTGGCGAACAAACCGATGAATCTGTCGACGTTCTTTTTTATTCGGTCGATGCTCTTTGTGATGATCTTGCAGGGCCTTTTTTTCACGGTTAAGCGCTATTTGTTTTTGTCTTTTATCAATGCTTTCTTGGCTTTCCTCATAAAGCAGTAATGCTTCTTTGGAGGGCTTACGGTGTTTGGCAAGCGAGACAATGGTAATATTCCATTGGTATAGATCTTTGGTAATAAATAAATGTGCCCCAATTTTAATTTCTTTTCCAGGTTTTGTGCGTTGTTCATTAAGATGAACTTTACCGCCGGAAACGGCCTCAGCGGCAAGTTTTCGGGTTTTATAAAAGCGAGCAACCCAAAGCCATTTGTCTAGTCGGATGGCTGCTATTTCTGTGCTGTGTGTTGTTTTGTGTTTATTCACAGAGTTTATAAATTAATTGAGTTCAATAAGGTATTTTGGAGTATTATTCTATTGTAAATCATAACTTAATTTTTACTGAATAGATTATTTCCTGGAGGAAATGGATGAATCTAGAAAAAGTCATTTTCGGTTTTTTCATTGTTTTAGCAATGACCCTAAATTTCGGTTTTTTCCTGGGTGAAATTTCTAACCCGGCACATCATAATGTTAATGAATTGTTTGCTGTGGTGGTTGTTAATTTCATTGCAACAGGGTTGAAACTTGGAGACAGATCGCAGGTGGGAGCTGTTTTGTTATCAACCAGTTTAGTTGCCGACCTACAATTAATTGTGGCGGTATTCTATTGGACATCAGCCGTGCATATAAACATGGTTGGATTAACACCTGATGTAATGACGAGCATTGTGGCGCTATCTGGCGGTGCGCTTTTGGCGAATGTTGTTTCTGTTGTTATTTTAGTCGTCGATACTCTCATGTCACGCTTATAAGCGTTTTCTTTATTTAATTCTAAGTGCAAAACAATGGCTGCTTCCGTTGATCTGAGTCGTGTGACCTTTATCGTGTTACGGGAAATGCGTAAGCCAATTTTGGCTATCATCATTGTCTATTCCCTTTCGATTGCAGGCATGATAATCATGCCAGGTCCTGTGGTGAATGGAGAAATACAATATTTAAGCATTTTCCATGCTTTTTATTTTATGACTTATACGGCCACAACGACTGGGTTTGGTGAAATACCATTTCCCTTCAGTAATGCGCAGCGTTCTTGGGCTATTATTTGTTTGTATATTAGTGTCATTACTTGGTTTTATGCCATTGGTAGCATTATTCGATTAATACAGAACCCATATTTATCGAAAGCGCTCGCTGAGCATGAGTTTTCTAATAAAGTTGAGCGAATTTCAGGTGAGTTTATTATTATCTGCGGGTTTGGTGATACCGGTAGTGTTTTGGCTCGAGGGCTCAGTGATGCTCGATTAACGGCGGTTGTTATTGACAGTAATGAAGAGCGCATTAAAGCACTGAAATTGCGTGATTATAAGGTTCCCATGCCGGGGTTATTTGCTGATGCGAGTGTGCCAAAGCATTTGATTGAAGCAGGGATCAGGCGAGCTGATTGCAAAGCCATTGTTTCAGTAACCAGTAATGAAGAAACCAACCTTAAAATTTCAGCCCTAGCTAGGATTTTAAATCCTAACATTGATGTGATTACTAAGTCTAAAGTCGAGATTTGGGAAGAAACATTGGCAACTATCGGCGGTAAGGTCCACATTATTGACCCGTTTAAAACCTATGCTCAGTTGTTAGCATCCTCTATTGAGCAGCGTTATTTTCATTCTTTTAACAATTGGCTAGTGGGGGATAAATCAACTGAGTTAAAGCAGCCACTATGTCCACCAAAGGATGGGCTTTGGATTATTTGTGGTTTTGGTCGTATGGGGCAAGAAATTAAACGGGCATTAAATAAACAGGGCTTGAAAACGGCAATTATTGATCCTAAACCGATTAGTCCAGATGAGGATAATGTTGAGACGTTTGTTTTAGGGTTAACGACAGCCAGAACACTGAAATTGGCGGGTATTGAACAGGCAGTAGGTATTGTGACTGGGACGGATGATGACGGGCAAAATGTGGGTATCTTATTAAATGCGCGTTCAATAAATCCGCATCTTTTTACCGTTGTTAGACAAAATTCCCATGAGAATGCAGCCGCTTTTAAGGCGGCCAAAGCAGATATGATCATGCAACCTTCATTGGTTGCCGCAAGGCGTATTATGTTATTGTTGAAAGCACCGTTGTTGAAACCATTTTTTAAGTATTTTGTGGTTAATCAGGATCGTGCGCATGAAATGAATGATGTGATCAGTTGGGTGCAGGAAAGTATCGGTGATAAGGTGCCATTGTTAACGTCATTTCATGTAACGCAGAAGAATGCAAAAGCATTAGCCGATTTTTTAGAAAATGATTCGTTTCAGTTAGGTGATTTACTGAAAGATCCTAGAGATAGAACGCAGTTATTAGATTTAGTGGTATTGGTTGCTAAATCAGCGGGTGAAAGCGTTGAAGTCTTGCCCGGAAGTAATTATTCAGTAAAAATAAATGATCAGTTGTTATTATGTGGGACGGATTTTTCTTATCGATTGTTTCGAGCCACTGTTAATAATGAATACAAGCTATATCATGTTCGGACAGGGTTGCGTCAGCCACGAAGTTATTTTATGCAATGGTATGTGCGTAAAATGGGGCGCGAAGGATTGTAGGTTATGATGGCTTGATAGTAAAAGGGTAAGGGAATAAAAAAAGGCGCTGTTAATTAGCGCCTTTTTTGTCGTCGTATGGATCTACAGATCTACAGATCTACTGAGAGGAAATGTGTTGTCTGAGTTCTTTAGGAAGCGAGAACACTACTTTTTCTTCAATGCCTGCATTTTCTTCAGCGGTTTGGCCGCCCCAATTTTGAAGTTGTTTAATGACTTGTTGAACTAGAACTTCGGGAGCCGATGCTCCTGCCGTGACCCCAACAGTATTAATGTTGGAAAACCATGTTTGATCAAGGTCCTCGGCGGTATCAATTAAGTAAGAGGGTTTACCCAGTTGATCGGCTATTTCTTTGAGTCGGTTGGAATTAGAACTGTTGGGTGAGCCGACAACTAAGATCAGGTCAGCTTTACTTGCTAAGTCAGTAACGGCATCTTGCCGGTTTTGTGTGGCATAACAAATATCATCTTTCTTTTGTTCTTGGATGGCGGGGAACTGTTTTTTAAGTGCCTCAACCATAGTATACGTGTCCGTCATGGACAAGGTTGTTTGGGTCACATAAGCCAAGTTATCAGGGTTGTTCAGTTTAAGTGCACTAACATCTTCGGGTGACTCCACTAGGTAAATGTTGCCATTTTCGGTGCATTTTTCATATTGTCCCATGGTTCCCTCTACTTCAGGGTGACCTTCGTGACCAATTAAAATGACTTCTTTATCCGCTTTAGCATGCTTGGCAACTTGTATGTGAACTTTTGTCACAAGAGGGCATGTTGCGTCAAAGACAGTTAGATTGCGTTCTTTAGCTTGCAATTGAACCTTTTTGGAAACACCGTGGGCACTGAATATTAAGTAAGAGCCTTCCGGAACGTCGTTAACATCTTCAATAAAAATGGCTCCTTTTTCTCTAAGACCTTCTACAACTGTTCGGTTATGAACAACTTCATGGCGGACATAGATGGGGGCGCCAAAAGCATCAATGGCATGGTCAACAATATCAATTGCACGGTCTACACCGGCACAAAAACCACGAGGGTTAGCGAGTATTATTTGCATAGTAAGTTTAGACTTGATTATTAATAGGTGTATTCTACCTTATTCTTTCTTTAGAAACGACAATACCATCAGAATCTGAATAGAGATAATGTTCGGGTTCAAAAGATATGCCTGCAAAATAGAGGGTGGTTCCTTGGGATCCCAAACCATTTTTTTGTGATTTTAGTGGGTGGGCTGCGAGCGCCTTAATACCAATGGGGATCTGGTTGACTTGTTCGGTATCACGAATGCAGCCATTGACTATGATGCCTTGCCAGCCATTTTTATGGGCAATGAGTGCCAAATTATCTCCTAACAAGGCGCACTTTAGGGAGCCTTGTCCATCAATGACTAGAACGCGGTTTTCGACGCATTGCTCAAGGGTATTTCTGACTAGCACGTTATCTTCGAGGACTTGAAGGGTGGTTATTTGTCCTGAAAATTGGCGGTTACTGCCGAAACTCTTGAAAATAGGTTCAGCAATTTGAAACCCTGCTGCTGAACTGTAGGCATCACATAAGTCTGTTGTAAAAAGAGTCATATTATTTGAGTAAAAGTCGTTATTATACCGTAGTGGGTAAATGAACCTGAAGGTGCAATTTTATAGGCTATAACGAGGTAATAAACGCTGGATTCAGTCATCTATAAATTCGTATATTAGGCGGTATTTAGAGTGATAGTGGTTAGATTTAGTGAAAAACTTAAGTAAGAATCATGAGAGGTAAGATGATGGGGATTTTTTTTGCAATTTTAGCCGTAGTCTTAATTATTGGCAGTGCTTTGATTTTATTGCGTAATGCAAAGTCTTCTAAAGTACCTGATACGGTAAAACCAAAACCCTATGAGGAAGATGAAACCGATCATTGGTGAAAAAGGGTATTGCTTTTACTCTGTAATGTAAACGTTACCGGGCCATCATTGGTTAAACTGACTTGCATATCGGCTCCAAACAATCCGGATTCAACGGTTGAATACTGGGATTGGGCTGTAGTGATTAAATGATTAAACATTTTTTCACCATGGGCAGGGGCTGCTGCTGGTGTAAAACTGGGGCGATTTCCAGTGTTCGTGTCTGCAGCCAGTGTGAATTGAGGGACGAGTAGTAAGCCACCATTAATTTGTTTTAGAGACAAGTTCATTCGATTGTTTGAATCACAAAAAATACGATAATTTAAGATTCGTTGCAGTAGTTTTTCAACGCGAGGGGCGTCATCTTGTTTCTCAATGGCAACGAGAGCCAGAATGCCTTGATTGATTGTGGCTATGGTTGCATTGTTTACAGTGACGGAGGCTGATGATACGCGTTGTATAATGGTAATCATAAGAATGAGTTAATTATTTTAAAAAATGTTATTTTGTCATTGATTTATAAAATGCTGAAGAAAAATGTCGTGTTAATGAGTGTATTGTTAATCTTTTTTTCTGCTGACAGTTTCGCTGCAAAAGTCTTTTCTTGGCGTGATAATGATGGGCAGCGTTATTATTCGGACAGTAAGCCAGTAGGCTTGGGGGTAAAAGAAATGCCCTTGGTGGGGCGTGTTTTATATTCCGTCACTAGGATCTATGATGGCGATACCGTGCTCTTAGACGATCACTTAAAGGTGCGCTTGTTAAGCATTAACACTCCGGAACTAGAGCGCTACAATAAGTTAGGAGAGGCGGGTGGAGAAAAGGCTAAAGAGAGGTTGCGCACCTTATTGTCGGGACAAAAAGTGCGTCTTGAAAAAGATCTGGAACACCAAGATAAATACGGGCGTACATTGGCGCATATTTTCACCGTAGATGGGGTGCACGTTAATCTTGAAATGGTTAAGAGCGGTTGGGCAACAGTTAATATTCATCCCCCTAATGTCCAATATTCACAAGCTATGCTGATCGCTCAACAAGAGGCGCAAGTGTTACATTTGGGTCTCTGGGGGATGGACGATTACCAGCCTAAGCGCATTGTGACAGTTTTAGAGAATAAGCATTATGGGTGGCAGCGATTAATAGGGACAATACATTCGGCACAAATTAAGCGTAAGTATGTTTATCTTGGTATTGATAAACTCATGGTTAGAATTCCCCGTGCTAATTTGTCTTTTTTCCCTGATGTAATGACTTATATCGGTAAGGAAGTGGAGGTCAGGGGCTGGGTCTCACGGCGGGGTAAAATACGTTCGGTTTTGGTTCGTCACCCCAGTGCATTGTTGGTTCGTTAGTGTGGCGGAAAATAGAGATGCTGAAAAGGGACAGCGGTTGTTAATTTTTTTGGTGAGTGTGCTTTTGTTACAGCGCTCTTCGGAGGTTAAAGAAAATCGAAAGTTATTTTAACAACGTTTTTATAAATTTTTTCAAAACAAATGATCGGCCAAACAATTTTTTTTCCATCAAGTCGAGTAATCTATTTTCTCTGGCTTCTGATGTTTCTTTAAGTTCTGTTAGTTCTTTTTGTAGGCGAACAATCTGTTGTTGAAGAAACAGTTCATTGCTACTGCTCTCGTATGATTGTTTTCTGTCTTCTGGTTCGTCTGTTGTACTCGGGATAAGGGTAGTCGTGGTAAAGGCTTGTGAATTAGGTGTGACATCAACGCTTTCTTGGTGTGGCAGTAGTGTTGTTTTGTGGGAAGTATCCTGAGTATTAGTGTTAGATTGTATTTGACGATAAACAGTGCGTGTGGTTTTGCTTACAAGGCGAGTTGCTTTGGCAATTGATATGATTGAAATAATGGTGGCAATGGTTAAAACTTCAGTAGATTTACCGACTAGTTTAGAGGAGAGTAGGATTTTTTTAAAGGCCATGGTTTTTTTAAATAACGTCCAGTATTAGTTGGTGTGTGGGTCAGCACTTAGCGTAATAGATTGAAAAAAGTATTAAATGTAAAGACTTCAGAGTTTATACGATTATTACTGTAATGGGTATATGTGAATGGCTCAGGTGGGGAATTAAAAAAGACTTTTCTACTTTATGATGAAGCCCGTTTGGTGTTCGTTTTTTGTTATAATTTAGTATCGAGGTCCCCGTAGCATAACTGGATAATGCAGACCCCTCCTAAGGGTCAGATTAGAGGTTCGAATCCTCTCGGGGACGCCATAAGTTGTGATGTTAGGACGGGTGTTGTGAACAGGAGCATGCCGATGGAGAAGCAAGTTTCTTCCTTAGTCGTTTTCCATAGCGGTTATGAGTAAGCGATAGGGTGTCTTGATTGTTTAGCTATAACGGGGTCGATACTGAGTGTTATAGGGGTCTTTTATTGCGAGTGAATTATGTTACCTACCGCCGTTATTTTTGACTTAGACGGAACCTTGTTAGACACCGAGCGATTGTACAGTTTAGCAACGCAAGAACTGATTGATCCCTATGGAAAAACATTTGATTTGACGCTTAAAAGAAAGGTGATGGGCGGCGATGCCCGCGTTGGTGCAGCCTTAGTTATTGAAAGTCTTGACTTGCCTTTTTCGGTTGATGTTTTTTTAAATAAAAGAGCTGTAATACTTGAAAAGTTATTGGCCAATACACAAGAGATTCCGGGTGCTGGAGAGTTCTTATATGAACTCAATAGACAAGGAGTGCCTTTAGCATTAGCAACCAGTTCTAGCAAAGCATTGTGCCAATTGAAGCTGTGTCGGCATCGGTGGAAAACACTTTTTAGTGAGATAGTTTGTGGTGATAATCCGAATTTAAGAAATCCTAAGCCGGCCCCTGATATCTTTCTGATGGCCGCGCGTGGATTGGCCCAAAGGCCTTGCGATTGTCTGGTATTTGAAGACTCAGTGAGTGGTGTTGCCGCTGCTGTGGCCGCCGGAATGACCGTTGTTGCAATTGACAGCCCTTATGTTGAGCGTGATGATTTAAAAGAGGCGAAAGTCATTATAGAAAACTACCGACAATGCAGTACTTTATTTGATTCATTAATAAGGTAATACTGATAACGTCTAAAAGTAATTGTTTAGGGTGGTTATCATGAAGAAATATAATCCATATTTTGTCGGGTAGGTGAGGGCTTGGTGCGTTAGCCTTGATATAACGGATTGGATAATGAATTCTTTGTTAAACATTCGGTTATAGCGACAAAGGTTTTTTGAGGGCATGTGCTATGGTGTTGTACGGTTGATTGACGCCGCTAAAATTTGAAATTAAATGATTTTATGGGGGATGATCTAGGTATAATTTTTTTATCGATTGAATTAAAAATAAAATATGGCTGATAAAAATTTATTTAGCAATGAATCTGTTGTTGAATCATTAAAAGTTCCACCTAATTCAATTCAAGCAGAGCAAGCTGTCTTGGGTGGCCTCATGTTAGATAATGAAGGCTGGGATAAGGTTGCGGAAAATGTAACGGAGGAAGACTTTTATCGCAAAGAACACCGCTATATTTTTCGGGCAATTAGTCAATTAGCTTCAAAGATGGAGCCTGTTGATGTGGTCACAGTGTCGGAAATGCTCGAAACCATGGGTGAAATTGACACGGTGGGTGGCTTGGCCTATGTCGGTATGCTGGCCAAAGATACACCAACGGCAGCTAATATCGACTCCTATGCAAAGATTGTTCGTGACCGCTCAGTCCTTCGGCAATTAGTCCATGTAGGGACGACCATTTCGGGTTCGGTCTTTAATCCTGATGGCCAAGAAACATCACAATTATTGGAAAATGCGGAACGGCAGGTTTTTGAGATAGCCGAGCAACAACAGCGTGGTAAGAGTGGTTTTATTCCTGTTCGTTCGCTGTTAGCCAAGGCGGTAGATAAGATAGAAAGCCTTTACGAGCAAGATAACCCTATTACAGGGGTGAGTACTGGGTTTACTGACTTCGATGAAATGACTTCAGGACTGCAAGCCGCTGACCTGGTGATTGTTGCGGGTCGACCGTCAATGGGTAAAACAACCTTTGCGATGAATCTGGCTGAAAATGTTGCCATTAAGGCAAAAAAACCCGTTGCGGTTTTTAGTATGGAGATGCCCGGTGACCAGCTTGCGATGCGAATGATGTCTTCTTTGGGGCGCATTGATCAACATAAAGTACGCACCGGAAAGTTGGATGATGATGAATGGCCGAGAATGACATCGGCTATTAATTTGTTAGCGGAGACACAGCTTTTTATTGATGATACGCCCGCTTTAACCCCAACAGAAGTTCGTTCAAGGTCTCGTCGACTGATGCGAGAACACGGTCAATTAGGTTTAATTGTCCTTGATTATTTGCAATTAATGCAGTCGCCGTCAAGCGGTGAAAACCGAACGCAACAGATTTCAGATATTTCACGTAATTTAAAAGCACTCGCAAAAGAGTTAAATGTACCGGTAGTTGCACTCTCCCAGTTAAATCGAAACTTGGAGCAACGGCCCAACAAACGGCCCGTTATGTCTGACTTAAGAGAATCAGGCAGTATTGAGCAAGATGCAGATGTGATCGTCTTTATATATCGCGACGAGGTTTACAATGAGGACAGCGCGGATAAAGGGGTTGCGGAAATTATTATTGGTAAGCAGCGTAACGGTCCAATTGGGACTTCGCGGTTAACTTTTCTGGGTCAATATACTCGGTTTGAAAATTATACGGGGTATCAATATGACAATGAGGGGTATGAATGACCCCAGTTACTTATGGCGTTTTGGATTTGACAGCGTTGCGTCATAACTTAACACGAGTGAGAACATTGGGTGGTAGGGCAAGGGTTTTAGCAGTCATTAAGGCCAATGCCTATGGTCATGGGTTAATAACAGTGGCTAGGGCATTAGCATCGGCGGATGGCTTGGCTGTTGCCAGAGTTCATGAAGCGATTGAATTAAAGCAAGCGGGTATAACTTCGCGTATTGTCGTGTTAGAAGGTTTTAGTTCGGTGGATGAATTAAATCTTCTTATTGCTCATGACATTGAGGCGGTTGTTCACAATGACCAGCAAGTGAGATGGTTAGAAAATTGTTCTGAGATTGACGCTATTACCGTGTGGCTGAAATTAGATACGGGTATGAATCGGTTAGGATTCTGTGTCAATAATTTTCAGGCGGCATATCAGTGTTTAAGTGATTGCTCAGTGGTTAGATCAAAGATGATCTTGATGACTCACTTGGCCAATGCTGATTCAATTGGTGATGCCATGACAACACGGCAAATTAACCGATTTAATAGCACTGTGCAGGGCTTGAGCGGTGAGAAAAGTATTGCAAATTCAGCAGGTATTTTAGCGTGGAAGGACTCTTGTGTCGATTGGGTTCGCCCGGGGTGCATGTTGTTTGGTGCCTCTCCTTTTTCGGATAAAGATTCGTGCTTTTTTAATCTTAAACCGGTTATGGGGTTTTATTCGCGATTGATTGCTGTGAAAAAAGTGCAGAAAGGTGAGGCTATTGGCTATGGTGGACAATGGCGGTGTAAGAAGGCAACGCTATTAGGAGTGGTTGGTGCCGGGTATGGCGATGGCTATCCGCGTCATGTTCCTTCAGGAACACCCGTTTTAGTTAATGGTGTTCGGGTGCCATTGATTGGTCGAGTTTCTATGGATATGTTAACGGTTGATTTAGCGGATTGTTCTGATGCTGTTGTGGGTGACCCCGTTACCTTGTGGGGCGTTAAGTCATTATTAGTGGAAGAAATTGCCAGGTATGCTGACACCATCCCATATACGTTATTGTGTGGGATCACCCAGCGTGTTCAGTTCCTAAAGAATGTCGATAATGCGCTTAGCATTAATGACGATTAACGGTTGTTTTCCAGTTAAGATGGCTAAGCAAAAAATAATTTTTCAATGTACTGAGTGTGGCTCTCGCTGTTCTAAATGGGCAGGGCAGTGCTCAGGTTGTACCCAGTGGAATACTTTGGTTGAGGTGATTGATGAAGGGTTGCCTACAGCAAGTCGGTTCTCAGGTTTTGCAGGCAGTGCTGGTCAGCAAGGTGTTATTAGTCTTTCTGAAGTTAGTGCTGATGAAGTAGCGCGTTTTTCCAGTGGGCTTAATGAATTAGACCGTGTATTAGGCGGAGGAATGGTTCCGGGCTCTGCGGTTTTGATTGGTGGAGACCCTGGTATTGGTAAGTCAACATTGTTGTTACAGGCTATGGTTGCATTAAGCCAACAACTAAAGACGCTATATATAACGGGTGAGGAATCTATTCAGCAATTGAGTCTACGTTCTCAGCGATTGCAGTTAGAAAGTGATCAATTACAGGTGTTGTCTGAAACCGCATTGAGTCGAATTTTTGCCGTTGCGCAAGAATTGCAGCCCAAGGTGATTGTGATTGATTCTATACAAACGGTTTATACCGATCAATTGCAGTCAGCCCCAGGCGCTGTTGGCCAAGTCAGAGAGTGTGCGGCACAATTGGTGCGTTTTGCAAAGCAAACACAAACAACCATTTTTCTGGTTGGACACGTGACCAAAGATGGGGCCTTAGCCGGGCCGCGAGTACTTGAGCATATGGTTGACAGTGTGTTGTATTTTGAAGGCGATGCAGGGAGTCGGCATCGAATTATTCGAGCGATTAAAAATCGTTTCGGGGCTGTTAATGAGCTCGGTGTTTTTGTTATGACTGAAACAGGTCTTCAAGAAGTTAAAAATCCATCGGCTATTTTTTTGTCACGTCATGACAGTGAGGTTTCGGGAAGTGTAGTGACCGTGACTCGGGAAGGTAGTCGACCCATGTTGATTGAGGTTCAGGCCTTAGTGGATGAGAGCCATGCGGGTAATCCGCGCCGAGTTGCATTGGGGATGGAGCAAAATAGACTGGCAATGTTGTTAGCTGTATTGCATCGTCACGGCGGTGTTTCTATGGTGCATCAAGATGTTTTTGTTAATGTGGTTGGCGGTGTCCGCATCACTGAGACAGCGGGAGATTTAGCCGTTTTGATGGCGATTTTGTCAAGTTTTAGGGCTAAGCCGATTCCCAAAACCTGGATGGTGTTTGGTGAAATAGGGTTAGCTGGAGAAATCAGGCCGGTGCAAAATGGCGAGGAGCGTTTGCGAGAAGCCAGTAAGCAAGGGTTTAATAAAGCCATTATCCCGCGTGCAAACGCACCTAAGATGTTTGATTCTGCACTCGAAATTGTTCTTGTTTCTACGCTGGAAGAGGCGTTATCTGCATTGATTCAAGATTAGTTTTTCGATAGGAATTTGACTTGGGTGATTAGATTCTCATCACGTTTAATGATCTCGATGGTATGGCCGTGCAGGCGTAAACTAGTGCCAGGTTCTGGAATGGTTTCCATAAAATCAATAATGAGTCCATTGAGCGTTTTCGGACCTTCGGTTGGAAGAGACCAAGTGGTAATGCGATTTAACTCGCGGATAGTGATTGAGCCATCGACTTGACGGCTACCATCCTTGTTAAGGATGACTTCCATGGGTTTAGCCGTAATCTCGCTGATTAATTCATGGAGCAAATCATATTGAGTGACTAGGCCTTGGACGTCACCATATTCATCGACAACCAGAGCGAGTTCTAGTTTCTCATTTTTGAAGTTATGGATTTGTGCATGAAGCGGCGTGGTGTTGGGAATAAAGTAGGGCTTAGTTAGGTTTTTGCTGATGGTTTTAAGGCAAAAATCATGGCTGTACGTGTGAGCAATTATCGTTTTTAAATGAATGATACCAATCACATTGTCGATGCTTTTTTTGAAAACCGGTAGTCTTGAGCTTGGCGATGTTCTAATTTGTTTGATAATTGTTTTAATCGGGTCGTCTAAATCAATGCCATTAATTTCATTTCGAGGTGTCATGATGTCTTCAACAGATGCTGATTCTAAATCTAGAATACCGAGAAGCATTTTTTTATAACGTTCAGGAAGTGCGGTATTTGCTTCAGAAACAATGCTTTTTAATTCTTCCGTATCTAATTGCATTTCGTTATTAGGTTGGTTTCTTATTCCTAATGCTAGCAATAAAGTATTAGCAATCAAGTTGATTACCCAGACTAAGGGGTAAAATATTTTGAGTAACGGGGTGTATATACAAGCGGCAAAAAAGGCCAGTGATTGTGGTTTTATGGTCGCGAATGTTTTAGGTGTTACTTCTGCAAAAATGAGGATAATAGCCGTCAATAAGAGTGTTGCAAAGGCAATCCCTGGCTCCCCGTATAGTCGAAGTGCGATGAGTGTAGCCACCGAAGAGGCCAGAATGTTGACAAAATTATTGCCAAGTAGAATTAAACCGATTAATCGATCGGGGTTGTTCAGTAGTTTTTGTGTTCGTGCAGCACCAGGATGGTTTTTTTTTGCTAAATGTTTAAGTCGGTAGCGATTGATTGTCATCAAAGCCGTTTCAGAGCCTGAAAAGAACGCGGAGAAAACAATTAAAGCAAAAAGAAGTGAAAAGAGGTAGCTCAGGGGTATGTCGTTCAAGGATGTCTGGGTAAAAGAGTTAAGTTGCTATCTAGTTTCTATGATTAGTGATTTTTGTCAAGTTTATTACTGAAATTAGGGTTGAATTTCTTAATTCGTGGGTCAGGATAAACAATTTAAAAGGTGTTTAAATTGACGGTGGCTTGTGAGGAACTGTAAAAAAAGACAGGGGAAAGTGGCTAAGGCCGTATAGCTTGTGGTGTTGGGAGTATTTATAGTATAATTGAACGTTTAACTTTAACCACCTTGCTCCATCATCACTAGATGAGGGGCTACTAACCGAAAGGAGAAAAAATGCGACATTATGAAATTGTCTTTTTAGTGCACCCAGACCAAAGCGGTCAAGTGTCAGCGATGGTAACACGCTATACAGCAACCATTGAAGCAGCATCAGGAAAAGTTCATCGTTTAGAAGATTGGGGCCGCCGTCATTTAGCTTATCCAATTAACAAAATTCACAAAGCACATTATGTGTTGATGAATGTTGAGTGTGATCAAGCTACATTGGAAGAGCTAGAAAGTGGCTTCCGCTTTAACGATGCTATTTTAAGAAGTTTAACCTTGGTAAAAGATTCTGCTATTACTGATCCTTCACCTATTGCCAGTTCAATAGAAGAAGAAAAGAAAGCGGCGCAGAGAACACCCGTCAGTGAGGCGCCTAGTAAGCCTGCAGCTGAAGTAACCCCAAAATCTGTGGAAAAAGAACAGGACAAATCTAATGAGAGCTAAAAATAACAAACCAAGAAGTAATAATTCACGGCAGATGAAACGCAAAAGATTTTGTCGTTTTTCTTCAGAAGAAAATGTTGTAATTGACTATAAAGATCTGGACTTATTAGGTGAATATATTACCGAGACCGGAAAAATTGTTCCAAGTCGTATTACGGGAACAGCAGCTAAATATCAACGTCAATTAGCGATCGCCGTCAAGCGGGCGCGTTTTATTGCCTTGATTCCTTACTGTGATGCACATAAGTAATCGTAGCGTTTAAAAAGGAACGTTGAGTGTATTTTTTAGCTGAATATATGATGAAGGGTCGTATGCAAGCCGTATTAATGGCGACGACTTTTGCATTGCTGTCTCTATTGTTTCCGCCCATTACTGTATTGAGTTGTTGTGTTGTATCGTTAGTAACGTTACGGAAAGGGGTTTCGGAAGGGCTAATGGTTTTATTGCTAGCAGCGACTCTTGGCGCTGTTTTCAGTATTTTTTTGGTAGATAATTTCTTGTTTGTTTTGGGTTATGGTCTGTTGATTTGGGTGCCTGTATGGCTTATATCAATTGTACTTTATGTGACTCGTAACCTAGCTAGAGCAATCGAAACGACGGTGTTATTGGGCGTTGTATCTGTTATTGGTTTTTATCTTTTAATATCAGATCCCGCTTTGTTTTGGGGTGAAACATTAACTAACCTCATAGCGCCAATGTTGTCTGAGGATAACAAACCAGAAATTTCTAGTGAGCAGTTGACACTTTCGATTCAACAATTAGCACATTACATGACAGGAATGGTGGCAGCAGGGTATATATCAGGAGTCTTGTTAAGCGTTATTTTAGCAAGGTGGTGTCAAGCTATGTTGTCTAACAGTGAAGGTTTTAAACAGGAATTTCTGGCATTAAAAACCCATAAGCGCGTAGCTAATGTTTTATTGGTTATTGTAGCTTGTGGCTTATTTGCTGAGACCAGTACTGCAGAAATAGCGTGGAATATGATCGTGCCATTCTTTGTTTTGTATACTTTTGTTGGAATGGCCGTATTTCATGTCTTGCTGACAGCTAAAAGTAATTCTCGTACGATGGTATCCCTTTTTTATGGTTTTATGTTCATGTTTAGTTTTATAACGCCTCTTGTTTTTGTGCCAGTAGCCGTCACCGGTTTCAGTGATAGCTGGTTAAATATGAGAGAAAAAATTTTAAATCAAACCAATGGTTAACAGTGTTGGTTTCTTAACTCTATGGATCATAGAGTAAAAGTTGAGAGGTTAAGAAAATGGAAGTTATCCTTCTGGAAAAAATAGGTAAGTTAGGGTCTTTAGGTGATCGTGTTTCAATCAAGTCGGGTTATGCACGTAATTATTTAATTCCCCAAGGTAAGGCTGTTATTGCAACGAAAGCAAAAATTGCTGAATTTGAGCAGCGTCGCGCTGAACTTGAGAAAATAGAGGCTGAGAAATTAGCTGTTGAACAAGCGCGTGCAGAAAAGATATCAGGTCTTGATATTTCGATTACCCAAAAAGCGGGTGAAGAGGGTCGGTTATTTGGCTCTGTTGGAACGCAAGATATTGCTGATGCAGTGACAGCAGCGGGTGTTGAAGTCTTTAAGCACGAAATACGCCTACCGGATGGTGTGATTCGCACTGTAGGTGATTATACGCTTGATATTAGTCTGCATTCAGATGTGGTCATCAGCATTGAAGTCAAAGTGGTTGCGGAATAACGCGTTGTAATGATTATTGTTACTGGCGGTGCTGGTTTTATTGGTAGTAATATAATCCATGGATTAAACCAGCGCGGTTATGATGATATTCTTGTTGTCGATGATTTAACTGACGGTGTTAAATACAAGAATCTTGTCGACTGTCAAATTGCTGATTATATTGACAAAGATGTCTTTCTTGAGCAAGTTAAGAAAGGTGTCTTTGACAGTACAGCGATAACGGCGGTGTTTCATGAAGGTGCCTGTTCTGCAACAACAGAGTGGGATGGACGCTATATGATGGCTAATAATTATCATTATAGTCAGGCATTATTAGCCTTTTGTGAGCGCCAACAAATTCCTTTTATCTATGCTTCAAGTGCGGCCGTATACGGTGATGTTCAGGGCTTCAAAGAAGACCCTGCATGTGAGTCACCGTTGAATGTATATGGGTATTCTAAGTTTTTGTTTGATCAGTATATTAGACGGCAACAGGGAAGATTGACAACCCAAGTGGTTGGCTTACGGTACTTTAATGTTTATGGCCCGAGAGAGAGTCATAAGGGTAGTATGGCAAGTGTTGCTTATCATTTAAATAATCAATTACTTGATGATGGATCAATACGCTTGTTTGAAGGCTGTGACGGTTATAGCGATGGCGAACAACAACGTGATTTTGTTTATATCAAGGATGTGGTTGCAGTCAATTTATGGTTCTTGGACAATCCAGGTAAAAGTGGAATATTTAATTTAGGGACAGGTCGTAGTCAAACATTTAATGATGTTGCGCATGCAGTCATTAATTTTCATGGCACGGGGTCATTGAGTTATATTCCGTTTCCAGAGCACCTCGTTGGCTGTTATCAAAGCTTTACAGAAGCCAATCTCGAAAACTTAAGGGCTGCCGGTTGTGGGCACCAATTTATGAGTGTAGAAGCGGGTGTTAGTGATTATTTAGCTTGGTTAAACCCTCAGGCTAACTAGAAAAATTCAAACCAGCTTAAAAATCTGCGCCGTTCTGGTGGTTGATTGAGTTGATGTTTATTCGGTTAAATAAATTTCTCGATAGCGGACTGAATGCCGTTGACATCGAGTTGGCAAATTTCTAACAGTTCTTCACGTGACCCTTGGT
>Ga0209494_1000025_pt1 | contig 80974 bp, 85 predicted proteins | sample EN1Hudseemescosm_FD_184628 | JGI IMG/M metagenome (GOLD analysis project Ga0209494, IMG submission 184628) | Methane-oxidizing microbial communities from mesocosms in the Hudson Canyon - EN1B Hudson Canyon (SPAdes) (version 2) | ecosystem: Environmental > Aquatic > Marine > Cold seeps | place... | reverse complement strand
CTAGACGGTATTATGGCCGTTGTCGAAGAGAGTATTATTTTGGAAAGTGAGTTGGCTCGTGAAACCTATGCCGTCATGCAAAATATGCCCGATGATAATAGACCGCCTGAGTTTATTGTTCGTAAGCAAATTTTAGATCGCATGGTGATCGAGAAATTGCAATTATTATTAGCCGAACGAGTCGGTATTCGCATAACCGATAACATTTTACAACGCGCTGTTAGCGATATTGCCGCACGCAATCAGTTAAGTCTCGATGATTTTCGTGTGCAATTAGAAAGTCAACGCATCAGTTATCAGAGTTTTGTAGATAATGTTAAAAAAGAAATCACGATTAGCCAATTGCGTGGTCGTGAAGTCGCTAGCCGCGTCAAAGTCAGTGAACGCGAAATTGATCACTTTATGGAAACACAAAGTCAAGTGGGTGCTGAGAATATTCAATACCATTTAGGTCATATTCTCGTTGCGTTACCGGAACAATCGAATGCAATGGAGATAAAAAATGCGAAGGACAAAGCAGACAGAATAATTGAAAAATTACAACACGGTGCAGATTTTAAGCAAACGGCCATGACAGAGTCCGATGGTGGTCAGGCTTTATCGGGTGGTGATTTAGGGTGGCGCTCATTGGCACAGATTCCCAGTATTTTTGTCGATCAAACGCGTAATTTGTCAGCGGGGGAATTAGGCCAATTAATTCGCAGTCCTAGCGGCTTTCATATCATTAAGATGATGGACTTAAAAGGTCGATCAAAGCATATTATTACTCAGACGCAGGCGCGTCATATTTTAATTAAGTTGAATGAGCTTATTAACGATCAAGAAGCGCAAAAACGCTTATTAGCCTTAACAGAACGTATTGAGAATGGTGATGATTTTGCTGTTTTGGCCCGTTCTCATTCGGACGATAAGGCATCGGCATTGAAAGGCGGTGATTTAGGCTGGGTGAGTCCAGGTTATTTAGTGCCACCTTTTGAAGAAGCGATGAATGAATTAGCCCTTAATGCATTGAGTGCCCCCGTGCAAACGCAATTTGGCTGGCATTTGATTCAGGTTTTAGATCGTCAAGACCGTGATAATAGTAAAGAATATAAAAGAAGCCGAGCGCGTGAACAAATTCGCCAGCGTAAGATAGAAGAAGAGACGGAGCTCTGGTTGCGTCGATTACGTGATGAGGCCTTTGTAGATATTCGATTAGAGAAACTTTGAACATTTTTCGGGGTTATTGCATTTTAGACAATTGCTATGGACAGTAAAATACCAGTACATTTAAGGGTTAAATTAAAAGCCCATTTAAAAAAGCCTTTGCAGCGTATTCTTAGACAGAAAAACCTGGAGGATTGGGCGTTGTTAATTGAGGAGATTGCTAAGGAATTAGATATTAGTGTTGTGCAATGTGCGGCAGCGATTGCGCAACTTAATGAGACTAACTTTCAAAGGCGTAGTGTGATCAAAGAGGTGCCTGAACCACTACCAGCCTTGGACGGGGTGACAGGTCAAACGGATAAAATGATCCCTTATCGGCTTGAAATAGGATTTAATCATCAAGTAACCATTGATACCTTAAAGCAATTTTTAGTTGATGAGGCGGGTGTTGAGAGAGAGAAGATCCAAGTTATTGGTTTTTTAGCCAATCATACCCGGGTTAACTTACCGGAAGGGATGCCCGGTGATATATTTCAACATTTAAAGTCGGTCACCCTTAATCGTAGGGCGTTGAGAATAACCTGTTTAGAGCCGAGTCAGGAAGCTGTAAAATCATCTAAGAGTCGATCCAGAAGACGGTCAAAGCGGCGTTGGCAAAAAAAGACTCAAGGAAATGCTCAAGAAGAGCGATAGGGCGCGCTTAGCGCTTTTATTTGTGTATTAAAAACATAGGATATAAATGCAAATACAATTTATTAATACGCCTGAGAAATTAGCAGTTCTTTGTCAAGATTTGGTCGATGCCCCTTGGTTGGCTCTTGATACGGAGTTCTTGCGGGAGAAAACATATTATTCCAAGTTTTGTTTGTTACAAATTGCAACCCCTTCGCTGGTTGCTTGTGTTGATCCCTTGGCTTTAGAGGATATTGATAGTCTTCTAGATATTATTTATGACACTACAGTTGTGAAGGTTTTTCATTCAGCGCGGCAGGATTTAGAAATCTTTTATCATTTGCGCGGGTCATTGCCTACGCCGGTTTTTGATACGCAAGTTGCGGCACCCTTGTTAGGGTTTCAGGATAATCCCGGGTATGCGATGTTAGTGTCCAGTTGGTTAAATGTTAATTTAACTAAAGAACATACCCGAACCGATTGGAGTAGTCGACCTCTTTCAGAAGGCCAGGTGGCTTATGCAGCGGATGATGTGATTTATTTGGCTGAAATTTATCAGCGCATGCTTAAAAAGTTAACCGATTTAGGTCGCTTGAGTTGGTTGAAGGATGACTTTGATCATTTGAGTGATGTAACCGTTTATCAGGCAAACCCAGAGCTGGCGTGGTTAAAAATAAGAGGGTTAAAAAAGTTAACTAAAAAACAACTATCGGTCGCGCAAAGTCTAGCGCAGTGGCGCGAGCAGGTTGCTCAGCAAGAAAACAGACCGCGAAATTGGTTATTAAGGGATGATTTGATTATCGATTTGGCTAGGTTACAGCCTGATAATGTTGGTGAGTTGATTAAGGTTCGTAATCTTCACGAACGAACTGTTAAGCGTCATGGAAAGGCTTTATGTGCCTTGATAGAACAAGCGGCTACTCAGGATCCCGTTCCAAGAGATGAGGAGGTGCCACGTGCAGATAAACAACATCAGCATGATGCGATAGTGGATATTCTTACTGCCGTCGTTCGTATTCGGGCGAAAGAGAATTCAATTAGCGCTAGTGTATTGGCGAGTCGTAAACAATTAGATGGATTGTTGCAAAATGCTTCTGAAAGTTGTTTGTTGCAAGGTTGGCGTGCCAGTATGGTGGGTCATGAGTTATTAGGTATTATTTCAGGAAAATTTTGGGTTCGTATTGTTGAAGATACCATCCAGATAACTGCATCTGAAGAAATGAGTAACCTTTAGTGTGGCAGAACCCTCAAGAGAAAATGCATTTAATGCCGGACAAGTTCGATTAATTAATAATAGTTATGAACAATTGTTAGGGCAGCCGTTAGTGGTCGGTTTTCAGGGTAAAAGCGCGTTGGCAGAAGCGTTATTTACAGCTCCTTTTGTCGTTATTGCGCATGATGTTGCAAGCGATCCGGTGTTTAATTACGGTAATCAAATGGCGCTTTCATTATTTGAAGTGACATGGGCTGAACTGATTCGTTTACCTTCACGTTGTTCGGCTGAGCCAGTAGTTCAAGAAGAGCGATCAGACTTATTGGCGCGGGTAAAAAAATACGGGTTTATTGCTGATTATCACGGTATACGAGTGTCTAAAACAGGTCGCCGTTTTTATATAGATAAGGCTGTTGTCTGGAATATTTTTGATGATCGAGGTATTTATCACGGACAAGCCGCTTGCTTTAAAGAGTGGCGTTTTTTGGAGTAAATTTATTTACTCGGAAGTGTATTTTGAGTCAAAAAAAACCCGGTCATTAACCGGGTTTTTTTATGGAAATAGTCAGTCTTTACTCTCGACTATCGCTCACCACTAAATGCGGCTAATAATTGTAATAAACTCATGAATAAGTTAAAGATCGAAACGTATAAGGTAACCGTTGCAAGGATATAGTTAGTCTCACCACCATGAATGATGGCGCTAGTTTGAAATAAAATCATACCTGACATGAGTAAAATGAACATGCCGGACACTGCAAGAGAAAGTGCAGGGATAGAGAACACCATGGCTCCGATGCCTGCTAGAAAGGCAACCAGTACGCCGACCATTAAAAAGCCAGCCATAAAGCTGAAGTCTTTTCGGGTGGTTAGGGCATAACCGGACAAGCCAATAAAGATAACACCTGTTCCGCCCAAAGCAGTCATAATCAATTCGTGACCATTACTGAAGGCATTTAAGTACATATTCAGGATTGGACCGAGTGTTAACCCCATAAACCCCGTTAGGGCAAAAACAAAAATAATTCCAAGGCCACTGTTACAAAATTTATTGGTTAAAAAAAGTAAACCAAAGTAACCGACCATGGTTATGATCATTCCAGGGTGTGGTAAATTAAGCGCCATCGCAGCACCTGCTGTGCCAGCACTAAAAAGCAATGTGAGTGACAATAACATATAGGTATTACGCAATATTTTATTGGTAGACAGAATGCTTTCTTCTGAACGGGTTACGGCTGAATTTAATCTCATTGCTTTAATTCCTCTTAAATAATGTTATTGGGTACTACTCTATTGACCGTATTATCCTACAAGAGTTTCTTTGGATATGTAAGAAGCCTCTGTAAAAAATAACCGGTTCAGTGATCTATAGTGAATTATAGTTGTTTTTTAAGGTTTTTTTAAAGGATCAGTTAATAATATTTTCAGTTTTTAATCGTTTAAAAGCGGTTTTTACAGTTTCTGTGGTTGCTGATATTTCCAGTTGGCTGTGTTGAACAGGCTCTTGGCTAGCACAGAGACAGATAAGCCCCGATTGGTTAATTAACTGGGCATAATAGGCGTTTTGGGCGCTATCGCCTTCAAGGACTGTTGCGGCATGACCGGTATCAAAAAGTCTTCTTTCTAATTGATAGGCTAGATTAGCATGATTATTACCGGTTATGCTGAGGGTCATGGCTTGTTGAGAAAAGCGAGCCGCTTTTTCTGCCATACTGACCGGTTGAAGTTGATCGCTACTGTCAATACTTTCCGTAATCATACCCGCGCCCACAGTCACGTTGGTGAGTCGATCAATAATGACAAAAGCACCGGTGCTTTGATTCGTTTTATAGGTGTCAAAAACGAGCGGAGCATTGACGGCTAAACTACAGGTACCAATTTCATTTAAGTTTAATTGCTTGGTTTCTATTTGTGCCAGTGTGTTGACATCGGTACGGTGGTGTATTGATGAAATGGAGCCAGAAACACTGCGTGATGCACATTTGAAAATGTATTGTTTCCCCGGTATCAAGGCGGTTTCGGTCATCCAGACAATTTCAGCTTTAAAATGGTCGCTGATTGAGGGGCTTTGATCTGACAATACAATCATGTCACCACGGCTGATGTCAATTTCATCCACTAAGGTCATAGTAACCGACATCGGTGGGAATGCTTTTTCTAGTTCGCCGTCATAAGTGACGATCGATTTAATGGTGCTGCTCTTTCCAGAAGGGAGTGCGGTTATTTTGTCACCCTTGTTAAAAATACCAGAGGCGACCGTTCCGCAAAATCCGCGGAAATCAAGGTTGGGTCTGTTGACGTACTGAACGGGAAAGCGGGCATCTGTGAAATTACGGTCATTAGAGATTTCAATGCTTTCCAAGGTTGCCATTAAGGGCTGGCCTGAGAACCAAGGCATTTCGGTGCTCTGATGAACGACATTGTCACCCTTTAAAGCCGACATAGGCATAAAGATAATGTTCGATAATTGGAGTTGCTCAGAGAATGACAAATAGTCTGCTTTAATGGTATTAAAAACAGTTTCATCGTAGTTCATTAAGTCCATTTTATTAATGGCAACAATAATATGTTTTATCCCTAATAATGAGGCGATGTAACTATGGCGTTTGGTTTGGGTTTTAACGCCATAGCGCGCATCAATTAGGATGATGGCTAAATCACAGGTTGAAGCACCCGTTGCCATATTACGGGTGTATTGTTCATGTCCGGGTGTATCGGCAATAATGAATTTACGATTTGATGTGGAAAAGTAGCGATAGGCGACATCAATGGTAATGCCTTGTTCGCGTTCTGATTGTAAGCCATCAACCAATAAGGCAAGGTCAGGTTGGTCTCCAGTGGTCCCTGATTTTTGACTGTCAGCGGTTACTGCCGCTAATTGATCTTCGTAGATCATTTTGGAATCATAAAGCAGGCGGCCAATGAGTGTACTCTTACCATCATCAACATTACCGCAGGTCAATAAGCGTAATAATTCTTTACGCTCATGTTGAGCGAGGTAAGCGTTAATATCGGTACTAATTAATTCTGATTGATGTGACATGGCTTTCTTAAATAAGTTAGGCTTTTAGTTAGAGTGTAATGGGTTCAGTTGAACAGGGTTGATTTAGTTAGCGATGTAACTTAAAAATAACCTTCTCTTTTTTTCTGTTCCATAGAGCCTGCCTGATCAGAATCAATTAGGCGTCCTTGTCTTTCTGAAGAGGTGGTTAATAACATTTCCTGAATAATTTCAGGCAGTGTCGTGGCATTTGATTCAACAGCGCCCGTCAAAGGATAACAGCCAAGTGTCCGGAAACGGACCATCTTCATTTCAATTTTATCTTCAGGACCAATAGGCATGCGGTCATCGTCAACCATGATCCAAGTGCCATCGATGTTAACCACAGGGCGTTCTTTGGCAAAATAAAGCGGGACTATGGGGATGTTCTCTAAGTGAATATATTGCCAGATGTCCAATTCAGTCCAGTTTGACAATGGGAAGACTCGAATACTTTCATTCTTGTCAATTTTGCCATTATAAATGTTCCATAATTCAGGGCGTTGGTTCTTGGGATCCCAGCGGTGATTTTTATCACGGAAGGAATAAACGCGTTCTTTTGCTCTTGATTTTTCTTCATCGCGGCGAGCACCACCAAAAGCGGCATCAAACCGATAATGATTTAAGGCTTGCTTTAAAGCATCCGTTTTCATGACCTCAGTGTGTTTTTGGCTGCCGTGGGTAAAGGGTCCAATGCCTTGGTCGATGCCTTCTTGATTGCTATGAACAAGTAGTTCAAGACCAAATTCTTTGATTAATTGGTCGCGAAATTGGATCATTTCCTTGAATTTCCACTGGGTATCAACATGCATCAGTGGAAAAGGTGGTTTTGCGGGGTAAAAAGCCTTCATCGCCAGATGTAACATAACCGCTGAATCTTTGCCAATTGAATACAACATCACTGGATTGTCAAATTCAGCAGCAACCTCCCGGATGATATGAATGCTTTCAGCTTCAAGTTGCTTGAGATGTGTTAATTTATAATCAGTCATTAAATAGTCCGTGTAGCGATAGTGAAGAGCTAGTTGCTTTTTTTACTTAACCGCTTATTTTATAAACTTACGCTGATAAATGCTAGTTAGAATGTCTTTCGATTGTAGTTGTTAAAGCGGGTTATGCATAATTATCTGTTGTTCAGGGTGTTTTTCTTAAAAAAGAAGACTTATTTGGATGCTGTAGTCGTTGTCTTGGCCATTAGAACAGGGTTTCTAGGGTCGTCTCGTTTTATCACGTCGGTTATTTTTTTGTGTTGATGTCAGGCTCGATTGTTAAAAAAGAAATAGCATCTCATGCCATTGAATCGGATCAATTAAATGAACGTTGTTTTAAGGCCATATTTGAATAAGTGATTGTCTTGATGTCTTTGGCATTTACTGATTAAGTCTATGATTAATGAGATGATCGACAACAGATGGGTCGGCAAGTGTAGAGGTATCACCTAGGTTTGAAATTTCATTGGCCGCTATCTTTCTAAGAATGCGGCGCATAATTTTTCCCGAACGTGTTTTAGGCAGCCCAGGGGCCCATTGGATTAAATCAGGTTTGGCAATGGCGCCAATTTCCTGTGTGACAAGCGTTAAAAGTTGTTGCTGTAGTTCGAGGGAGGGGGTGATTCCAACATTAACGGTGACATACGCATAAATCCCTTGTCCCTTAATATCATGTGGAAATCCAACGACAGCCGCTTCAGCAATTTGAGGATGAAGCACCAGGGCACTCTCGACTTCTGCTGTTCCCATGCGATGGCCCGAGACATTAATAACATCATCAACGCGCCCTGTGATCCAGTAATAACCGTCCTCATCACGGCGAGCGCCATCACCGGTAAAGTAATAACCAGGAAAGCTCTTAAAATAAGTTTCTATAAAGCGGTTATGATCGCCATAGACGGTTCGTGCTTGTCCAGGCCAAGGGCGGGTTATCACAAGGATGCCTTGAGCTTCACCTTCTAACGTATTGCCATCGGTATCTAAAATAGCAGGTTCAACACCAAAAAAAGGGCGTGTTGCCGAGCCTGGTTTTAAAGGAGTAGTACCTGGGAGAGGGGTGATTAAATGTCCGCCTGTTTCAGTTTGCCACCAGGTGTCAACAATAGGGCATTGGCTGTTGCCGACAACGTGGTAATACCACTCCCAAGCTTCTGGGTTAATGGGTTCCCCTACGGTGCCTAAGATACGGAGACTATTACGTTTGGTTTGGGTAACATAATGATCACCTTGAGCCATCAGTGCTCTGAGTGCAGTCGGTGCGGTGTAAAAAATATTAACTTGATGCTTGTCAATAATTTGCCAAAATCTATCGGCTTTAGGGTAGGTAGGAATGCCTTCGAATATTAATGATGTGGCACCGTTACACAGTGGACCGTAAATAATATAAGAATGCCCGGTAACCCAACCAATATCAGCAGTACACCAATAAATTTCGCCTTCTTGATAGTCAAAAACATATTTATGGGTAATGGCACAAAATAGCAAATAACCACCTGTTGAGTGCACTAAACCTTTAGGTTTTCCAGTGGATCCTGAGGTATAGAGAATGAATAATGGGTCCTCGGCATCCATGGGTTCAGGAGGACAAATAGCTGAAGCAGTTGCCATGGCCTCGTGGTACCAAACATCCTGACCTGTAGACCAATCCACTAAACCGCCGGTGTTTTTTATCACCAAAACGTGTTCTATGCTGGGGCAGTTGAGTAGTGCTTTGTCGGCATTGGCTTTGATGGGGTGTGTTTTACCGCCACGGGTACTTTCGTCGGCACAAATCAGTAATTTACAGTCAGAGTCATTAATTCTGTCGCGCAAAGCTTCTGCTGAAAAGCCACCAAAAACAATAGAATGAACAGCGCCAATTCGGGTGCAAGCCAACATGACGGCAGCTGATTCAATAATCATCGGGAGGTAAATGCAGATTCTATCTCCTTTTTTGATCCCTAAAGACTTTAAGACATTGGCTAACTTACAAACTTGATGGTGAAGTTCCCGATAGGTCAGGCGTTGATCTATTGCGGGGTCATCACCTTCCCAGATAATAGCTGTTTGGTTGGCCCGAGTAGTCAAGTGACGATCTAAGCAGTTATAACTGACATTAAGTTGCCCACCTTCAAACCAGCGAATATGTCCTTGAGGATAGTCATAATCCAAAACGGTGTGCCAAGGCTGGCTCCAGTCGAGGAAGCGTTCAGCTTGGTCAGCCCAAAATTGTTCAGGGTGCGTAATGGATTGCTGGTAAAGGGTATTGTAGTCTGATTCAGAAATATGTGCTTGAGCAGCAATATCTGGATTTATCGGATAAATTTTACCGTCGGACATAAGTTATTTGACTGGGTCGGTTAGTGGGTTCAGTGGTTTAAAGGCTTATGGCTGTTATTTTTTTTAGGGACTTAATATCCCAAGAACTGATTGCCCAGTCAAGTAATTCATTGAGAGGGGCGGAAGATAATTCTTGAGGCGGATTTTGTTGTAGTTGGGTTAATAAATAATAAAGTGTTTGACGGGTATTGTGCGTATGTACGGGGGTGGAAAAGGCTTGTTTACTGAGTTTAGTGCCATGGGAATCCACAATAATGGGAATATGTTGATAGTTTGGTGTGGCAAAGCCTAATCGTTGTTGCAGGAAAACTTGTCTGGGGGTTGAGTCTAATAAATCAATACCGCGGACAACTTCAGTTATCTTTTGTCGGTGGTCTGAGACCACGACAGCTAGCTGGTAGCTAAAAATATGATCGCGGCGTTTAATGATAAAATCGCCAATATCATGATGAATGTTTTGTTGGAGTTGACCGTGTAATAAATCATCAATAGTAATGGATTGTTCGGGTGTTTTGATGCGAAGCGAGTGTGGAGACAATGGGGATTGTCGATGATAACGGCAAGTTCCAGGGTAAGTTTTAATGCTTGGATTTTCCAAGCGATCTCTTTTCAGTTGTTTTCGGGAACAGGTGCAAGGATAGATAATATCCTGTTGAGTGAGCCGTTCAATGGCATTTTGGTAATGTTCTAGCCACTGCGATTCATAGGTGATTTCACCGTCCCAATGTAAGCCGTAGGCATCAAGAGTAGTAATAATCTTTTCAGTTGCCCCGGTGGCTAGTCGGGGAGTATCTAAATCATCGATACGTAATAGCCATTGCCCTTGATGTTTGCGTGCCTGAAGGAAGCTAGCTAAGGCCGTGAAGAGAGAGCCGAGATGTAGGGGGCCTGTTGGGGAGGGGGCAAATCTCCCGATATAACTGCTTTGGGGGGGCAAAGTAATTGAGTGTTAGCCCATTTGTTTTTCGCGAATTTCTTCTAGGGTTTTGCAGTCAATGCAAAGTGTGGCCGTTGGGCGAGCTTCTAAACGGCGAATGCCGATGTCAATGCCGCATGATTCACAAAAGCCATATTCACCATTTTCAAGGGTTCTTAGCGCTTCTTCAATTTTTTTAATCAGTTTACGCTCTCTATCACGAGTTCTTAATTCGAGGCTGAATTCAGTTTCTTGAGTGGCGCGATCATTAGGGTCTGGAAAGTTAGCGGCATCATCTTGCATATGATGAACTGTTCGATCAACTTCGGACATGAGTTCATTTTTCCAAGTTGTAAGTAGTTGATGGAAATGCTTTTGTTGTGGTTCACACATAAATTCTTCATCAGCAGATCCTTGGTAGGGTTCTACTTTGTTCAATAGTTGTTTATCAATATCCATCGTTAGTTAACTCCGCACACTAAAAAATAAAATCGGGCCTTTTTACCAGAAAGATATCATCTTAGCAAGAAATACAGTATTTTTATAAGTGAATTAGTTGTTTTTTAGGGAGGGAAGCTTTGGCTGTTATCGTTGCTGACAAAATGAAAAATATTACACAGTTTCATGTCATGACACTGTTAGAACGTGCAAGAGAGCTTGAAAAACAAGGACTGGACGTTATTCATATGGAGGTTGGGGAGCCTGATTTTCCAACACCAGAACCCATTATTAACGCAGGAATACAGGCGATTAGACAGGGCGAGGTTAAATATACGCCGGCGGCTGGATTGCCGGAGTTGCGAGAACAAATTGCTCATTTTTATCAGCGTTGTTATGGGATCACTCTCTCGGCGGAACGTGTTGTAGTTACACCGGGAGCATCAGGCGCCTTATTATTGGCTTTAGGCGTGAGTTTGAATGCGAATCAGAGTGTGTTAATAGCCGATCCTAGCTATCCCTGTAACAGTAATTTTATGGCTTTTTTAGAGGCTAAGGCGCAGTTTATTCCTGTGAGTGCAGCGACTAATTGGCAATTAACCGGTGCATTGATTGAACAAAATTGGCAACAAAAACACTCACGAGGTGTTTTAGTTGCATCACCGAGTAATCCGACGGGAACGTTAATATCAGAACAACATTTTAAGGAATGTATTGATCTTACCGAGAAAAAAGGGGGGTGTTTTTATTCTGATGAAATTTATCATGGGCTGGTTTACCAAGGTAAAGCGCAAACTGCATTGGCTTACAGTGATGATGTTTTTGTCATTAATAGTTTTTCAAAATATTTTGGTATGACAGGTTGGCGTATTGGTTGGGTTATTGTGCCCGAGGCCTTTTATGGTGCAGCTGAGAAATTAGCCCAGAATTTATTTATAGCGGCACCCACACATTCACAATATGCAGCATTAGCTGCATTAGACCCCCGTACGATGACAATCTTAGAATCCAGACGGATGGCGTTTGAGCAACGAGGGGCATTTTTGTATGAACAACTTATACGGCTAGGTTTTGTTATTATGTGTCGACCGCAAGGTGCTTTTTATATTTATGCAGATTGCAGTGCTTTGACCGATGATAGTTTTCAATTTGTTCAAGATTTATTGGAAATGGAAGGGGTTGCGATAACACCAGGCTGTGATTTTGGTAGCAAAAATGCGAGCTCATTTGTGCGTTTTTCTTACACCAGTGATATGGAACGCTTGCGTGAGGCGATATTTCGAATTGAAAGATTTTTAAAAAATAAGTGAGTTGGGGTTATGACAGTACATTCTTTTTCAGTACAACAGTTAAAAGAAAAAAGGCAGGCTAATCAAGTTGAAGATTATCTACTTTTGGATGTAAGAGAGGTCGGTGAGTTTGAAATAGCAAGAATTGAAGGGGGTGTTCATATTCCCATGCATCAAATACCGGAGCGTATAACAGAACTTGATAAAAGCCAGACTATAATTGTGATGTGTCACCATGGTATACGGAGTCAACAAGTTGCTGAGTATTTAGTGCGCTGTGGTTTTTTAAGTGTTTTTAATTTATCTGGCGGGATTGATGCCTGGTCTTGTGAGTGTGATAAAACGGTTTCCCGGTATTAACCTATTCGAAAATAAAGCAGCTAAAGGGTTCTACTGTGACCCATTGTCCAGCGGGTAATGAAGAGCATTGTTGGTCTAAAACAATATAACAATTGGCGCCACTCATACTGCTCAATATATGGGAACCTTGTTGTCCAGCTGAAATAACAGTCAACTCACCCTGACTGTTTTGTTTAAGAATGCCGCGTTGAAAGTCTTTTCGCCCGGGTGTTTTTTTTAGGGGCGTTAAACATTTTGCTTGGAGTTGCAAGCGTGTGGTTGGGGCGCTTCCAGAGAGTTGTTTTAAGGCCGGTTCGACTATTTGTTGGAAAGTCGCAATAACGGAAACTGGATTTCCAGGTAGCCCGAAGAACAAGGATGCGTTGATATGACCAAAAGCAAGTGGCTTTCCAGGTTTCATGGCAATTTTCCAAAAATCTATTTGGCCAATTTCGTCCATGATGTCTTTAATATAATCAGCTTCACCGACAGAGGCTCCGCCGGTTGTAATTACCACGTCGTATTGATGGGAAGCATCTTGTAATGTTTTCTTTAATGTTTCGTAATGGTCAGTATGTTGGCCTAGATCGCTACAGTTGTAGCAAGGGTCGTTAAGGAGTCCCATTAAGGTGTGGCGATTGCTGTCGAATATTTTGCCACTGGAAAGTGGTTGGCCGATAGGTGTTAATTCATCACCTGTTGATAAAAAACCAATAGTGATTTGACGGAAAACTAAAACATCATAGATGCCTGTGGAAGCGATAAACCCAAGATCAACAGCAGTTAATTTTTTGTGCGCGGGTAAAAGTAAGTCACCTTTTTTGTAATCTTCACCTGAGTATCGGATATTGTCCTTTAATACTAGGTTTTCTGGGAAAGTTATGATGTCATTTTGAACAGAAACAAGTTCCTGAATAATAACGGAGTCGGTGTTCTGGGGTAGAACAGCACCGGTGAAAATACGAACACATTGACCTGAAGACAGTTTTTTGGGATAAGGCTTTCCAGCCCATGAGGTGCCACAATTTTTTAATTGAAAGGGTTGGCTGGTATCAATGTTTTGGGTGTTGAGGGCATATCCATCCATTGAGGAAACATTGTCAAAAGGATAGTTATAACGTGCAAAAACAGGGTCTTTGAGTGTTCGACCTAAGGCGATACTTAATGGTAATCGTTCACTACCCGAAGTGGGGTGGAGTTGCCTACGAATCAGATTAGTTGCATCTTCTATGGGTAGAAGTTTTTGTATTTTACTGTCGCAGGGGTTGCTCATAGGGTTGTATTCACAATGGAGTCTAAAATAAAGTTAGCGATGATTGGCGGGTTATTTAAATCGAGGAGTCTTAGATGTCCAGGGAGTGTCAGGGAACTGTCGCTGGCGACGGCAATAATTGAGGGGTCATTAGGGTAGAGTAATGGCTTTCCATGATCTGGGCGATGCACTTCTATTTTGGGAAAAACGTCTGCTTTAAAGCCTTCCACTAAAATTAAATCGATTTCGGAGGAATTTAAATGTTCAAGTTGTTCGCTTAAGCGTGGTTCGTTTTCTACCGTTAGCTCAGTCATGATGGCGCGACGTTTTTTTGACGCTAACAGGACTGTATTAGCGCCTGCTGAACGAAACCTGTAGCTATCTTTCCCGGGTTGATCAATATCAAAAAGGTGATGGCTATGTTTGATAACCGCAATACGGAGACCTTTGGTTTTTAGCAGTGGAATTAATTGTGTTAATAAGGTAGTTTTTCCTGAACCACTGTAGGCAGCAAACCCTACTAAAGGGGGGTAAGTATTTTGCATTGTCTCGTTTTTGAAATAAAAATAAAAGCTGTTCCGGTACTATTTTACTAGAGAATATTCACGGTCATATTATAGCTAGATTGATCATTGAATGAATAAATAACGTAAAACATTAATAGGCCGTGAAAATAATGAGAAAATGAATTTTGGTTTTTAGTTGGCGAGCCATTTCCATCTGTTATTTAATGGGGTAACGTTAGTTTGATACGGTTTTATTTTGTTTTAATATTAATTTTTCTGTTGTTTTGTTTTTTGCGTTGGATGCAGCGTCAACCGCCAGAGCAAGTAGCCAAACTACTGAGGAAGTTGGCGTGGGGAGCAATCATCAGTGTTTTTGTCGCGTTAGTGGCGCTCGGTAAATTGAATTGGATTTTGGGGGTGTTGGGCGTTTTTCTGGCGTTTTTAGCGCGATTGTTGCCTGCTTTATTGCGTTATGCCCCGATATTACAACGAATCTGGCTTATGTTTGTGTCGTCAAGGCAGGGGCATGCAGGACCCGAAACACCAAAGAGTAATTCGTCGGGTATGACAATACAGCAGGCTTATCAGGTTTTAGGGTTAAAGTCTGGGTGTACAGAGAAAGAGATTATACAGGCCCATAAGCGATTAATGATTAAAGTCCATCCTGATAAAGGGGGCTCTGATTTTTTAGCGGCGCAATTGAATACGGCAAAGTCAGTGCTTTTAGAGAAATGAGTATGTTTATAACGTTAAAAAATAATAGTGGATTGTTTCTTGTTTTTTTTATGCTAGTGCTTTCAGGGTGTTCCCAGAAGCATAATTTTGCCCCTGTTCGTTCATATGGTGTCAGTCTAGATGAGGCTACTCGCTTTTATAGGGTTCAATCGGGCGATACCTTGTTTTCTGTGGGCTTTCGTTCGGGACATAGTTACCGCCAATTAGCGCAGTGGAACAAGCTGTCGCCGCCCTATAAGTTGGTGGTGGGTCAGAAAATAAAGCTTTTTAAGCCGGTTACGCACGTCAAGAGGCATTTTTCCCAGAAAAAGAGACTGGCTAAAAGCAATAAGCCATCGAGTGTGAAGCGAAAAAGTAACGTAGCTTTAAATTCTAAAGGGCGGATTAGTTGGCGTTGGCCTCTAGAAGGACGATTATTGCGGTCGTTTAAGAAAACGGGATTAAAGGGTATTGATATTGCTGGGAAAGCTGGGCAGGAAATTGTTGCAGTAGCCGATGGCAGTGTGGTGTATAGCGGTGATGGCTTAAAAGGCTATGGTAATCTGGTTATTATTAAACATAATGCGCAGTTCTTAAGTGCTTATGCGAATAATCAACGATTGTTTGTTCAGGAAGGGCAAATCATTAAGCAGGGGCAGAAGGTAGCAGAAGTGGGTCGTAATCATGATAATCGTTTTTGTCTCCATTTTGAGATTAGGAAAGATGGAAAGTCAGTGAATCCGAAGGCCTACCTGCCTAAGCGCTAAGTTTTGATAGGGTGTTTTAGTTTTACTTCTGAGGGATTAATTTTTTTCTTACCGGCTAGCGCCTATTAAGAGGGTTTTTATGTATCTGTTAGCGTAGTGCTGCGCCCTGATTGACGGTGCACTATTCTTTTACGGTGGTTTTAACCATAGGCAGATAACTTTTTAAGAATGAGCATTGCAATTTGCAAAGGGTGTTTTGATTTGCAATGAGTTGTTTATTCAAAGGTCTAGTATCGCCCCACGTAATTCAATCATTTATTGTTTTGGCACTTTTTTTGCTCATTCATCCTTGCACACACTAAGGAGAAGATGATGAGTTCAGATGTAAGTGTATCAAGTGAGGTAAGTTTTAACGCAGGCGTATTAAATCAACCTGTAAAAAATAAAAAACAAGCGGGTGTTGGTAAGGGGCCCGAAGGAAGTGATTCTACAACGGCATATTTTAATGATTTAAAGAAATATAAATTATTAACTGTTGAAGAAGAGCAATATTATGCACGGCGGGTTTTACTCGGCGACCAAGATGCACGAAAAATCATGATTGAAAGTAATTTGCGTTTAGTCGTTAAATTGGCTAAGCGTTATTTAAATCGAGGGTTGTCTTTTTTAGATCTTATTGAAGAAGGTAATTTAGGCTTGATTCGCGCGGTAGATAAGTTTGATCCGCATCGTGGTTTTCGTTTTTCAACTTACGGTGTTTGGTGGATTCAGGAGGCTTTAGAAAAAGCATTGATGAATCAGGTCAGGATTATTCGGTTGCCTGTGCATGTGGAAAAAGAGCTTTATGCGTGCTTGAAAGCAGAAAGACAATTACAAGTTAGCTCTGAGTATAAGCCTAAAGCAGAAGACATTGCTTTAGTGGCAAAAAAACCGGTCGAAAAAGTGCTTAAAACGATGGCGTTAAACGAACGGGTGGCATCGACGAATACATCAATCAGTAAAGATTATGAGGGCTCCATCTTAGACTTGATTCCAGATGTTTCAAATGAAACAGCATCGGTTTTATTGGATCGTTCTTCTGTTGAAGGTAAATTATCAAGTTGGTTGGGTCAGTTAAGTGATCGTCAGCAAGATATTGTTTGTGAACGTTATGGCGTTTGTGGCCATACCCCAAAAACATTAGAGGAATTGTCGCGCAAATATGGTGTAACTCGTGAGCGTATACGACAAATTCAGAAAGATGCATTACATAAACTTAACGCTATTTTAAATGATGACGGTTTTACCCGTGAAGCCGTTTTTTAGTTGTTTGCTAGTGTTAAGAATTAAGGACTTGGGAGGTTATGGGGTGTTTTTTTGGAGCCTTAAATAGAGCGCAGCGATAGCCGCGCCCAATATATCGGCAGCCCAGTCATAGGGGTCAGCCAGTCGACCAATGATAAAAGACTGGTGCCATTCATCGGTAGCGCCAAAGGCCATACAAAAAAATAGAGTCCGATAGAAGGGCCTTGTTGAATAATGAGAGAAACAAGCCCAAGCAAGGTAGCTCATGATGCAATAGGTGGCAGCATGAATTAGTTTATCGAAATGGGGGAGCAAGTGCGGTACAGGAACGCTGGGTTGGTGAGACACCCAGAAAACTACGGCGCAATACAAAGATAAAAAAAGCTGGTGTAGTTGTCGCGTGGATGACAGAATTAACCGATTTAAAGTGTTAAGTTGTTTTTTCATGATGAAGGTAGATTCAGAAAATATTTTTGCTGTGGCTGAATATTGTTTGCACAGCGGTGACGTTGAGTCTATTTTAGCGTCGACTCAACATGCAAGGGTTCTTTTTGAGAACGGTAGGCTTGATTTTGTAGATAAAACCGCGCCTAGATCTGTTGATGAGACTCAATTTCCAGAGCGACCACTGTTGGTATCACCTCGGCAAATGCCTCAACGATCCTTGAATACGGAGTTGGGTGTACAGGCCTTTTTCCATGCCGTTGCTCATATAGAGTTTGTGGCTATTTATCTTGCGTGGGATTTGTTGTATCGGTTTCGAGGTCTGCCTCTTCAATTTTACCAAGATTGGGTCAGTGTAGCCATTGAAGAAGCTGAGCATTTTACGATGATCCGAGAGCATTTAGTGGCGATGGGTGTCGATTATGGTGATTATCCAGCGCACAAAAGTTTGTGGACTGTTGCCGTAGATACAGCGGATGATTTATTAATGCGTTTAGCCTTTGTGCCACGATATTTAGAGGCCAGAGGGTTGGATGTAACGCCGCCGATGATTAAAAAGTTTAACCACCTGGGTGATGCTACAAGTGCGGCTATTTTACAGCGTATTCTAGATGATGAAGTAAGGCATGTAGAATTAGGCAGCTATTGGTTTAAATATGTTTGTCGTGAACGTGGGCTAAATTTTGAAGAAAGTTATCTGCAGTTCATTAAGGAACGATTTTCCGGGCCAGCAAAGGGCGGAGTATTAAATAAAGAACTCCGCTATAAGGCTGGGTTTTCATCGGTTGAATTGGCGGGATTAGAGCATTGGGCTGATGATTAATTCTTATCAATGAATTGTTATAGCCGTTATTTAGGGTGCGTAATGGCTCTTAATGTAGTCGTCTACAATAGCTTGAAATTCTTCAGCAATTTTGTCACCTTTCAATGTGACTGTTTTTATACCATCTACATAAACAGGTGCAACGGGCGTTTCGCCGGTGCCGGGTAGGCTAATACCGATATTGGCACTTTTACTTTCACCGGGCCCATTGACAACGCAACCCATTACAGCAACAGTCATGTCTTCAACACCTTGGAATTCTTTGCGCCAAATGGGCATGCTGTTGCGGAGATAACCCTGTATGTCTTGTGCTAGTTTTTGGAAGTAGTCGCTCGTTGTGCGGCCACACCCTGGACAGGCAATAACCATTGGCGTAAATGAACGGAACCCCATGGTTTGCAATATTTCTTGTCCAACATAAACTTCTTGTGTCCGTGCACCGCCGGGCTCAGGCGTCAAGGAAATGCGAATAGTGTCGCCGATGCCTTGTTGCATTAGCACAGATAATGCAGCCGCAGATGAGACGACGCCTTTGGTGCCCATACCTGCTTCAGTTAATCCGAGATGTAAAGCATAGGAGCACTCTTCAGACAATGTCTGATAGACGCTAATGAGATCTTGTACATTACTCATTTTACAAGACAAGATGATCTTGTCAGCACCTAGCCCCAACGACTCAGCTTGACGAGCACTTTCTAGTGCAGAAGTTATGATCGCTTTTCGGGTCACGACCGCTAATTCATCGGGTGTTTCTTTTAAACGATTTTCATCGAGTAAGCGCGTTAATACGGATTGGTCAAGGCTGCCACCATTGACACCGATGCGAACAGGTTTGTCGTATTTGCAGGCAAACTCAATCATTTGTGCGAATTGAGGGTCTCTTTTTTTGCCTTTTCCTACATTGCCAGGGTTAATACGGTATTTATCTAATGCCGCTGCGCACTCGGGGTATTTTTCCAGTAGTTTATGGCCATTGAAATGGAAGTCGCCGACAATAGGTACTGAATAGCCTTTCCGGTTTAATTCATTTCGAATAGCGGGAACGGCTTGAGCGGCTTCTTCATTGTTAACAGTGATTCTGACCAGTTCTGACCCAGCATCGGATAATTCCATGATTTGCTTCACTGTGGATGCAATATCGGTGGTATCAGTATTGGTCATGGATTGAATAACAATAGGTGCGCTACCACCTACTTTCACATTACCAACGAGTACTGAGTGTGTATTTTTCCGAGCGCTTTTAGTCATAATTGAAAATTAGTTTGTAAGGGTAAGTCAAAAAAACGGGGGTATTCTTTAGATAAAGAATTGTACGGGTATTTTAATTTTTTGATTATAACAGGTAGTTGTGTGAAGGCGCTAGTACTCAAGGTATTGATTTTATTAATTTCTATTTAAGTGTTAGGTGGTTTTACGGGGCAATAAGATTGAAGAATGGCTTTAGTGATAGCGCCGTTATTAAACTAATCATTACCAAAGTGAGTAGAAATAGCAGCGGGTGTTGTTTTAATCGATCGAAACTAGACTCTAATTGGTGCTGTGTTTTTAGGTCCTCATGCTCGTGTCGTATTTGCTCACCTCTTTCAATTTGATAGGCGTTAATCAATGCTCTGGCGGCATTAATATCATGATTGTTGACGAGCCAAATGGCTGCAACCCCAATGCCCCAGCGCCCCGCTGATGTTTCGTAATAGTCAAGTTGCTGATCGTTAAGTAGTTCTCGAATGTCTTCGGCTTCGTCAAGGGTTACATTGTTGAGTTTGAAAAGTAGAATAGCCATGTTTGTTTAACCGTGATGTTGAGTATTAATCTTCAGCAAGTTGCGTGAGTTGTGTTGCTTGATGTTCGTTAATGAGTGGTTGGATAACCTGCTCTAATTCGCCTTGAATGATGTCTTCAAGTTTGTACAGGGTTAAATTGATTCGGTGATCAGTGACTCGACCTTGTGGGAAATTATAGGTTCGAATGCGCTCTGAGCGGTCGCCACTGCCGACTTGATCTTTTCGAGAGGCCGCTTGTTCAGCATCTAATTTTTCTTGTTTGGCGGAAAGTAGGCGCGTTTGTAATAACGACATGGCGCGTGCACGATTTTTATGTTGTGAGCGCTCGTCCTGGCATTCCACAACAACACCTGAGGGTAGATGTGTTATGCGAATAGCAGAATCAGTTTTATTGATGTGTTGTCCGCCGGAACCGGATGCGCGAAAGGTATCGACGCGCAAATCAGAGCTATTAATAGCAATCGCGTCTACTTCCTCGGCCTCGGGCATAATGGCCACAGTGCACGCTGAGGTATGTACGCGGCCTTGGGACTCTGTCTCGGGTACGCGTTGTACGCGGTGTGTTCCTGATTCAAATTTTAAATGTGCGTAAACATCTTGGCCTAAAATACGCATAACGATTTCTTTGTAGCCGCCGTGGTCACCTAATGTTTGGCTGATGGTTTCGATTCGCCAGCCTTGAAGTTCGGCGTAGCGCTGGTACATACGAGCAAGATTTCCAGAAAAAATAGCGGCTTCGGCTCCGCCGGTGCCGGCACGAACTTCAATATAAATATTACGATTATCATTGGGATCTTTCGGTAAAAGTAATATTTGTAGTTGGCGGGTCAGTTGTTCGGCTAATTCCTTAGCATCATGAAATTCTTCCTTCGCTAACTCTCTGAGTTCTAAGTCTGGGTCATTAATGAGCTCTTTGGCAGCCTCAATAGCTTCTTGGGAGGCTGTAAATTGTTGATAACACTCGACAATGGGGGAGATTTGGGAGAATTCTTGACTGAGCGAGCGAAATTTATTTTGGTTGTTTTGTGTTTCAGGCTCGGAGAGTAATGCTGCAACTTCGTCAAAGCGGTCTACGAGGCGATCTAGTCGGTGTTGGATGGATTTATTCACTGATTTTTTTTGTTTTTGTAAGTTTATAAAGTTCGCGTGCAGCTGCAATGAGGTCGTGTCTTTCATTAATGCCGGCTTGTCTGATTTGTACGCTGGGAGTGTGTAGTAATTTATTGGTAAGTGAATGGGCTAATTGTTCAATAACTTGTTCAGGGTCGGCGCCATTTTTAAGCGCTAGTCGTGCGCTAGTGAGGGTTGTTTCGCGAGTTTGTTCGGCTTGTTGTCTGAAATCAGTAATGGTGGCTTGTGCGCCTTGTGAGCGCATCCAGCTGAGAAAATACTCTACTTGAGTGTCGATGATTTCTTCGGCTTTTTCTGCCGCCTGGCGGCGTGCGTCTAAGTTTTCGTCGATTGCGTATCGTAAGTCGTCTATGGTGTACAGGTAAATGTCTTCAAGTTGAGACACTTCGGGTTCAATATCACGTGGAACAGCAAGGTCTGCAATAAAAATAGGTTTGTGTTTCCGTTCTTTTATAGCGCTCTCAAACCCTCCTTTTCCGAGGATAGGAAGCTGGCTTGCTGTTGATGAAACCACAATATCTGCTTTAGCGAGGTGAATCGGTAATTCGGCAAGGGTAATCGCATAGCCATTAAATTGGGCAGCTAAGGTGTGGGCTTTATCATAGGTGCGGTTTGCAATAATGATTTGGCCTATTTTTTGTTGGTGTAGATGTCTGGCAGTAAGCTCAATGGTTTCGCCTGCACCAATGAGTATTGCTGTTTGTTGGTTTAGATTGTCAAATATTTTTTGTGCGAGACGAACGGCGGCAAAGGCAACAGAAACAGGGCTGGAGCCAATAGCAGTATCTGTCCGAACTTTTTTTGCAGCGGAGAAGGTGTGTTGGAATAACTTCCCTAGATGTTTGCCGAGGGTGCCCGCTTCATAGGCGGCATGGTAGGCTGTTTTCATTTGGCCTAGAATTTGGGGTTCACCGATAATCATGGAGTCGAGGCCGCAGGCGACTCTGAACATATGACGAATGAGTTCGGGGCCGCTATGACAGTATAGATAAGGTGCTAGTTCATCTTGGGGGAGTTTGCTGTGCTGGGTGATCCAATCAATAACGATTTGTTGGTTGTCATGAGTGAGGCGACAGTAAAACTCAGTTCGATTGCAGGTGGATAAAATAGCAATTTCATTAATCCCTGCTTTTTTTCTTAGGTCAATCAGTGCTTCGGGGAGGCGTTCTGTGGACAAAGCTAAGCGTTCTCTAATTGCAAGAGGAGAAGTGTTATAATTAATGCCGATGGCAAGTAAAGTCATGGCTCAGTGGTGTCAGTGTGTTAGTCGTGTTAAAAAAGAGCAATGAGCGGAACGTGTTCTGAGCTTAAAGTTAAATGGAGGCATTGGGATTTGAGATAATTACCAGTGAAGTTGTCATAACAATGTAGTATTTTAAGTAATATTTAAGAATATAGCCAATTGCCAACTGTATATAAAAATGGATTTTTCCAGTATTTGTGGTTTTAGAGTGATGTTTCGAGTAAATAAGTTAATAATTTTAAAAGTATTTTTAATGGTAGCGTTGACCTTTCTGGTTGGGTGTTCAACGATGCCTGAGCAAATTGTAGCGCGTGATGGTTTAGCAGAGGAACCGTTAGTATCACTAAAGGCTCACGCAAATCGAGCTCCAGATAAGTTGACCCCTGAGTTTTTGTATTTGTTTTTGACAGCGGAGTTAGCGGCCCAAAGAGGGATGTATGATGTAGCCCTAGATGGTTATTTGCAAGCAGCAGGTCAAGTCTTTGACCCTAGAATTGCGGAAAGAGCCACAAAGATTGCCTTGTTTCGTAAGCGTTATCAAGATGCTCTAAAAGCGGTTTCGTTATGGTTGGAAAGGGATTCTGATAATTTGATCGCCCGGCGTGTTGGGGCAGTGTTAGCCATCAAAGAAGGTAATGGCGAAGCGCTTCTTGAGCATATGGAATTTGTTTTGAAAGCCGATCCAGCTGGTTTTGAGGAGACTTTGTTTGAACTAGTCAGTTCGCTTGATTCGGTACAAGAACAGAATAATCTGTACAAAGTTCTGGAGCACTTGCTGTCGGCATACCCCAAGAAAGGGTCAATTTATCTTGCGCAATCTCTTTTGTCATTGCAACAAGGCAAGTTTCAGCAGGCGAAGCAAAAAGTAACCCGGGCGTTATTGTTGCAACCGAATTGGGTTAGGGCGCATGTGATTAAAGCGCAGATTTTTGTTCACTTAGGGGATTTTCAGGAGGCAGAGCGGGTTCTGCAGCGCATTATTGAGAAACGTCCTGCAATGGTTAAGTTAAGGCTATTGTTGGCGCAAACGCAGATTAACAGTAAAGATTTTGTGGCAGCGGCTAAGACCTATCAAGAGGTTTTGGATCTTCATCCGCATGATATGAATAGTCAATACGCATTAGCGATGATTTATATGCAGTTAAAGGAATATAAACAGGCAAAATCTGTATTGCTAGGGCTGGTGGATAAGCCGCTTTGGGGTGACAGGAGTAATTTTAATTTAGGGCGTGTTGCAGCACTTGAAGGGGATTTAGAGCAGGCAATTGGCTGGTTTGATAGTGTCTTAAAAGGGGATTATCTTTTTAGGGCGCGTATTAGTGCAATAGAGTTATTGATGGATGGGGGCTTTTTGGAGCGCTCAGGATTGCGCTTCGATGAGATCGAGACGGTGAATAGTTCGCAAGAGTTGAGACTTATTCTGCTGCGTTCACAATGGTTGAGTATACAATCGCGGTACAGTGAAGCGTTTAATTTTCTGACACAGTCCTTGAAGAAAATGCCTGACAAGAAAGAAGTTTTATATACGCGCGCATTGGTGGCTGAGAAGTTGGATAAGTTGGCAATTTTGGAATCTGATTTGTTAAATATTATTGATCGGTATCCCGATGATGCTGATGCATTGAATGCTTTGGGGTACACTTTAGTCGATCGAACTGAGCGTTTGGAGGAGGCGGAGATCTATTTGACGCGAGCTATTGCGCTTAAAGGTCAGGATGCAGTTATTATCGACAGTTATGGGTGGTTGAAATATCGACAAGGACTTTATGAGCAAGCGGTTAGCTATTTGCAAAAGGCCTATCAGTTGGAGAGAGAGCCTGAAATAGCCGGGCATTTAGTGGAGGCGCTTTGGACGATGGGGCGAAAACAAGAGGCTCGAGGTGTTTTTGAAGAGGCGATGAGTGAAAACCCCGCTGATGCGTATTTATTGCAAATAGCGCATGATAAAGAAGGGTTATCAAAAGATTGATGCGGAACGGGTGGGTTTTGTTTTGGAGTGGTTTAGCTATTGTCGCCAGTGGTTGTGCGGTGGCTCCGAAAAGCACTGAGCATGAGCGGTTGGAATTGGCTCAGGCTCTGCTGTTAAAGGAGCGCACTTGGTCTTTGTCTGGGCGTTTGGCGCTCAAAAGAAAAAATATCGCTGAATCGGTTCGGGTAAAGTGGCAGCATAATGGTTCCCTGAGTAATGAGCAGTTATCCGTGTACGGTCCGTTAGGGCAGCAGTGGGCTGTTATCACGCTGGTCGGTGATGGGGTTGTTGTTGATTATGGGGCGGGACGTCAAAAAACCGTGTCAAGTCTTACCGAAGGGCTTGATTTGGGGCTGGGGTTTGATGTGCCAGTTGTAGCCTTTCGGTATTGGGTGTTGGGTTTACCGGCACCCGGCAGTCAGTTCGTTTATGAGCGGGATGGTTTTATTCAGCATGACTGGCGTGTCGTGTTTTCCAAAATAACCAGAGTGGGCCAGTATGGCTTACCTAAGAAGATCCAGATATCTCATGGTGATATTAAGTTGAAGCTATTGGTGGATCAGTGGCGGTTGTTTTAGTGGTCTTAGAAAATTAATTTAAAGTATAGGTTGTGGGATTTATGAGTAATCAGTTATGGCAGCAACAATGGCCGGCGCCAGCAAAGTTAAATTTGATGTTAAGAATTGTGGGTCGCAGGGAGGATGGTTACCACCAGTTGCAAACTGTTTTTCAACTCATTGATTTCTGTGACTGGTTAACATTTGAGTCGTTAGCAGAGGATTGTGTTCGGTTGACAGCGCCCATTGACGGTGTTGATGAGGCGGATGATTTAACGGTAAGGGCGGCTTTATTGTTGAAAAAAGAGACTGGTTTTTCTGGCGGAGTTTCGATTAAGGTTGATAAGAATATTCCAATGGGTGGGGGCTTAGGTGGAGGTAGTTCTGATGCGGCAACGACATTGGTTGCCTTGAATGCCTTATGGGATTTAGGTTTGTCTGGGCGCAAATTATCAGAATTAGGATTAACCTTGGGTGCGGACGTGCCGGTTTTTATTGGGGGATGTAATGCGTGGGCCGAGGGTGTGGGTGAGCAGTTGCAGCCTATTTCACTAGCGGATCATTGGTTTGTTATTGTAAAGCCGTCGTGTCATGTTGCAACTGAAGCAGTTTTTTGCGCTAAAGATTTGACACGGGATAGCAAACCCATCACAATAAGCGACTTTTATTCAGGCCAGTGTCAGAATGATTGCTTAGAAACGGTTCGTAAAGCTTATCCTGAGGTCGCTGAAATGTTGGCATTATTGTCAACTTACGGTGAAGCGAGACTGACGGGCACGGGAGCCTGTGTGTTTTTGCAGTTTTCTTCTGAGCAATCGGCAAGAGCAGTTTATGATGCGCTGGATAAGAGCGGGACTGAGGAAGTCTATTTTGCAGCGGGAGTTGCACGTTCACCGGTATATCAAAATTTGGATTACCCCTCTTTTTGATCAAGTTTAAAATTAAATATTGGGCCGTCGCCAAGCGGTAAGGCACGGGGTTTTGATCTCCGCATACCCAGGTTCGAATCCTGGCGGCCCAGCCATTAACTTTAGTTGTATTTAATCATTCAATCGGAGTAATTCAGTGGATGACACCTCGTTTATGGTTTTCTCTGGAAATGCTAACAAAAAATTAGCAGAAGGGGTTGTTAAAAGGCTTAGCATGCGATTGGGCATGGCTAGAGTAGGTCGATTTAGTGATGGTGAAGTCACTGTAGAGATTGAAGAAAATGTTCGAGGCAGGGAGGTTTTTGTTGTTCAGTCGACAAATGCGCCTACGGATGAGAATTTAATGGAGTTGTTGGTTCTGATTGATGCATTGCATCGGTCGTCAGCGTCTAAGATAACAGCGGTAATCCCTTATTTTGGGTATGCGCGCCAAGACCGTAGATCTCGATCTGCGAGGGTGCCGATTACAGCTAAATTAGTGGCAAAGATGATTGAAGCGGCTGGAGCCAGTAATTTGCTAACGGTTGATTTGCATGCAGATCAAATACAGGGTTTTTTTGATATCCCTGTTGATAATGTTTATGCGTCGCCGTTGTTGTTGGGTGATATATGGCGGCAAAACTATCAAGATTTGATGGTGGTCTCGCCTGATGTCGGTGGTGTGGTTCGGGCTCGGGCGTTGGCAAAACGTTTAGATGATGCGGATTTGGCTATTATAGACAAGCGTCGTCCGCGAGCTAACTTTGCTGAAGTGATGCATATTATTGGTGATGTGGAAGGCCGTACTTGTGTGTTGGTTGATGATTTGGTAGATACGGCAGGAACGTTGTGTCAGGCTGCTAAAGCATTAAAAGGTAATGGCGCTAAGAAGGTCGTCGCTTATTGTACGCATCCTGTATTGTCGGGTAACGCGCGTGATAATTTAGAGAATTCACTTATCGATGAGTTGGTTGTAACGGACACTATACCGTTGGCTGACGGAATGTTGGAAACCGGTAAGGTAAGGCAGTTGAGTGTGGCAGAGATGATGGGCGAAACTATCCGGCGTATGGCGGAAAGTGAATCGGTCAGCTCGATGTACGTGGATTAAAATGGTTTTATGCAGTGTAGGCGCTGCTTATATATTAGGTTAGGAGAGTTAAAGATGTCGGATGTATTTCAGTTTGATGCAGTAGCAAGACCAGGGGCGGGCACGAGTGCCTCAAGAGCAGTGCGTCGTGAAGGTGGGGTCCCTGCGATTATTTATGGCGCGGGAAAAGAGCCTAAGCAGTTGACGTTGTCACACAATGAAGTGATTAAGCATTTAGAGCATGAGGCTGTTTATTCGCACGTGCTGACTGTGGTTGTTGATGGCAAGAAAGAAAAGGCGGTCCTAAAAGGTCTGCAGCGTCATCCAAGTAAGCCTAGAGTTTTGCATATGGATTTTCAGCGAGTGAGCGCTAAGGAAAAATTGCGTATGCATGTGCCATTGCACTTTGTTAATGCAGAGGATGCAGTGGGTGTTAAGAAAGGTGGTGTGGTGACGCATAGCCAAGTTGATATCGAAGTGTCTTGTTTACCAAAGAGTTTGCCGGAATTTATCGAAATAGATTTATTGGCGTTGGACGTGGGTGACTCAGTTCACTTATCTGAGATTAAGTTGCCTAAAGGTGTAGAAATTGTGGCATTAGCACAGGGTGCTGATCATGATTTACCTGTAGTTTCGGTTACAACGGTTCGCGGTGGTGCTGATGAAGAAGCGGTCGAAGAAGGGTCCGATTCTGTTGAAGGCGATTCGGCTGAATCGGAATAGAGTAATCGTTGGCTAAACTTCGATTAGTAGTTGGCTTAGGGAATCCTGGCCAGCGTTATACCAAAACCCGACATAATGTCGGGTTTTGGTTTTTAGACGATTGGCTTGCGCAGTTAGGGAGCGTCAGTTGGCGTAGTGAGTCACGTTTTCAGGCGGATTTTGCAGAGGTGAAAATAGCGGGTCAGTCCGTCATATTTTTGAAGCCGCAGACATTTATGAATTTAAGTGGCCAGGCGGTGGGTAAGGTACTTCGGTATTTTAAAATATCGCCGCAGGAAATGTTGGTTGTGCATGACGAGTTAGATTTTGATGTTGGTGTTATGCGTTTCAAGAGTGCTGGGGGTCATGGTGGGCATAATGGCTTACGAGATATTGTAGCAACGGTGGGCAGTGGCGAATTTAATCGTCTGCGCGTCGGTATTGGTCATCCGGGTGATAAGCGGAGAGTTGCAGATTATGTGTTATCTGCGGCTTCTGTGAGTGATGCGGAGCATATTGAGTCAGGTTTTGAACGTATTCGTCTGAATTCAGAATTATTGGTGCAGATGCGCTTTGATCAGTTAAAAAATAAAATTCATTAGTCGTTTCAAGTTAATTTTGTACGTCCTCGTTGGATTGGGGATAAATTTGTTGCGGTTAATTCAGTGAAATTGATTGACACTTTGTTTGTATTAGAGCAAAATGTCGTACTTTTGTACTGGAGGGGTTCCCGAGTGGCCAAAGGGATCAGACTGTAAATCTGACGGCTCCGCCTTCGGAGGTTCGAATCCTCCCCCCTCCACCACATCGTATTGCTAAGTTAAAAGTGCGGGTGTAGTTCAATGGTAGAACTCCAGCCTTCCAAGCTGATCACGTGGGTTCGATTCCCATCACCCGCTCCATCATTAGCTTGTTATGTGGATATAGTAGTTACGGTGGGCCAGTTTCTGCCCATATAGCTCAGCGGTAGAGCACTTCCTTGGTAAGGAAGAGGTCACCGGTTCAAGTCCGGTTATGGGCTCCAAGAATTTAGTAAATAATTATATTTGGTTTTGTAGAGGTTTAGTAAGATGGCTAAAGAAAAATTTGAACGTACCAAACCCCATGTCAACGTAGGCACGATTGGCCACGTAGATCATGGTAAGACGACCCTAACGGCTGCTATTACGAAAGTGATGGCTGAAGCTCAAGGCGGAGAGGCAAAAGATTTTGCAGATATTGATAATGCGCCGGAAGAACGTGAGCGCGGTATTACCATTGCAACGTCTCATGTTGAGTATGAGTCAACTAACCGTCACTATGCACACGTTGACTGTCCGGGTCACGCGGATTATGTGAAGAACATGATTACCGGTGCGGCGCAAATGGACGGCGCTATTTTGGTTTGTTCTGCAGCAGACGGTCCGATGCCACAAACACGTGAGCACATTTTGCTAGCGCGTCAGGTTGGCGTACCTTATATAGTAGTCTTTTTGAATAAAGCTGACATGGTCGACGATGAAGAGTTGATTGAGTTGGTTGAGATGGAAGTTAGAGAGCTTCTGGACTTGTATGAATTTCCAGGAGACGATACGCCGGTTGTGATTGGTTCGGCGTTGAAGGCATTAGAAGGCGATACCAGTGAAGTGGGTGCCCCTTCGGTTATTAAGTTGGTTGAAGCGATGGATTCATATATTCCAGAGCCAGAAAGAGCCGTATCGGGTTCTTTCTTGATGCCGATTGAAGATGTTTTTTCAATTTCTGGTCGTGGCACAGTGGTTACCGGTCGTATTGAGCGCGGTGTAGTTAAAGTGGGCGAAGAGATTGAGATTGTTGGTATTAAGGAGACAGCAACAACGACGTGTACGGGTGTAGAAATGTTCCGTAAGTTGTTGGATCAAGGTGAAGCAGGCGATAACGTTGGTGTTTTATTACGAGGCACTAAGCGTGAAGAAGTTGATCGTGGACAGGTGTTAGCACATCCTAAGACGATTAATCCGCATACACATTTTGAAGCAGAGATTTATGTATTGTCTAAAGATGAAGGTGGACGCCATACGCCATTTTTTAATGGTTATCGTCCACAGTTTTACTTTAGAACAACAGATGTAACGGGAGCGGTAGATCTTCCTGAGGGCGTAGAGATGGTTATGCCTGGTGATAACGTGCAAGTAACGGTTAAGTTGATTGCACCGATTGCGATGGAAGATGGTTTGCGTTTCGCGGTAAGAGAAGGTGGTCGCACAGTGGGTGCGGGCGTAGTAGCTAAAATTATAGAGTGATTATCGTAGTGGCTCTGCCCTTTATTGGGCAGGGTCGCTGTCGTTATATAAGCAGGTAGCCAGTAGGTCAGTGGCTCAATTGGTAGAGCAGCGGTCTCCAAAACCGCGGGTTGGGGGTTCGAGTCCCTCCTGGCCTGCCATTCTATTTTTTAAAATTTAATTTAAATAAAGAGCAATAATGTCAACTCAAACTGAAGCGACAAGATCTGTTATGGATGTTGTGAAACTGGTATTTTCTGTATCTCTAGTGATTGCAGGCCTGGCTGGTTTTTATTATTTTTCGGAATTCCCGTTACTTTATCGGGTTCTTGGATTGGTTGCGGTTATTTTGGTGGCTATGTTAATAGCGTTAACATCGGCTACAGGGCGTGATTTTAGTGCTTTCGTGCGAGAGGCGCGTCAAGAAGTTCGAAAAGTGGTATGGCCTTCTCGTCAGGAGACTGTGCAGACTACATTAACTGTGTTTGCTATGGTTTTTGTGGTGGGCCTGATTTTGTGGTTGTTTGATATGTTCTTGTTTTGGGGTGTTCAGGTTTTAACCGGGCAGGGGGGCTAGTATGGCTCTTAAATGGTATGTTGTTCATGCCTACTCGAATTATGAGAACAAGGTTCGCTTAGCATTAGAAGAGCGAATTGAGCGCGAAGGGTTGCAGGATTTATTCGGTAAAGTAATTGTTCCGACTGAAGAAGTTGTTGAAATGCGATCAGGGCAACAGCGTAAAAGTGAGAGAAAGTTTTTTCCTGGCTACGTGCTCGTGCAAATGGAGTTGACCGATGTGACTTGGCATATGGTTCGTGATATCCCTCGTGTTTTAGGTTTTATCGGCGGTACAGCGGATAAACCAGCAGCTATCACAGATGCGGAAGCTGATCTTATATTGAATCGGGTTGAAGAAGGTGTAAATAAGCCAAAACCGAAGGTATTGTTCGAGGTTGGTGAGGTTTTGCGTGTAGTGGATGGGCCATTTAAGGATTTTGATGGTGTTGTTGAGGAAGTTAACTACGAGAAGAGTCGCTTAACCGTTACGGTTATGATTTTTGGGCGATCAACGCCTGTTGATCTTGAGTTTACTCAAGTGGAAAAAGGTTGATAATTTTTTAAAATGACCCTTGTTGTTTGAAGGTGTTTAAAGGGGAGCCTAATCGGCGTTTGAACCCACTATGGAGTATAGCTAATGGCTAAAAAGATTGAAGCATATATTAAGTTGCAGGTAAAAGCAGGTGAGGCTAATCCAAGTCCTCCGGTTGGTCCAGCATTGGGTCAGCATGGTGTTAATATCATGGAGTTTTGTAAGGCGTTTAATGCAAAGACTCAAGAATTAGAAAAAGGAATGCCTATTCCTGTCATCATCAGCGTTTATGCTGATCGTAGTTTTACTTTCGTAACTAAAACGCCACCGGCGTCGGTATTGTTAAAGAAAGCAGCGGGTATCACAAAAGGTAGCGGTGTTCCTAATATAGATAAAGTCGGAACGGTTACTGTTGCACAGTTAGAAGAAATTGCTAAAACTAAAATGCCAGATTTAAATGCGGCTGACTTAGATGCTGCAGTAAAATCAATAGCAGGTAGTGCTCGTAGTATGGGCTTGATCGTGGAGGGTCTGTAAAATGGCAAAATTAACAAAACGCGCTAAAGTTATTGCGGAAAAAGTTGATCCGACTAAGTCTTACTCTGTGACTGATGCCGTCGGCGTGCTTAAAGATGTCGCGTTGTCAAATTTTAATGAGTCTGTTGATGTGAGTATTAACTTAGGTGTTGATTCGCGTAAATCAGATCAGAATGTCCGTGGCGCAACTGTGTTGCCAAACGGTACTGGAAAAACGGTACGGGTAGCTGTTTTCACTCAGGGTGAAAATGCTGATATTGCAAAGGCTGCAGGTGCTGATATTGTCGGCATGGATGATTTAGCGGCTGAGGTTAAAAAAGGCGTAATGGATTTCGATGTAGTCATTGCATCACCCGACGCTATGCGTGTTGTAGGTCAGTTAGGTCAGATTTTAGGCCCTCGTGGACTAATGCCGAACCCAAAAGTAGGTACGGTTACTCCGGATGTGGCGCTAGCAGTTAAGAATGCTAAATCGGGTCAAGTGCGTTACCGAACTGATAAAGCAGGCATTATCCATTGTACAGTCGGAAAGGTTAGCTTTGAGGGTGATGCTATTACCCAAAATTTGCAAGCATTGATTGCGGATTTAAAGAAAGCTAAGCCGAGCGCTGCAAAAGGAATTTATTTACAGAAAATCACCTTGTCATCAACGATGGGCCCGGGTTTGTCGATTGATAAAAGCAGTTTAGGTGAATAATATTTTAAGAACCTATTAACGTTCTTAATTAAGACTTTGGGTTACCGGTTTTCGGTGATCGTCAAAGACCGTAGGTGTGTAAGCTTAATTAAACCTTGTTGAATAAAGGTTTTTCCTACGTAGATGGTGTCTGGATCCAGGTGACCGGTGAAAGTAACTATTAGGCTGCATCATTAGGGTATTTTTAATGATGTGTAATGAAAATTCTGATTTTATCAGAAAAAATTCGGAGGTAAATTGTGGCATTAGGACTGGATGACAAAAGAATTGTCGTCGAAGAGGTTGCTGCTATCGCCGCTGACGCACACTCGGCTATTGCTGCTGAATATCGTGGTTTAACGGTATCAGAGTTAACAGAATTACGTCGGGTTGCTCGCGAGTCGGGTGTTTATCTACGTGTGGTAAAAAATACGTTGGCACAACGTGCTGTTGAAGGAACAGAGTTTGAATGCATGAAAGAAGGTATGAAAGGACCTTTAATCTTTGCATTTTCAATGGAAGATCCAGGATCGGCGCCGCGTGTAATCAATGATTTTGCAAAAGAACATGACAAGTTGGTGACTAAGTTAGTTTCTATCGGTGGGCAGTTGTATGATGCCTCTGAATTGAAACGTTTAGCAGCCTTACCTACGCGTGATCAAGCGATTAGTATGCTAATGGCATTGATGAAAGCACCGGTAGAAAAATTTGTCCGTACTTTAGCGGAACCACATGCTAAGTTAACGCGCACCGTTGCAGCGGTAAAAGATCAGAAAGAAGCGGCGTAAGTCTCTTTCACGTGTAACAAACGAAATAAATTATAGAGGAATAAAAATATGGCACTTTCACAAGAAGATATCTTGGAAGCGATTTCAAACATGAGTGTAATGGAAGTCGTTGACCTGATTTCAGCGATGGAAGAAAAATTTGGTGTTTCTGCAGCTGCGGCTGTTGCGGCGGCTCCTGCTGCAGGTGGCGATGCTGCTGCTGCTGAAGAGCAAACTGAATTTGATGTAGTACTAACAGCTCAAGGTTCAAATAAAGTTTCAGTTATTAAAGCAGTACGTGCTATAACTGGCCTAGGTTTGAAAGAAGCTAAGGCAGAAGTAGACGGCGTACCTTCAACTGTAAAAGAAGGCGCTAGTAAAGCAGAAGCTGAAGAAATTAAAAAACAGCTTGAAGAAGCGGGTGCTTCTGCAGAAATTAAATAATTTAATTTCTGTTCTGTTATTTAGGCATAGCCTAATATAGGTATTTGGCTGGTGACTTTTAGTCACCGGCCTTTTACTGTTTGTATTAGCTAATAAGAAGTACCGTTCTTTACGTTGAAGGAAACACGCACTATGGTCTACTCTTTTACCGAGAAAAAGCGAATTCGAAATAATTTTGGCAAAGCTTCTGAGGTTATTGATGTTCCTTACCTCCTGGCCACTCAAATTGATTCATACGCTAAATTTTTACAGTCAGGTCAATCATCCGATACTCGTGAAGAGTTGGGGTTGCACGCAGCATTTACAACTGTTTTTCCAATTGTTAGCCATTCGGGTTTTGCAGTCTTGGAGTATGTGAGTTATCGACTCAGCGATCCAGTTTTTGACGTTCGTGAATGTCAACAACGAGGGGTAACCTATGCAGCTGCATTGCGTGTTTTAGTGCGCTTGGTGATTTATGATAAAGAGTCACCGTTATCTGCAAAAGTGGTAAAAGACGTACGTGAACAAGAAGTGTATATGGGTGAGTTACCACTGATGACGGATAATGGTACTTTCGTTATTAATGGTACTGAGCGTGTTATTGTTTCTCAATTGCATCGTTCGCCGGGTGTTTTCTTTGACCATGATAAAGGTAAAACACATTCTTCTGGGAAATTACTTTTTAATGCGCGAGTCATTCCATATCGTGGATCTTGGTTGGATTTTGAGTTTGATCATAAAGATACTCTGTTTGTAAGAATTGACCGGCGTCGTAAGATTCCTGCAACCATATTGTTGAAAGCACTGTCTTATAACAACGAAGAAATTATTTCATTGTTCTATGAAACTAATAAATTCCATCTGTCTGATGACCATTATTTATTCGATATTGTTCCAGAACGTTTAAGAGGTGATATTGCTACTTTTGATTTCACTTATAATGGTACGGTTTATGTGGAAGAAGGTCGTCGTGTAACAATAAAACATATTCGCCAAATGGCTAAGGCGGGTGTGGATCAGATTGAAGTGCCTAGAGACTACCTGTTTGGAAAGGTGTTAGCTAATAATTTGGTGGATGAATCTACCGGTGAATTGGTCGCTGAAGTTAATGCGGAAATTACCGATGAATTATTAGCGGCTATTCAGGCTGTGGGTATCACTGAAATAGAGACTCTGTTTGTCAATGAGCTTGATAGAGGGCCTTATATTTCCAATGCAATGAAAATTGATAGTAGTACCAATAGAATTGAAGCGTTGATCGAAATCTATCGCATGATGCGTCCGGGTGAACCACCGACCCAAGATGCCGCTGAAAAATTGTTCAAGAACTTGTTTTTTAGTTCTGACCGTTACGATCTTTCTGCGGTTGGTAGAATGAAGTTTAACCGTCGTTTAGGGCGACAAGAAATTGTTGGTGAAGGAACACTCAGTAAAGAAGATATCATTGATGTTCTTAAAGAATTGATTGATATTCGGAATGGAAATTTAAATATCGATGATATTGATCATTTAGGTAACCGACGCGTGCGTTCGGTGGGCGAAATGATTGAAAATCAATTTAGAGTTGGTCTGGTCCGTGTTGAAAGGGCTGTTAGAGAGCGTCTCACGTTAGCGGATTCAGAAGGCTTAATGCCTCAAGAAATTATTAATGCTAAGCCGGTATCAGCAGCTGTCAAAGAGTTTTTTGGCTCCAGCCAGTTGTCACAATTTATGGATCAAAATAATCCATTATCGCAAGTGACGCATAAACGGCGTGTTTCTGCGTTAGGGCCGGGCGGTCTTGCGCGCGAACGTGCAGGTTTTGAGGTGCGAGATGTTCATACCACCCATTATGGCCGTGTTTGTCCTATTGAGACGCCAGAAGGGCCGAATATTGGTTTGATTAATTCGTTGGCGGTGTATGCGCGGACGAATAAGTACGGTTTTCTAGAAACACCGTATCGTAAGGTTGTTGACGGTAATGTAACTTCGCAGGTTGATTATTTATCGGCAATTGAAGAAGGCGAGTACGTTATTGCTCAGGCCAGTGTGGCTGTCGATAAAAACAACCACTTGGTTGAAGGTTTGGTTTCATGTCGTTATAAAGATGAATTCCAATTAGCGGCATCTAAAGATGTGCAATATATGGACGTTTCTTCAAAACAGATTGTATCTGTTGCAGCGTCAATTATTCCATTCCTAGAACATGATGATGCCAACCGTGCACTAATGGGGTCAAACATGCAACGCCAAGCGGTGCCTACGTTAATTGCTCAAAAGCCATTAGTGGGTACGGGAATGGAGCGCACGGTAGCCAAAGATTCGGGCGTAACGGTTGTCGCTAAGCGTAGCGGTGTTATTGAGAAGGTAGATGCGGCTCGAATTGTTGTGCGTGTTGACGATTCTGAAACTGAGGCCGGTGAGTCCGGTGTTGATATTTATAATCTGATTAAATATACCCGGTCAAATCAAAATACTTGTATTAATCAGAAGCCGTTGGTTAAGTTGTCTGATACCGTTAAAGCCGGTGATATCATGGCCGATGGGCCATCTACCGATATTGGTGAATTGGCTTTGGGTCAGAATATGCTGATCGCTTTTATGCCATGGAATGGTTATAACTTTGAAGATTCCATTTTGGTCTCTGAGAATGTTGTAAAAGAAGATCGTTTTACGACAATCCATATTGAAGAGAAAACCTGTGTAGCTCGAGATACGAAGCAAAGTCCGGAAGAAATAACTGCCGATATTCCTAACGTGAGTGAAGATGCACTCTCTAAGTTAGATGAGTCTGGTATTGTCTACGTTGGTGCTGAAGTTAAGGGCGGAGATATATTGGTCGGTAAGGTGACGCCGAAGGGAGAGAGTCAGTTGACACCTGAAGAGAAATTGCTGCGTGCAATTTTTGGTGAAAAAGCAGCTGATGTGAAGGATACTTCTCTACGTGTACCTAATGGTATGGACGGGCACGTCATTGATGTTCAAGTTTTTACTCGAGATGGCGTTAAGAAGGATGCACGTGCACTATCAATTGAAGAAGAGGAAATTAAGCTGGCTAAAAAGGACTTTGATGACCGGCGGATTATCCTTGAGCAGGATATTTATAGTCGTGTAGAAAAGTTATTGATCGGTGAGTTCATTGAGTCATCGATGTTAGGGTTCAAGAAGAGCAAAGAGATTACGGCGGAAATATTGCAGGGCATGGAGCACAAAAAATGGTTGGAGATTACCACTGTAAATGAAGATCTTAATGTTCAGTTAGAAGCCATCACTGTACAAATTCAAGAATTGCGTCAAGATTTTGAAAAACAAATGGACATAAAACGCAATAAGATCACTATGGGCGATGATTTGGCTCCGGGTGTATTGAAAATGGTTAAAGTTCATTTGGCCGTTAAAAGACGAATTCAGCCTGGCGATAAAATGGCGGGTCGACACGGTAACAAGGGAGTTATTTCTCAAATTGTTCCTGTTGAAGATATGCCTTTTACTGCCGATGGGCGGCCTGTAGATATCCTTCTGAATCCTTTAGGCGTGCCTTCTAGGATGAACGTCGGCCAGGTTTTAGAGACCCATTTGGGTTGGGCGGCCAAAGGTTTAGGTGTCAAGATTGGCAAGATGATCAGAGCGCAGTCTCAAATAACAGAAATCAGAGATTATTTAGGGCGTATTTATAATACCAGTGGGCGTCATGAAGATTTAGATAGCTTTTCTGATAAACAAATACTCGAAATGGCCAAAAATTTGACCGGAGGTGTGCCAATGGCATCGCCTGTGTTTGATGGTGCTTCTGAGGATGATATTCGGTCTATGTTGAAATTAGCTGATTTACCAGAGCACGGTCAAACAACCTTATTCGATGGTTTAACGGGTGATGCTTTCGAACGTGAGATCACCGTGGGCTATATGTATATGTTGAAATTAAATCATTTAGTTGATGACAAGATGCATGCAAGGTCAACGGGGCCATATAGTCTGGTCACGCAACAACCACTAGGCGGTAAAGCACAGTTTGGTGGGCAGCGTTTTGGTGAGATGGAGGTATGGGCGCTTGAGGCTTACGGTGCGGCTTATACGTTGCAAGAAATGCTAACTGTAAAATCTGATGATGTCAGTGGGAGAACGAGAATGTATAAAAATATTGTCGATGGCAAACATGATATGGATGCCGGGATGCCTGAATCATTTAATGTTTTGACTAAAGAGATTCGATCGTTAGGAATTAATATTGAGCTCGAAAGAGATAAATAGTTCAGATCATAATGGCTTATAGAGACACTGGGATACCCAGATTGTATCGTTTGATTAGAGGACAAGCGCTTGAAAGATTTATTTAATGTTTTAAACCGTCAGGGTCAGATTGAAGACTTTGATGCTATTCGAATTGGGTTGGCATCGCCGCATCTGATTCGGTCGTGGTCATTCGGAGAAGTTAAAAAACCAGAAACCATTAATTACCGGACATTTAAACCAGAAAGAGATGGTTTATTTTGCGCCAAGATTTTTGGTCCAGTCAGTGATTACGAATGTTTGTGTGGAAAATATAAGCGCCTTAAGCATCGCGGAGTTATTTGCGAAAAGTGTGGTGTTGAGGTAACGCTTTCAAAAGTTCGTCGTGAACGGATGGGGCATATTGATTTGGCGAGCCCAGTTGCGCATATTTGGTTCCTGAAATCATTGCCTTCTAGGATTGCATTGTTGTTAGATATGACGTTGCGCGAAATTGAACGCGTTTTGTATTTTGAGTCATTTGTTGTTTTGGAGCCGGGTATGACTCCATTGGAACGGGGTGAGTTACTAACCGATGAGGAATATCTCGAAAAGGTAGAAGAGTACGGTGACGATTTTGATGCCAAGATGGGTGCGGAAGCGATCTTTGAGCTACTGAAATCGATTGATTTACCGGGTGAAGTGAAAGATCTGCGCGATAACATTAATGCGACTAGTTCAGAAACTAAAATTAAGAAGTTTTCGAAACGATTAAAAGTATTAGAGGCGTTAGCGAACTCTCAAAACCGTCCTGAGTGGATGATTTTAACTGTCCTACCGGTGTTGCCGCCTGAGTTGCGGCCTTTAGTTCCGTTGGATGGTGGGCGTTTTGCGACTTCAGATTTAAATGATTTGTATCGCCGTGTGATTAACCGAAACAACCGGTTAGGGCGTTTGCTTGAGTTGAGCGCGCCGGACATTATCGTGCGTAATGAAAAAAGAATGCTTCAAGAGTCTGTTGACGCACTATTAGACAACGGTCGTCGTGGACGGGCAATTACCGGGACTAATCGGCGTGCGTTAAAATCACTTGCCGATATGATTAAAGGTAAGCAGGGTCGTTTCAGACAAAATTTACTGGGTAAGCGTGTCGATTATTCCGGCCGGTCAGTTATTGTGGTTGGGCCTACGCTGAAATTGCATCAATGCGGCTTGCCGAAAAAGATGGGGCTGGAGTTATTTAAACCGTTTATTTTTAGCAAACTTCAATTGCGAGGTTTAGCGACTACAATCAAAGCCGCTAAGAAATTAGTTGAAAAAGAAGGTGGAGAAGTTTGGGATATTCTTGAAGAGGTTATCCGGGAGCATCCAATTATGCTTAACCGTGCACCAACACTGCACAGATTAGGTATTCAGGCTTTTGAGCCTACCCTGATTGAGGGTAAGGCCATACAATTACACCCTCTTGTTTGTAGTGCTTTTAATGCCGATTTTGACGGCGATCAAATGGCGGTTCACGTGCCGCTGTCAATTGAGGCGCAACTCGAAGCAAGAACGTTGATGATGGCTACGAATAATATTCTTTCGCCTGCAAGTGGGGAGCCGGTTATCAATCCAACCCAAGACGTGGTTTTGGGTTTATATGCTATTAGTCGTGAAAAAATTAATGCGCAAGGTGAAGGGAGTATTTTTTCTGGTCTAGATGAGCTTACTAAAGCGTTGCATTTTAAGCGTGTTGAAGTGAGAACAAGCATTCAGTTGCGAATCAAAGAAAAAATATTTAATGATGCCGGTGAATTTGAATATCAAACCCGTCGTGTTAAAACGACAGTGGGCCGTGGATTGATTTGGAATATAGTTCCAGGAGGTATTCCTTTTGACCTGGTTAACTGTGATATGACCAAAAAGAATATCTCACGGTTAATTGATTATTGTTATCGGAATTTGGGCATAAAAGATACCGTTGTTTTGGCGGATCAACTCATGTATTTGGGTTTTAAATCAGCAACGAAAGCGGGCGTTTCAATCGGTCTTGAAGATATGGCTGTACCTAAGGGTAAGTTGCCAATTATTGAGGCTTCTGAAAAAGAAGTAGAAGATATTCAGGATCAATATGCTTCCGGTTTGGTAACAGAAGGGGAGCGTTACAATAAGGTTGTTGATATCTGGTCTCGTGCTAATGAGCAAGTTGCTAAGGTCATGATGGAAGGACTTGGCGAAGAAGATACCATTGATGCAGAAGGTAATACCGTTAAGGAGAAGTCATTTAATTCTATTTTTATGATGGCAGACTCTGGCGCTCGGGGTTCAGCGGCTCAAATTAGACAGCTTGCTGGGATGAGGGGTTTGATGGCTAAGCCTGATGGTTCTATTATCGAAACGCCAATTACAGCGAATTTTCGTGAAGGACTGGATGTTTTGCAGTACTTCATTTCTACTCACGGTGCTCGGAAAGGTTTGGCTGATACCGCGTTAAAAACAGCAAATTCAGGTTATTTAACCCGTCGGTTAGTGGATGTGGCGCAAGATTTAGTGGTATCCATGGATGATTGTGGTTCTGAAGGGGGGCTAACCTTAACGCCAATCATTGAAGGGGGTGACGTAGTCATGCCGCTGAGTGAGCGTGTGTTAGGGCGTGTTGTGACTAATGATGTATTTGATGGGTCGGGTGAGAAGGTACTGGTTCCTGCTAAAACGATGTTAGACGAGACCTTGGTCGCACTGTTAGAAGAAAATGGAGTTGATGAGTTACTAGTTCGATCTATTATTACCTGTGAAGCGCGGCACGGTGTTTGTGCGCGTTGTTATGGGCGTGATTTGGGTCGGGGTCATATCATTAATAGGGGCGAAGCCGTTGGTGTTATTGCAGCACAATCAATTGGTGAGCCTGGAACTCAGTTGACTATGCGTACGTTCCATATTGGTGGTGCGGCATCAAGGGCTGCGGCAGTGAGCAATGTGCAGGTTAAGTCTGAAGGGACTGTCAGATTAAACAACCTTAAGACCGTTGAGAATAAAGAAGGTAGTTTGGTTGCTGTATCGCGTTCTGGTGAAGTCGGTATTGTTGATAAATATGGTCGGGAAAGAGAGCGTTATAAGATTCCATACGGTGCAGTGATTTCCGCTAAAGAAGGTGGGGAAATTAAAGCAGGTGATATTATCGTGAATTGGGATCCGCATACGCACCCTGTTGTGACTGAGGTTCGTGGGCTGGTTAAATTAGTCGATTTTATTGAAGGAATTACAGTACGTCAGGAATCTGATGAAGTAACCGGTTTGAGTTCTTTGATTGTTATTGATCCAAAGCAGCGGGGCAGTGCGGGTAAAGAGTTACGACCCATGGTTAAGTTGGTTGATGAAAATGGTGACGATTTGTATCTTTCGGGTACAGAAATTGTTGCGCAATATTTCTTACCTACTGGTGCGATTGCCAATATCAAAGATGGGGAAGAAGTCCTCGTTGGTGATGTGTTGGCTAGAATCCCGCAAGAATCGAGTAAAACCCGTGATATAACCGGTGGTTTACCGCGGGTTGCTGATTTGTTTGAAGCACGTAAAACAAAAGACCCGGCTATTCTTGCGGAGGCGACAGGAGCCGTTTCTTTTGGTAAGGAGACTAAGGGTAAGCAACGAATTGTTATTACCGATGCAAGTGGCGAGCAGTTTGAAACCTTGGTGCCGAAATGGCGTCATATTACGGTTTTTGAGGGTGAGTTTGTTGAAAAAGGAGAGACGATTGCGGAAGGTGAATTGACGCCGCATGATATTTTACGGTTGCGAGGCGTTGAAGAGTTAGCCGCTTATTTAGTTAAGGAAATTCAGGATGTTTACCGTTTACAAGGGGTAAAAATTAACGATAAGCATATTGAGGCAATTATTCGTCAAATGCTGAGAAAAGTTGAGATTACTTCTTCTGGTGATACTGACTTTACCAAAGGTGAGCAATTGGAGCGCTTATTGGTGAATGAAGTTAATAAGCAAATGGAGTCTGAAGATAAGGTTCCGGCTACTTTCTCGCCGATGCTTTTAGGGATTACCAAAGCATCATTAGCAACAGAGTCTTTTATTTCAGCGGCTTCATTCCAAGAAACCACTCGAGTATTGACAGATGCCGCCGTAAGGGGTTTGAAAGATGGGCTTCACGGTTTAAAAGAGAATGTGATTGTAGGGCGTTTAATTCCAGCCGGTACCGGCTTGGCTTACCACGCGAAGCGAAAACAGGACAAGTTAGATCGACTGAACTCATTAAACGTTGTTGAAGAAACTAAGGTTGATATTGATGAGGTTGAAGAGGCATTGAAAAAAGCCTTGAATACTGAAATGTAGTTTCAAGAAAATTAAAAAAGGGTACAAGTCGTTTTATTTTTGGCAGGTTAGGTCTTATTTTGGCTTAATCTGCCCGTTGATGCTGAGTAAGTTCGTCTAATTCCGAGTTCACATGGGATAAGGTTCTAAAAGGATTTATAGATCTTCGGTTAGGTATAACTTGACTTGTATGGGTTAACTATTTATTATAAGCGGCTAGCTTGTTAGATCAGGTTAGTAAAAGATTTTTAGTAAATCCGTTGCTCTGGATGCAGCGGTTTTTTTATTGCCTGACGCTTAAAAAATTAATTTGGAGTCTAAAAGATATGGCCACGATTAACCAGTTGGTTCGTAAGCCGAGAGTTAGAAAGATTGTTAAGAGTAATGTGCCTGCATTAGATGCATGTCCACAAAGAAGGGGTGTGTGTACACGTGTTTATACCACCACGCCTAAGAAACCGAACTCAGCTTTGCGTAAAGTAGCTCGTGTTAGATTAACGAACGGTTCGGAAGTAAGTAGTTATATCGGTGGTGAAGGGCATAATCTTCAAGAGCATTCCGTGGTCTTGATTCGTGGAGGTCGTGTAAAGGATCTTCCGGGTGTTCGATATCATGTTGTGCGAGGTAGTCTTGACACCTCGGGTGTAGATGGAAGAAAAAGTGGGCGCTCGAAGTATGGCGCTAAAAAACCAAAAAGTTAATTAGGTACGGTAGAAAATGTCTAGAAGAAGAGCGGCCGAAAAGAGAAGTATCCTTCCAGATCCTAGGTTTGGAAGCGAAATGTTAGCGAAGTTCATGAATATGATCATGGTGAGTGGCAAGAAGTCAGTTGCTGAGAGTATTGTTTACGGTGCTTTGGATGTCATTGAAGGCAAGGGTCATGAAGAGCCTTTGGAAGTGCTGAAAAAAGCTTTGGAAAATATTCAGCCTCGGGTGGAAGTGAAGTCTCGCCGTGTTGGCGGTGCAACATATCAGGTGCCTGTTGAAGTAATGCCTTCTCGTCGTGTTGGTTTAGCAATGCGTTGGACCATTGATGCAGCAAGAAAAAGAAATGAACGCGGCATGGCGTTTAAGTTGGCAGGTGAGTTATTAGATGCCTCTGAAAATCGTGGTGCAGCGGCTAAGAAGCGCGAGGATACACATAGAATGGCTGATGCGAACAAAGCATTTGCACATTATCGCTGGTAAGTTAGTTTTATTGTTGGGTAGTGATTTGAAATGGCTCGCCAGACAGATATTAATCGATACCGTAATATTGGTATCATGGCTCATATTGATGCTGGTAAGACCACTACAACAGAGCGAGTGCTCTATTACACAGGGGTCTCTCATAAGATAGGAGAGGTTCATGATGGTGCCGCAACCATGGATTGGATGGCACAAGAGCAGGAGCGAGGAATTACCATAACCTCTGCGGCAACCACTTGTTTTTGGAGTGGCATGAATCAGCAGTTTCCTGAGCATCGTATCAACATAATTGATACGCCAGGGCATGTTGATTTCACCATTGAGGTGGAGCGGTCGTTACGTGTATTAGACGGTGCGTGTTCAGTATTTTGCGCTGTTGGTGGTGTTGAACCGCAGTCGGAGACGGTTTGGCGTCAGGCTAATAAATACCAAGTGCCACGGTTGGCGTTTGTGAATAAGATGGATAGATCGGGTGCTGATTTTTTTCGAGTGGTCAGTCAGATTACTGAGCGTTTGGCAGCTAAGCCGGTGGTTTTACAAGTGCCGATCGGAGCCGAAGAGAATTTTGAAGGGGTAGTTGACCTTATTAAGATGAAGGCAATCTATTGGGAAGAAGGCAACATGGGTGTTGCGTTCGAGGAAAAAGATATCCCGGCAGGAATGCTTGATTCGTGTCAGGAGTGGCGTGAACGTTTAATTGAAGCGGCAGCAGAAGCTAATGAAGAGCTGTTGGATAGGTATCTGGAGTCTGGTTTGCTGTCTGATGCAGACATTAAAGCCGGCATACGCCAACAAACGATTGCGAATGAATTGGTTCCGACGATTTGCGGTTCAGCCTTTAAAAATAAGGGTGTTCAAGCAATGTTAGATGCAGTGATTGAGTATCTCCCTGCACCTACAGAGGTGGCCGCCATTAAGGGTGTGCTGGCTGACGAGGAGACGGTAGCTGAGCGACCTGCTGATGATAAAGCGCCTTTTGCGGCATTGGCATTTAAAATTGCAACGGACCCCTTTGTTGGGACGTTGGTTTTTTTCAGAGTCTACTCAGGGATTTTGAAAACTGGAGATCGAATTTTTAATTCGGTTAAAAAGAAGAAAGAACGTGTTGGTCGTATTGTTCAGATGCATGCGAATAGTCGACAAGAAGTTGATGAGGTTTATGCTGGAGATATAGCGGCTGCCATTGGCTTAAAAGATGTAAATACAGGGGATACCTTGTGTGTGATGGATTCTGAAATCGTTCTTGAGCGAATGGAGTTTCCGGAGCCGGTAATATCTGTTGCCGTTGAGCCTAGAACTAAGGCTGATCAGGAGAAGATGGGCATTGCGTTTGTGAAATTGGCGCAAGAAGATCCTTCTTTTCGGGTTCATACGGATGAAGAGACGGCTCAGACGATTATTTCTGGGATGGGCGAGCTTCATCTTGAGATTATTGTAGACCGGCTGAAACGTGAGTTTTCCGTTGAGGCCAATGTTGGTGCGCCTCAGGTGTCCTATAGAGAAACTATTGGGTCAGCTGTTGAGTGTGAAGGTAAGTTTATCCGTCAATCGGGTGGTCGAGGGCAATACGGTCATGTTTGGCTAAAGTTGGAGCCTCAACCTCAAGGATCAGGGTATGAGTTTGTTAACCAGATTGTTGGTGGCTCAGTACCCAGGGACTATATACCTGCGGTTGATAAGGGTATTGTTGAGCAAATGAAAAATGGTGTTTTAGCTGGTTTTCCAGTTGTTGATGTCAAAGTAACTTTGTTTGATGGTTCTTACCATGATGTGGATTCGAATGAAATGGCTTTTAAAATAGCCGGTTCAATGGGTTTTAGGGAGGGTGCTAAAGAGGCTGCTCCGGTATTACTTGAGCCGATTATGGAGGTTGAGATAATTACTCCGGAGAGTCATATGGGTGATGTTGTTGGTGATGTAAATCGTCGACGAGGTATCATTCATGGGATGGATGATACGCCTTCTGGTAAGGCGATTGTTTGTGAAGTACCGTTGGCTGAAATGTTTGGTTACGCAACAGATTTAAGGTCAGCTACTCAAGGGCGTGCAACATACAGTATGCGCTTTGATAAATATAAGGAAGCACCGGTGAGTATAACCGATGCAATTGTTAACAGGTATTCTTAGAATATTACATAGTATTAAGGTGTTGGCGCATGGCTAAAGAAAAATTTGAACGTACCAAACCCCATGTCAACGTAGGCACGATTGGCCACGTAGATCATGGTAAGACGACCCTAACGGCTGCTATTACGAAAGTGATGGCTGAAGCTCAAGGCGGAGAGGCAAAAGATTTTGCAGATATTGATAATGCGCCGGAAGAACGTGAGCGCGGTATTACCATTGCAACGTCTCATGTTGAGTATGAGTCAACTAACCGTCACTATGCACACGTTGACTGTCCGGGTCACGCGGATTATGTGAAGAACATGATTACCGGTGCGGCGCAAATGGACGGCGCTATTTTGGTTTGTTCTGCAGCAGACGGTCCGATGCCACAAACACGTGAGCACATTTTGCTAGCGCGTCAGGTTGGCGTACCTTATATAGTAGTCTTTTTGAATAAAGCTGACATGGTCGACGATGAAGAGTTGATTGAGTTGGTTGAGATGGAAGTTAGAGAGCTTCTGGACTTGTATGAATTTCCAGGAGACGATACGCCGGTTGTGATTGGTTCGGCGTTGAAGGCATTAGAAGGCGATACCAGTGAAGTGGGTGCCCCTTCGGTTATTAAGTTGGTTGAAGCGATGGATTCATATATTCCAGAGCCAGAAAGAGCCGTATCGGGTTCTTTCTTGATGCCGATTGAAGATGTTTTTTCAATTTCTGGTCGTGGCACAGTGGTTACCGGTCGTATTGAGCGCGGTGTAGTTAAAGTGGGCGAAGAGATTGAGATTGTTGGTATTAAGGAGACAGCAACAACGACGTGTACGGGTGTAGAAATGTTCCGTAAGTTGTTGGATCAAGGTGAAGCAGGCGATAACGTTGGTGTTTTATTACGAGGCACTAAGCGTGAAGAAGTTGATCGTGGACAGGTGTTAGCACATCCTAAGACGATTAATCCGCATACACATTTTGAAGCAGAGATTTATGTATTGTCTAAAGATGAAGGTGGACGCCATACGCCATTTTTTAATGGTTATCGTCCACAGTTTTACTTTAGAACAACAGATGTAACGGGAGCGGTAGATCTTCCTGAGGGCGTAGAGATGGTTATGCCTGGTGATAACGTGCAAGTAACGGTTAAGTTGATTGCACCGATTGCGATGGAAGATGGTTTGCGTTTCGCGGTAAGAGAAGGTGGTCGCACAGTGGGTGCGGGCGTAGTAGCTAAAATTATAGAGTGAGTGTAATGGCAAACCAAACAATCAGAATACGGTTAAAAGCATTTGATCATAAATTGATCGATCAGTCTGCGGGTGAAATAACGGAAACCGCTAAACGGACCGGGGCTATGGTTAAAGGGCCTATTCCATTACCAACGAAAAAAGAGCGATTCACGGTTTTGATTTCACCGCATGTGAATAAAGATGCGCGTGATCAATATGAATTGAGAACATACAAACGCATGCTAGATATAGTAGAGCCAACTGATAAAACGGTTGATGCTTTAATGAAGCTTGATCTAGCGGCTGGTGTTGATGTTCAGATTCAACTTAATTAAGTAATAAGCAAGTAGAGAGGAATTGACAAATGTCAATGGGTCTTATTGGACGTAAATGTGGTATGACGAGAGTTTTCGAAGCAGATGGCTCTTCGGTTCCCGTTACAGTGTTACAAGTAGAGAATAATCGTGTCACTCAGGTTAAAACAACTGAGCGTGATGGTTATACTGCTTTGCAAGTAGCCGCGGGTGAGAAAAAATCTTCAAGAGTAAGTAAGGCAATGGCGGGGCATTATGCAGCTGCTGAAAGTTTAGCCGGACGTGGTCTTTGGGAGTTTCGTGTAGAGCCGAAAGAGGTAGAAGACTACGCACTGGGTGCGCAGCTTCCTGTGTCTTTGTTTGAAAAAGGACAGTTGGTTGATGCGTGTGGTGTCAGTATTGGTAAAGGCTTTCAGGGTGGTGTGAAACGTCATAATTTTACCATGCAGGATGCGACCCACGGTAACTCTATCTCGCATAGATCAAACGGATCGATTGGTCAGTGTCAAACACCAGGGCGTGTATTCAAAGGTAAGAAAATGTCTGGTCACATGGGGGCTGTTAAAGCAACCGTGCAAAGTCTAACCATTCATTCTGTAGATGAAGAAAGAAATCTTATCTTGGTTAAGGGTGCTGTTCCAGGACCTAAAGGCGGTGATGTTGTGATAACACCTGCAATTAAATTAAAAAATAAAGGTTAAGCTATGGTTTTAGAAGTTAAAGCAATTAGCGATAAAGACTCAGTCGGTGCTGTTGCGGTATCCGAGGCTGTTTTTGATCAACCATTTAATGAAGCATTGGTTCATCAATTAGTGACTAAGTATTTGGCTGGTGCAAGAGCAGGTACTAAAGCTCAAAAAAATCGTTCAGCAGTTAGTGGTGGTGGTATTAAGCCATGGCGTCAGAAAGGTAACGGTAGAGCTAGAGCGGGTACTTCAAGAAGTCCGTTGTGGCGTAAAGGTGGGGTAACTTTTGCTGCTCAACCTAGAAACCATGACCAGAAATTAAATAAGAAGATGTTTAAGATAGCGGTTAAGTCTATTTTTTCAGAACTACTGCGTCAAGATCGTCTGGTTGTTAGTAATGACATTATTCCTGCCTCGCCTAAAACTAAGGAGCTGGCTGCAAAGTTAGTTGATGTTGATGCGAATAGGATCATGATTGTTACACATGATATTAATGAAAACCTTGAGTTGGCTTCAAGAAATATTCCGAATCTTTCAGTAACTACAGCTAATTATCTTAACCCTGCTTATTTAGTAGGCGCTGATAAAGTGATTATGACTGAGCAGGCTTTAAAGCAGCTAGAGGAGCGTTTAGGATGAATAATCAAGAGTTAGCAGGTTTGATTTTAGCCCCGATTGTGTCTGAAAAATCAAGTGTAGATGCTGAAAAGAACAAGCGGTTTGTTTTTAAAGTACAAACGCGGGCAACAAAAGTTGATATTAAAAAATCAGTAGAACTAATGTTTGATGTTGAGGTTGATTCGGTTCAGGTCCTTAATGTTAAAGGTAAGGCAAAGCGATTCGGTCGCTCATTTGGCAAAAGATCAGACTGGAAAAAGGCATACGTTAAGTTGAAGCCAGGTCATGATATTGATTTTGCTACAGCCTGATAAATTAAGAATAAGCTCAATAGATACGGTGAACTCATGGCAATTGTAAAATCAAAACCGACCTCTCCAGGATCGCGCTTTGTAATTCGTGTTAAAAATGACGATTTACACAAAGGCAAGCCTTACGCGGCATTATTGGAAAAGAAAAGTAAAACGGGCGGCAGAAATAACCAAGGTAGAATCACTACCCGACATATCGGTGGTGGGCATAAGCAACATTATCGGGTTATTGATTTCAAACGAACTAAAGATGAAATCCCAGCAATTGTGGAACGTCTAGAATATGATCCAAATAGAACTGCTAATATTGCATTAGTGTTGTATAATGATGGGGATCGGAAGTACATTATTGCACCGAAGGATCTTTCGGCTGGAGACAGTATTGTTTCTGGACCGCATGCTCCAATTAAAACCGGTAACTGCTTGCCATTGCGGAATATGCCTTTGGGTTCATTGATTCATTGTGTTGAATTAAAACCCGGTAAAGGTGCGCAAATTGCAAGAAGTGCAGGAACCTCTGTTCAATTGGTCGCCAAAGAAGGTGCTCATGTAACGCTTCGTTTACGCTCAGGTGAAATGCGTAAAGTATTAGCGGAATGTAGGGGTGTGGTTGGAGAAGTTTCTAATTCTGAGCATAATTTGAGATCACTCGGTAATGCCGGTGCATCAAGAAGACGTGGAATTAGACCTACCGTTCGTGGTGTAGCAATGAATCCAGTGGATCATCCGCATGGTGGTGGAGAAGGTCGTACCTCAGGAGGGCGTCATCCAGTGTCGCCATGGGGTGTTCAGACTAAAGGTTTTAAAACTCGTAAAAACAAGCGTACTGACAATATGATTGTTAGACGTCGTAAGAAGAAATAAGAGAGGTTAGCGTGGCACGCTCAATAAAGAAAGGACCATTTGTTGATCATCATTTACTTAAAAAAGTAACTGATGCAGTTGAGTCGAACAATAAGAAACCCATTAAGACATGGTCGCGTAGATCCATGATTCTTCCGGATATGCTTGGGTTAACCCTTGCTGTTCATAATGGGCGCCAACATATGCCTGTATTAATTACAGAGAATATGGTTGGTCATAAACTAGGTGAATTTGCGCCAACGCGTACATTCAGAGGTCATTTGGCCGATAAGAAATCAAAATAAGGTTTTTTAAAGATGGAAATATCAGCAAGATTAAATAATGCACCAATGTCAGCTCAAAAAGCTCGCTTGGTGGGTGATCAGATTAGAGGATTGCCTGTAGATAAAGCGTTGAATGTTTTAAAGTTCAGTCCTAAGAAAGCGGCTGGTCTTATGCTAAAAATTCTTGAGTCAGCAATTGCTAATGCAGAACATAACGAAGATGCTGATGTTGATGAATTAAAGGTTTCAACTGTGTACGTTAATGAAGGTTCAACACAAAAACGCCTGCGAACACGTGCTAAAGGTAGAGCGAATCGTATTTTAAAACGTTCGTGTCATATAACCATTAAAGTAACTGAATTCGAGTAGGGGTAAATTGTAATGGGTCAAAAGGTACATCCAACGGGTATACGTTTAGGGATTGTTAAAGACTGGACATCCAGGTGGTATGCAAACTCAAAAGACTATCCTGTTTTGTTAAATCAGGATTTGAAAGTCCGAAGTTTTCTTAAAGAAAAACTTGCGCATGCATCTGTGAGTAGAATTCAGATTAACCGTCCTTCTGGTAATGCTCAGATAACAGTTCATACCGCCCGTCCTGGTATCGTTATTGGTAAAAAAGGCGAAGATATTGATAAGTTACGCACAGCAGTTTCTGCAATGATGGGCGTTCCGGTTCAAATCAATGTTGAAGAGATTAGAAAGCCAGAATTAGATGCTCAATTGGTTGCAGAAGGTATCGCGCAGCAATTAGAGCGACGCATTATGTATCGCAGAGCAATGAAACGTTCAGTAACTAATACGATGAGATTAGGTGCTGAAGGGATAAAGATTAATTTAGGCGGACGTCTAAATGGGGCAGAAATTGCCCGAAGCGAATGGTATCGGGAAGGTCGTGTACCGTTGCATACTTTGAGAGCAGATATTGATTACGGTTTTGCTGAAGCATTAACTACATATGGCATTATCGGCATTAAAGTTTGGATATTCAAAGGCGAAGTTTTTGGCTATGATAGTCAGGCTAAAAATACTGTTTCTAAAAAAGATAAACGTAAGTAAAGACGATGCTTCAACCAAAAAGAACAAAATTTAGAAAGCAGCATAAAGGTAGAAATACTGGTATTGCAGTGAGGGGCTCAAGCGTAAGCTTTGGCGAATTCGGACTTAAATCAACTTCACGTGGGCGCTTGACGTCTCGTCAAATTGAGGCGGCCCGTAGAACAATTACCCGTCATGTAAAGCGGGGCGGTAAACTTTGGATCCGTGTATTTCCAGACAAACCGATTACCAAAAAACCCCTAGAAGTTAGAATGGGTAAAGGTAAAGGTAGTGTTGAATACTGGGTAGCTCAGATTCGTCCAGGTACTATGCTTTATGAAATCCAGGGGGTTTCGGAGGAGCTTGCACGTGAAGCTTTTACGTTAGCAGCAGCTAAACTTCCTGTTAAAACAACTTTTACTTCTCGTACGGTAATGTAATGAAAGCAAGCGAACTACGTGAAAAAAATTCACAAGAATTAAATCAAATGTTAACCGATTTAGCGCGTGAACAATTTAACCTAAGAATGCAGAATGGTACAGGTCAACTGACTAAAACTGATTCAATGAAAAAGAATCGTCGTGATGTTGCGCGTATTCATACCATTCTTAAAGAAATGACGGCTTCAGAATCATGAGTGAAAATAACCAAAGTATACGAACAACTACGGGTCGAGTAGTTAGTAACAAGATGGACAAGACTGTGACGATCAGTGTTGAGCGTCTGGTGAAACATCCTGTTTATAATAAGTATATTAAACGATCAACAAAGTTAATGGCGCATGATGCAAATAATGAGTGCCAGGAAGGGGACCTTGTATCCGTGACTGCCAGCAGACCACTTTCTAAGAACAAAAAGTGGGTTTTAGTGGAAGTTTTACAGCGTCCAAATAATTAATACAGAAAATATTAGTCAGGATTAATCATGATTCAAACTCAATCAAGGCTTGGCGTTGCTGACAATAGTGGTGCAAGAGAAGTAATGTGTATTAAGGTGCTGGGAGGATCTCATCGCCGTTATGCTCACATTGGTGACATTATTAAAGTTAGTATCAAAGATGCAATTCCTCGCGGTAAAGTAAAAAAAGGTGAGGTTCATAACGCTTTAGTAGTCAGAACACGTAAGGGTGTACGTAGACCTGATGGCTCAGTTATTCGTTTTGACGGTAACGCAGCAGTAATTCTGAATGCTAATTTACAACCCATTGGAACGCGTATTTTCGGCCCGGTCACCCGCGAGTTAAGAACTGAAAAGTTCATGAAAATAGTATCGCTTGCTCCAGAAGTGCTTTAAGTAGATAAGGTCTCAACATGAATAAGATCAAAAAAGGTGATGACGTATTAGTTCTCACTGGAAAAGATAAAGGGAAACAAGGGGTGGTAAGCCTTTTGGTCGGTGATGACAGAGTTTTGGTATCGGGTGTAAACCAGGTTAAGAAACATCAAAAACCGAATCCACAAAAAAATATTGAAGGTGGCATTATTGAAAAATCAATGCCTATACACATTTCTAATGTGGCCTTATATAACCAAGCGACTAAGAAGGCTGATAAAGTTGGTATTAAGACGCTTGATGACGGCACTAAAGTGCGTTTCTTTAAATCCAACAATGAAATTGTTGACGCATAAATCTCGGACAATCGATTATGGCACGCTTAGAAACAGAATATAAAGAAAAAATCATTCCTGGATTAATCAAAGAATTTGGTTATAAGTCCGTTATGGAAGCACCGAAAATCACTAAGATCACCTTAAATATGGGTGTGGGTGATGCGGTAGCTGATAAAAAAGTCATACAGTCTGCAGTGGCTGATATGGAAAAGATTTCAGGTCAAAAAGTGATCATTACCAAGTCAAGAAAATCTATTGCAGGATTTAAAATCCGTGATGATATGCCGATTGGTTGTAAAGTCACCTTACGTAGCGATCGGATGTATGAATTTCTAGATCGTTTGATCAGTATATCGATCCCACGAATCAGGGATTTCAGAGGCATGAGTAGTAAAAGTTTTGATGGGCGTGGTAATTACTCTATGGGTGTGAAGGAGCAAATCATTTTCCCTGAAATTGATTACGATAAAATAGATAAGATTCGCGGTATGGATATTACTATCACGACTACCGCCAAAAGTGACGAAGAAGGCTTAGCCTTGTTGAAGCATTTTAATTTCCCATTTAAGACTTAAAGGCTACGTTATGGCTAAGAAATCAATGATTGCTCGTGAGCATAAGCGCGAAAAATTAGTTAAACAATTTCATGAAAAGCGTCAGGCTTTAAAAGCGCTGATACTTAACCCTGCAACATCTCGGGAAGATCGGCATGCTGCTCAAATTAAGTTGCAAAAGCTGCCAAGAGATTCCAGTGGTGCGAGATTGCGTAATCGTTGTAACCTTACGGGTCGTCCGCACGGTTATTACAGAAAATTTGGCCTAGGGCGAAATAAATTAAGGGAATCAACCATGCGTGGTGAAGTGCCAGGGCTTTCAAAAGCCAGTTGGTAATCATTCCTAATATTAAAGAGTTGGAGCAAAACTTATGAGTATGTCAGACCCGGTAGCGGATATGTTAACCCGGATTAGAAACGGCCAATCAGCTACTAAGCAATTGGTTGCTATGCCGAGTTCTACAATGAAAGTGTCAATTGCAAAGGTATTAAAAGCAGAAGGTTATATTGCTGATTATGCGGTTGAAAAAACAGCTAACCATACGCAATTAATTATTACTTTGAAATACTATCAAGGGCGTCCTGTTATTGAAAAGGTTACTCGAGTGAGTAAGCCTGGGCTGCGTATTTATAAGTCTAAAGACGAAATACCATCCGTATTAGGTGGGCTTGGTATCGCCATCATCTCAACTTCTAAAGGTGTGATGACTGATCGGGCTGCTCGTGCTATTGGTAACGGTGGCGAAGTTATCTGTACAGTCAGTTAAATTAGGATAAATCAATGTCAAGAATAGCGAAAAATCCTGTTGTCATCCCTACTGGTGTTGATATCAATGTGGATGGAAGTAATATAACTGTCAAAGGTTCAAAAGGACAATTGACACAGGTTTTACATGCGTCAGTCAATTGTGAAATTGTCGACAATGCATTACAAGTTGTTTGGGATCAGGCTGATAGAAAAGCCTCTGCTCAGGCGGGTACTGCACGAGCAAATATCAACAATATGGTTACTGGTGTTAGTGTTGGTTTTGAAAAGAAACTGACTTTGATCGGTGTTGGTTACCGTGCTCAGGTTAAAGGTAAGGCGTTGAGTTTATCGTTAGGATTGTCTCATCCTGTTGAGTACCCTATGCCAGTTGGCATAACGATTGAAGCACCGAGTCAGACAGAAATCATTGTTAAAGGCAGTGATAAGCAGCAAGTCGGTCAAGTTTCAGCAGAAATACGAGCATATCGTCCACCGGAACCTTATAAAGGTAAAGGTATTCGTTACGCAGACGAGCATGTTGTAAGAAAAGAAGCTAAAAAGAAATAAGGTAAATTAATGAATAAGTTAGCAGCCAGAAACAGAAGACGTCTTAAGGCCCGTAGTCATATAAAACGCCTTGCTGTCAATCGTTTAACGATCCATAGAACGTCACAACATATTTATGCTCAGGTTATTAGTGCTGATGGTAATTCTACCTTGGCTAGTGCATCTACAACCCAAGCTGATGTTAAGTCATCGTTAAAAAATACAAGTAATGTAGAAGCAGCGAAAGCTGTAGGAAAACACATAGCAGAAAAAGCAATTGCAGCCGGTGTTACGGAAGTTGCTTTTGATCGTTCAGGTTTTAAATATCATGGTCGCGTTAAAGCTCTAGCAGATGCTGCACGTGAATCTGGTTTGCAATTTTAGGGGATTAGTAGAATGGCTACAGCACCTTCTCAAGGTAATACAAACACCGATGGGTTTGAAGAAAAACTTGTTTCAGTCCGTCGAGTGGCTAAAGTGGTAAAAGGCGGTCGTGTTTTTGGTTTTTCTGCATTGACAGTTGTTGGTGATGGTGAAGGACGCGTTGGATACGGCGTGAGTAAAGCACGCGAAGTTCCAAATGCGATTCAAAAATCGATGGAACAAGCACGTAAGAATATGCGTCAAGTTTCATTGAAAGGCGATACGCTTCAGTATTCAATTATGGCATCAACCGGTGCTGCAAAAGTTTACATGCAACCTGCTTCAGAAGGAACAGGTATTTTAGCTGGCGGAGCGATGCGTGCAGTATTTGAGGCTGTTGGCATTCATAACGTATTAGGAAAATGTATTGGTACAAATAATCCTATTAACGTAGTTCGTGCGACGATCAATGGTCTGGCTGAAATGACAGATGCAAAACAGGTGGCAGCAAAACGCGGACTATCTGTTGATGATATTAAGGGATAATAGTGATGGCTAAACAAAAGACAGTCAAGGTCACGATGATCAAAAGTAAAATTGGTCGTTTACCTAAACATAAGGCGTGCTTAATAGGTTTGGGTTTGCGCAAAATCAATCAAACAGTTGAGATAATTGATACACCCGAGAATCGTGGCATGATCAATAAAATCTCTTACATGTTAAGAGTAGAGGCGGAGTAATGTATTTAAATACTATTAAACCGAGTGCAGGATCAAAGAAGAAAGCCAAGAGAGTAGGCCGAGGAATTGGTTCTACCTTAGGTAAAACATGTGGTCGCGGTCATAAAGGACAAAAATCCAGAAGTGGCGGTTTTCATAAAGTTGGTTTTGAAGGCGGTCAAATGCCTTTACAGCGTCGTTTACCTAAAGTGGGCTTTGCTTCACGTTCTAAGAAATATAATGCAGAAGTTCGTCTTTCAGAACTTCAAGGTTTGAACGTTGATGTGATCAGTCTTCAAACTTTAATTGAAAACAATTTGGTTCCGGCTATTACCAAGAAAGCAAAGGTGATTATGTCCGGTGAACTTAATGAAGCAGTTAGTATTCAGGGGTTAGGTGTTACACCTGGAGCTAAAGCGATAATTGAATCCGCTGGCGGAAAAATAGAGGCGTAAGTGAATACTACAGCAGCGCAAATGCAAAATTCATCAGGACGGTTTTCTGAGTTACGCTCTAGATTATTTTTTGTCCTAGGAGCTTTTTTTGTTTATCGTGTCGGTGCGCACATTCCTGTGCCAGGAGTCGATCCTGAGGCCTTAGCCTTGATGTTTAAAGCACAAGAAGGTTCTATTCTTGACATGTTTAACATGTTTTCTGGGGGTGCACTGAAGCGTTTAAGTATTTTTGCTTTGGGTATTATGCCGTATATTTCAGCTTCAATTATTACTCAGTTGATGGGTGTAATTGTTCCTGCAGTTGAGCGTATTAAAAAAGAAGGTGAATCAGGGCGTAGAAAAATAACGCAATACACCCGTTATGCCACTGTCTTTTTGGCGACATTCCAATCTATCGGTGTTTCAATTGCATTACAGAGTCAAACAGCCGGTGGATTACCTGTAGTTGTTAACCCGGGCATTCATTTTGTATTTATTACTGCCGTTACATTAGTGACCGGTACAGTGTTTCTAATGTGGTTAGGCGAGCAAATTACTGAACGCGGTATTGGTAACGGTATTTCGTTGATCATATTTGCAGGTATTGTTGCTGGATTGCCTGCTGCTATTGGTGGCACGCTAGAGCTAGCACGGACCGGTGAATTAAATGGTGCCTTTATTATTGCATTGTTTTTTGTGGCCTTGGCCGTGACAGCCTTAGTTGTTTTTGTCGAGCGCGGACAGCGGCGCATAGTCATTAATTACCCGAAGCGTCAACAAGGTAAAAGAATGTATGCAGGTCAAAGTAGTTTTCTACCGTTAAAATTAAATATGGCTGGCGTAATTCCACCTATTTTTGCTTCAAGCATAATTTTATTTCCATCGACAATTGCTGGGTGGTTCAGTGATGTTGAAGGATTAGGATGGTTGCAGGATGTCTCTATGGCGTTATCGCCAGGACAACCGATTTATGTGATGTTTTATGCGCTTGCGATTATATTCTTCTGTTTTTTCTATACAGCATTAGTTTTTAATGCCAGAGATACAGCAGATAACCTTAAGAAATCAGGTGCTTTTGTTCCGGGTATTAGACCGGGTCATCAGACAACAATTTTTGTAGACAAGGTATTAACACGGTTAACTTTAGTCGGGGCGGTGTATATTACAGGGGTTTGTTTGTTGCCTGAATTCCTGATCGTTTACTGGAATGTTCCTTTCTATTTTGGCGGTACATCATTATTGATTATCGTTGTTGTAGTTATGGACTTCATGTCGCAAACACAAACGCTAATGATGTCTCAGCAATATGAAGGCGTTATGAAGAAAGCGAATTTTAAAAAATAAATTTATTTAGAAAATAGGATAGGCTGATGAAAGTAAGAGCTTCCGTCAAGAAAATTTGTAAAAACTGTAAGATTATTAAGCGGTTTGGTATTGTTCGTGTTATTTGTAAAGATGGACGTCATAAACAACGCCAGGGCTAGTTTTTCATTGAGCTAAATTAGTGGAAATGGTATAATTTTCTGCTTAACTTGAGAGTTCGTAATAGGAGATAGGTTAGATGGCACGTATTGCCGGAATAAATATATCAGATCATAAGCATGCCGTCATAGCGTTGACAGCAATTTATGGTGTTGGTCGTACAACAGCAACTCAAATTTGTAATGAAGTCAAGATTAAAACGGACACTAAAATCCGTGAATTGACAGAAGAGCAGTTAGAGTCAATACGTACAGTAGTTTCAAAGATGACTGTAGAAGGTGATCTTCGTCGTGAAGTTACTATGAATATTAAGCGTTTAATGGATTTAGGTTGTTTTCGAGGCATTCGTCATAGACGTGGATTGCCCTTACGTGGACAAAGAACTAAAACCAACGCAAGAACACGAAAGGGTCCAACAAAACCCATTCGTAGATAAATTCAGTTAAGAGGATAGAATATGGCAGCTCCGAGCCGTAATAAAAAAAGAATTAAAAGAGAAGTCGCTGATGGTATAGCTCACGTACATGCCTCTTTTAACAATACCATTATTACTATTACAGACCGTAAAGGAAACGCTTTATCTTGGGCTACAGCAGGTGGTTCTGGATTTAGAGGTTCACGTAAAAGTACACCGTTTGCCGCACAGGTTGCAGCAGAGAAAGCAGGCGAAATAGCTAAGGAATACGGGGTAAAGAACCTCGATGTTATGATTAAGGGCCCCGGTCCTGGTCGTGATTCTACTATACGGTCATTGAATGCTATCGGTTTTAAGATCAACAGTATAGTTGATGTAACACCGATTCCACATAATGGCTGTCGTCCGCCAAAGAAACGTCGCGTATAAAGAATTTGGAGTAATTTAGAAATGGCAAGATATTTAGGACCAACCTGTAAACTAAGTCGACGTGAAGGCACCGACTTATTTCTTAAGAGCCGTGGTAAGTCGCTAGAAGGGAAATGTAAACTGGATACCCCTCCTGGTCAGCATGGCGTTAGAAGAAATAGAGCATCAAACTATGCTTTACAGTTACGCGCTAAACAAAGAATGCGCAGAATTTATGGGGTTTTAGAAAAACAGTTTAGAAACTACTATAAAAGTGCTGCATTACAAAAAGGTTCTACAGGTGAGAACTTATTGAATTTATTAGAAACACGGCTCGATAATGTAGTTTATAGAATGGGTTATGCTTCAACTCGTGCTGAAGCAAGACAGCTTGTTTCGCATAAGTCTATTGAACTTAACGGTAAAATTAATAACATCCCATCAGCTAATGTTCAACCAGGTGATGTTGTTTCTGTTCGTGAAAAGTCTAAAAAACAACTTCGTATAATTGATGCGCTAACAGTTGCTGAACAATACGGTCTACCTATTTGGATGGACATTGATGTTAAAGCGATGTCAGGTACTTTCAAATCTTTGCCAGAGCGTGTTGATTTGGGTAGTGATATGAATGAGTTGCTAGTTGTAGAGCTTTATTCTAAATAATTGAATTATTGAGGTTGCATATATGCAAAATCCTTTAACCGGATTATTAAGACCCGGTATGGTACAAGTTGAAACTATTAGTCCGAACGAATCGAAGGTTGTTATTGAGCCGCTTGAGCGTGGCTATGGTCATACCCTAGGGAATGCGTTAAGGCGTGTCATTTTGTCGACTATACCTGGTTATGCCGTTACCGAAATTGAAATTGCAGGTGTTCAGCATGAGTACTCCTCACTTGAAGGGGTGCAGGAAGATGTAATTGACATCATTCTTAATCTTAAGAATTTAGCAATTGATCTGCATGAGAAAACAGAAGTTGAGTTGGTTATTTCTAAGCAAGGCCCCGGTGAGGTACTAGCCGGTGATATCGCCTTGTCACATGATGTTACGATTTTTAATCCTGAGATGGTCATTGCGAATATTACTCAGGATATAGATTTTGAGTTAAAGATTGTTGTGAAATCAGGTCGTGGTTATGAGTCTGCCGCGGATAGAAAGAAACTTGGCGACATTTCCTCGTCAGTTAATGCTATTCAAATTGACTCAGCATTTAGCCCGATACGTAATGTTGCTTATGCGGTTGAAAAAACGCGTGTTGACCAACGTGCAGGTTTAGATAAATTAGTCATTGAGCTAGAAACTAACGGTACTGTTGATCCAGAAGAAACCATTAAGATGGCAGCAACAGTTTTACATGATCAACTTTCAGTTTTTGTTGATTTTGATAAAGTATCAGAACTTGAAGTGGTTGAGGATGTTGAGCCGGAAGAGCAGTATGATCCAGTTCTTATGCGTCCTGTCGACGATTTGGAACTTACCGTTCGATCAGCTAATTGTTTAAAAGCTGAAAATGTTTTCTACATTGGTGATTTGATCCAACGTACTGAAAATGAATTACTTAAAACACCGAATTTAGGCAAGAAATCTTTGACTGAGATTAAAGATGTATTAGGTACTAAGGGTTTAACCTTAGGCATGCGTCTTGAAAATTGGCCTCCTGAAGGATTAGCGCGTCGTATTGACGATAATATTTAAAATAATAAGGTTTGCGTCGAAATGAGACATCGTAAAACAGGTAGAAAATTAAATAGGAATAGTAGTCATCGTAAAGCGCTTTTTAGCAATATGGTGAATTCCTTAATAAAGCATGAAATCATTAAAACGACATTGCCAAAAGCAAAGGAATTAAGAGGATATGCTGAACCTCTGATTACATTGGCGAAAAGTGATTCTATTGCGAAACGTCGTTTAGCGTTTTCACGGTTACGTGATAAAGATTCAGTGGCTAAGCTTTTCGCTGAATTAGGCCCACGCTACCAAGAAAGACCAGGTGGCTATTTACGTGTTTTAAAATGCGGTTTTAGAACGGGTGATTCAGCGCCAATGGCTTATGTTGAATTAGTTGATCGTGTAGAGCCGGAAGCGGAAGCTGACGAGACTTAATAGCGAGTTAAAAACATAAAAAAGCCGGACTTTATGTCCGGCTTTTTTATGCGTATTAATAAGTGGCGTCTATTTTTCTAATAGATCTAGCTTGCCTTCTTTTCCATTCCAGTCATCTGCATCTTCTAAGGGATCCGTGACATCTGTTATAACTGGCCATGTTTGAGATAATTCTGCGTTGAGTTCAATAAATATTTCTTGCCCTTCAGGAATTTCATCCTCAGAGAAGATGGCTTCTGCTGGACACTCTGGTTCGCATAAAGTGCAGTCAATGCATTCATCGGGATCAATAACCAAGAAATTAGGTCCAACATGAAAGCAGTCGACAGGACAGACGTCAACACAATCGGTAAATTTACATTTAATGCAGTTTTCGGTGACGACAAAGGTCATAAATTAATTCCTAAAAATAATTAGTTGTTAAATTGTTCATAATAGCAGAATGAGCCTTTAAACAAAACTTCTTCGCTTAGTTGAAGGCTAATTTCAAACCCATTAAAAATAGTATTAAGGCAATTGTAGGGCGTAGGATGCGGTCCGAAAGTTTCTTTCCAAGGAAGCTGCCGGCGTATACAGCGGGAATACCGCCTATTAAAAGTCCATAAAGTAAGTTTAAGTCAACACTGCCAAGATGCAGATGCCCAGCACCCGCAATTAAAGTTAGCGGGACGGCATGAGCAACGTCAGTACCTACAATTTTGATGGCACTCTTTTTTGGGTGTAGAATAAATAATATTGCTGTTCCGATAGCACCGGCACCCACAGAAGATAGGGTGACAACAATACCTAATATAGCGCCTGAAAAAATTGTGATTGCTGGCCGGTTATGACGGATATGGGTGCGGAATCCTTTCCCTACGGCTTGTTCGCCACGTGTTGAAATTTTATCTTTAAGTACTACCAATACAGCTGTTAGTATTAGCATGACACTTAAGGTGCTCATGATCATCCCTTCCATGGCTTTTTGCTGCTCATGGTTGACACTAAAATAAGCAATAGTCGCTAAAGAGCTGGGGATACTTCCGGTGAGTAAATATTTGACCACTCGCCAGTCAATTGTTTTATGGCGATGATGGAATGCTACCCCAGTACACTTGGTGATCGCTGCGTATATGAGGTCAGTCCCAACGGCAACTGCTGGATTGATACCATACCCGAGAACCAGTATGGGGGTCATCAGGGATCCGCCGCCAACACCGGTAAGACCCACAATAAAGCCGACAAGTGCTCCAGCACTGATATCAATAATGTCCACAGAGATCTAGCCTATTAGATTTTAAGATAGCGCTACTATAAAACATTAAAGTTATAATAATAAGTGATAATATATTATCTTATTATAATATTTTGGAATATAGTGAAGATAAGTCATTTTAAGGCTTTGGTCGCTGTGGTTAAGAATAATTTTAGTATCTCTATGGCAAGTGAAAGCTTGTCCTTAACGCAGCCGGCGATTAGTAAGCAAATACAACAATTTGAGGCAGAACTTAATCTTAATTTATTTATTAGGCATGGGAAGCGATTAACAGGGCTGACTGAAACTGGTTATGAGGTGTATCAATATGCCTTATCTGTGATGAATAAAATTGACGATGTCTATCAGCTATCCCATCACCGTTCGGGTCATCAAGGTTCGTTATCTGTTGCCACCACGCATACCCAAGCACGTTATGTGCTGCCACAAATAATTAATCGTTTTCGATCAATCTATCCAGAGGTTAAATTAGCCGTTCATCAGGGGTCTCCTAAAGAGGTGGCGAAACTGGCCTTAGAGGGTGAGGTTGATTTAGCCATTGCAACAGAAGCAGTAGGTGAAGAAAATGGGTTGATTACATTGCCGTGTTATCAATGGAATCGATCTGTGGTCACGCCCTATCAGCACCCACTAACGCGAAAGGCAACATTAAGCTTAGCCGAATTAAGTGAGTACCCACTAATAACTTATGGCGTAGGGTATACCGGCAGGAGTCGAATTGATGAGGCTTTTGAGCGCGAAAATCTTGAATCCAATATTGTATTAACGGCAGTGGATTCAGATGTTATTAAAACGTATGTACGCTTAGGGATGGGGGTCGGGGTTATTGCCAATATGGCTTATAGTTTTGAAGAAGATAGGGATTTAGTTGCTATGGATGCGAGGGATTTGTTTGGTACGAGTTATTCGCATGTTGCGATTAGAAAAGATAAGTATATTCGGCCGTTTATTTTTAGTTTTATTGAAATGTTGGCGCCTCACCTGACCGAAGAGCTGGTTGTTAAGACTTTGGGTGAACTAGATTCAGTACAGCGCAAGCAATTATTAGGGTCTATTGAATTGCCATCATACTAGGGATAATAGAAGATTAAATAAGAATTAGTGAGTTTTAGGGGGTGGGCTGTTTGTGGCATAAACAACAGCATGAAAGAGGTCGGCCAAGAATCCTTTCTTACCGCTAATTTTTCGGGCGTTAGCACTGGCGCTAGCAAGGCCGAGTCTGGCTTCATTTTTTAATTGGGTATCTGCAAATTCTTGCGTTTTACGAATCGGTGCATTGATCGCCGTTTGAAAAAAATTACGTGCTTGGTGAGGTTGGTTGTGACTCAGTAAGAATTCCCCGTAGAAGTAGTTACTATCAATGCCTTGTGGATTGATTGACAGTGCTTTTTTAAGGGCTTGTTCGGCTTTTTCATCGCTACCAAAAGCGATTGGCCACCCGGGAACCATGGAATAAAGGCTACCGAGTGTGACAAAAGCTGACCCATCCATGGCTTGAGGGTTGATCGAAATGGCTTTGAGTAGTAAATCTTTTGCTTTGTGTATGGATGAGAGTGCGTTAAAACCATTTTCTTGTTCGGCATGGGTCGCCAGTGTAATGGCTTGCCAGATCAAAAGCTCTGCATGGTCTGGATAGGTTGCGTTAAGGCGATTGATGTGAAGAAGTAATTGCTTATATTGATGGGGTTGCTGGTCTTTGTCTGTGTCGTAGTACGTTTGAGCCCAAGATCGTTCGATCTCAGTGATGCTGGTGTCATAGTTACCGGCTGTCAGCTGAGAAGACAAGAGCAGTAAAGCAAGGGTAAGTATTTTTCGCATTATAGGCAGTTAAGTTATTGATTGATAATAACTATAGCGCGGGGGTTTCCTTAAAGCAATCATTTTTAGCAAAAACACAACAACAGTTGTCATAAAACAACAGTTTATTTCACCAAGATAAAAAAGGTTTCTTAGCTAATTGATTGTTATAGTATTTATGTTCCAAAGTGACTTCTTTTCCGAGCCAGTCAGGTTTTTCAAAAACTTCATCGCTGGCGTTAAGTTCAATTTCAGCAACAATAAGACCGTGATTATCACCGTAGAACTCATCAATTTCCCAGGTGTGTTGCTGGTAGGGTACGAGGTGGCGTGTTTTATCTATAAGCGGTTTTTGACAGAGGTTATTGATTATTTCTTCGGCTTCAGACAACGGGATAGTGTATTCATATTCATCGCGCTGATTGCCGATAACCGCTTTTTTTATGTTAATCCAAGCCTCTGTATCGGAAATGCGAATACGAATTGAAACGCTACTGTTGCTCGCTAAGTAACCTTGTTTATAGCGCGTTGAGCGAATGACAGCTGAACGCCATCGGTTGTTAGCGAGAAGGAATTTATGTTCTATTTCAATGGCCATGAGATTAATGAGGGCAATTTATTGAAGTAACAGGAGTCATAACGTTACATTTATTGTTATAAAAATTGATGGCTGCCATCGCAAAATGGTGGTGTTTTGGTTTGAGTACAGCCACAGAGAAAAACCGTTTTATTTTCCTCGGCTATAAAAGAGAGGGAGCGCTTGTCGGTATCAGCTGTTTTATGGGTACCGTCACAAATAGCCTTTTTTTTACTTAGACCACAACTACACCAACAATAGCGTTTCCCTGTTTCAATGGTTAAAGCCATTGGCTTGTTTTTATTTTCGCTCATAGGTTACTTAATTTAAATAACGACGATTATAAATTAGCTAACAAGTAATGTCATGAGATCCTTATTGATTAAAGAGGGGAATCTTAGTATCATCCACAACTTTTTATTACATTCATTGCTGTTTTTGCAATGAATTAATTTTTTACTTACCTTGATGAGGAGATTATTTTTATGGCTTTTGAATTACCACAATTACCGTATGCAATGGATGCGCTAGCGCCACATATTTCACAAGAAACACTTGAGTTTCACTATGGTAAGCATCATCAGACATATGTGACTAATTTGAATAATTTAGTGGCTGGAACTGAGTTTGAAGGACAGTCTCTTGAGCGGGTTGTGGAGCGTTCTACTGGCGGAGTTTTTAATAATGCTGCACAAATTTGGAACCATACTTTTTACTGGAATAGTTTGTCTCCTAATGGTGGCGGTAACCCAACGGGTGCACTTGCTAATGCAATAACCGAGACCTTTGGTTCTATAGACAATTTCAAGGCAGAATTTGAAAAATGTGCGGTTACGACTTTTGGTTCAGGGTGGGCTTGGTTAGTTAAAAATTCAGACGGTAGTTTAGCCTTAGTGAGTAGTAGTAATGCGGGATGTCCGTTAACTGACGGCCAAACACCCTTGCTAACATGTGATGTTTGGGAGCATGCTTATTATATCGATTACCGTAATGCACGGCCACAATACTTAAAAGCATTTTGGGCCTTGGTAAACTGGGATTTTGCAGCGAGAAATTTCGTAGCCTAAGTCCATGTAGTCGATTTTTACGGTGTGGTTTTGAGAAAGGTCTACTGAAGTATTAGTGGGCCTTTTTTAATAAAGATCATTTATTTTGAGGTGAGTCGGGCTGGCTGCCTTGCCAGAAACTGGCTAAGATAGAACCCGAAATATTGTGCCAAATACTGAATAGTGCCCCGGGTAAAGCGGCGGTGATGGAAAAGTATTTAATAGCTAAAGCAACACTGAGCCCTGAATTTTGCATACCAACCTCAATGGCGAGTGTGCGACAAGTACGTTGATCGTAGTGTAAGAGTTTTGGGATTTGATAGCCTATTGTGAGGCCTAAAATATTGTGCAACATAACCGCTATAATGACAGGCATAGAGATCATTAAAAGATTGTCATGGTTTAATGCAACGATAATGGCAATAATAGTGATTATTGCTAGGCTAGAGATAATCGGTAAAAGACGTTGTACCGAGTGTAAATAAGTGGCCAACCAAGTATTGACCAACGTACCGGTCAGAACGGGTAAAAAGACAATTTGTATAATGCTTTGTATCATGGCGCTAATGGGAACGGGTATGCTCTGATCCAGATACAGATAAGTGAGTACCGGCATAAGCGCTGTGGCACAAAGGGTAGAACTGAGCGTCATTAGGATAGATAAGGCCACATTACCCTTGGCTAAAAAACAAATGACGTTGGACGCTGTTCCACCGGCGCTACTACCGACCAAAATAAGGCCAATGAATAGCTCAGTCGGTAATGATAGACTGGCGGCGATTATCCAGGCAAATAAGGGCATGAAGAAAAATTGGATGAATAATGCCAGGCCGATGAGTTTAGGCTGTTTCGTAGCCGCTTTAAAATCATTCAGGGTTAGTGTAAGTCCCATAGTAAACATGACCAAAGCCAGTAATGGAATGATCAAGGGTTTTAATGTGGACAGTTCGGTAGGGTAGAAAAAAGCAATAAGGGAACCGAGGATGGCAAAAATAGGGAACAGCAGTGTGAGTTTTGAGGCCATAATTAAGTTTACGGGTACCGACAGGAATTGATGTTGTTCAAAACGGGCAGGGTAGTAGTGTAGCGTTAATGAGGTTTAATAGATGTGGTTTTTAAGGATTATTTTTCGCAAAGGTTTTTTTAGCTTATGGTGACAACGAGTGCAGTAAGTTCGCAGGTGCAAATTAAAAAACTTAAGAGGAAAATTGCTGTATGTCTAAGTCGGGATAGGTTTCAGTTGAAGCGTGAATTGGAGCGGTTAGTCAACGATCAGCGGCAAGGAAAAATGTGTGATGAGAAGTTTTCACAATTAGCCGACAAGGTAACGCGCTCATTGCAAAAAAAAGCGTCTCGTCAAGCATCAGTACCGACCTTAACATTTCCAGATTTACCGGTTTCAGAAAGAAAAAATGAAATTGCAGAACTCATTCGCGCGCATCAAGTTGTTATTGTTTGCGGCGAAACCGGTTCGGGTAAAACGACTCAGTTACCGAAAATATGTTTGTCCGTCGGACGGGGTTGCGCCGGTTTCATCGGGCATACCCAACCGAGACGTATTGCTGCGCGTACGGTGGCTAATCGGATTGTTGAAGAATTGGGTGAAACGATGGGTCAATCCGTCGGCTATAAAGTTAGGTTTCATGATAAAACGCAGGAGCGATCGTTGGTCAAAGTCATGACTGATGGTATTTTATTAGCAGAAATACAGTCTGACCGATTTTTATCAACGTATGACACCTTGATTATTGATGAAGCACATGAGCGCAGTTTAAATATTGATTTTTTATTGGGTTATTTAAAATGGTTATTACCTAGACGCCCGGATTTAAAGTTAATCATTACTTCTGCGACCATTGATCCTCAACGGTTTTCAAAGCATTTTAATAATGCACCGATTATTGAAGTTTCAGGTCGAACTTATCCCGTAGAGCAGCGCTATCAACCGATTGAAGATAGCACCGATGAGAGCGGGGCCGTAGTAGATACACAGTCGGCTATTGTGGCAGCAGTTCAAGAATTGTACCGAGATATGCGGGGCGATATCTTGATCTTTTTAACCGGTGAACGAGATATTAGAGAAACTGCAGAGTCCTTGCAAAAGTCGCAAGGTCAATTTTTTGATATTTTGCCGTTATATTCCAAATTAAGTATTAGTGAGCAGGAGCGTATTTTTAAACCGGCAACCAGACCGCGTATTGTCTTAGCAACTAATGTCGCTGAAACATCCTTAACCGTTCCCGGTATTCGCAGTGTTATTGACGTGGGTTTTGCCCGAATTAGTCGTTATAGTCAGCGTAGTAAAATTCAGCGGTTACCGATAGAAGCTATTTCTAGAGCCAGTGCTAATCAACGGGCAGGGCGTTGTGGTCGCGTTGCGCCCGGCATCTGTATTCGATTGTATTCTGAAGACGATTATTTAAATAAACCCGAATTTACCGAGCCTGAGATTTTGAGAACCAATTTAGCATCCGTTATTTTGCAGATGACTACGTTAAATCTAGGTGATATTAAAGATTTTCCCTTTTTAGAACGTCCCGATAATAAGATGATTCGTGATGGGGTTAAGGTACTTCATGAGATTAATGCTTTAGATCTAAAAGAGCAGATGACAGCTTTAGGGAAGCAAATAGCGCGGGTGCCCTTAGATCCTAAATTAGCTAGAACCTTAATTGCCGCTCATCACTACCGTTGTTTAACAGAAATCAGCATTATAGTGTCAGGGCTTAGCGTACAAGATCCGCGTGAGAAGCCGATTGATAAAATGCATTTGGCAGAATCAAAACATGAAGCCTATAAAGCTGAGAATTCTGATTTTCTTAGTTTCTTTAAGTTATGGGAAAAGTTTGAAGCTAAAAAAGCCGAACTTTCAAATAATCGGCTAAGGAAATATTGTCGTGAAAATTTTCTGTCCTATGTGCGGATGCGAGAATGGCAAGATGTTCACCAGCAGGTTAATTTGGTGATTAAAAATGAGTTGAAATTTAAGAAAAATCAGACCCCAGCCAGTTATCAGGACATTCATCAGGCGTTATTAACGGGGCTTTTATCCAATATTGGCTTTAAGCATGAACAGTATGAATACCTTGGGGCGCGAAACCATAAGTTTTTTATTTTTCCAGGATCAGGGCAGTACAAATTACGGCCTAAGTGGATAGTGGCAGCTGAGCATGTTGAGACCAGTAAAGTTTATGCGCGTAATGTTGCCAAAATTGAACCAGAATGGATTGAAGCGAACGCACAACATTTAATAAAGCGCACACATTATGAGCCTCATTGGGAGAAAAAATCCGGGCGTTGTGCAATTTTTGAGCGTACGGCATTGTATGGGTTAACGCTCCAAACAAAACGTAAAATTCCTTATGAGCATATAGACCCGGAATCGGCTCGGATCATGTTTATTCGGTTTGGTTTGGTTTATCAAGAGTATCAAACATCAGCGCTTTTTTTTAAGGAGAACCAACGGTTATTGGAAGAGTTAGATTATATTCAGCATAAAGGTCGTCGAGTCGATTTGATAGAAGGCGAAGAATGGCTTTTTGATTTTTATGATCAAAAGATAGCGGCATCGGTAGTCAATGGTGTGACCTTTGAAAAATGGCGTAAAACGGCTGAAAAGGCACAACCCAAATTATTGTTTTTGATCAAAGAAGATATTGCCCGAGAACAAAACTTGACTGTTGATGACGAGGAATTTCCGGATGAAATAGTTGTGGGTCAAAGTCGAATTAAGTTGCAGTATAAGTTTGAACCCGGAGACCCCGATGATGGCGTGACCGCACAATTACCGATTCAACAGCTTAACCAATTAGTGAGTGAGCCCTTTGAGTGGTTAGTCCCTGGTTTACGGTATGAAAAGTTATGTGCTTTGATGAAAGCGCTTCCTAAGCAGTGGCGTAAAAAATTTGTACCGGTTCCGCAAACCATTGATCGGTGCTTAGAAATTGAGCCCGACTATCAGGGTAATATGAGGCAGTGGTTGAGTGATCGCTTGCGGCGGCTAACAGGAGAGTCAGTCCCTCTGAATTTATGGGCCCCTGAAGTCATTGCAGATCATTTGGTGATGAATTTCAAGGTTTTTGGAGATGACGGGCAACTCATTGCTACGGGGCGTGATTTACACGAGCTGCAACAGTCTTTTAAAACAGATTCAGTGATAAGTTTTGAGCAAATAGCACAAGATGAATTGAATTTGACAGGCTATATACAATGGGGTTTTGATGCCATTCCAAAGCACTATCGTTTTCAGAAAGAGGGTCAAGATTATTTAGGTTATCCTGCGCTTATTGATGAGGGGGAAACTGTTGGCTTGAGGTTGCTAGAAACTGAATTTAAAGCACAACAATGTCACCAAATCGGTTTGGTTCGCCTGTTTCAATTAACATTAAAAAAAGAGCGTAAATATTTAGTAAAGAATTTGTCGTTGGGGGCAGATGTAGAACTGGCCTATCAACAATTACGAGAACACCCCTATTTTGCTGGAAATATAGCCGTACAATCACTTAAAGAGGATTTCCTATTTCTTTGTTTTAGGGAGGTTTTTGTTGGGGAGTCGACGATTAATAGTTCAGTGGAATTTGAACAAGCCATAAAGAAAAAATCGACTTTATCTGCATTTTCTATTCAAGCTACAGTATTGGTTCAAGAGATATTAAAAAGTTATTTACAGATTTCAAGACAATTAGAAAAACAACGGTTGCCGTCTGAGGTCGCCGAAGAAATAAAATCTCATTTGAATGGTTTGGTTTTTAAAGGGTTTCTCCGTGATACGCCTTTTCAAAATCTTTTGGCGTATCCGCGTTATTTGAGTGCAGTGGCTTATCGCCTTGAGAAGAGGGCAGAAAACAGTCAGAAAGATCAACAAAGACTGCAAGAGATTAGCCGGTTTCAACAGCGTTATTGGGCCAGTGTTATCAAAAGAGCTAAGCAAGGACCGGTGCTACCGGGAGTAGAGAATTTCAGGTGGTGCTTAGAGGAGTTTAGAGTATCCTTGTTTGCACAACATCTAAAAACAGCCTACCCCGTTTCTGCAAAGAGGCTCGAGAGATTATGGGATTTTTAAAAAGTTCTTAGCTCTTGTCGGTTAATTTATTGAGCTCTTGTTCGAGTAGTTTTACTTTTTTTATCAGTTCAGGCAAGTGTGTGATAGCGGTATCACTGCGTCTAACATCCATTAAGTTACGTGCCGGGTAACCCGTTATTTTACTGCCGGGTGGAAAAGATTTAGAGACACCGGCTTGTGCACCGACAAAGGATTGATCGCCAATTTCGATATGTCCGACAAATCCGACTTGACCGGCAATAAGAACTTGGTTGCCAATTTTGGTGCTGCCAGAGATGCCCGTTTGGGCGGCAATTGCAGTATCTTCACCAATGATAACGTTGTGAGCGATCATGACTAGGTTATCAATTTTTGCACCCCGTTTAATAACGGTATTATCAACAGCGCCTCGATCAACCGTTGCACCTGAACCGATGTCTACATCATCTTCTAAAATGGCATTACCTAATTGGTGGATTCGAACAAATCGGGCCCCATCTTTGGCATTTCCGAAGCCATAGCTACCGATAACAGCATTAGACCAAATAGTACATCGGTGACCAATTTGAGAGCCAAAATGAATCACCACGTTGGGGTGCATTTCTACGTTATTACCGAGTTGACAGTTCTCTTCAATAATAACGCCGCTGTGTATTTTACAATCTGAACCGACGGTGGTGTTAGCACCGATAACAACATTTGCACCGATATGGGTGTTGTCGGCAATTTGACAGCTCGGGTCGATACTAGCGCTTGGGTGTATCGTTGGGGGTAAATGTGAAGAACGGTCAGCTTGAAATAATGCGACAGTTTTGGCCCAACTTAAATAGGGGTTTTTAGAGACTAATTGAGGTATTTCAAGGTCAGGGATAGTGCGTCCAATAATGATAGCAGAAGCTTTAGATTGACGAGCACTGGGTAGGTGTTTGAAATTAGTTAGAAATGAGGTGTCGCCTGGTTGAGCTGATTCGAGTGTCGCAACGCCATGAATGGGTTGTTCTATGTTTCCGTTAATCAGTTCGGCATTTATTAAGCTAGCTAGTTCACCAAGTGTAATTGACATCGTTATTAGTTTTTAGTTTAGGAAGATACTGATTCAAGTATTTGTTGCTGATACGTGTGTTTATGGGCGAGATAGTTCTCAGTAAAGGCATTAATGACATCATGGTCATAATCTTTAATACCACTGATCAGGATTTTTTTAAAACCGTGTCCAATTTGACCGTCATCGGATAAAATATCAAAGTGTAGATGGGCTTCTCCGCGGCGACCATTGACTTCTAAGGTATTGTCGGCAGGTACGATCTGGTGATCAGTGAAGTCAAGGTGGTTTAATTTGAATGACATGCTTTCGTAGATGACTAAAGGGCGATTAGTATTGATCATGGTCTTTTGTTCAGCCATGAGGGGAACCAGAACATGGGGGAAATTAAGGCCTGAAAACGCGACATAATTCTTGATGAAGTTTTCTACCTGTGATTTGTCCGAGGTGTTTTGGCCGTCATGACCCACAGTTAAATAGGTGTTTGATTTGTCATCATGGATGTCAATCGAGTTACTGTTTTGATCGGGAAAGATAAGGTTAACACCGTGACCGACCATGTTAGAAAAGGTAAAGTTCATATCCGTACTTAAGCCGTATTTTTCTAAAACCAGTGCAAACAATAAGTCGCCCGGAACGCAGAAGCGTCTTGAATCAGGGTCGTGTAGGGGGTTGAAGTCACCGGCGATTTCTTTAGCGAATCGGCTTGCTTGCTCTGCTGTAATCTGGATGGCTGGGTTGGATCTAGAATAGAATTCTTTCAAAAACATCATAACAGTAAAATATTTAGTTAAAGGATTGGGTAAATTTAACAATTAACCTCTTATTTTACCTGATTCTTGTTACTAACATAATCCTATCAACAGGATGATGTTGGCTATCTACGTGATTTTTAATACACATCACGTTGATAGCGTCGGCTTTCAAGCAAATTATCGATATAGCTTTCAGCAGCCTGTTCATCAATACCCGCCTCAATTCTGACAGATTCTATGAGTGCTTTGTGTACGTCTTTGGCCATTCGTTCCGCATCACCACAAATATAAAAGTAGGCTCCTTTTTCCAGCCACTCGTAGATTTCTTTTGAGCGAGCAAGGATTCGGGTCTGGACGTAAATTTTTTCTTCTTGGTCTCTTGAGAAAGCAAGGTCTAAATTGGTTAACAGACCATCACTTTTCATTTGGTCAAGCTCATCGCCATAGAGATAATCACAAGCTTGGTGTTGATCACCAAAAAACAGCCAGTTGGAACCACTTGCACCGGTGGCTTTTCGTTCTTCAAGGAATGAACGGAACGGTGCTAGCCCGGTTCCGGGGCCGACCATAATCACGGGCGTATTAGAGTCCTTAGGTAAACTGAAGTTTTTGTTGGCATGGACATAAACAGCTAATGTTTCAGGGGGCGTCACCCGACCATTTAAAAACGTTGAGCAGACCCCTTCACGGTCGCGTTCGAAGCTGTTGTAGCGTACAGAACCCACTAGTAACTGAACTTCTTCAGGGTGGGCCTTGATGCTGGAGGCTATAGAATAAAGTCTGGCAGGAATGCGTCTTAAAATAGTGATAAAGTCTTGGGGGCTATAGTTATCGCTAGTGTAGTCTTCAACCAGATCCAGTATTTGTCGGCCCCAGATATAGTCTTTGAATTGTTCACTGTTGTCTTTAGCTAATAACTTTTTGAGTGCATCGCTGGCGGTTAAGTCAGCAAATTTCTCCATGTTGACGCGGCTAAGCGCCGTGATATCAAGCCTTTCTTGAAAAGCTTGTTTGAGCGGTAAGTCCTCTTTCCCCAGGGTTACGATTTCGTCACCAGTCATATGAAGTGCATTTAATAGTTGCTCGACATAACGGCTTTCATTGAGTGGATAAACGCCTAAAGCATCACCAGGCTCATAGCTTAGCTCTGAACCTGTCAGGTCTATTCCAATATGACAGGTTTCTTTGATTGAACCTTCGCCATTAAGGTTAACAACGTTAAGCATTGGTGCCATAAAGGGGTTTGTTTTGGAATAGGTTGATTTTTTAGAGGTGGTTTTTTCGGTATCACGGTTAGAAACAGCGCCGCCGGCTTCTTCTGCTACAGTTTGATAAAGTGCTAAAACATCTTCTATCCAAGCTTCAGCAGGTTCTTCAAAATCAATATCGGCATCAACGCGATCCAATAGTCGTGTGGCGCCGGTTTTGGCCAAAAAGTCATCGAAGTCTTTCCCTGTTTGGCAGTAAAATTCATAACTGCTATCGCCTAAAGCAAAAACTGCAAATTTTAATTGCGTCAGTTCAGGTGCTTCACCATTTTTGAAATAGTTGTGTAATTTACCTGCTGTTAACGGTGGATCGCCTTCACCTTGGGTGCTGACAATGACTAATAGGTATTGTTCATTGGGTAAATTAGCAACGTCATAGTCCATCATGTCTTGTATTTGGACATTAAACCCCTTGGCTTTGGCTTGTTCCAGTAAGTCTTCTGCTAAATGTTCACCGTTACCGGTTTCAGAACCGAACAGGATAGTGAGTAAAGGCAGTTGAGCAGTATTGTTGGTTTGGGTTGAGCCGGTAAAGTCGCCAGGCGCTAATCCGGAACCACTTAAGGCGGCAAAGTAACCGCTGAGCCATAAAGCTTGAGCAGGACTGAGTTGACTGCCAGATAAGGTGTTAAGAAAGCCGACTTGGTCAACGGACAGTGGGCTGGCAGCTAAATTACTGGCTATGCCAGTTAGGTTGGGTTGAACAGGGATAACCGAGCCATCAGGCGCTAAGGGCCCTTCTAGCGTGATTTCCATTTGCTTTGATAAAGGCATACCGGTTCCTGCGGTATCCGCCTCCATAAATAAGCTTGATGTGGGTCCATAAGCCATGAAAATTAATCCGGGAACGGCATCAGCTCCTTTCTGTACTTTACAGGTGACTTCAGCACTCGTGCCATGGATGGAGATCATTCTGACGCGGTCACCCTTGGTTAACCCCAGTCTTGCCATGTCTTCGCCATGAATTTCTATCGTTGATGTTTCATCACGGTAGTCATTTTTCAATTTTCCTGCGTTCAATGAGGTGCCTTGTCGGCTGGTACGAACGGGGATCAGGATCATGGTTTCAGCCATAAGTTCACTCCAAATATTTTTTTAGTTGCAATTAAAGAATACTTTTCGGGTCTTAGCATAAGGTAAACCCATGAGACAATTCAAATTAAATTTATAAAGAGATAAAACTTCTTACTTCATTTCTTTTTCTTGATAAGGTAGTATCAGATTTGAATTTTTTGACGGATGGTTGATTTATAGGGAAATTAAGATTAATTGAGCTAACTAATAATCAATATAACCTTGGGCGATTGGGTTTTGTCGGGGGTATTGAGAAAATAGAACAAGGTGGGCGATATGAGTGGTTCTTCGAAAGTTATAGAAAATGCAATTTGTACGTTTTGTGGTTGTGTTTGTGATGATATTGAGTTAACTGTTGATTCGGGTGGTAAACATATTACCCAAGCCAAGAACGCTTGCGTGCTTGGGAAATCATGGTTTTTAGAGCACAAAGTCGAGGATTTTCCGGTCGCGTTGATTGACGGTAAAGAAGCCAGCCTTGAAGAGGCCGTCGATGCGGCTGCAGAGGTTTTTGTGAATGCAAAATTCCCGACTATCTATGGGTTAAGCGATACAACCTGTGAGGCGCAAAAACAAGCGGTTGCCATTGCTGATTATCTTAACGGTAACATTGATACCACAACCTCGGTCTGTCATGGCCCTACGGGAATGGCTTTTCAAGGGGTCGGTGAAAGTACGGCAAGTTTGGGTGAAATCAAGAATCGAGCTGATTTTGTCATGTATTGGGGCGGGAATCCAGCGGAGGCTCATCCCCGGCATTTCGAACGTTATGCGGTCAATCCTAAGAGCCCCTGGATGCCAAACGGTAAAGAGGACCGAACCATTGCAATGGTGGATATTCGGCCAACACAAAGTTCGATGATTGCAGACATTTTCCTGCAAATAAAACCGGGTAGTGATTTTGAATTATTGTGGGCAATGCGCGCTCTGGTAAAAGGTCGGGCACTTGACCGATCGGTTGAAGAGCGTACTGGTATTAGTTTGGATCGATTAGAAGCCTTAGTCCAGCAAATGAAGGACTGTCAGTTTGGTGTGTTGTTCTTTGGGATGGGCCTCACGATGACACGGGGGCGACATTTTAATGCGGGGGCGTTATTACAATTAGCAACTGATTTAAATGACTTTACTCATTTTGTTTCTTTGCCTACCCGTGGGCATGGCAATGTCACGGGCGCTGATAATGTCGTTTCTTGGCAGACCGGGTATCCTTTTGGGGTTAATTTTAATCGGGGGTATCCGCGCTTTAACCCCGGTGAATTTACCACCTCTGATGTTTTAGGCCGTGGAGAGGCCGATGCATTGTGTGTGATTGCCAGTGACCCGGGTTCAAACTTTTCTGCAAAAGCCATTGAGCATATCAAATCAATCCCAGTGATTACGTTAGATCCTAAACCAACGGTGACTAGCCAGCATGCCAAGGTTGCCTTTACTACAGCGACTTATGGAATTAATGTGCCCGGTACGGTTTATCGTATGGATAATGTTCCCTTATCACTTCGGCCTGCTTTTGATTCGCCGTTCCCAAGTGATGAAGTGGTTTTGCGTGCGATTAAAGAACGTATTTGTGAGTTACGAGGAATAACCCCAAACCATAAACCGGCTGCTGCATAGCCACAAAATTTTGTCTATAAGGTGGGAAAAATGTCATCTGCAATTCGAATAAAAAATGGAAAAGTCTACGATCCGCTTAATGGGATCGATGGTGAAATTAAGGAGATTTGTGTTCAAGATGGCAAGATTGTTGATTCGGTTCCCGATGACAGTCCCTGTATTGATGCGCATGGAATGGTGGTGTTACCGGGCGGGGTAGATATTCATTGTCATATTGCCGGCCATAAAGTGAATTTGGCCCGTAAGTTTCAGCCAGAAAATAAACGTCACGATGTTTCACCACGGGTGAATGAACTGCGCTCTGGTACTGGAGGTAGTGTCCCATCCACATTTACGACCGGTTACCGCTATGCAACTTTAGGCTATACCACAGCAATGGAAGCGGCTGTTCCTCCGTTAGGTGCCCGGCACACCATTGAGGAATTACATGACACTCCGGTGATTGATAAAGGTTTTTATATTTTGTTGGCAAATAATGTTTGCCTCAATCAATTGCTTGAAAAAGGCCGTATGGCAGAATTTAAAGAGGCTGTTGCTTGGTGGTTAAATGCGGCGAAAGGCTATGGGGTTAAACTGGTAAACCCGGGTGGGGATGAGCCTTGGAAAGGCAATAGAAATTCTAATGTTCATAATTTAGATGAGCAAATTCGCGGTTTTGATTTAACACCTAGAAAGATCATTAAGGCTCTGATTGATACGACGAATGATTTAGGGTTACCGCATCCTGCACATATTCACTGTAATAATTTAGGCCACAGTGGCAATTATACGACGACCATTGAAACGATGAAAACGGCTGAAGGGCGTCGTGTCCATATTACTCATATTCAGTTTCACAGTTATGGCGGTGAGGTTGGTAAGAATCCGACTTCTAAGGCGAAAGAAATTTCAGATTTTATTAATAATAACCCCAATGTCAGTGCCGATGTCGGTCAGGTGATGTTTGGTGATGCAACGATCATGACCGGGGATGCACCGTTAACGTGGCAACTTCGGAATATGACTAATAAAAAATGGATTAATGCTGATACTGAGTGTGAAAGCGGGTGTGGAATTTTACCTTTTTCTTATCAGGAACACATTTATACCCATGCTTTACAGTGGGCGATTGGCTTAGAACTTTTTTTAATGGCAAAAGATCCTTGGCGAATGGTTTTATCCACCGATCACCCGAATGGGGGGTCGTTTATGAATTATCCAAAATTGATACGCTTATTGATGGATAAACAATTCAGGAAAGAACAGGCTGCTTTGGCTAATCAAAAAGCAATTAACAGTACCAGTTTATTAGATTTAGAACGTGAAATGTCAATGTATGAGATTGCAATTATTTCACGTGCTGCACCGGCTAAATTATTAGGGTTGGATAATAAAGGCCATTTAGGTGTTGGGGGTGATGCTGATATTACTCTTTATGATGACCAAGAAGACAAAGAAGCCATGTTTAATGCGGCACGTTATGTCATCAAGGGTGGTCGATTTTTTATTAAAGATTATGAATTTTGTTCCGATTATCAAGGGCGTATTTTGCATGTTGAACCGGAATACGACCATGCAATTACTCAAAAAATAAAACCTTTCTTTGAAGATTATTACACGATTCAATTTGAAAACTATTCGATTGATGACAGTTATGTTCATGACGGAGAAGTGGTGCCGACAAAATCTTTAAGTTAAAGATGACTTAAGTTTTAAACACATAAATTTATTCTATAGATATGCTAATTAAATCAACTGAAATTATTGATACCTTCGCAGAAGCCTTTGGAATGTGGGGGAGTCGGGTTATTGTGACCGGAGAAACACCTAAATGGGCGATGGCAGCGGCGCGTTCGATGACTGGCTTTGCAACGTCGGTTATTGGTTGTAAATGTGAGGCGGGTATTGAGGGGTTATTGACTGAAGATGAAACGCCTGACGGCCGTCCTGGAGTTAGTATTTTGTTGTTTGCAGGGAGTGCTAAAGGACTGGCTAATCGTTTGGTTGAACGTGTCGGTCAATGTGTGATGACGTGTCCAACAACAGCCTGTTTTAATGGCTTAGACGTTGAGGAAACCGTTAATGTGGGTGGTAAATTACGTTATTTTGGGGATGGCTATCAGTCCAGTAAGCTCTTAGGTGATCAGCGGTTATGGCGGATTCCTGTGATGGAAGGTGAATTTTTTGTCGATGAGTCTTTTGGTATTCAAAAAGCTGTGGGCGGCGGTAACTTTCTTGTGTTAGGTGAGAACTTAAAAATAACGTTGGCGGCGGTAGAAGCCGCTGTCGAAGCCATGCAGATGCCGGGTGTTATCTTACCTTTTCCCGATGGCGTGGTGCGTAGTGGTAGCAAGCCGGGATCAAAGTATAAGGCTTTGCCGGCCTCTACGAATGATGCTTATTGCCCATCGTTACGAGGACGGGCACCGCATACAGAGTTGCCTGAGGAGGTGACCTGTGTGTTGGAGATTGTTATTGACGGATTGGATGAATCCGTCGTTAAAGAGGCTATGCGAGTAGGGATTATGGCTGCAGCCAGAGAGGGGATTAGGCAGATTACCGCAGGGAATTATGGCGGCAATTTAGGTCAATACCATTTGCAATTACACGAATTACTACGGGGTTAGTTATGAAGTTATCGTTACACACCTTACCGAGTGTTCCTTTAGAAGCAGAAGTGATTTGTCCTGATAAGTTTATTGGTAATAGTCTTGAGGCGATTAGCGCCATGACGGTGATGCACGGTAATCGAGAGTGTGCCTTAGCGGACTTCTTTACGCTCACCGATGATGGATTGGAGACGATTGAAATTGACGGTGATTTGTCTAAAGTCAAATTGATTGGCAGCGAAATGACGCAGGGAAAAATTATTATTAACGGCTCTGTGGGCGCGCATCTAGGGGCTTTAATGACTGGCGGTGAAATTTTAGTTACCGGTGATGCTGAAGATTGGGTCGGCCGTGAAATAAGTGGCGGTCGTATCGTTATTAAAGGCAATGCAGGTCATTTAGTTGGAAGTGGTGTGCGAGGGAGTGATATTGGTATTCAAGGCGGAGAAATTATCATTCATGGTAATGCCAAGAATGAGGTAGGTAATGGCATGCGGCGTGGATTAATTGTTATTGGTGGCAATAGCGGTGATTTTACCGGTGTCAATATGAAAGCTGGAACGATTATGGTCTTAGGGCAGTTAGGCCAGCGACCCGGTGCCAGTATGGTTCGTGGAACTATTTTTTCAACCCAAGCAGCACAATTGTTACCTACATTTACCTATAACACCACCTATAAGCCAACTTTTTTAAAACGTTATTTAATTTATTTAAAGAAGTTAGGATTTACGATTGATGATGCTTATTTGAATGGTAACTATCAAAGTTGGAGTGGTGATTCTCTGGAAATGAATAAGGGTGAAATTTTATTGTTTTCGGAAGGATCGTGATCACCCGTATGATCTAGAAATAATTTTTTAGTTCTTAAAAAAAACCGGTTAAAGACTTAAGGCCTTTAACCGGTTTTTTATGTCCTTAGTCTTTCCAGATGTCAATAATATTAGTGAAGTCATCGGTCCAGCTTTTAAGGCCAAAATATAAGGGCATTTTCTGCCAGTGACCCAGATTGCTTTGGCGTAAGGGTTCTAGGACTTGTTTATTTTTAGCCATGACAACCCAGTCAGTAGCGACGACTAATGGCGGTGGGTTTTGAGGCTTGAACTCTTGTATGAGAGCCGGTATCTTCATGGTTTGTGAATGGTCAGATAAGACTTTCTTTAGGGCTAAATGTCGGTTGGTAATGTGAAAGGCTAAAATGCCATTGGGTTTGATTTTGGAGAAATACAGATTAAAGGCTTCTTGGGTTAATAAATGCGTAGGAATGGCATCGGAGCTAAAGGCATCAATAATGAGTAAGTCTAGGCGCTGGTCTGGTTCTTTATCAATTGATAAGCGTGCATCACCCACTTTCATGGTGATTTTATGCCCGCAATTTTTAAGATAAGTAAAGTATTCTGGGTTCTCAGCAACGTCAACAATACCAGGGTCTAACTCATAAAATATCCAGTCTTGCTCCTTTTTAGCGTAACAAGATAGTGTGCCGGCACCGAGGCCAACGACGGCAATATTCCAAGCGTTATTTTGGTCGTTATATTCTGCAAAGAGTTGACCAATAGGCCCTTGACGACTGAAATAAGTTAACGGTGTTTGTTGCAGGTGGCGGGGTAATCGTTGTGCGCCGTGTTTAGTGGTGCCATGATAGAACTCACGATACTTTTCGGGTTGGCCTTTTTCATTGAGTAAGGTACTGTTTCTGACCGACATGACACCAAAGAAAGTTCTTTCTTGAAATAGTGTGCTTGATAATACCCCGTGGAGACCCATGGTAAAAAAGATGAGTACAGCGGTAGATAAGGCCAGTGTGGTCGGACGGTCTCGGAAACTGTAGTTTAATCCAGCCAATAAAATGAGTGCGGCGCCAATCGGATCAATATATTGTCCTAAGTCATCGCTCGTAAAGTAAATACTAAGTCCGGTAATGAAAATGACCAGAGGGAAAAGTGCATCCATACCCAATTGTTGTAGCCAAGGGCGTTCTGATTGGCGTAACCGCGGTCTGAGCATCAGTGCTGCAATGATCATAATAGGGTATTCGTAGACCGAATCAAAAATAAATGGCGCGACAAAGGTGTTGAACATACCCCCCAGCATGCCTGCAAAGGACATAATGAGATAAAAATCAGTTAAAAAACGGGTGTGAGGTCGATTCTTAGCCAGTTCGCCATGGCAGACCATAATGGCCAAGAAAAAAGCGGCTAAATGCAGGGCCAAATTAACCCAATACGGTAAAACTGCGGGGTTAATTAATGAGTAGGCGATAAAAGGAAGTAAGACAAAGGGTTGAATGAGAACCATCAGGCCATGGACCTTAGCACCCCATTTGGAAAATACGATCACAAAAGAAAGTAAATACAGCGTGAGTGGAATGACCCAGAGCAAGGGAACTGAGGCAATATCAGTACTAATAAAATTAGTCAGACCGAGTAATAAACTTGAAGGGACTAACGCCAGTATTAACCAATATAATTTTTTCTGGAGCGTTAATTCGGGTACGTCTTCTTCTGGAACTACCGTATTTACTGTCGAGTCTTGATCTTTTTTAGAGACTTTCCAGAACAGTACTGCACAACTTAGAATGAGTACACATAAGAGAATATAACCACTACCCCAGTACATTTTTTGGTTCTCAAGACCAATGCCGGGTTCAATCAAGAAGGGGTAGCCTAATAAGGCTATTAGGCTACCAATATTACTGGCAGCATAGAGAAAATAGGGGTCTTTACTTGAACTTAGGCCAATGTTTGAGAACCATTTTTGAATCAGTGTTGAGGTCGTTGAAACAACAAAGAAGGGTAACCCAATGGCAAGAAAAAGGGTTGAGATGAGCCAAAAAGTAGGGTCACTTTCTGTGGGTGGACTGACATTGTCCGGCAAACCCAGGGGTAGGGCCATGATACTGATAATAAGCACCCCGGCGTGGACCAGGATTTGTTTGGAAGCACCCAGCCGCGTCGATAGAAAGTGCGCATAAAGATAACCTAAAAATAACAAACTTTGATAAAACACCATGCATGTATTCCATACAGCGGGTGATCCACCCAGCAAAGGAAGCAGTATTTTGCCAAACATGGGTTGTAATACAAACATGAGTGAGGCACTGACAAATAGCGTAAAAGCAAATAAAAAGACAGTGGCGGCGTTATTTTTAGATGGGTTATTCATAATGGTAAGGTGGATGACGATTTGTTAAGAATCAGAGTGTTATTAATGGACTATTAAAGAGA
>Ga0209494_1000024_pt1 | contig 82328 bp, 78 predicted proteins | sample EN1Hudseemescosm_FD_184628 | JGI IMG/M metagenome (GOLD analysis project Ga0209494, IMG submission 184628) | Methane-oxidizing microbial communities from mesocosms in the Hudson Canyon - EN1B Hudson Canyon (SPAdes) (version 2) | ecosystem: Environmental > Aquatic > Marine > Cold seeps | place... | reverse complement strand
GCCTGATACAAGATAAAATAATTGTTTCCCCTATACCTTTCTCTGCTCTCTGCCTTCTTCTCCTTTAAGTACTTAGCTCGTAGCAATAGGTGAAGCAAGAGTAGTATCTGTTATCAAACCTACTACTCCTCACTTGTGTTACAACCTAGTCATGTGGCTTTAGGTAAGGTGACCTGAGGATTAAGTAGCAGCAATACTTTGCCATAAACTTTCAAGCTAGTCATGTCACAATATTACCGCTACTAAACCTTTTGTTTTTACCTGATCAGGATACAAGGTCTAGCTGTGGCCGTTAAAAGTCACGCTTAGTTTTTCTTTTTCTTTTCGTTTCTTGATTGCCGTATTCATTCATAACTTCGTTATACGTTAGCCGCAATACCGACTGTTGCTGAATACAGTTACGGCCCATTTTTCTCTTAAACTCGGTATCTGACAATACGCCATCAGTTTTTTGTAGCATGATGATAACTTGGCTATCTTCAGTTGTGGACCAGAGCACATCAGGGTCTATGTAGACAGGCATGGTGCTATTGATGACACTCATTTTAGTCTTCATTTCATCAATATCTTGAATCAAATTGAAACGCCCTTGATTCCTGTCGCAAAACTTAATGGTCATATAATTCAAGTAAAGCGATTGCCATAGTTTCACGCTATCCTTTTTTACTAGGTTACTAGCGGAAAATTCCTGGTTATATTTAAGCCACACTGAGGGATTAAAGTCATACTTTGCTAGTATTTCTGTTCTCTTTTTAACTTCAATTTCTAACTGCTGGTCTGACAATTTTCTCAATAGCCCTAAGCTGTGAAAGTACGCGATATTATCAGCTAGTGCTTGATTGTGTTTTTTGGCTTCTTTTAGTGCTTCTTTCTGCTCCCTTTCATAGAGCTTTGCCATTCTATTTTTCTGGCCCTTAATGCTGGAAACTATCCTTGCTATCTCTCTCTTTTCTTTGGGGCACTTATTGATGTCTATATTGTAGCGCTTGATGTTTTCATTGATTTTTCTTAACGAATATTCGGTGTTGCTTGTATACGAGCCCGCGCCGGAACTCATGCATTTTCTTTGGGCTCTCCGGACAATGGTGTCCTTTATATCATTCAGAATTTCAGCCTTAAGTTCTTTCTCTTGCTGACACTCCTCGTAAGTTAGATTTAATTCCTTTTGGTTAGTCTCAAGTTCAGCTAGCCACTGGCGCTTTTTAGCAACTTCATCTTCGCCAGTATGAACGGTATAATAGCGCCACTGCGGTTTTGCTGAACGACATTTATTGTCAAGCTCATAGCGATTACTCGGCTTACTGTTAGCGGCAGCTTTTCTTTTCTCACTCTCGCGGCGTTGTATATTTTCAATTCTTTCAATAAGAGCCAATGTTTTCTTCTTATATTTTTGCATGGTAGGTTTATCACCTGCCAGTTCTACAAACTTGTTGAATTTTTCAAGTGCTGCGGCGAAGTTTTTTTCTTCGTGAGATTTAAATGCCTGATTCAATACTTGCTTTGGCGTTTGCTCAGCATTAGCGCCTGTAGCAATTAATAACGAGAGAAAGATAGTGGTAAGTAGTTTCATCAAGACTCACTTAGGTTTTTGTTAGGCGATAGAAGTAGTAATTTTTTCATTGTGGATGTTGAATACATTTCTTTGCTGAACCTGTTGCGCCTATGAGAAAAACAGAACAACAATTAGCTTCATACATCACTCCATCTATAGCTCTGCTGGGCATATTAAACATATCACACGGGATCTAGATAGGTCTATTGGTCTTTTCAGAGAACTGATCGGGAGGGGAGCTGAGCGGGTTGCTGTTCTTGTAGGTAGCATCCAATATATAAACACTCCATATTTGTGTAATTTAAGCTATGGTATTGGTTACTTTAATATAATCTTCCACAGTCGTTAGATTTAATAGATCCCATGAAACAACACTACTTCTCCTTATCCTTTTGCCCAACAAATGATACATCTATCCGCTTGCTTAAACAGATAGTTGAACCGTCTGTATTCGAAGCGGGCGATAAGAATAAGATGCGTGAAGCAACGATTAATAAGCGTTATGATTGTTTAATTCGTATCTTGTCTTCGGTTATTACCTTAACTCAGTTAGACCTTAAAACGGGGTTGTACAGGAGTCATAAAACAGGCGCCTATTCGGACTCATCCGTTCCGTACAGGGTCTTTGTTTTTGTCTCGGGTTATTTAGTGGAGCAAGGGTATTTGGTTAAAGTAGCAGGGGAGCAGTCGGAAGGAAAAGCTACCGCGTATTACGTTACCCAGAAGCTTGTTGACTATTGTTTAAACGCTGAAATAACAGCTAAGGATTTTACGCTTACCCATTTAGTGCGTGCAAGATATCCAAGTCAACGAGATAAGAAAGGTAAGAAGATTCAAGGCAAATCTGTGACTAACATTAGCCAGTCTCAGGATTACCAAGACCAATGTCGACTTGTCAGTGGTATTAATAATTATCTGAGCAAACATACGCTATCCGGTGTTCCATTTACTGGGCTTTATCGTTCGTTCTCTAACTACGATGATAATAAGAAAGAACTAATAGATGGTGGTCGCTTGTATGCTGAGGGAGGTAGTTATCAACTGTTTAACTCGGCTAAACGTTTGCGACTCAAGATAGACGGCGAGCCTGTTGCAGAAGTGGATATAACAGCCAGTCATTTTACCTTGATTTGTCTGGTAGCGAGTATGTTAGACGGTCGTGTTATTCCTGTTAATTTAAATAAAGACCCTTATCAGATTAAAGGCCTTCCGAGAGCAGTAGTAAAACAGTGGGTTGTTGCCTATTCGGCCAAACTAAAACCATTAACTCGGTGGTCTACAGACTCAGTTGGAAAGCTTAGAGAAAAGCATATTAATCTGGCAGACTATCCAGTTAAAGATGTGGGTAAGGTTATTGTGAGCAAGTATCCATTTTTAGAGGCCTTAAGTTCTGCTAGTGTGACTTGGGGTTACCTGCAACGAAGAGAGGCAGATGCTATTATCATGACAATGGATAGGCTCAGTCAAGAGCATGATATTCCTGCTTACCCCGTTCATGATAGTCTTATTGTTAAACGATCTGATGTGCCTTTGGTGAGGCGCATTATGAAAGAATCATTTGAAAGTGAGATAGGCTTTACGCCGGTCTTGAAAGTAAATGTAGCCGACTAAATTAGTGGGGTGACAAGGGGTGTTTTTCTTACCTCTAGCGTTGCTGTTACTTTTCCCAGTACCGCTCTATCACCCCGCCCCTTGATATTACGCCTGTGGGGAAATTCGTTACTGGATTGCAATAGAGTCTTTAATAGGCTGAGTGCACATAACTTGGACGGCGTCGTTTCTGGTTAGTGAGCGGTAAAAACACTGAATTTTAAAATCGTATTTTTGGGTGTTAATAAGTCTTAAAGCGTAATTTTTTCTTGGGCGGGTTTTTGCTTTTCAGCGCAGGAATCCTGAGCATTATAGAATTTAATAGCGTGATGATAAACGTAGGTTGAGTTTATAAATTGCCATGGTATAATTTCTCCTCGTTGTTATTTGGTAGGTTGTTGAATACGGCGCTGGTTGCTAAACGGTAGTCATGTAGCCGCAGTTGTTTCAAACGGTTATAAGCGGTAACTTACTGATTTATCATGGATTATCCTTTGTTTTTAGTATTTCAATGCTGGCTGGTTTGTTAGCCACGCACCCGTTGATAACTTGCTTTTTAGTCTTGACTGGAAGGTTATTATAAAGGATAATTACTCGTTGTTATGCGCCCGTAGCTCAGCTGGATAGAGTACTCGGCTACGAACCGAGCGGTCGGGAGTTCGAATCTCTCCGGGCGCGCCATAAAAAATAAATCCCCTGTAGCTCAGTTGGTAGAGCGGGTGACTGTTAATCACTAGGTCGGCGGTTCGAGCCCGTCCGGGGGAGCCATATATAAGTACTACTGAAAGGTTTGCAAGTTATCTTGCAAACCTTTTTTATTTTGTACCGCCAGTAAATTGATAAGATGAGTAAACGGAAATAGGGTTGAGTGTACTTATTAAGCCCAAGCTGGGTGTTTAAATGAGGTGAAGCAATGTATTGTTTGGGCTATTTGAATCGATTGTTTTTTTTGGCGATAGTTTCGACAGTGAGCATGGCTGAAAATAATCACCATCATCCAGTTACCCTGCAATATGACAGTGATTTGTCGTTGTCTGCATTGGTTGAAAATACGTTAGCTAAATCGCCTGATCAATTCTGGTTAGAGGCGTTAGCGACGGAGGTTGAGGCGTTACGTAAAAGAAGCGATAGTTGGGCGGCGGGTGCTGCAAGCATTGACTTGGGGTATCAAGAAGCATCAAGTGGAACGCTTCATTTTATTGATGGTGGTGTTAGTGTGCCGATATGGCACTGGGGCCAGCAGGATGCTGAAGCACAAGTTGCGTATGCGGCTGCACAGGGGTTTTTAGATCAAACCGCTACTTTTCAATTGCAGGTAGCAGGAATTATTCGTGCGGTCTTATGGGACTATGCATTGAGTGAATTTAAATTAAAAGAGGCGATGCTTGCAGTTGAGTTTTCTGAGCAGGCTTTAGTGGCCGTTTCGCAATCTGTTCAGTTGGGTGAGTTGTCGCATTTGGATTTATTACCTATCAAAAGAGAGTTGTTAACTCAAAGAACACAGTTAGCTCAGGTTAAAGCAAATTTAAATAAGACGGCTAAACGTTTTCAAACAATGACGTATTCAAATGTTGTTCCTTATCGGTTTGATGAAAAACGTACAGACTCGAATGAAATTAATGTTAATCATCCGCTATTGGCATTCATTAACAGTAAAATAGCTAGAAAAAAAGCTGAATATCAGGCCTTATTTTTACGGGGTTCAGGACAAACAAGGTTATCTTTAGGGGTTAATAGTGACCGAGGTGATAGTCGCAGTAATGATACCGAGAGCTTTAATATTGCACTTAATATTCCTCTAGGGAGTGAGGCTCACAATGGTCCGGCATTGTCTGTTATAAGTATTGAATTAACTAAATTAGTCGCGGATAGAGCGCATTTGATTAATCAGCTTAATAATAATGTTTTTGAGTTATCACAGAATATTGGTTTAGGAGACGATGTTTTAGTGATGGTTAAAGAAATTGCGAACTTAGAAAGTGATCGTTTGAAAATATCTGAGCGTAGTTATCAAGCCGGGGAGTTGAGTTTGTATAAGTTTAAGAAAATTCAATTGACTCAGCGACGAGCCGCGTTGAAAGTCATGGAGCAAGTTATTATTAATAATAAGACTATCGCCTTGTATAATCAATCGTTAGGCGTGCTCCCATAGCGTGTAAAATATTAACAGGTATGTTCTTAGGTTTTGTTAGGACTTGATCGCGTGCTTGAAGTGTAAAAATCTATTATGATATCAGCGCGAATTAAATTGAAGAGGGTCAACATATGACGGTAATGGAAAAGCAACTCACCACGGAAGTATTAGTTATTGGGGGCGGTCCAGGAGGGTATTCTGCAGCGTTTAGGGCGGCTGATTTGGGTAAACAGGTCACCTTAGTGGAACGCTACCCTGTATTAGGCGGGGTGTGTTTGAATGTGGGTTGTATTCCTTCAAAAGCATTGTTGCATGTTGCTAATATTTTAAGTGAAAGCAAAGAAATTGGTGTGTCTGGGGTTACTTTTCAACCCCCTGAGATCGATAAAGAGAAGTTAGTTGAATGGAAGAGCAGTGTCACTTCGCAGTTAACAACAGGTTTGTCAGCCCTTGCTAAACAAAGGAATGTCACGGTATTGCAGGGAACCGCTCGATTTTCTGGAACCCATGAGGTTATCGTTGAAAATGAAGAAGTTGAGAGCGCGGTAAAATTTGAAAATGTGATTATCGCGGTCGGTTCTCAGCCGGTTAAAATCCCTTCGTTTCCAAATGAAGATAGCCGCTTAATGGATTCAACGGGTGCTTTGGAGCTAAAAGATATCCCCGCTAAGCTACTGATTGTGGGGGGTGGAATTATCGGTCTTGAGATGGCAACCGTTTACCATGCGCTAGGGAGTCAGATAACTATCGTTGAAATGATGGATCAACTTATTCCCGGTTGTGACAAAGATTTAGTTAGGCCGTTGGCGCAAAAGGTTAAAAAGCAGTATGACAATATTTTTCTGTCTACCAAAGTCACAGAGATTCTAGCGCAAGATGATGGCTTAAAGGTTACTTTTGACAAGCAAGGTACTGTGGTAACGGATCTTTTTGATAAAGTCTTGGTTGCCGTAGGCCGTAGTCCAAATGGTCATGTTATTGATGCGGAAAAAGCAGGGATAACGGTTACCGAAAGAGGGTTTATTGAAGTTGATAAGCAAATGCGTACTAACGTAGACCATATTTTTGCAATTGGTGATGTTGTTGGCAATCCTATGTTAGCGCATAAGGCGGTCCACGAGGCTAAAATAGCGGCAGAAGTGATTGCCGGTGAGCGTGTTGAGTGGCAGGCGTTAACGATACCGTCAGTTGCTTATACTGATCCTGAAGTTGCGTGGATGGGGTTAACTGAAATCGAAGCTAAGGCGCAAGGTATTGCTTATAATAAAGGGGCATTTCCATGGGCAGCCAGTGGTCGATCGTTAAGCATTGGGCGTAAAGAGGGGCTGACAAAATTAATTACCGATAAGGAAACAGGACAAATACTGGGTGCTGGAATTGTAGGTACTAATGCCGGTGAGTTGATTGGGGAAGCCGTCTTGGCATTGGAAATGGGTGCGTGTGCTGAAGATATAGCCTTAACGGTTCATCCGCATCCGACTCTCTCAGAGACACTCGGTTTCTCTGCGGAAATGATTGAAGGCACAATAACGGATTTATTGGTTAAAAAACGTTGACCATAGGTTAGAAGCGGTCAAAATTAGGTAGAAATTTATTTAAATTATCAATGGTAATATTTGTATGAGTTCAGAAACAAATAAGGTTGTTTTAGCGTATTCAGGTGGTCTGGATACATCCGTTATCTTGCAGTGGTTAAGAGACAGTTATAATTGTGAGGTTGTCACGTTTACTGCTGATTTGGGGCAAGGTGGTGAGGTAGAGCCTGCCCGAGAAAAAGCGAAAGCGTTGGGTATTAAAGAGATATATATCGATGATTTAAAAGAAGACTTTGTGCGTGATTATGTTTTCCCTATGTTTCGCGCTAATGCCGTTTATGAAGGGGAATACTTATTAGGAACATCGATTGCACGGCCGCTAATTGCTAAACGGTTGATTGAGATTGCTAATGAAACCGGTGCTAATGCGGTGTCACATGGGGCGACAGGTAAAGGTAATGACCAAGTTCGTTTTGAATTAGGGTGTTATGCGTTACGTCCAGATATTCAAATTATTTCACCTTGGCGTGAATGGGACCTAAATTCACGTGAAAAGCTTTTAGCGTATGCTGCAAAACATAGGATTCCAGTGGAAATGAAGCGTGGCAATGCTTCGCCTTATTCTATGGATGCTAATTTATTGCATATTTCTTATGAGGGCGGAGTGTTAGAAGACCCATGGGCCGAGGCTGAAGACGATATGTGGCGATGGAGTGTCGCGCCTGAAAATGCACCTGATCAGGCGCAGTTTCTTGATTTAACGTTTCAAAATGGTGATGTTGTCAGTATTGATGATGTCCCGTATTCGCCAGCAGAAACATTAGCATTATTGAATAAAATAGCCGGTGCTCACGGTGTTGGGCGCCTGGATATTGTAGAGAATCGCTATGTGGGAATGAAATCGCGGGGGTGTTATGAAACGCCAGGTGGATCAGTTTTGTTAAAAGCACATCGGGCGATTGAATCTATTACATTGGATCGTGAAGTGGCACATTTAAAAGATGAATTGATGCCGCGTTACGCTAAGTTAATTTATAACGGTTATTGGTGGAGTCCTGAAAGGGCTATGTTGCAGAACATGATCGATGCCTCACAAGTGACCGTAAACGGTAAAGTGCGCGTTAAGTTGTATAAAGGCAGTGTCTCGGTTGTCGGTCGAATGTCAGACACAGATAGCTTATTTGATGAAAATATTGCTACCTTTGAAGATGATGGTGGCGCTTATAATCAAAAAGATGCGGAAGGGTTTATTAAGTTAAATGCCCTAAGGTTGCGAATTGCTGCAGAAAAACAGCGAAGTTAGTCATTTTTAATGATTTTTGGGCGCGTTTAGTGGATAAAGGCGCTTTTTAATCTCAGTGTTATGAATCGATAAGGGCTACTTTTTTACGCCATAGCATTTTAAGGGTAAACGCCGTAAAAAGTGCTTTGATTAGAGAGTGAAGGTTGTATACTGAACGACCCTTATTTAATTGATTGTCGGCAATAGCTACGGTTACTCTTGTTGAGAGAGAGTTGTTTGATGCAAAAATATGATATACAAAATCATTCTGAGCAGGCTGTATTGGGCTTAAATAATCCTTCCTTTGTGCGCTTGCAATGGATGGGTCGCGCTACTATGGCCAGTAGTTTTTTGCTGTTGATCATTACCGTTTTCTTTGGTTATTCCGTTTTTTCTCAGAATTCGCTTACAAGCTTGGGTCGTTATCAGAGCCCTAATCCTGTCTCGGTACACAAAATAGTTGCGAATCCGGCTTTGTCAGCAGAGATTGATATGCTCAAAGGCCAGATGGTTTCGATGATGAGTGGCTCCATAAAAGCTAAGTTAACACAGTTGCAAGAGAGTATTAATGCCGGTAAGGTGACGAAAAAAGAGTTAGTTATTCTTAGCGATTTAACTAAAGAGCTGGATGCGTTAAGAGCGGTTTCGAGGCCGCGTATTGGCGTGGGTTCGGTAGATCAATCGGTTTTAGTGTCAAAAGGACCTCAAGACCCTGCTATCTTATTAAAAGAATTGTCAAACTTGAAGCTATTGGTTTATTTGTCGATTGTTTCTTGTGGTTTAATGTTTGTAGCATCGGCGGGTGTTTGGTTACAAACTCGGTTTGTATTACAACATTATGATAAATACCAACCTAGTTTGACGCGCCAAGATTAGATGATGTGCACAAAAAAACCGGACATGGTTAAAGAACCATGTCCGGTTTTTTGTGAATCTTATTTTATTTCTTAGGCTTTTTGATTTTGCCGCCACCAGCGCTTAAGTAATCATAAACAGCTTTGATTGCTTTATCACCTGTGTAACCTTTCTTCTTACCAACAGCGTCGATTGCCGCGCCAGCTTTAGGCATTGCATTTTTTCCGTTAGTAATTGTTTCTTTGAATTTACTAAAAGATAAAGAACCGTCTTTAATGTTTTTAATTAAATTTGGGTTAGTCGCAATGTCGTGACAAGTTGCACAACCACGTCCAAATGCTCGATCATAAATTTTACTACCTACCCAAAGATCCATGTCGCTTGCTGCAAAAGTTTGACTGCTTAATACAAGTGTCGCAGCACCTGCCATTATTGCTAATGATTTTTTCATACTAACCTCAATAGATTTAAAGAAATATGACTTAAATTAGATAAAAAAACTTAAGCCATTAATTAAAATTTTAACAAGGATAGGATAGATAATTTACAACAAAAAGACAAATAAATTTGTCAGTATTTACGGTAAAAAATGATTTAATCAAGTATTCACTTAAATGCTCGGCTTAAACCAGGTTAATTTATCGTGTAACCGAACCACATTGCCAACGATAATCAAAGTGGGGGCCTTGACCGGGTGGGTAAGAATGCGTTGAGGTAAAGATTCTAATGTACCGGTAATTACTTTTTGGTGTTTGGTGGTGCCTTGTTGTATGAGCGCTGCCGGTAAATCTTTAGAGCAACCATGTTCAATGAGGGATTCACAGATATGTTTTAAACCCAGTAATCCCATATAAATCACCAGTGTTTGATTAGGATTTACTAGGCCCTCCCAATTTAAATTTATTTGATTATCTTGATAGTGACCGGTGACAAAAGTACATGATTGTGCATATTGCCGGTGGGTCAGTGGAATACCCGCATAACTGGCGCAACCGGAGGCAGCCGTGATGCCGGGAACGACTTGGAAATTAATGTTATTTTCCATTAATGTCTCAATTTCCTCACCGCCTCGGCCAAAAATAAATGGGTCGCCCCCTTTGAGACGTACAACGCGATGACCTTCAAGAGCAAGTCTTGTGAGCAGTTGGTTAATGGATTCTTGTGGAAGGGTGTGTTGATCGCGTTGTTTCCCAACATATATTTTTTCAGCATCACGTCGGATAAGGTTAAGGATATCCTCTGAAACTAGGCGATCGTAAACAACAATATCAGCTTGTTGGATGAGTCTTAAGGCTCTGAGGGTAAGGAGGTCTGGATCACCGGGTCCTGCGCCAACCAGATAAACTTCTCCACGTGTTTTCGCGTCTGTAGCGTATGCAAGGATTTCTTCGTTCAGAGTGTCTTCAGCTTTTTTATCTTGTCCTGCAAAAATCAACTCAGCAACGCCACCTTGGAAGGCCTGTTCCCAAAAAAAACGACGTTGTTGAGGGTTTTGGATATGTGCTTTGACTTTGTCTCGATAATTTCCAGCCAGTTCAGAAAGGCGACCATAACCATAAGGAATGAGTGTTTCTATGCGTGTCTTTAACAGCCGGGCGAGCACGGGTGCTGTTCCCCCTGAAGAAATAGCGGCAATGATTGGGGAGCGATCAATAATAGCAGGAAAAATAAACTGACATAATTTAGGGTTATCAACGACGTTCACTAAAATGTTAAGTGAGTTGGCTGTATCGGCAACAAGCGCATTAATGGTTGGGTTATTCGTTGCAGAAACAATGAGCCGAAAACCTTGAGCGTCACTGAGACCGTCGAATTCTTTTTGGATAAGTGTTAGGGCTAATTTTTTTTCAAGGGATTTAACGGTTGTAGAGAACGATGGGGCTAATACGGTTATCAGAGCACCTGACTTTGACAGGATTTCAATTTTACGGGCGGCTATTTCACCCGCGCCGACGATAAGACATTTTTGTTGATTAAGGCGTAAAAAGACAGGAAAAAATTGCATGGGTTAACCTAAAAGTATTTTATAAATGGTTATGGTTTATAATAATTCATTATTCACGGTGACATGAAAAAAATATGCTTGCTATTGATTACGATTATGATGTTGATGCGAGTGGTTTGAATTGCCCGCTCCCATTGTTGCGCCTAAAAAAGGCGTTGATAGCCATGTCCTCTGGTGAAGTGGTACGTGTGATCGCTACTGACCCTGCCGCACATTTGGACTTTGGCGTTTTTGCCGAGCAATCTGGTAATACTTTACTTGAGGTGGCTAAGTCTGGAGATCAACAGGTTTTTTATTTCCAGAAAAAATAACTTTTTAAGTGTTGGCTTGGGCGTGCTCACGGAGGCTGATAACAGGCCATTTTTGTTTTTCTGCAATGCTTCTTAATTTATCATCAGGATCAACAGCAACAGGATTGTCGACGATGTTTAATAAGGGTAGGTCGTTATGGGAATCACTGTAAAACCAACTATCGGTCAGATTAATTTCTGTTGTTTTAAGCCACTCGTTGAGTAATTTTACTTTTCCATCTTGAAAGCAAGGGATGCCGGAAACTTGTCCGGTAAAACGCCCTTGTTTGTTTTCAGGGACAGTCGCCAGTAGGTTGTCGATACCATACAAGTTAACGATAGGTTCAGTGACAAATTTATTGGTAGCTGTGATGACAATGAGTGTGTCACCTTTTGATTTGTGGTGTGCTATTAATGTTTTTGCAGGTGTTAGTAGAATGGGCTTAATGATTTTTTCAATGAATTGCGCTCTAAGTCTAAAAAGGTGATTAATATTTATTTCGGCCAGTGGCTTGAGTGCGAAAGCCAAAAACTCATTGATATCAAGTGTTCCGAGTTTATAGTCCTCATAAAAACGTTGATTAGCTAATTCATAGAAGGTGCTGTCGACCATGCCCTGGGAAACTAAAAATTGTCCCCATAAAAAATCGCTATCATCGGCTAATAAGGTATTGTCTAAATCAAAAATGGCTAAGCTCACGTAAACAAGTCCTGTGGTAGTGAATAAAAATTAGCACTATACATAATCTCTTTTATTATGAAACAATGTAAAGTGATTTAAGGGTTTCTTTGATGCCTTATTATAACAATAAGCGTTCGATAAAAAGAGGGATTGGATGGTATTAAAATGATTGATTCGAATGGATATCGAGCTAATGTTGGCATTGTTATTTGTAATGATGATGGCAAATTGTTTTGGGCAAAACGGGTTGGTGCAGATGCTTGGCAGTTTCCGCAAGGTGGCATTAAATTCTATGAAGACCCAGAAACAGCAATGTATAGAGAACTTGAGGAAGAGGTTGGGCTAACGTCTAAAGATGTACAGTTACTGGGTCGAACGAGATATTGGCTACGTTATGATTTACCAGAACATTATATTCGCAAGAAATCAAAACCCTTATGTATTGGACAGAAACAAATTTGGTTTTTGTTACGGTTGTTGGGTCCTGAGGATGCTATTGTTTTGAATGGACATGAGAATCCTGAATTCGATGATTGGTGTTGGACTGATTATTGGGAGCCGTTGGAGGGGGTTGTTTATTTTAAACGGTGGACTTATCAGCGGGCATTACAAGAACTGGGGAGTTTGTTAGTTGGAAATGAAAACCCTGTACGTGCTGAGGGTTATTTGTCTAAATCCATAGACGGTCAAATAAGTTCATTGGGGCGTTAATTACGTGGGAATTAGCGTATGGATTGTTGACGTTATTTCACCGTTTGGAAGCAATGTTACCGAACGATAACAAGGGGGTTCAGGGGTAATGGCAAAGTGTTTACTGTTGGGTTTAAATTGATAACACGTTGACGGTGTTCCTAGAATAGCGGTGCCAGCCGTGTGTGTTTCTAGTATTTGGTGGGTGTGGCCGGAAAGGATTAGTCTGACGTTGTTGTAGTTTTGGAGTGTTTTTAAGAATTGCTCACTTTGTTCTAGTTGCATATGATCCATCCATGAACTTCCCGTTGGAATGCAATGATGATGGAGTGCTATAACGGAAAAGTAGTCCTTTGAAATGCTCAAAGTATCCTGTAAGAAAGCCATTTCTGGAGCGGCAATCGAACCTTGTTTTTCTCCTACAATTTGACTATTCAAAGTAATTATTTGCCAGTTACCGAGGCGTGTTATTTTGTTACACGTCATCGGTGGTTGGGAAAATATTTTCAACATGATGGGGTAGTTATCGTGATTCCCTGGCAAACAAACGATCGGGATTTGATGCCGCGAGAGTCGCTCTTTCAGGCGATTATAAACGGTGTCAACAGGGTCTTCTGCTAGATCACCTGTAAGAAGGATTAAATCAATAGCAGGGTGTGTTTCGATGGCTTGCTCGAATATTTTTAAGAAGGATTGTTCGGGGCAAATATCATGGGCGTATTTTTCGGGTTGTGCAAAAAGATGTAAATCGGAAAACTGTAGCAACGTGAATACATCATTTTTTATGGTTGGCCGCATTAGAAGATTAACTAATCTGTTTGTGAAGTATTTTAGCTTTTCTTTCAATCTGTTGTGGTTTGATACCGATTTCAGCTATAGCTTCGAGGTCTATTTCTAGGAAACCTTGCTCAAAAAACCAGTGGGAGGATTGCGTAGAAAAGGCAATCACTTGACGAATTTTGTTTTGTTTTGCTTGGGTTAGCGTGTGGGCCAGTAATTGTTGGCCGCGTGCAGCATGCTGATAGTCAGGGTGTACGGCTAAGCAAGCGACTTCAGCTATAGTCGTGTGGGGGAATGTATTTAAAGCAATGCAGCCAATAATCAGGCCATCTCTTTCTAGGATTGAATAATTTTCAATATCTATTTCAATGTGTTCGCGAGAGCGTGCAATTAGTTTATTTTCGGCTTCTAAAGGTCTGATGAGTTCAAGAATTCCAGGAATATCATGGGTTGTGGCGGTTCTCAATTTTTCATATGAATTGGCACTGATTAAGGTGCCAACGCCGTTTCTGGAAAATAATTCTAGTAGCAATCCACCTTCTAAATGGCGGTTGATGAGGTGAACTCGGTCAACATTTTTTTGACAGGCTTTTATAGCCGCTGTCAGTGACGGTTTGAGGCTATGGTCAGATGCATTAGTTAATAAAACACTGGCTTCTGAGACTGTGAGTTGAGGGATTAGATGTTGAGTGGTCTCATTCAAGCAGTTCTCTTCGGTCATTAAAATGAGTTTGTCGGCTTGTAATGCTATGGCAACGTCAGTGGCAACCTCTTCAGCGGATAGATTGAATACTTCACCTGTAGGTGAGTAGCCAATTGGAGAAATGAGTACAACGTTATGATTTTGAAGGTGAGCATTAATAGCCGTACTGTCGATACGTCGAACCCTCCCTGTAAAACAGAAATCAGTACCCTTGAGAATGCCAATGGGCTTGGCTGTAACAAAATTTCCTGAGGTTACTTTTATTTTAGCGCCAGACATAGGGGAGTTAGCCAGCCCCATAGATAATAAGGCCTCTATTTCAACTCGAGCATGACCGGCTGATTCTTTAACATATTGCAATGTGGTGCTGTCCGTGATGCGGTGAGGGCCGACAAAAGTTGAATGCTGGTTATTTTTCTTTAGACGTTGTTCTATTTGGGGGCGGATGCCATGAACCAAGACAAGTCTGATCCCTAAGCTGTTTAACAGGGCAAAATCATGGACGTGATTTGCAAAAGATTTACTTTGAACAGATTCCCCACCGAAGAAAATGACAAAGGTTTTATTTCGGTGGGCATGGATATAAGGTGAAGAATCGCGAAACCAATTGATAAAAGAGGCTTGTTGTGTCAAGGGTTCAGGCATGGGCTTTTAAGGGTTTGCGATAGATGACATTATTCAAAGCGATCAGTCACAGCGCCTTCAGAGGCTGAGTTAACCAGTTTGGCATATTTGGCTAAAACACCACGCGTGTAGCGAGGGGCAGGGGCTTGCCAGCGTTCTAGGCGACGATTTATTTCATGTTCGTTTAAATCAATATGTAGAATATTTTTTTCAGCATCGATCGTGATAGTGTCGCCATCTTCAACAATGGCAAGTGGACCTCCCACATAAGCCTCAGGGGTGATATGCCCAACCACAAAACCATGGGTGCCACCTGAAAAACGACCGTCAGTAATCAAAGCTACATCTTGTCCCAGACCTTTACCCATAACTGCTGAGGTAGGTGAAAGCATTTCACGCATTCCTGGGCCACCTTTGGGGCCTTCATAGCGAATGACAATAACGTCGCCTTTAATAATATCTCCATTTAAAACACTTTGCAGAGCCTGTTCTTCACAATCAAAAACTTTTGCAGAACCTGTGAAAGTAAGTCCTTCTTTACCCGTTATTTTAGCAACAGCCCCGTCCCCAGCAAGATTGCCGCGGAGAATGACTAAATGGCTCTCGGATTTGATGGGCTTATCTAGTGGTCGGATCATATCCTGGTTTGGGGGATAGGGGGCTACATTAGCGAGGTTTTCTGCTAAAGTTTTGCCAGTTACTGTTAAACAGTCACCGTGCAGTAAGCCGTGGTCGAGTAAAATCTTCATGAGTGGTTGAATGCCGCCAATTTCAATAAGTTCAGCCATCTGATAGCGACCGCTTGGTTTTAAATCAGCAACCATTGGAACTTTTTTTCCGATGCGGGTAAAGTCATCTAAAGTGATATCAACGTCAGTGGCGCTGGCCATGGCTAGAATATGCAATACCGCATTGGTAGATCCTCCCAACGCTATGATAACGGTAATGGCATTTTCGAATGCCTGTTTAGTCATAATATCACGCGGCTTAATGTCATTATTGACTAGGCTTAGTACGGCTTTTCCTGCGCGTTCGCAGTCCATTTTTTTGTCGTCTGAGATCGCTGTTTGGGCAGAGCTATTGGGTAGGCTCATGCCTAATGCCTCAATGGCTGAAGCCATCGTGTTAGCGGTATACATGCCACCGCATGATCCGGCGCCAGGGATGGCTTTACTTTCAATAGCAGACAGTTCAGCATCATCAATTTTGTCGTTAGCGCGTTGGCCTACGGCTTCAAAAACCGAAACTACGTCGAGTTTCTTTTTGTTATGGCAGCCGGGCATGATCGTTCCACCGTAGACAAAAATGGCTGGACGATTTAGGCGGGCAAGCGCAATCATACAGCCAGGCATATTTTTATCACAGCCACCAATAGCAACAACACCATCGAACCCCTGACAGCCGACAACGGTTTCAATTGAGTCGGCAATAACTTCCCTGGAGACTAATGAGTATTTCATCCCTTCAGTACCCATAGAAATGCCATCTGAAATGGTTATGGTATTAAAAATAACGGCTTTGCCATCAACGGAATTAATACCCTCGGCAGCATAATCGGCTAATTTGTTAATGTGCATGTTACACGGGGTAACCATGCTCCACGTGGAAGCGACACCTATTTGTGGTTTAGAGAAATCGTTGGTCGTAAATCCTACTGCATGAAGCATGGCGCGACTTGGGGCGCGCTCCATTCCATCTACTATTTTGGAAGAGAATGTTCTGTTATTTTTGTCAACTGAATTTGTCATGGCCTGATGTCCTAAGTAATCTGTTGAGAGGTGGGTGGTTTATAAACTGTCCCAGCTATTAGTGCGTCTATGCCAACTTATTTTGGGAATAAGCAAGCCAAAAAATATGCCAAAAAAAGCAAGAATACCACCGTAAAGGAACCAATCTTGGTTAGCACTGTCCTGTAATGTTTGCTTTTCTCTTTTAAGTTTTTCGTTTTCGCGTTCAATATTAACTAAACGTTCTTGGAATTGGTCGCGTTGTTCTTTTAAGAGAATGGCATTGGCTGCAGTTTGTTTGATTTCGGCGAGCTCATTACTGAGGCGTATTTTTTCTTTGCCGAGTGTGTTGTTTGATTGGGCGTTTTTTTTATTCGACGCCGAAAGTGTTGTTAATGTTTGTTGTGCGGTTTTAAGGTCTGATTGTAGTTGTACATTTTTTTTCTTTACGTCATTCAGTAACCAGCGCGCAGTGGGTTGCTTTTTTGTGTAGCGCGTTAGGATGTAGCCAGTTTGATTTGCGTCGATTTGTACGGCGGTATAGCCTGTATCTGCGTTGTGATTAATAACCTCTAGTGGTGATCCACTTGGGAGCATTGTGAGGATTTTGTGCTGTGTGCTCATTCCGCTACGAACTTCTATTTTTAATGTATCAGTGACGTAAACAGTTTCAGCGAAAACGTTATAAGCGTTACTTAACAAAAGAGTGAGTAAAAGTGATTTTTTTATCATGGTTGTTTTAGGGTTGACGTCTGCGTAGGAGTACAAGTTTTGCATCATACTAGATTTTAGACCATTAATAATTCCAGAAGCGCTTTTTGAGCATGTAATCTGTTTTCTGCTTCATCAAAAACAACGCTTTGTGGTCCGTCAATAACGTCAGCATCAACTTCTTCTCCTCGGTGTGCGGGTAGGCAGTGCATAAACAAGGCGTCAGGATGAGCATTGTCCATTATTTTATGGGTTACAGCAAAATTGGCAAATGCTTGTTCACGTTTTTGTTGTTCTTGTTCTTGTCCCATGCTGGCCCAAACATCAGTCACAATTAAATCTGCATTTTTGCTGGCAGTTAAGGCGTCTGGAAATAATTTTATATTTGTTTGTGCCGATGCGATTAGGGTGTCATTAGGCTGGTAATTCTTGGGGCAAGCAATATTAAGGTTAAAGTTAAGCTTTTTGGCCGCATTGATATATGAATTGCACATATTGTTCCCATCACCAATCCAGGTGACTGTTTTTCCAGTAATGTCGCCACGGTGTTCAAAATAGGTTTGCATGTCAGCAAGAAGTTGGCACGGGTGTAGTAGGTCTGTTAAGCCGTTGATAACGGGGACGCTCGAGAACTGTGCAAATGTTGTGACAGTTTTATGGTGATGTGTTCTGAGCATGATCGCATCAACCATGCTCGAGATAACACGCGCGCTATCTTCTAACGGTTCGCCACGGCCTAATTGGGTATCTTTGGGAGATAAGAAGATGGCGCTACCACCAAATTGAATCATGCCGGTTTCAAAAGAAATTCGTGTCCGGGTCGATGATTTTTCGAAAACCATGCCTAATACTTTATTTTTTAAGGGTGTGTAGTCAGGGTCTCTATGCTGCTTAAGTTCGATAGCACGATAGATGAGTTGCTTAAGTTCTGTCGTTGTTAGGTCAGCTAGGCTGATAAAATGTCTTGGAGTCATGGGTTTTGAAGTAAAAAATTAGAGAGGCCGAGTGTTTTCGACAAGTACTTGAATTGTATCGGCTAATATAGTGATTTGTTCGTCAGAAATAATCAGTGGTGGTAGCAGTCGAATGATCTTTTCCGCGGTAATATTGATCAGGACTTTTTGATCAAGCGCTTCTTGAGTTAAAGCCGGGCAGGGTTGAGTCAGTTCAATGGCAATCATCATGCCTTGGTGGCGAATTTCAGCCACAAGGGGGTGATGATTTAGGCGTTTGCTGATTTCATCGACAATTTTATTGCCTTGGGTTTCAGCGGCTTGAATTAAATTATCTTTTTGGATGACATCTAGTACGGATAATGCCGCGCGACAAGCTAATAAATTGCCGCCAAAGGTAGAGCCATGTTTTCCAGCAGTGAGCAGTTGTGCGGCTGTTCCGGTTGCTAAGCAGGCGCCAATAGGGACGCCATTGCCTAATGCCTTAGCTAAAGTGCAAATGTCAGGTAATATGTCGTTATGCTGGTAAGCTAAGAAGCGACCAGTTCTTCCTATTCCTGTTTGGATTTCATCAAGGATAAGTAATAGCTTATGTTGGTCACATAATTGGCGAACCTTATTAAGGTAGTTGGGTGCTGGAATGTTGACTCCGCCTTCGCCTTGGATAGGTTCAGCCATAACGGCAACAATGTCTGGGTTGTCGGCAACTACTTTTTCAATAGCAGATAGATCATTAAACGGTACGTGTATGAACCCGTCTACTAATGGCGTAAATCCTTGGTGTACTTTAGGATTGCCCGTGGCGCTCAGTGTCGCTAATGTGCGGCCATGGAAACTATTGTTCATGACAATAATGGTTGGTTGTGCAATGCCTTGTGAGTGGCCATAAAGACGCGCCAGTTTAATAGCCGCTTCATTCGCTTCAGCACCTGAGTTGCAGAAGAAAGCATTACTCATTCCAGAAAGTTGCGTTAATTGATTAGCCAGCTCGCTTTGTAATGTTATTTCATAAAGGTTAGAGGTATGCAATAGCAGGCGACTTTGTTCCGCAATGGCTTGGTGAATGGCTGGGTGGGCATGGCCTAGATTACAGACAGCAATGCCAGAGAGCGCGTCAAGGTAGCGAACATTATTTTGATCCCATAGCCAAGCGCCTTGTCCTCGAGTAAAACTGACAGGTAGGCGTGCATAGGTTGGCATAATAGCGTTGCTCATGAGTGTTTCACCAATCTGGTTTCTTCTTTGTAAGAAGTTTAAAAAACCCTTAATTATATAGGTATAGATTTAATAATTCAGTAAGTAAATCGGTGTTTTGGCGGGAAATATTTAGTTTTTTAAATATTTCTTGATAGAATGCTCTATTTAGGAGTGAAAAATGAGTGTAAACGAAAGAATTAAAGAGCAGTTAGAGACCAATCCTATTATGCTTTATATGAAAGGAACGCCTGATTTCCCACAATGTGGTTTTTCAGGCCAGACCGTTCAAGTGTTAAAAGCTTGCGAGGTAAAGTTTTCTCATACGAATGTTTTTGAAGACCTTGAGATTAGAGAAGGGTTGAAAATATATTCGCAGTGGCCAACTTATCCGCAGTTATATGTTGACGGTGTTTTGGTCGGTGGTGCTGATATTGTGATGGACCTTTATCAAAAAGGTGAATTGCAGACTTTGTTGGCTAATGCAGGTCAGTCTACATAGTTTGTGAGAGAGTAAGCGCCTGGTGTCTAGGCGATAGAATCGCATTTTTGGGTTACTTTTGATCCTCAAGGTTGGATAGAGCCTGCCATCGGTTCACAATGCGGCAAAATAATTCAGCAGTTTGTTGCGCATCATAGAGAGCAGAGTGCGCTTTGTCATTATCCCATTCGAGCCCTGCTTTCTTCGCAGCTTTTGCGAGAACGGTTTGACCGTATGCAAGCCCGCCAAGCGTTGCTGTATCAAATGAGCTAAACGGGTGAAAAGGGCTTCGTTTGATCTTTGAGCGATGTAAGGCGGCATTTAAAAAACTTAAATCAAAAGCTGGGTTGTGCCCAACAAGGATGGCCCGAGTACACTCATTGCGTTTAACGGCTTCCTTAATAGGCTTGAATATTTCTTGCAGTGCCGTTTTTTCTGCTATAGCCATTCGAAAGGGGTGGAACGGTTTGATGCCGGTAAAATCAAGAGCGGCTTGGTCGAGTTCGGCGTTGTCAAAAGGAATTATGGCTTTTGAATGGCTTTCTGTAATCGTTAATTGCATGTCTTCATTATATTCAACGACAACGGCTGCAATTTCTAATAAAGGATTTTTTTTGGGGTTGAAGCCGGCAGTTTCTATATCAACAATAACAGGAAGGTAGCCACGAAAACGTTCATTGATGGGCTGTTTTTTTGCATTCATAAGGTATTTAGGGCGTTGTCGGGTTAGCTTAAAGCAATGTTGAATAGAAACTTGATCGTTTTGGATAAGGTCGAAAAAAAAAGTCTTTTGTGCTATGTTAACGTTTTATACACGATATTACATGGAAACTTTTAGGTGTTGGGGAAATGAAAATAAATAATACAGGTGCTAGTTGGTTGGTTGCTGGGGCGTTGGCTTTTTTTATGTTGGTGGGTTCGGGCAATGTATTAGCGGATGACCCCATGGAAGATTGGAATCGCGATGTTTTATCATTCAATGATGGAATAGATAATTATTTCCTAAAGCCGGTCAGTGAAGGTTATCAGTGGGTGATGCCTGATTTTGCAGATACAGGGGTCAGTAATTTCTTCAGCAACTTGTCTGATGTCGGTGTTTTTATTAATGACATTTTTCAATTGAAACTTGAGCAGGGTGGCTTGGATCTTGGTCGCTTGATAGTGAACTCAACCGTTGGGGTTGGCGGCCTTATTGATGTAGCAACGATGATTGATTTACCTAAACACCAAGAGGACTTTGGTCAGACCCTAGCCTTTTGGGGGATTCCGTCGGGACCTTATATGGTCGTGCCTTTTATAGGCTCCTCCTCGCCACGTGGGATTGTTGGCTTGGTCGGTGATATTGCCATGCACCCCTTGTCTTATATAGGCATTCCGGCTGCGAGTTTTGGTGCCGGTGCATTGATGACGCTTGATGAAAGTTCAGATATGTTAAGTGGGCGGAAAATTGCTGAAGAAGCGGCTTTGGACCGTTATTCATTTTTGAAAGAGGCCTATATCCAGAAGCGGCAGTTTTTGGTTTCAGACGGTGATATTCCAGATGATTTTGAAGTTTTGATTGATCTGGAGTAAGGGACGCGTCAGCGTTTTATTTCGACTTATTGTAAAGGGGTGTGTTTTAAGATAACACGCTCCTTTTTTTATTTATATGATTTTCCAGGTGCAGTGTTGGCCTGCATTTAGCGGTATGATTTCGTGCTCATCTGAGGGGTAGGCACTAGGGATGTCCCAGTTTTCTTTAACGAGAGAAAGTGTTGAAGTATTCCGCGGGAGTTGATAGAAATCAGCGCCATAATGGCTAGCAAATCCTTCCAGCTTTGAGAGTGCACCGGCTCGTTCAAAAATTTCGGCATAAAATTCAATAGCAGCATGAGCGGAAAAACAGCCGGCACATCCACAGCTTGATTCTTTATGGTGCTTTAGGTGTGGGGCACTATCCGTACCGAGAAAGAACTTAGGGTTGCCACTGGTTGCGGCAGCGATGAGTGCTTGTCGATGGATTTCTCGTTTGATGATAGGGAGGCAGTAATGATGGGGTTTAATACCGCCGACTAAAAAAGCATTTCGATTAAACATAAGGTGTTGTGGCGTAATCGTGGCTGCAACGTGTTGAGGTTGTGTTTGAATGAAATGAACAGCTTCTTTTGTTGTGATATGTTCGAGCACGATGCGTAACGCAGGAAATTTCTGAATGATCGTGGTTAAGTGGCGTTCAATAAAAACCTTTTCACGGTCGAAGATATCGATATCACTGTCGGTGACTTCACCATGAATTAGCAGTGGAATAGCCAGTTTCTGCATGGTTTCTAGCAAAGGGTATGTTTTTTCTAATTGCGAGATGCCTGATTGAGAATTAGTGGTGGCACCGGAAGGGTACAATTTAAAGCCATGGACGTGTTCGGATTCAGCGGCCTCATGAATGTCTTTTACTGAGGTGGTGTCAGTTAGGTACAGAGTCATTAAAGGGTTGAAGTCACTTGTTTTAGGCAGTGCGTGAAGAATTTCATCGCGATACTGCAGTGCTTGTGAAACCGTTGTTACCGGCGGATTCAGGTTAGGCATAATAATGGCTCTTTTGAAGCGTTTAGCCGTGTGTGAAATAACAGTTTTTAGTAATTGTCCTGATCGCACATGGATGTGCCAGTCGTCCGGGGTGGTAATGGTTATCTTGTTCATAACGCTTTGTTAATTAAGTAGATTGTTGAGTGCCTGAGCGGTAATTATTTAGGCTAGACGTAACGGATTAGTTATGCGAATTAAAACAAATGATCTTCTTTTCTTTCGATAGTCTTTTTGAAAATATTAAGGTGGCTGAATAAGTTTTTAGGCGTGAGGCTTACATGCATGACGAGCGTAGTGCGCATGACGGCGGCAACCAAGAATCCTGCTATGCGGGGGGCCCATACGGGTTTGGTCTCTGATAAAAAGAGAAAGTTATCAATCCACGCCCATGCAAATTGTATGGCAAAGAAGGTGACCGTAGTGATGACAACCCATCTAAATAAGTTTGTTTTACCCGTGCGTGCGCCACCTTGGTAGGTCCAGCAAAGAATGTAAATCATTATTGTGGCATTAATCATGATCGAGTCTCCTTGTTTATTTACGGTGTATGGCTGAAAAAATATAATTTTACAGGCTACAGTGAAGCTACTTGTTAATTATATAACTGATTTTAACCACTATGCTATGCCTTAACATGGATTTTTTTGTGGTGGTTGGGTGAGTGTTTTTTACAGTAACGTACTGGGCAAATGGGTGTTAACTTAGCGTGAGCTATGCTATCATCATGATTTTTCAAGGTTTTGACGTGTTTTAAGTACGAAGTGAGTCCCGCCACCTGAATGATTTAATACATGCGTTGTCAGTTTTCTTGTTGTTTATCCGGTTGAGAGGGTAGACGATTAATTTAAATTTTGGAGTTACAAATGCCTATTTATGAGTACAAGTGCGAGCTTTGTGGCAATGCGCATGATGCATTGCAGAAAATGAATGCTGAGCCGTTAACGGACTGTCCAGCGTGTCAAAAACCGGGCTTGAAAAAAATGATTTCAGCGGCAGGTTTTAGGTTAAAAGGTACCGGGTGGTATGAAACTGATTTTAAGGGGAAGTCTAAAACTAAAACCGAAAAATCTACTACAGGACATTCCGATAGTTGCGGGACAAAATCTGGCGGGTGTGGGCACTAGTTTAACAGCGTGTTGTTTTGACCGTTGAGTGAATGTAGTGGTGATTATTTTATTGTTTGGTTTGCGTCAATATTTTTAAGGTCTGTACTTGCAATAGTTAGGCTAAAAAAGTAATATCGACGCTTTTTTTGATTAGGTAAGAGAGCATTATGCGTACCCACTACTGTGGTGAAGTTAACCAGGAACATTTAGAGCAGAAAGTAACCGTATACGGGTGGGTACATCGACGCCGCGATCATGGCGGTGTTATCTTTATTGACCTTAGAGATAGAGAAGGCTTGTTGCAGATAGTTTTTGATCCGGATTCGCCTGAAACCTTCATGCTTGGCGAGAGCGTGCGCAGTGAGTATGTCCTTTCGATTGAGGGTGTTGTGCGGCCAAGACCAGAAGGAACCATTAATCCTAATATGGTTACGGGAGAGATCGAGGTTTTGGTGACTAAGGCTGAAGTATTAAATGCTTCCGAGACACCGCCATTTCCTATTGAAAGTGATATTGAAGTTAATGAAGAAATGCGTTTGCGTTACCGTTACTTAGATTTACGGCGAACCGAAATGCTAAATAAAATGCGTTTTCGCCGTGATATTACTAAGTGTTTAAGGAATTTTTTGGACGCCAATCAATTCTATGAGATTGAGACCCCTTATTTAACCAAAGCAACACCCGAAGGAGCGAGAGATTATATTGTTCCAAGTCGGACACATGAGGATGCTTTTTTTGCTTTACCTCAGTCGCCTCAGCTTTATAAGCAGTTATTGATGATCTCTGGTATGGATCGTTACTATCAAGTGGTTCGTTGTTTTCGCGATGAGGATTTGCGCGCAGACCGTCAGCCAGAGTTTACCCAGTTAGATATTGAAACGTCTTTCATGAATCAAGACGAGATCATGGCTATTATGGAACAAATGATTCGTCATTTGTTTGCTGAGACATTGAACGAGTCTTTGCCGGAGTCATTCCCTCAAATGACTTATGAGGAATCGATGCGGCGCTATGGGACGGATCGTCCTGACCTTAGGATACCTTTAGAATTAGTCGATATTGCTGACGAAATGAAAGCAGTTGAATTTAAAGTGTTTTCTGGGCCTGCAAATAACCCTTTAGGACGTGTAGCAGCGTTGAGATTACCTCAAGGGGCTAAATTATCGCGCAAAGAAATTGACGGGTTAACAAAATTTGTGGGCATTTATGGTGCTAAAGGGTTGGCCTATATTAAGGTTAATGACCGTGCTGCCGGCATGGCAGGATTGCAGTCACCTATTTTAAAATTTATACCCGATGATGTGGTTGAAAAAGTGTTGCTCAAGGTGGGTGCTGAGACCGGTGATTTGGTTTTCTTTGGGGCTGATAAGACCACAGTGGTTAATGATTCACTCGGTGCACTGCGTGTTAAGCTTGGCAATGATCATGGCTTAATTGAAGGGAAGTGGAAGCCAGTTTGGGTCGTTGATTTCCCAATGTTTGAGCGTTCAGATGAAAAGGAAAATTGGCATGCGATCCATCATCCTTTTACAGCACCCAGTTGTGGGCGTGAGGCGATGCTAGAGAACCCGGGCGGCGCGTTGTCAAAAGCTTATGACCTTGTTTTGAATGGTAGTGAAGTGGGTGGCGGTTCTATTCGTATACACAACAGTGAGATGCAACAAACGGTATTTGATTTGTTAGGTGTGGGTGCTGAAGAGGCACGGGAAAAATTTGGGTTCTTACTTGATGCTTTGACGTTTGGTTGTCCTCCGCATGGCGGGATTGCATTTGGCGTTGATCGATTGGTTATGTTGATGACCAATTCAGCGTCGATTCGTGATGTTATTGCTTTCCCTAAAACGCAAACGGCTGCATGCCCATTGGTTAGTGCCCCTGCACCAGTGAGTGATAAAGACTTAAAAGAACTGGGTATAAAGCTACGGTCTAAGCCTCGAGCAGAGAGTACTAAGGGTAGTTGAGTGTTATGACCAATGTAGCTTATCCTATTCAAGACTATGCGCTTCTAGATGATGTGGAGTGTGAGCGACGGATTATTCAGGCCAAAGAGAGTCTTGGGCGGCGATGTGTCGTTTTGGGGCACCATTATCAACGTGATGAGGTGTTTCAGTTTGCGGATCTTTCTGGAGATTCGCTGAAGTTATCTAGGAATGCAGCAAAATCAGAAGCAGACTATATTGTCTTCTGCGGTGTTCATTTTATGGCAGAAGTGGCAGATATTTTGTCTCGGCCCGAACAAATTGCGATTTTACCTGATTTAGCGGCAGGTTGTTCGATGGCTGATATGGCTAATCAATCTAATGTTCAAAAATGTTGGGAAGAGTTAGCAGGCATTATTGATGTAGAGTCAACGGTTACACCGATTACCTATATTAATTCGGCGGCTGACCTCAAAGCTTTTTGTGGGCAGCATGATGGAATTGTTTGCACCTCGTCGAATGCTAAAAAAATATTGCAATGGAGTTTCGATAAGCGTGAAAAAGTTTTGTTTTTCCCAGATCAGCATCTGGGTCGTAATACAGGCTTTGATATGGGGATCCCTTTAGATGAAATGGTTCTGTGGGATTTCAGAAAACCACAAGGTGGACTCACTGTTGAGCAGATACAAAACGCCAAAATAATTCTGTGGAGTGGTTTTTGCTCGGTTCATCAGGTGTTTCAGCCGGAACATATTGACGATTTTCTTCAGCAATACCCTGAGACTCAAGTTATCGCCCATCCTGAGGCTAGTTTTGAAGTATGCCAGAAAGCCGACTACATCGGCTCAACAGAAACAATTCTCCAAATTATTAGAGATGCTGAACCTAATACCCGTTGGCTAGTGGCAACGGAATTGAATCTAGTTAATCGGTTGCATGAAGAATGTAAAGGTCAGGGTAAAAACGTACATTTTATGTCTGCAACAGTGAGCATGTGTTCAACAATGTTTAGAACTGATCCGCAGCATTTAGCCTGGGTTCTAGAGAATTTAGTTGCGGGCCATGTTGTAAATCAAGTGGCAGTACAAGAGCCTAATGCTACGCTGGCTAGAAAAGCATTAAATAATATGCTTTCGGTTGTTTGAAGGGGCGCAGTAGCGGTAAATAGCTGGGCCTACTTGTCGCGCATTCAGTTTTTTGCTGGCAGCGTCAGCTAATTTTTTGTGGTTATATTTTATTGAGTATAGCGAGATAATATGATGTAATAGGGGTTTTACTTGGCTCTTTTATAATTGCTGTAAGTTAGTGGTTATTCACGAAAGAGACAAACAGCAATTTATCTATCAACACATTAAATTATTATGCATTTTACTCTTGATAAAGGCCTTGATTTGCCAATTACGGGCGAGCCCGAGCAGGTCATAAAAAAAGGAAATAAGATTAGTTCGGTCGCTGTTTTAGGGCCTGATTATATTGGTATGAAGCCAAAAATGATGGTTTCGGAAGGCGATGCGGTTAAATTAGGGCAGGTTTTATTCGAAGATAAAAAAAACCCGGGTGTTTTTTTTACTTCGCCCGGTGCAGGTAAAGTCAAAAACATTAACCGAGGCGCAAAGCGAGTACTTCAATCCGTTGAGATTGAGCTAAAAGGTACCGCCCAAGTGGCTTTTGAAAAATACACCCCCGAGCAGTTGACAGTGTTAACCGCTGATCAGGTGAAGAGCAACCTGACCCAGTCAGGGCTGTGGACCGCCTTTCGAACTAGACCTTACGGTAAGATCCCTTCAGTTTCAAGCACCCCCAGTTCAATTTTTGTAACCGCTATTGATACAAATCCTTTGGCAGCGAATCCTGAAGTGGTCATTAAAGGACGTGAAGAAGATTTTAAAAACGGTTTGTCGATTATTTCAAAATTAACCGCGGGGCAGGTTTTTCTTTGTAAGACACCTGATGCGGTTATTCCAACCATTGAGGATGATCAGGTTGTAGAGGCTGAATTTTCAGGGCCGCATCCTGCAGGATTAGTCAGTACGCATATTCATTATTTGGACCCCGTTAATATCGATAAGTTTGTTTGGCATTTAAGTTACCAGTCAGTCTTAGCAATAGGTGCTTTATTTACTTCGGGGAAATTAAATATTGAGCGTGTAATTGCATTAGCAGGACCTTCTGTTAAAAAACCGCGATTATTGAAAACACGCGTCGGTGCTAACATTTCTGAGTTAATAACCGATGAGTTAGCGGAAGGTGAAAATAGAGTTGTTTCAGGTTCAGTGCTTTATGGTCGTAGCGCACAAGGTTGGTCCGGTTATTTAGGTTACTACCATGATCAAGTCTCGGTTCTTCAAGAAGGGCGAGAGCGTGAGTTTTTTGGTTGGATCGTTCCCGGTAAAAATAAATATTCAGCAATTAATATTTATACCTCTAGTCTAACGCGGAATAGCGGGCGTCAGTTTCCATTAACGACGACTAAGAACGGTAGTCCTCGAGCCATTGTTCCTATTGGTGTTTATGAGGCCGTTATGCCGATGGATATTTTATCGACACCACTATTAAAAGCATTGGTTGTTGGTGATAGTGACCAGGCCCAACTTTTGGGTTGTTTGGAGTTAACAGAAGAAGATCTTGCTCTTTTTACTTTTGTGGATCCGGGTAAACATGATTTCGGACCGGTTTTGCGGTCCAATTTAACTAAAATTGAGAAGGAAGGGTAATGGCGGCGACAAGAAAGTTATTAGATAAAGTCGAGCCGCATTTCACAGAGGGTGGTAAGTTACAGAAATATTATGGCCTCTATGAAATGGTGGATACTTTTTTGTATACCCCGTCGGATGTAACGCAGGGGGCTACACATGTACGAGATGGTAATGATCTGAAAAGAACCATGACCTATGTGGTTTTGGCAACGGTACTCTGTGTAATGATGGCTTGGTATAACACCGGTTATCAGGCTAATTTAGCATTAGAATCTATGGGCAAAGCGAGTACCGATGGGTGGCGAGATTTGATCATGAATTCATTGGGATATAATTCCAGTAATCCATTGTCATGTATGGTTCACGGGATGCTTTATTTCTTCCCTATTTATATCGTAACGCTTGCAGTAGGTGGCATTTGGGAAGTTATATTTGCAACGGTAAGAAAACATGAAGTCAATGAGGGCTTTTTAGTTTCATCGATGCTCTTTACACTCATTATGCCGCCCGATATTCCTTTGTGGCAGGTTGCATTGGGAATTTCTTTTGGTGTTGTTATCGGAAAAGAAGTTTTTGGTGGAACCGGTAAGAATTTCTTAAATCCTGCTTTAACAGGAAGAGCCTTTTTATTTTTTGCATACCCTGCATCTTTATCAGGTGATGCAGTGTGGGTTGCTGTAGATGGTTTTACTGCGGCGACACCTTTAAGTTTGGCGGTAACCGGAGGTGTTGAGGCTATTAATGCCGCTAATATCACTTGGATGCAATCATTCTTTGGTTTTATTCCGGGTTCTATTGGTGAAACATCCACGTTAGCCTGTATGGTAGGGATCGCATTTTTGTTATACACACGAATTGCATCGTATCGTATTATCGTTGGTGTTTTTTCAGGTATGGTTCTGATGAGTTTGTTGTTGAATATTATTGGTAGTGATACAAACCCGATGTTCGCTTTGCCATGGTATTGGCACTTAACATTGGGTGGCTTTGCATTTGGTATGGCTTATATGGCAACAGATCCTGTTTCTGCTTCGATGACAAATACGGGACGTTGGTTTTATGGGGGGCTCATTGGTGTCATGGTGGTTTTGATTAGGGTTGTAAATCCTGCTTTTAGTGAGGGTATGATGTTAGCCATTTTGTTTTCTAATATGTTTGCTCCAATTATTGATTACTTTGTAATTCAAGCCAATATAAGCAGAAGGATTAAGCGTCATGTCTAATGATAATAAAGATCAAAATGATCTAGAGACTTCTCCAACAGCATCAGGGTTGAGTGCCTATAAAGAACGCGTATTGGCATTAGGCAATGATAGCTTAGAGAAAACCATTGCGGTTGCCTTGGCGTTATGTCTGGTGTGCGCAGTATTTGTATCTTTTTCAGCAGTGGGTTTGAAGCCATTGCAAATCTACAATAAAGCATTGGATATGAAAAAGAATATCCTTGATGTGGCGGGGTTGCTTGATCCAGATACAGATATTGATCAGGCCTTCGAAACCCAAATAGAAGCTAAAATTGTAGACTTAAAAACAGGTGAATATGATGATTCAATTAATGTCATCAGCTTTGACCAGCGCAAGGCGGCTAAAGACCCGCAGCAAAATGAAGTCATTCCACGTAAATCAGATATAGCCAGTATTAAGGTTAAATCTAAAAAAGCTAAAGTTTATTTGGTTAAAAAAGGCGGACAAATAAGCAGTATTATTTTACCTGTTCATGGTTACGGATTGTGGTCTACTATGTATGGGTTTTTAGCGCTTGATGCGGATGGTCAGACCGTCCAAAGTATCAATTTCTATGATCAGGCTGAAACGCCAGGGCTAGGGGGCGAAGTCGTTAATCCAACCTGGCGGGCATTATGGAAAGGAAAAAAAGTTTATAGTGCGGACTCAGTACCTGTTTTACGACTGGTAAAAGGGGTTGTGGACGCATCAAGGGCAGGGGCTGAACATCAAGTTGATGGTTTAGCAGGAGCGACTCTAACCAGTAACGGTGTTTCTAATTTAATACGTTATTGGATGGGGGATGAAGGATTTGCACCTTATTTAAATAAGGTTAGGACAACTAAGGGTAAGGAAGAAGGCGTATGAAGGCTGAAACTAAAAAAGTACTTGTTGACCCGTTAGTCGACAATAATCCTATTACACTACAGGTTCTTGGGATTTGTTCTGCGCTGGCGGTCACATCGCAGATGAAAACATCTATTATTATGGCTATTGCGTTAACGGCCGTTGTTGCTTGTTCCAGTGCGGCGATTAGTATGGTGCGGAATCATATTCCAAGTAGTATTCGGATTATTGTTCAGATGACGATTATTGCTTCATTGGTTATCGTTGTTGATCAGATTCTGAAGGCTTTTGTTTATGATGTCAGTAAGCAGTTGTCTGTTTTTGTTGGGTTGATTATTACAAACTGTATTGTAATGGGACGGGCAGAAGCCTATGCCATGAAAAACCCGCCTTGGGATAGTTTCGTTGATGGGATTGGTAACGGCTTAGGGTATAGTTTAATTCTTCTAATTGTTGCTTTTTTCAGGGAATTATTCGGCGCAGGGAAATTATTTGGTATAGAAATTTTAAAATTAACCAAAGATGGCGGATGGTATGAGCCGAATGGATTAATGTTATTACCACCCAGTGCTTTCTTTATTATTGGCCTGATTATTTGGGCCTTTAGATCTTGGAAACCTGCTCAGGTAGAAGCACCCGATTATAAGATTTCAGCTATTGCCCACGGTGAAGGAGGGCATCACTAATGGAAGCTTATATTAGTCTTTTTGTTAAAGCCGTTTTTATAGAAAATTTAGCACTGTCATTTTTTCTGGGGATGTGTACGTTCTTAGCCGTATCGAAGAAGATATCGACGGCCATGGGCCTAGGTATCGCCGTGATGGTAGTTCAAACACTCACTGTACCGGCTAATAACTTTATCTATAACACGTTGTTAAAAGAAGATGCGCTGTCGTGGCTGGGTATTACGGGTGTTGATTTAAGTTTCTTAGCACTATTAAGTTTTATTGGCATTATCGCGGCAATGGTTCAGATTCTGGAAATGATTCTAGATAAGTATTTTCCGGCGTTATTTCATGCCTTAGGTATTTTCTTACCGCTGATTACCGTAAATTGCGCCATTTTAGGGGGTAGCTTATTTATGCTTGAGCGCGATTATGACTTTGGTGAAAGTGTGGTATATGGCGTCGGTAGTGGTTTAGGTTGGGCGCTTGCAATCGTTGTGATGGCAGGTGTACGTGAAAAACTTAAATACAGTGATATTCCAGATGGCTTAAGAGGTCTTGGAATTACATTTATTACAGCAGGTCTGATGTCACTTGGCTTCATGGCGTTCTCTGGAATTCAACTCTAAAAGGTATAGAAATGCTGGAAATTGGATTAGGCGTTATTTTATTTACAGTAATTGTAATTGCGCTTGTTTTTATTATCGTTGGCGCTAAAAGTAAACTTGTTTCATCAGGTGATGTTGAGATATTAATTAATAATGAAAAAACCATTCATGTGCCTGTGGGTGCTAAATTGTTATCGGCATTAGCTGATCAAGGTTTATTTGTTCCCTCTGCTTGCGGAGGTGGTGGAACGTGTGCGCAATGTAAAGTTAAAATTCACGAGGGCGGTGGTGAGATTTTAGCGACGGAAACATCTCATATTACTAAAAGAGAAGCGGCTGAAGGTGATCGTTTATCTTGTCAGGTCACTGTCAAACAAGATATGAAAATACATGTTGAAGAAGATGTATTTGGTGTTAAAAAATGGGAATGTAAAGTTAGATCTAATAATAACGTTGCCACGTTTATTAAAGAATTAGTGTTGGAGTTACCAACCGGTGAAAATGTAGATTTTAGAGCCGGGGGGTACATTCAAATTGAATCACCTGCGTATCTAGCACACTATAAAGATTATGCTATTGGTGAAAAATTCCGAGAGGATTGGGATAAGTTTAATTTATGGCGATTCACTTCAGATGTGAAAGAACCTTCTTTACGCGCTTACTCAATGGCAAATTATCCTGATGAGAAAGGGATTATTATGCTCAATGTTCGGATAGCAACACCACCACCGGGTGCAGCAGAAGATGTGCCTCCTGGCATTATGTCTTCTTATATTTTTAATTTAAAAGAAGGTGACTCTTGTACTATTTCAGGACCCTTTGGTGAGTTTTTTGCTAAAGAAACTGAAAATGAAATGATTTTTGTGGGTGGGGGTGCAGGTATGGCTCCTATGCGGTCACATATTTTTGACCAATTAAGACGTGTTAAGTCACAACGTAAAATTTCATTTTGGTATGGGGCACGAAGTGTTAAAGAAATGTTCTACGTCAATGATTTTGACGAGTTAGCGAAGGAAAATGATAATTTTCAGTGGCATTGTGCATTATCAGATCCGATGCCTGAAGATAATTGGGACGGTTATACCGGCTTTATTCATAACGTATTGCTAGAGAACTATTTGAAAGACCATCCTTCTCCGGAAGATTGTGAGTTTTATATGTGTGGGCCTCCCATGATGAATACGGCGGTTATCAACATGTTAGAGAATTTAGGTGTTGAAAGTGACCACATTATGCTGGATGACTTTGGTGGTTAATTATTTTTTTTAAAGTCACGTTATTTTCAAACCTTAATTTTTTTAAGGCCATAAAACGAGGAAAAGGCACTGCCTTTTTCCTCGTTTTTTTATTAGTAGGTTGTCAGCAGCAAGACGTTGATAAGCCGTTGTATGGTGTTGAATACACTGATTTGACTATGGGCACGCAGTTCACTGTCAAAATTCCTCATCTACCCGATACGCTTACAGCACAGGCCTTAAAGGATTTAATTAAATTAAGGTTAAACGAATTAGATAGTCAATTCTCAACGTATAAATCTAAGTCTGAAATTTCTAGAGTCAATGCGCAGCCTAGTGGCCAGTGGATAACGGTGACGCCTGCTTTCGCTAAAGTACTGACCGAAGCCGTAAGAATAAATAAATTATCTCACGGTGCTTTTGATCCAACCATTGGACCCTTAGTCAATCTGTGGGGGTTTGGTCCTGACCCTTCTGATGCTGAAATACCAGCAAAGGAAAAAATCCAGAGTCTTTTGGCGGTAACCGGAACTGAAAATATCGTCTGGGATACTTCGCGGTTAATGATCAAGAAATTGAAAAACAATTTGTTTTTAGATTTTTCGGCATTGGCAAAGGGTTATGCTGTGGATGAGATAGCCCAATTGCTTGAAAGTCATCAGGTCAATAATTTTATGATTGAAATTGGCGGCGAATTACGTTTAAAAGGAGTCAGTGGAGCGGGGCGTTCGTGGCGAATTGCGATTGAAAAGCCAACAGTGGATCGGCGGACAATTCAGCAAATTTTAGCGGTTAGCGATGTTGCTATTGCGTCATCCGGTGATTATCGTAATTATTTTGAAAAAGCCGGCGTGCGTTATTCTCATACGATTGACCCAAGAACGGGTTATCCGATTGCGCATACTGTGGTGTCAGTTACAGTTTTACATGAGTCAACGATGACAGCAGATGCTTTTGCGACTACTTTTATGGTGCTCGGAGAAGAAAAAGGGTTAGAATTAGCTAAGCAACAAAACTTAGCGGTTTTATTTATTTTAAAAACAGATGATGGGTTTGTAGAGCGTAGTACGCCACAATACCAATTACTTGAGCAGGTGCATTAATGAATATCTTTATTATTACCTTTTTTTTCATGTTAACTATTGTATTAATCATGGCCGTAGGGGTCATTTTTGGTCGACAAGCCATAAAAGGTTCGTGTGGTGGTGCTAACAATGGCAGTTGTGTTTGTTTGAAAAAATGTGCCAAAAGAAAGAAATTAGAAGCGGATAGCGCTTAATAATCTATTTTTATGCTGTTTTGAACAGAATTCAAGGCGTCTACTAATAGAGGAAAAAATCATTCACTAGGCTCTGGAGGTTGTAATGCTTACTAAAATTAAAGTTTCAGACTATATGACAGCATCTGTTGTGACTTTTTCAACGTCAACTAACATCTTTGAAGCCATTAGAACCATGGTAAAAGCCCAGATAACCAGTGCGCCAGTGATTAATGATACCAATGAACTTATTGGTATTTTTACAGAAAAAGATTGTATGGCTATCGCCATTGGGGCAACCTATAATCAGGATATGGGGGGTACTGTGGGTGAATTTATGACTCCCGAGGTGGTTACTGTTCAGGCAGAATCAAGTATTCTTGAGGTGGCTCAACAGTTCAACAATACCCATATAAGAAGTTTTCCTGTTTGTGATGACGATGGTTTTATTGGGATCATTAGTCGAACGGATGTATTAAAGGCTATTGCAGCTTTTTAATGACAATGGCTGTGTCGGTTAGTTAACCTACACAGGCGCTGTAAAATGTGTGGGTCAGTCTGACGACCACCGCTCAATTAGTGTTGTTCCAGTAGGCTCGAGATCTTTTGAGTTAACCACAATAATTACCATTAGTATGGGCTTGAATAGGGTTAATTTTAAGCAATTCCAGTGATTAATTAATGGGCAAAGAGTAATATTTCATATTAGCGTTCGCTATAATCCTTTATAATTATTTTTTATTTTTACGGCCTGAGGAAGGAAATCTGCATGAAACAAGTTTCTGTATTATTAAGCATTTTATTTTTTATTTTTATGTCTACAGCACAGGCTCATGGCCCCGTGCGTGGAAAACTAACAGCCACGGTTAAAATTAATGCGCCTGCTGATAAAATTTGGGCAGTGATCAAGAATTTTGATGATATGAGTTGGCACCCAGCAATTGCGGGCACTGAAGGAAAAGGCGGCAATAAGAAAAAAGCGACTCGGGTGCTTACGTTAAAAGGCGGGGGCACTATTACTGAACAGTTAAAAGCCTATAAAGCCGATAAAATGTCGTATAAATATAAAATTACTGAGATGAGTACGGTTAAAACCATCAGCCATTCCGGTCAAGATGAGAATGTACTGGTACTTCCTGTGAGTAATTATGCAGCAACTCTTTCTGTTAAAGGAAAAGGCGGGAGTTCAGTCGTTAAATGGGTTGCGACTTATTACCGTGGTTATTTGAATAATAATCCACCCAGTGAATTAAATGAAGATGCCGCTGATAAAGCAGTCACGGCTGTTCTGAAAGCAGGGTTAGCAAATTTATTAGGCAAATTTGAACCAGGCGCTAAAGATTCAGCGATTAAATTTAAAGTAAAACGATAATTATTCGCATCTCACTCAGGGATTTATTGGCATGATAACGGTGCTTAAATTAGATTTATTTACTAATTCTAAAGTGTCAATAAATTCTAAGGTGACAATGTTTGGCGTCATTTTTTTGCTGGTTTTAGCCGTGGTGCCATCTTTATCTGTCGCAGCATCTTTTGCCTTTATTTCCAATCAATTGGATAATAATGTTTCGATAATTGACACCACGAGTAATGAAGTGATTGAAACAGTTACGGTGACAGGTAAACCTGTTGGCGTCGCCGTTAATAGCCAAAAATCACATGTGTATATCAGTACGCCGATAGGGAATGGTTTTAGTGTTCTTGATGCTAATAATTTTAAACTTAAACGCAAGGTAACGACCAGTAACGGTGCTTTAGGGATTGTCAGTGATAACCAAGGCGAACGTGTCTTTGTGGCTGATTGGTATGAAAATAATATTGCTGTTTTTGATACGCACGATTTCAAATTATTAACCACGATTGCCGTGGGTCAATCCCCTTCGGGGATGGTTGTCAGTCCAGATGACCGGTGGCTTTATGTCGCTAACCGTGTTGATGACAGTGTTTCTCAAATTGATCTGAATACCTTCAAAATAAGGAATACGACTAAGGTTGGAGCGCATCCTTTTGGTCTGACTATTGATAAAGACGGGCAGCGAATTTATGTGTCTAATGTTGAGAGTGATGATGTTTCAATTCTCACAACAGCGGGTTTAAAAAGAGTGGGTAAAGTTAAGGTAGGCAGTCGTCCTTATGCCAGTGCCTTAGCATTGCACGACACTTTATTATTTGTTACTAACCAAGATGACACCACTGTTTCAGTGATTGATACGCAGACGTTAACCGAAATTAAGCAAATTGAAGTCGGTGAGAAACCTGAAGGTATTAGTACCCATCCTGATGGTAAACGGGTCTATGTTGCGAATTGGTTTGATGGTACAGTTAGCGTCATTGATGCAACAACCTTAACAATCATGACGACCATCGAAACAGGGGATGGAAGTCGGGCTTTTGGGCAATTCATTTCTCAACAACGATAATAAATTTTAAGGAACTGATATGGCGGAAACAATAGATGAACTCACCGTTAATTATACCGATGGTGATATTCAAACAGTTAAAGAACTGGATAAGAAAGTACTCAGTAAAGGTGCGTGGTCAACAATCATCTATCGTTACCAAGATTGGAATCGTAGTGCCGAAGAATATGGCCCTGATAAATATACGATACGTCGTTACCAAAAGAGAAATGGCGAATATCAACAGAAGTCAAAATTTAATATTTCCAGTGAGAAACAGGCCAAAGAAGTCATCGGGGCGCTTACTGAGTGGCTAGAGGAAACTTAATTTAAACGGCAAGGGTCAGAGGTTAATCGAGCCAGTGGATAATATGTTCTTCAACAGAATCGACTTGAGATTCTTTCATGGCATAACTGCGTATTGAAACCCCTGCATCGTGAACGGATTCTTTGTTCTTAGCAATTAAAGGGTGCCAATCTGGGAGCTTTTCGCCGTCAGCTAATAATTTATAGGCACAGGTTGTGGGAAGCCAGTTATAGTCACTGAAATTGTGTTGTTTCAAATTTAGACAATCAGGAACTAAATGGGTTCGTTCGGAATAACGTGTGCAGGTACAGGTGTCAAGATCAATGAGATCACAAACCACACTGGTATAAAATATTTCCTCCGTGTCTTCGTCTTCCAGTTTATGCAAACAGCATTTACCGCATGAATCACATAAAGATTCCCACTCGCTGTGGCTCATTTCAGACAGCTTTTTTTCTTCCCAGAAGGGTTTTTGAGTCATAAGTCGATAACGTAACTGTGGTTAAAATAAATCCCAAATGGGTTTGATATCATGGGGGAGCGGCGCTAAACGACCGAGTTCAACCCATTTGTTTTTATCAGAGTGGAAATCTGATCCTACAGAACCATAAAGATCAAATGTGCGTGCAAATTGGCTGGCCTTGCGAATATCATCCGGATTGTTATTGCCAGTAACGACTTCAATCCCTGCACCACCAGCCAGTTTAAATGCAGTCAGTAATCTTTTTAACTTGCTCGTTGTTAGTTTATATCGTAAAGGGTGCGCAATAATAGCCTGGCCACCGGCATCCGTAATCCAGTTCACCGCGGTTTCTAATTCCACCCAAGAGGTACTCACAAAAGCTGACTTTCCATCCCCCAAATATTTATCAAATGCATTTTGAAAAGAACTGACATGGTTTTCTTCGAGCAAGTATTGGGCAAAATGTGAACGGGTAATCATACCTTGTCCTGCTTTTTTTAAAACGTAATCCATGGCGCCGGGAATACCTCTTTTGGAGAGTTTATAGGCAATCTTTTCTGCGCGTTCGAATCGAGTTTGGCCTAATAATAAAGTTCCACGTTGTAAAGTGGAATCATTAGGGTCGATATTAAGCCCTACAATGTGAAAGCATTGATTATTCCATGTTGTGGAAAGTTCAATGCCATTGATGAGGGTTAATGGGCTGGCTTGGGAATAGGTATTGGCTTCAACTAGGCCAGCGACGGTGTCATGGTCGGTGAGTGCTAAGTGACTCACTTGCTGTGTTTCAGCACGAATAATGAGTTGCTCTGGGGACAAAGCACCGTCTGAGAAGTACGAGTGGCTGTGTAAGTCAATTTTAAAGGTCATGGTTATTCACCGTATAATTGAGCATAGAGCCCTTTTTGCTTGATAAGGGTTTCGGGGTGGCCTTGTTGGCAGATTTGACCATTATCGAAAACATAAACGTGGTCAGCTTGTTTTACAGCGCTTAGGCGATGAGCAATGATAATCGTAGTACGATTCTGTAAAAATTCTTTTAAGGCGTTGTGTAAATCATTTTCAATCTGACTATCCAGTGCAGAGGTAGCCTCATCTAAAATGACAATATTGGGGTTTGAAAGGATCATTCGCGCAATAGCAAGACGCTGCCGTTGTCCGCCGGATAATTTTAATCCTTGACGACCGACGGGCGTTTCTAACGCTAAGTTAAGACCTTTAACGGTGGTTTTGAGTTGAGAAATCTCCAAAGCGGTCCATAAATCAGCATCGGGACAGTCGCGTCCTAAGGTGAGATTGGCTCGAATCGTATCATTAAATAAAATAGGATTTTGTAATACGGTGACTACGTTTTCTCGTATGGTATTAAGCCCGATTTGGTTCATGGGCACACCATCATAATATATATTCCCCTGTGTGGTCGGGTATAGTCCGATAAGGATTTGGATCAGGGTTGATTTTCCACCCCCACTAGCACCGACTAAGGCCACCTTATGCCCAGCCGGAATATGCAGGTTAACGCCCTTTAAAATAGGTTGAGAGGCGTTGTAATGAAAGTGCAGGTTTTCAATCGTAAGACTAGAGGTGTGTGTGTTTGAGAAAGGATTTTTGCTTTCTATGATGACGGGTTCTTGTTTTAAGTCACTGATGTTGTTTAGGCGTAATAGAGCCGCTTTAGCGCTGAAATAAGCATATTGAATGCCGAGTATTTCTTGGATAGGTCCCATCATGAGCCAAAGGTAGCCAAAGACTGCGAGCATTTGACCAATAGAAAGACCTGAATATAAAACCATTAGCATGGATAGAGCGCGAAAAATATCAAAACCAAATAAGAAAATAATAAAACTGAGGCGGTTTGCAGCCTCATTTTTCCATGCAAAAGCAGTCGCTGTTGTTTTAACGGTTTCGGCGGTTAACTTCAGTTCATTAAAGTAATGCGGGTCGCGGTTACTGGCACGAATTTGGTGAATGGCCTCCAGGGTATCCGTTAACGATTGTTGAAAGATGCTGAGAGCAGTCGTCTCATTTGCTTTTAAGGTCTTTATTCGCTTTCCTGCTAATCGTGTGAAATAAATAACAATCGGGTTAAGTAATAAAATAAATAAGCCGAGCTGCCAATGAATCCATAATAGGATGATGGCTATGCCAATAATGGATAAAAAGGAGATCAGTAATTTACTGATGGTAGAGCCAATAAAGGTATCGAGTGTTTCTAGGTCAGTGACCAAATGCGTGATGACACGCCCAGAACCTAATGATTCGTACTCTTTCATTGAGACGGTTTGTAGTGTTTGGATGAGCCGGCAGCGTAAATGAAAGATGATATCTTTTGAGATCAAGAAAAAACTTCGACTTTGTAAAATAGCCAGACTGGTTGAGGTTAAGCGAAGCAGTAAGCTGAAAACCAAGACGGTTATAATATAAACAGGTGGGTTATGCCATTGAGAGGGAAGTAATTGGTTTAGTGTTGTTAAGGTGATGTCAGGCTTGTTGAGCAGGATTTCATCAACCAATAAAGGCATCAGTAGTGGTATCGGAACACTGGCCATGGTCGCTAGCAGGGCCATAAAGTGAGCGCTAATTAATTTGGGTTTATGTCTTCGTGCTAAGTGATAAATATCGGCCCAGGAAATTTTTTTATTGGGTCGATGAGAAAGAGAGGAAGTCACGTCAAGTCGGCAGTATGAATAAGAGCGCTAATAAGATTTGTTTTGGGTTGATAATAGCATTTTAACATGAGTTGCTCTCGAGAGGGGGTTGTTGAGGGCCTTCTTGATTGACAATGAGCGAGTCGCCAATGTGCAGAATGCCGGTGTTTTTATGAATTGCATTTTGACCAAAAAAAACCTGATTGTTCCATTTTCTGAGTTTGTTCAGTGTTGTGAGTGGTTCTTTCCCCATTGTGCCTGCCGTGGTGTCGATAGTGGTGATCGCACAACGTGAACAGGGTTTAGGTAGTCGGAACGCTATCTCACCTACTTGTATTTCACGCCAAAAATCTTCGGCATAGCTCGAGCAATTCGCAATGACCAGATTGGGTCTAAACCGTAACATGGGCAGTGATAGATTCATCGCTGTATTTAAGCTGGCTAAGGAATTTTCCGATATTAAAAGAAAAGGAAAACCATCCGAAAAGTAAATTTGATCAGAGGCTAGGCCAAAAGTTTGGTCAATAAGGCGAGTATATTGTTCCGGTTGATAGACCAGTTGACAAAAACAATTTAAAACATCACTCAGCCATTCATTAGCGATTGTTGAGACCATCCAAGCCATGCATTGATCGTTCCAAATTGAAACAGAACAATCTTCTTTTTTATCAGGCGTTAAGTCCAGAGTCAGGTCTTCCATACCGTGTGCGGATAAGATTAAGTGGTGTTTCGTGATGGTGGTTTTGATTAACGACATTTTGGGGAGTTGACGTTGACTTAAAAACTGTCCTTGTTGATCCACAAGCATCCATTGGCGGTCGTATTTTAAGCCACGTGAAGTCACAGGCCATTGATTAACCGAGATGCCCGCTAAGGATTTGATCGGATAGATTGTGATTTGGCTAAGGTAAGAAGATTGCATGGTGATTTCAGTGACTATGAAACAAGACAGTTTTAAAGAATAGCCTAATTTTACCGCTAAAAATGAAAATCGATTTATAATTTCATATTATTGTTGATAACGAATAAGGCATAATATCGAGCCTAAGTTCTACGCGAATTATAGCGGTTGCGAGAAATTTATCATGGCAAGCAGAGGTAATCAGTTTGAATTTAAGTAAACCACAAGGGGTGAAGTTTCTTTCTAAGTGGTGGTTTGGTCTGTCCGTTATGTTATGGTTTGTTCCGCTGACTGTTTTCTGTGCCGATACGGTAGCTGTTGAGATTGTTTATATCTCTCAAAAACAAACGCTAAAACCAGCATTATCAAATCTTGATAGTATTCCTAAAGATGAAGGCCTTCAGGGGGCCTTGTTAGCGATCAAAGATAATAATACCACCGGGAAATTCACCGGTCATCAGTTTAAGCTCCTTGAAAAACAATGGCCTGCAAGTAGCGTCAGTGATGCCGATATTCATACCTTTATTGCAAATAAATCGTTGCTTGTGGTGGCGCTGGATGATAATGCCTTAGCGCGTATTAAGCCGTTAGCTGCCGCACAATCTACGCTTATTATGGATGTGGTTTCACGTGCAGATCATTTCCGTCAGCAAGGGTGTGGTGACCATTTGTTTCATATTGCACCCAGTCGAGCCATGCGAGCAGATGCACTGGCTCAGTATTTATTAAAGAAACGTTGGGTGAAATGGTTTCTAGTGCAAGGGCCCACGAATGAAGATAAGCTTTTTTCTCAAGCTTTGAAGCGTGCGGCTAAGCGTTTTGGTAGTACGCTTGTCGCTCAGAAAACTTGGCTGCATGATTATGATGCCCGTAGAACAGCTCAAGAGGAGGTTTCTGTTTTTACACAAGGTGTCGACTACGATGTCTTGGTGGTGGCTGATGAGCAAGGTCTTTTTGGTGAGTATTTAAGTTACCGAACTTGGAAGCCTAGGCCGGTTGTGGGGACTCAGGGGTTGGTACCTACCGCATGGCATAAAACCCATGAGCAATGGGGTGCAGTGCAAATTCAAAATCGTTTTAAAGCGCAAGCAGGACGGCGAATGACAGAAAAAGACTATGCGGCTTATTTAGCTATCCGTAGTTATGGGGAGGCGATTATTCGAGTCGGTTCGAATGAGCCAGAAAAGATTAAGGCTTATTTGCTCAGTGATCAATTTGCTTTACAAGGATACAAAGGGAAGCCTTTGTCATTTCGCTCTTGGAATGGACAATTAAGACAGCCTGTTTTATTAGCAGCACCGCGTGCCATGGTGGCTACGGCGCCGATACAGGGTTTTTTACACCCCATAAGCGAGTTAGATACATTAGGTTATGACCAGCGGGAAGTAGATTGTAATGAGTAAAGGAATCGTTTGTTGTATTTATCTGGTTTTGTTATGGGTGCCATCGTGCGTGTTGAGGACAGTGGCGGCAGAGACAATTTATATCACTCTTGAAAAAGATAATGCCTTAGCCGTGGTTGATCCAGATCTCGGTGCGTTGGTAGCCACCATTCCAATTGGTCAACGGCCGCGAGGTATTGCACTTAGTCACGATCAGAGTCAATTGTATGTTGCTACCAGTGATGACCATGTGATTCAAATTATTGACGTTAAAACTTTAGCGCCAGTTGGTGTTCTGCCATCGGGGGATGACCCAGAAACATTTGCACTGCATACCGCGGCTGAAATTCTTTTTGTTTCTAATGAGGATGATAGCTTAGTCTCTGTTGTTGACGTTAATAAGCAGCAAGTCATTCATGGCATAGGTGTGGGTGTTGAGCCAGAGGGTATTGCCGTGAGTCCGGATGGTCAGTGGGTCGTCAGTGCATCAGAAACGACTAATATGATTCACTGGATAGATGCTGAAAATTATAACGTGGTTGATAATACCTTGGTTGACCCTAGACCGAGAGGGGTTGCTTTTACGGCAGATAGTCAATATTTATGGGTGACTTCTGAGTTGGCTGGAACGGTGGCTATTCTAGATGTTAAGACACGTCAAATTATTAAAACCATTACGTTAGCCGTTCCTGGCTTAAATGCTGATCGTAATCAGCCGGTAGGGGTGCTTATCGATCCTGAAACACAGTGGGCTTATGTGGCAATGGGGCCTGCTAATCGTGTTGCCGTTATTAACGCCAAAACGTTTGTTGTAGAAGATTATCTCTTAGTGGGAGAGCGTGTTTGGAATTTATCTTTTTCACCGGACTATAGTCGACTTTACTGCACCAATGGGGTCAGTAATGATATGTCTATTATTGACCTCACCCGTCATAAAGTGGTTAAGTCGATTAAAGTAGGCCATTTTCCATGGGGGCTAGTGGTAAAGCCATGATAGATTCAGTGGCACTTTCGGTCAAAGGATTGAGTTTTTCTTATGGGCCTCAAGCGGCGCTTTCGGGTGTTGGTTTTGACGTACAGCGGGGGCAGTGTTGTATTTTATTAGGTCCTAACGGTGCCGGTAAAAGCACTTTGTTTGCCTTGATTACAGGTCTTTACCATGCAAGAGAAGGCCGAATAGCCTTAGGGGGTAATGAGATCAAAAAGTCGAGTTTTAAGGCACTGTCTCAATTGGGTGTGGTTTTTCAACAATCGACGTTGGATCTGGATTTAACCATTAAGCAAAATTTACATTACCATGCTGCTTTGCATGGAATTTCTCGAAAACAAGCACATAACATCATTCAACAGGAATTAGAACGCTTTGAAATGTTTGAGCGTTTGAATGAGAAAATTCGTCATTTAAATGGCGGTCATCGGCGCCGTGTAGAAATAGCAAGAGCGTTATTGCATAAGCCATCAGTGTTGTTGTTAGATGAGCCGACAGTTGGATTGGATGTCCCTTCACGGCAAGCGATAGTTAGCTATATTCATGACCTAACAAAAGAACAAGGGTTAGCGGTCCTTTGGGCAACGCATTTGATTGATGAAGTGTATTCAACCGACCAATTGGTTGTATTGCACCATGGAAAAGTTAAAGTAACGGGAACGGTGAGTGAGGTGATAGAAAAGGTTCATGCAGAAAACCTTCAGGATGCTTTTGCGCACTTTACCCAAAAAGAGGTTGGCTAAGGATGTTATTACTTCATTATCTTAGAGCAATGAGGGGGATTGTTGGCCGGGAATTGTGGCGTTTTGTTCAACAACGAGAACGATTTTTTTCGGCGTTAGTGAGGCCGATGATATGGTTATTTGTTTTTGCAGCAGGTTTTAAGTCTGCCTTAGGGATTGCTATTGCACCGCCGTATGAAACCTATATTTTATATGAGGTTTATATCACACCTGGTTTGTTAGGGATGATTCAGTTGTTTAATGGTATGCAAAGTTCATTATCGATGGTTTATGATCGTGAAATGGGCAGCATGCGTATTTTATTGGTGAGTCCTTTGCCACGAAGTTTTTTATTGATAAGCAAATTGTTGGCTGGAACGGCTGTGTCTATTGTGCAATGTTATGTCTTTCTAGCGATTGCTTGGTGCTATGGCATTGAGCCACCGGTGATGGGTTATCTGTGGCTTTTTCCTGCGTTAGTGGTTTCTGGATTAATGCTGGGTTCATTAGGGATGTTATTGTCGTCTTTTATTAAGCAATTGGAAAATTTTGCCGGTGTTATGAATTTTGTTATCTTTCCCATGTTTTTCATGTCCAGTGCGTTATACCCGTTGTGGAAATTACAGGAGTCGAATGAGTGGTTAGCGCGGTTAGCGGAATATAATCCTTTCACCAAGAATGTTGAGTTGATTCGGTTTGCGTTATATGGACAATTGAACATAGAGGCCTTGTATTATACGGTGGCATCACTTTTGTTGTTTTTATTCGTAGCCATCCAAGGTTATAATCCTTCAAGAGGTATGATGAATAAAAAGAAAGGCCGTTGATTTAACATTGTAGTTTTTGTTTTTTTGTTTTACATTACTGTTTTATCTGGCAGATGATCTTAATACTGCTGATTTTGAGTCGGTAGGTCATTTGATTTTCTAAGCTAGATGGCTAAATATAATTACTAAAGTTTAATGAGGGGACTTTTTTATGAGCACTGAAGAAAATAAAAATAAGATTAACGAAGGTAAAGAGCAAGCAACTAAAGTACTGAAAGATGTTATTGGCAAAGCTAATGACCTTAGAACGGAAAAACCTGCTATGTTTTATGGTGGGGTTGTTGCCTTTTTAGTGCTCTATATGTTTGTTTCTAGCGACCGTAACCCGGAAATAATTGATGCGGGGGAAGGTAATAACTTAAAAGTGGGTGCAACTTACTTTTTAAAGAGTCCTAATGCGCAAACACTGGGCGCTGAAAATGCAAAAACGGCAATTGTTAAAGAGCCTTGTGTATTAACCGGTTGGGATCGGACTGAAAATGATGACTTAAGTGTTTGTCAAGCGGTTGATGGAACTCAGGTTAATGTTCTGGAATTAAGAGACGCTTTCGGCGTGGCCAATAACTGTGCACGTGTGCTTATTGAAAGCGGTAATTGCATGAGTAAAGAAGGATGGACATTAGCAAGTAATATTGCTGAAAGATGATTGACAATCGAGTATTTGCACTTATAATACTCGGTTCAAGTTCTAGAGCGGGAATAGCTCAGTGGTAGAGCACAACCTTGCCAAGGTTGGGGTCGCGAGTTCAAGTCTCGTTTCCCGCTCCAAAAAGATTAAAAAGCCGCATGTCACTGCGGCTTTTGTTTTTTAGGCTGCGTAGCAAAGTGGTTATGCAGTGGCCTGCAAAGCCATCTACACCGGTTCGATTCCGGTCGCAGCCTCCAAAAAACATTCATGATTCATTTTTCTGTGCAATAAGATCATTTTTTAAAGCCTGTTTTGTGGGTTTTTTTCTTAAAATGTGGCTAACTTATTAACTGCTCACAATACGCCTGCTGAAGAATTAGGAAGATACTTTAATGCGTATACAACCCTTACCCACCCAACTGATCAATCAAATCGCTGCGGGCGAAGTGGTTGAGAGACCCGCTTCGGTGGTTAAAGAATTATTGGAAAATAGTTTTGATGCTTCTGCAAGCGCTATCGTTATTGAAATAGAGCAAGGCGGTATTGGTTTGATTCGTATCCGAGATGATGGTAAGGGTATTATCAAAGAAGATATCTCTTTGGCAGTCTCTCGTCATGCGACCAGTAAGATAACGTCGTTGGGTGACCTTGAAAAGGTTCGTACCATGGGCTTTCGCGGAGAAGCCCTGCCCAGTATTGCTTCTATTTCCAGGTTAACCTTGGCATCGAGAATAGCGGATAGTGATTGCGCCTGGCGATTAGTGGCGGAGAATTCAACAGTTGATAATGCCTTGGAGCCTGCTTCAAACCCAGAGGGCACGACGGTTGAGGTGCGAGATTTATTCTACAATACGCCGGCTCGTCGAAAATTTCTAAAGACTGAAAAAACGGAATTTAACCACATAGAAGTATTGATTAAGCGTTTAGCGTTAAGTCGATTTGAAACAGGCTTTATGTTGCGGCATAACAGTAAAGAAGTGCTCTCTTTAAAACCTGCCCAGACAGAATCAGAGCAACAAGCACGCGTTGAAAAAGTGTGCGGTGAAGGCTTTATAGAGCAATCGGTTAAAGTCTTTTTTGATGCAGCGGAATTACAACTGGAAGGCTGGGTTGGGCTGCCTACATTTTCTAGAGGTCAAGCCGATCGGCAGTTTTTTTATGTGAATGGTCGTTTGGTGCGCGATAAATTAGTTACCCATGCTATTAAACGGGCCTATCACGATGTTCTTTTTCATGGTCGCCACCCTGTGTTTGTTTTATTTTTAACGTTAAATCCAAAAGGGGTGGATGTGAATGCACATCCGACTAAATTGGAGGTGCGATTTAGAGAAAGTCGTTTAGTGCATGACTTTATATTTAAAGCGCTGCATCGCTCGTTAGCCGATATTAAACCGGAAACTCATGGTTCTCCTGAGTTCATGTTTGCTAATAATGAACCCTTTACTAGGCCGTCTGCACAGGCTGAATTATCACCCGGTACGGTCCAGTCCCGTTTGCCTCAAGGTGGCTCAAGTGATATTGAAAGATATGCGACACGGGGTATTTCGGGACAAGAGGGAGGGAGTGGTTTTTCTCCTTTACCACAACCCGGTAGTGATATCCCGCCTTTAGGGTTTGCTATCGCTCATATTCATGATATTTATATTTTGTCAGAGACCGCCACTGGAGTTATTTTAGTGGATACGCATGCCGCGCATGAGCGCGTTGTTTATGAGCGATTAAAACAACAAAAAGCCGCGGGTGTTATTCCAAGTCAGCCGTTATTATTACCGGTTCGTTTTCAAGTGACGCAAGAAGAAGCAGAATTAGCTGAAGAGCACAGTGACTTATTTCAAGGCTTAGGGTTTGAACTCAATCGATTAGGTCCTGAGTCGTTAATTATAAGAGCTATTCCAGTCTTATTAATACAGACTAAAATAGAGCAATTGTTGCGAGATGTTCTGGCAGATCTGTTGACCTACGGGGCTACGCGACGTATTGAAGAAGTCGGAGATGAGCTTTTAGGGACGCTTGCGTGTCACACCTCCGTACGTGCACATAGACGGTTAACTGTTACAGAGATGAACGCATTACTACGTGATATGGAGATGACCGAGCGCTCGGGACAATGTAATCACGGACGACCTACCTGGGTGGAAATAAGTGCTCAGGAATTAGATAAGTTTTTCTTGCGTGGTCAGTAGGCATGAAATCATCGTTGCCTGTGATTTGCTTGATGGGGCCGACAGCAGCGGGAAAAACGACGCTTTCGGTTGAGATTGCAAAAACCTTCGGTGCTGAGATTATCAGTGTTGATTCTACTTTGGTTTATCGGGGCATGGCTATTGGCACCGCCAAGCCGACAAAAGCGGAACAGTGCGGCATTCCGCATCATTTAGTAGACATTTTAGATCCGCATCAATCCTTTTCGGCAGCCGAATTTAGGGCGCAAGCATTATTACATGTTAAAACCATTCAACAACAAGGGAAAATCCCCTTGTTGACCGGTGGTACGATGCTTTATTTTCATGCTTTATTTAATGGGTTAGCTGAATTACCCGCGGCTAACCCCGTTATTAGGCAGCGTTTAGTGGATCAAACAGAACGATTCGGTGGTGCCTTTATGCATCGGAAACTACAACAAATTGACCCGGTTTCAGCGTTACGTATTCATTTGAATGACCCGCAGCGGATACAGCGTGCATTAGAAGTCTATGAGTTAACGGGGCAGCCTTTATCACACCATTTAGTGGCTCAAAGTCAACAGGTATTGCCGTTTTCTGTCCTGAAGTTGGTGTTAGCACCGGAAAATAGACAAGGGTTGCATGAAAAAATTGCTTTACGGTTTCACGCGATGCTTGCAAGTGGGTTGATTGAAGAAGTTGAAACTTTGTTTCAACGCGGTGATTTGACGGCGCAACATTCAGCTATGCGCGCCGTTGGTTACCGGCAGGTCTGGCAATATCTCGATGGTCAGCTTGATTATGAAGAAATGGTGTTTAAAAGTATTGTGGCAACCCGCCAGTTAGCCAAAAGACAGTTTACGTGGCTGCGAAAAATGGACGATACCCTTTGGTTTAATACAGATAACAATATTAAGGGTGAGCTCTATGGGGTATTAAAGGAATATTATTAAGTGGGTGCGGTTTTAGAAAAAAGGATGTGGAATCATGGTGTTGCATCTTACTTAGGGAAAGTTATTGCAAAGATAAGGTTAAGTAGGTATCTTGTAAGGTAATAATAAAAATAATAAAAAAAGGGAGGTAGAATGTCTAAATCCCATAATTTGCAAGACATTTTTTTAAATACACTTCGAAAAGAACATACGCCGGTGTCAATATTCCTAGTCAATGGGATTAAATTGCAGGGTAAAATTGATTCTTTTGATCAATATGTTATCTTACTTAAAAGCAATGTAAGCCAAATGGTTTACAAGCATGCTGTTTCCACGATTGTTCCCACCAAACAGGTTAAAATTCATTCCGATACTGTCGAGCATGAAGGTTAGTTTGTGTAACTTTAAATAGGAATCTTCCTTGTTTGATCGCCCGAAGAACGGTAAGCAAGCCGTATTAGTTCATATGGCCTTGTTCAGAGAGAGTAATGACTTAAATGAGCTTCAAGAACTGGTTTTATCTGCAGGTGCTCAGCCACTTGCGGTGCTGACCGGCCGTCGTAATCGGCCCGAACCCAAGTATTTTATTGGGACAGGAAAGCTTGAAGAATTAAAGCATGTCATTCAGCAGCACAATGCCGATGTGGTTGTTTTTAATCATACGCTGTCACCACGGCAAGAGCGTAATTTGGAAGAAGCTTTAGAGAAGCGTGTTGTTGATCGCCAAGGGTTGATCTTGGATATTTTTGCGCAGCGAGCGAAAACACACGAAGGAAAGTTACAAGTTGAGTTGGCACAATTAGAACATTCGTCGACAAGGCTTATTCGAAGCTGGACTCATTTGGAGCGTCAAAAAGGCGGGGTCGGATTAAGAGGAGGGCCAGGAGAGACGCAATTAGAAGCGGATAGGCGGTTAATTCGGGTAAGAATGCGGCAAATCAGAGGGCGTCTCGAGAAAATAATCAAGCAACGCCATCAGGGGCGCATTAAACGTAAACGCGCTGAGATCCCTTCAGTATCGCTGGTGGGTTACACCAATGCCGGTAAATCAACACTCTTTAATGCTTTGGTGGGTTCTGATGTTTATGCGGCAGACCAATTGTTTGCTACCTTAGATCCCACTTTGCGGCGCTGCCGTCTACCGAATGATTCAGAACTTATCTTGGCGGATACGGTGGGTTTTATTAGGCAATTACCGCACGAATTAGTGGCGGCATTTAGATCCACTTTACAAGAGGCCAGTGAAGCTGATTTGTTGTTGCACATAGTTGATTGTAATGCTGAGAATAGAGACGAAACCATCAATGATGTCAATCAGGTGTTACAACAAATAGGTGCCGGTAAAATAAGGCAATTACAAGTTTTTAACAAGATTGATTTGGCAGACCCTATAGAACCGAGAATTGACTATGATGCTGATGGGGTCCCTTTTCGGGTCTGGGTTTCAGCGAAAGAACAACTGGGATTCGATTTGTTGTTAACGGTCCTAGAAGGTATTTATGCCTCGAGTCGTATACGCAAAGAATGTTATTTATCCCCATTGCAGGGAGGCGTGCGTGCTAGCTTATATAAGCATAGTCAAATAATTTCTGATGAAGCGCTTGAAAATGGTGGCTGGCAGATAATAATAGAGATTGAAAAGAAGCATTTAGGGTTATTAAAAGATATTAAGGAAAAAGAAATGGGCTAGCGTTTGAATAAATTCTTATTATCAAGGATAATTACTAGGTTAAATGGAGACTGGTCGCGATGCGCGATGGTCGCCCAGTAAAATAATATGACAGTTTAATAATGGAGCATTTATGGCTTGGAATGAACCTGGGGATAAAGATAAAGACCCGTGGAATGATAAAAAAGGGCAGCAACCACCTGATCTTGATGAGGCTATTCGGTCATTTCAAGAAAAGATAAGTAATATTTTTGGTGGCGCTGGTGGTGCTGGTGGTAATGGTAGTGGTGGGGTCAAAATGCCTGGTGGATCTGGTTTAGGCATTGGCTTGCTCGTTATTGCGGCAGCCATTTTATGGTCGCTAAGTGGCTTCTATATTGTTGATGAAGGTAATCAGGGTGTAGTGACACGATTCGGAAAGTATGTTGAGACAACTACCCCGGGTTTAAATTGGCATTTACCTGCACCTATTGAAACGGCTGATATTGTTAATGTTCAAAAGCAACGCTTTATTGAGATAGGCTATCGTAGTGGCGGACGTGAGCGAGGCTCTGGCTCAGTGCCAAGAGAATCACTAATGTTAACAAAAGATGAGAATATTGTTGATGTTCGTTTAGCGGTTCAATATCAAATTAAAGATGCGGGTAATTATATCTTTAACGTTAAAGATCAAACAGCCACGCTTAAACAGGCTACAGAAAGTGTTGAGCGGGGTGTGATTGGGCGTAATGATATGAACTTCGTTCTGTTGGAAGGGCGGGCAGACATCGTTGCTGATATTAAAAAAGAATTACAAACGTTGCTTGATCGCTATGATTCAGGAATCATTATTACGGATGTGAACTTACAGGATGCTCAACCACCAGAGCAAGTTCAGGCCGCTTTTGAAGATGCGATTAAAGCGCGAGAGGATAAAGAACGTTATATCAATGAAGCTGAAGCGTATCGAAATGATGTTGTTCCTAAAGCACGGGGTGCGGCTTCAAGAAAAATTCAAGAAGCAGAGGGGTATAAACTGCGGGTAATTGCCGAGTCTGAAGGTGAGACAGTACGTTTTACGAAGTTACTTGCTGAGTATAAAAAAGCGCCGGATGTTACGCGTAAACGTCTCTATATTGATGCAATGGAATCTGTGTTAAGTAATACAGACACGGTTATGATTGATCTTAAAAAAGGTAATAATGTGATGTATTTACCGTTAGACCGGTTAGGTCGAGGCCAGAGCGGACAGAAGAATAGTGGTACAGCGAATAACGCCGGCAATAATGGTCAGCATTCAAGTAATCAACACGATTCGGCAGATCGCCGTGAAAAATCACGTGGCCGTGAGTTAAGGGGGCGTAAATGATGTCAAATAAAATTTTGGTGGGCTTAGGGCTAGTCATGTTTGTATTTATGTCGTGTGTCTTCACGGTACATGAGACCCAAAAAGCGATTAAATTTCAATTAGGTGAAATTATAAAGGCGGATTATACGCCGGGCTTATATTTCAAATTTCCTTTTGTGAATAACGTTAAGAAATTTGATACACGTATTTTGACCTTAGATTCAAAACCAGAACGGTTTCTGACTTCTGAAAAGAAAAACGTTATTGTTGATACTTTTGTTAAGTGGCGGATCGTTGATGTATCGAAATTCTATACTTCGGTAGCCGGTGATGCTGTTCAGGCAAATCTTCGTATTGATCAGATTATTAAAGATGCAGCACGTAGTGAATTCAGTAGTCGGACGATTAAGTACCTAGTACAAACTGAGCGTGAAACTATACGGGATGCTTTGATTATTACTTCTGCCCCACAAGCCTTAAAGTTGGGTATTGAACTGGTTGATATTCGAGTCAAACGAATTGATTTACCACCTCAGGTTAGTAAGTCTGTATACAGTCGTATGGATGCTGAGAGAACGCGTGTAGCGCATGAGTTACGTTCAGAAGGGAAAGAGACCTCTGAGGGTATTCGAGCAAATGCAGATAAGCAGCGTGAGGTCATTTTGGCGAATGCCTACCGTGAAGCTGAAAAGACTCGAGGTGAAGGTGATGCTCAGTCGGCCGATATTTTCGCTCAGGCTTACGGAAAAGATATTGAATTTTTCCAGTTTCTTCGGAGTATGTCAGCCTATGAGAAAACCTTTAGAAGACAAGGGGATATGCTAGTTGTTGAACCTGATTCTGACTTTTTTAAATATTTTAAAAAGCAGAAATAAAGGCTAGATAACAATATAGGTGGGGTTGCTTTAGTATTGGCTTGCTTGACCTATTATTTTAAACAGCGAAACGCTCCGTACTTTAGGGGCGTTTTGCGTGCATGAGAAATGAAATTTATGACAGATCCCCGTTTATTACCTGAGGGTATTGAAGATATTTTACCCGATGATGCACTTGATATTGAGGCCTTGAGAAGGCGTATACTTGATTTGTTTGTTACTTGGGGATATGAGCGAGTCACGCCGCCATTAATTGATTATTTAAGTACCTTACAAATTGGGTCGGGGAAAGACCTTGATTTGCAAACCTTTAAATTAATTGATCAGCTTAGTGGCGCTATGTTGGGTATTCGTGCCGATATGACGCCTCAGGTAGCGCGTATTGATGCGCATCAATTAGGGCATGAGTGGCCGACACGATTATGTTATGTCGGTACGATTGTTCATGCGTGCGGTGATGCACTCGATAAAAGTCGGACGCCGACTCAAATTGGTTCAGAGCTTTATGGTTATTCAGGGCTAGAAGGTGATCTGGAGATTATTAAATTAATGCTCGAAATGGTGGCCATTACGGGTCTACAAGAAATTCACATTGACTTAGGTCATGTGGGTGTTTATCGAGGGTTAGTCAATGAAGCTGGGTTAAATGAACGCCAGATTACTGATTTATTTGATATATTACAACGTAAGTCTAAGCCAGAACTGGCGGGATTTATTAGTGAATTAGATTTAAATGATGCGTTTAAAGCCATGTTCATGGCTTTACCTGATTTAAATGGTGGTCGGGAGGTTTTTGCTAAGGCGCGCCAAGTTCTCGTTCAAGCAGGGACTTCGGTACAGGCTGCTCTAGATGATTTAGAGCAAGTTTCATTGCAACTAGAGCAAGTATTTCCGCGTTTGGCAATGAGTTATGATTTAGCAGAATTGCGCGGATATAACTATCATACAGGGATTGTTTTTGCAGCATTTGTTCCTGGGCATGGTCGAGAAATCGCACGTGGTGGCCGATATGATAATATTGGTATCGATTTTGGTCGGGAAAGAGCGGCAACAGGTTTTAGTGCTGATCTGAAAGTGCTGGCGCGGTTATCGAAAAATCATCATGAAGATGATACTTTGCAAGAGAAAATATTTGCTCCGTCTGATCAGGACGAGCAGCTGAGTACGTTAATTCGTGATTTAAGGGCACAAGGACGCACAGTGATTCAACAATTAACGGGTCAAGTTGGAACGGCTCAAGATTATGGTTGTACAGCTGTTATTATTAAAGATAATCAATCATGGGCTATACGCTCGCGCTAAAGAAAAGACAATCATGACAAAGAATGTAGTGGTCATCGGTACCCAATGGGGCGATGAAGGTAAAGGAAAGCTTGTTGATTTATTAACGGATAAAGCGGATGCTGTCGTGCGTTTTCAAGGCGGTCACAACGCGGGACATACGTTAGTTATTTCAGGTGAAACCACCGTTCTCCATCTAATTCCTTCAGGGGTATTAAGAGCAAATGTTCAATGTCTGATCGGTAATGGCGTGGTGCTATCGCCGGGTGCTTTATTGAAAGAGATTGACGTTCTTGAACAAGCCGGTATTCCTGTTCGTTCGCGTTTATTAATTAGTGAGGCCTGTCCTTTGATCATGCCCATTCATGTTCGCCTAGACCAAGCACGTGAAGCGGCTAAAGGTAAGCAAGCTATCGGCACGACAGGGCGAGGGATTGGCCCGGCGTATGAAGATAAGGTTGCTCGGCGTGGATTGCGGGCAGGGGATTTGCTTTATCCTGAGGTCTTTGCCCATAAATTAAAAGAATTAACGGATTATCACAACTTCATGTTGACGGAGTATTTTCAAGAACCCGCCGTTGATTACCAACACATGTTGGAAGAAACCTTAGTCATGGCCGAAATTATCAAGCCTATGCTAACGGATGTCAGTGAGAAACTATATGCGCATGAGTCGGCAGGTCATCGAGTATTGTTTGAAGGCGCCCAAGGTGCTTTATTAGATATTGATCATGGGACTTACCCTTTTGTGACATCATCGAATACGACAGCAGGCGGAGCAGCCTCTGGTACTGGATTGGGGCCACTGCATTTTGATTATGTATTAGGTATTACTAAAGCCTACTCAACACGGGTGGGTAATGGTCCTTTTCCTACTGAATTAGATAACGAAGAGGGAAATCATTTAGGGGTTAAAGGTCATGAGTTTGGCGCCACAACAGGTCGTAAAAGACGGTGTGGTTGGTTTGATGCGGTTTCAATGCGTAAATCAGCACAATTAAACAGTTTATCGGGTATTTGCCTGACAAAATTAGATGTTCTTGATGGGCTGGAAAAAATTGGTATTTGTACGGCTTACCGTATTGACGGGCATAAAACGGAAACAGCGCCTTTAGGCGCCGATTTATATGAAAAATGTGAGCCTGTTATCGAGGAAATGCCAGGGTGGACAGAATGTACCTTGGGGATCACAGAGTTCGACTTGTTGCCAGAAAATGCTAAGGCGTATATTAAACGCCTAGAAAGTTTGATTGGCGTGAAGATTACGATTATCTCTACGGGACCTGAGCGTAATCAAACGATTGTTTTAGAACATCCTTTTGGAGAGTAATCTAAGCATAGGTTTGATGCTAAGTATTTATTATTGTCGCTAAAACAGACCCCCCATTGTTTATTGTTCACCTAACAGTTATGGTTGGGTGATATAGATAAAAGTTACTTTCATAATATTTAGACGTCCGTCGCAGAGAGTATTTGACCACAGCGCAAGAGCCTTTATTTCAGCAGTAAGTTAGAACATAAGTGACCTTAACGGGTATTAAGTTGTCTACGACGAGCCTGATAAGTTAGTGTTGGCGTGATGGTTAGCCTGGACTGTAGATATGAAAATAAAAATAGGCATCAGTAGTTGTTTGCTTGGGGATGAAGTGCGTTATGACGGTGGTCATAAGCGGTCGGCCCTCTGTACGCAAACGATGTCGGATATTTTTGAATTTGTTCCGATTTGCCCCGAAGTGGGTATCGGTTTGCCTATACCTCGATCGACCATTCATCTTGTTGGTGATTCTTCAACAGTACAGGCTGTTATGAGTACCAATCATACGATTAATTATACGACTAATCTTGCGGCATATGGCCGGCAGAAGGTGCTCGAAAATGGTGATTGGTCGGGCTATATTTTTATGGATAAATCGCCCAGTTGTGGATTGTTTACAGTAAAAATATATTCAGAGGGAAAGGGGCCTGTTTTTGAAAATGGACGAGGGTTATATGCAAAAGTAATCACCAGTCTTCAACCCTTTTTACCGGTAGAAGAAGCCAGACGATTAGAAGATCTACAGATTCGAGAAAGCTTTATGATCCGAGTGTTCGCTTATTCAGATTGGCAACAGTTACAGTCAAAAGGATTAACAGTGCCCTTATTAATTGATTTTCACACCCGTTATAAATACAGCTTAATGGCGCATAGCCCGGGTCATTATTTATGTTTAGAGTCGTTGCTAGAAGATGCGAAAGGCGTTAATTTGGATGGTCTCGCTCAACAGTATTTTTCTAGATTGATGACGTCTTTACAACAATTAGCCACGCCCCAGAGCCATCTAGCCGTATGCTTAGATATTCAAAGGGCGCTAAAAGAATCATTAACGGTTTGTGATAACAACAAGCTGACACAATTAATAGATCAATATAGTAAAAATAAAATCCTATTAGCAGAATTGAAAACATTTTTAGCGTATCGAGTGAAAAACCATCCGATAATGACCCAAGCCTATTTTCAATCCTCCATTAGCACCTAAAGCTAGGGTGTCAATTGCACCACCTCGACATTGAATGCAGATTATGAAAAGTGATTGTAAGCTATACAGACTCTTTTTTTTGTGTCAATGTTGACCGGTAATTTAAATATTAAGTCATAATTCAAGTCATATGAAAAGTTTATAAATGAGTAAAAAGAAACCGTCATTTAATCCAAACCTCGACCCCTACGCTCAGCGTGAAGCGCAAAAATACGGGAATCCTATTCCCAGTCGAGAGCTCATTATTGCGCTATTGACTGATCAGGGTAGACCGTTGACTCAAAAAGCTATTCAGAAAGAATTTGCTTTGGTTGAGGAAGAGCAAGTTGAAGCGCTGCGCAGACGACTCCGCGCGATGGAACGTGATGGGCAGGTATTGAAAAATCGTAAACAGTGTTTTTGTTTGGTCAATAGTCAGGACTTGATTGTGGGGCGTGTCATTGGACATCCAGACGGTTTTGGTTTTTTAAGACCCGACGATGCAACGGAAGATTTGTATTTTTCGCCCCGAGAAATGAAAGCCTTAATGCATAATGATCGTGTTGTTGCACAAATTGTTACGATTGACAGGCGTGGGCGTCGAGAGGGAAGCGTCGTTGAGATTCTAGAGCGCCTAACATCTCAAGTCGTGGGCCGTATTATTCTTGATGCCGGTATTGCTTTTGTAATACCAAATAATAAAAAAATAAATCAAGATATCATCATCCCCCAAGCTGAAATAAATGGGGCTTTACATGAGCAGATTGTAGTCGCTGAATTAATCGAGCAACCGACTAAAAGAAACAAACCCATGGGTAAGGTTGTCGAGGTTATGGGCGATCATATGGCTCCAGGAATGGAGATCGAAGTTGCACTACGATCTTATGAATTACCGTTTATTTGGCCGGATGCGGTGTTAGATGAAATCAATGATTTAAAAGCAGAAGTGCCAGAATCTGCCAAGACTAATCGTAAGGATCTCCGCAATGTACCACTGATTACCATTGACGGTGAGGACGCGCGTGATTTTGATGATGCGGTTTATTGTGAGCGTTCAGGGAAGGCGTGGAAGTTGTTGGTTGCTATTGCAGATGTTTCATCCTATGTGACGCCTGAGTCGGCATTAGATACAGAAGCAAGAAATCGTGGTACCTCAGTCTATTTTCCCGAACAAGTGATACCGATGCTTCCAGAGATTTTATCTAATGGGTTATGTTCTATTAACCCTGCAGTTGATCGTCTTTGTGTCGTGTGTGAGATGACGATTAGTGATCAAGGTGTGGTCACAGCGACGGAATTTTATGAAGCAGTTATGCGTTCTCATGCTCGGATGACATATACTGAAGTTGCAGAAATCATTAATGAGAAAACGCCTGAGTTGCTTGAAAAATACCAAGATCGCCTTGGGAATCTGGATGACTTATATCAATTATATATTGCATTGAGTCAGGTCAGAGAACAGCGTGGGGCTATGGACTTTGAGAGTCGTGATACACAAATAATATTCTCTAAGGATAGAAAAATAGAACAGATCATTCCTACGACGCGTAATGATGCGCATCGTATGATTGAAGAATTCATGATTGCTGCAAACATTTCTGCAGCACGCTTTCTTCAAAAACATAATATGCCCAAATTATTACGGGTTCATGAAGGGCCTTCTGTTGAGAAGGTGCTTGATTTACGGGTGTTTTTAAATGAATTAGGGCTGTCTTTGGGCGGTGGTGCTAAGCCCGAACCCAAAGACTATATGGCATTGATGAGGCAAGTTAAAGGCCGCCTCGATGCCCATTTAATTCAGACGGTTATTTTAAGATCGTTGTCGCAAGCCGTATACAGTGCTGAAGATAAAGGTCATTTCGGTTTGGCGTTAGAAGCTTACGGACATTTTACTTCACCGATCAGGCGCTACCCTGATCTTTTGATACACCGGGCCATTAAACATGTTTGTCTAGGGTTGTCTCCCGAAGCTTTTAGGTATAGTTTTCAGGATATGGTTAACTTTGGAGAACATTGTTCGGCAACAGAACGACGTGCTGACGAAGCAACCCGAGAGGTGGTGAGCTGGCTTAAGTGTGAATATATGATGGATAAAATTGGCCAAGAATTTTCAGGCATTATTTCTTCTGTGACATCGTTCGGATTATTTATTGAGCTTAATGATTTGTATATTGAAGGTCTTGTGCATATTTCAGCATTAGGCAAAGACTTTTATCATTTTGATGCGGTGAGTCATCAACTGACCGGTGAGCAGACGGGTAAGACCTATCGTCTTGGCGATGCGATTAAAGTGGTTCTGGCACGTGTTGATTTAGATGAGAAAAAAATAGATTTTGATTTGACCCGAACAAGCAATAAGACCAAGAAGTTGAAGGTCAATAAAAAAAAGAAGAAGCATAAAAAAATCAAGAAGAGGCTTAAATAGTGAAGTCAACCGTCATCGTTGGAATCCATGCCGTTCAATCAGCATTAGATTATTCAGTTGAAAAAATTCAAGGTGTCTGGATTGATGAAAGTCGCCAAGATAGTAAATTTCAAGCGCTAGTACAGCAATTGGCTCGTCTTGAGGTCCCTTTTCATAAAACCAATAAGAAAACACTGGAACAATTAAGTCAGGGCCGTAATCACCAAGGTGTTTTGGTCGAGGTTGATTTACCCAAGATTAAAACGGAAAAAATGTTGATGGAGGAAATTAAGACATCAACGCAAACGCCTTTTTTTTTAGTGTTAGATCAAGTCCAGGATCCACATAATTTAGGGGCGTGTTTAAGGACAGCTGATGCTGTAGGGATTCAAGGGGTTATTTTGCCGAAGGATAATTCGGCTGGCTTAACGCCTACAGTATGTAAAGTAGCCAGCGGTGCGGCTGAAACTGTTCCTGTTTATCAGGTGACCAACCTTGCGCGGATTTTACGGTGGATGAAAGAGCAAGGTATTTGGGTTATGGGCGCGGCCGGGGAAGCAACTCAAACAGCATACCAAATTGAATTAACAGGGCCTTTGGCTTTTGTGGTGGGTGCCGAAGGGAAGGGACTTCGGCGATTAACACGGGAGCAGTGTGATGTTTTAGTAAAATTGCCCATGGTTGGGCAAGTAGAAAGTCTTAATCTTTCGGTCGCATCTGGCGTTCTTTTGTATGAGGCTTTGCGTCAAAGAGAGATGGCATAAGCGATTAGTGTTGTTTTTATTCAAAGCATTGAATCATTGTTTTTAAGCTGAGGGGCTAAACAGCCATAGGCGTGTTTTTTTAATGCGCAGTGAGCGGGCGTGTTATCCTTAACAATTATCGCTGTAAGGGTCAGTTTTAATTAGGAGTTTTATTTTTATGAGTAAAAAGTATCGGTCTGTTTTTTCACCATCCACGGCACAAGAGCGCAAAGAAAATTTTGAAAGTTATTGGGAATTTACCCAGCGTCATGGGGGTGAGTTGTTTGAAGAGGATAAGGATTTAGCCGTTAAACGCGCTAAATTGAAGGCATTTAAAGATAACCCTGTTCAATTAAGAACACCTTTAGCTGATCCTGAGGCTTTTTATCGTAATTATGTTGACATGCAGGATGATCCGGCAACGCTTGATCGCATGACTTTAATGATGACCTGTATGTATAAATTTGCCCGGCATGAGTGGGTCGGTATTAAAGGTGCTTGGGATGTGGTGCCTGATATGGCTAATTCCCATTCTATCGAAGATAAAATAAGCCGAGTACACTTGGCTGAAGAATTTTGTCATGTTCGATTGTTTGACGAAATATTGAGAACTTTTGGGCTTGATAAAGTCGAGTGGGTTCCATTAAGTCCGTGGAAAGAAAAGGTCTATGAACAATTCCCGAAGTTCCCTGGTTTTTTAATGGATACACCGGCCTTTGTGACTGAGTTGATGGGGGTTACTTTTTATTGTCATCTACATGCCTTGTTTGATGATATTTTGGCGGATGAGCCTGAAGTGCTTGAACGTGTCAAAGCTTTGCTTGATGAAATTACGATTGATGAAATGGCGCATGTAGGGCAGCGACGGAATTTTATAGGACCGATTGGTATTAAAATTTCAGAGGCGTTAGTGAGTCCTTTTTATAAGATGTTTTTCAATGATATGCCTGAGTTTGATCATTTATTTGATGTGCAACAAATGATTAAAGATGGTCAAGAATTTGATTTCAATAATGTTCCAGAACATATGATTGAACGTAGTTGGATTCCTTCTTATTGTAAAGTATAAATCCTATTTGTCTTAACAGGGGCCTTTTCAATCGGCTCATGTTTTTTGCGGAGCTGTTAATGGTGATAAATAATTGAGATTTTCAAATTTCTCAGTGCTCTAACTAATCTTCTTTGCTATACCGTGCGGTTCTATGGCCGCACCGTTGGCATTCAACTTTTTCAACGGTATCGCCTACACTAAATCCAAAGGTTACGGAAATAACGATATAGTCATGTTCTCCAAGAAAACAGAGGATACGGCCTAATAGTTTAGGGAGTTGTTTCTTTTTTGTGCTCATGATTATAAGTTTTTTTGATCGATTTTATTAAAAATAACGATTTGGGTGGCTACGCTGATAGTTTTATCACCGTTACGGTTCATAAGCTACACCTAATTGTTGACCCAGTTGAATTTTATCACCTGCTTTTAAGTTCGATAACCAGTTCATTTGATCTTGACCAAAAAGGACGATAATCGTTGAGCCCATATTGAAGCGGCCCATTTCTTCAGCAAGGTTTAATGTGGGTGGGTTATCAGGGTATTGCCAGCGTCTTATTTCTTTAGCACTTGGGGGCGTGACCACACCGTGCCAGACGGTTTCAATGCTAGATACAAAAATAGCACCTACTTGGATGAGCGCCATCGGACCGGTTTTGGTTTCATAAAGCGTTACCACACGCTCATTTCTGGCAAAAAGATTATCAACCGCTTCAGTAGTGGCGGTATTGACACTAAATAATCGACCCGGAATATGGATCATTTCTTTTAACGTGCCTGCTATAGGCATATGGAGGCGATGGTAGTCTTTTGGCGATAAATAAATGGTGGCAAATTGACCATTCTTAAAAATATCAGCTGTCGCCGGGTCACCGCCTAATAATGTTTGGGCAGAAAAGCTTTTCCCTTTTGCTTGGATTATTTGGCCCTGATCTATGGTGCCAATTTGGCTAATGGCGCCATCAGCAGGACTAATTACGGCATGCGGTTCTGGGCAGATGGGTCGCGAACCCGGTTTAAGTGTTCGGGTAAAAAAGTCATTGAAATGGCTGTAAGAGGTCGGGTCTGAATTAATCGCTTCCGCCATGTTAACTTTATAATGGTTAATAATTAATTTGATCGCAAAGTTTTTCCAGGGTTCAAAGGTAGACTCAGTAAAAACCTGCATCAATCGGGATAATAAGTGATGGGGAAGCAGGGATTGAACAAATGCGTTTATTTGTTGTGATAAGGCCATTTTATAAATAAAGAAAGTGGAGGGTTAAATGCAAATAGATTCAGTTGATTTTTAAGGCAGTGTGATTAAATCATCCGGTTGCCAATCCGGATTGCGGTGCTCTGCGATGACTGTTGTGGAAATTCCACCTCGAACCCAAAATTCAGCATTAACGCGCATAAAGTTAGGTGCAATGGCAGTGACGATATCATTTAATATTTTGTTCGTGACGGCTTCATGAAAAGCGCCTTGATTTCGGTAAGACCAGTAATAAAGTTTTAATGATTTGAGTTCAATGCAGGCGTGATTAGGAATATATTCAAGGGTGATTGTTGCAAAATCAGGTTGCCCTGTTTTCGGGCATAAACAGGTGAATTCAGGGGTCTCAATACGAATGGTGTAGTTTCGCCCAGGTTGTGGATTATCAAAGGATTCAAGGTTTTGAGTAGGTTGTGTAGTCATGTCGTCAATTGAGCAAGGGAATTGATTATAAGAGGTGAATGTTCTATAGTTAGTGGTCAGAAAAGTATCGTCTCGGACCTTTTTTACCGGTTTTTATCGTAATGTCAAAAGCGTCCATTTGGCTAAAAGTACACTTTAAAATAGGGATATTCTACCAGTAATGCGACTGGAAAAAATCAAACTTTCAGGCTTTAAATCATTTGTTGATCCAACTACGGTTCATTTGACCAGCAATCTTATTGGGATTGTCGGTCCTAATGGGTGTGGTAAATCAAATATTATTGATGCTGTGCGTTGGGTCATGGGCGAAAGTTCAGCTAAACATCTGCGCGGGGGTAGTATGGTAGATGTTATCTTTAATGGTTCAGCTACACGTCAACCTGTCAGTCATGCGTCGGTGGAATTGTTTTTTGATAACAATGACGGTGAATTAGGCGGTGTGTACGCACAATACGCGCAAATTTCAGTCAAACGTCAGCTTAACCGTGAGGGTCAGTCCGTTTATTTCCTAAACAACTTACGGTGCCGTCGGCGAGACATTGTTGATATTTTCTTAGGAACAGGTTTAGGTGCCAGAAGTTATGCCATTATTGAGCAAGGTACTATTTCCAAAATGGTTGAATCAAAGCCTGAGGAATTAAGAGAGCATATAGAAGAAGCAGCAGGGATCTCAAAGTATAAAGAAAGACGCCATGAAGCTGAAATCAGGATCCGTCATACGCGTGAAAATCTTGACAGATTGAACGATATTCGTACTGAGGTGGAAAAGCAACTAAGACGCTTAAAATCTCAGGCTAAAAAAGCAGAAACATTCAAGCAGTTAAAGCAAGAAGAGCGTCAATGCCGCGTTGAATTGTTAGCTTTGCGCTGGCAGGGTTATGACGGTGAAGTTTCGGGCTATGAAAATAAAATTAAGCAAATAGCCGAAACACACAATAAATCATCGGTACAACAGATAGAATTAAAGGCAACTATTACAACGACTCAGGCGTTACTTAGCAAGCACCGTGAATCTTTAACGCAACAACAAGAGTATTATTATCAGTCGATTGCTCAGTTTGATCAGTTGGCTCAGAAGATTGATCATGTGAGTCAAAATAATGAACGATTACAGCTTGAAATCACACGATTGAGAGGGCAAGAAAAGAATGTGGTGATTGAAATTGCTGCCGATAAGCAACAGCTGCAAAAGTGTCTTGATGAAAGCAGTGTCGCAAAAGCGGACTATCAACGGGCTGCTGAAAAAGAATTGCAACTTTCAACGCATGCGCAAGAAGCCTTGGTCAAACAACAACAATGGCAAGATGAGTGGGACACGTTTAATGACCGCTATGTAACCGTAAAAGGCCAGATTGAAGTTCAGCAGTCTAAAGTTATTCAATTTGAACGCCAGCATACCCAAACGCAGAACCAATTAATTCAGTTACAAAATGAAAAAAAAGAGTTATCAGATACCACGATACAGTTTGAAATTGAGGCGTTGGGGCGTTCAATTGAGGAGATTAGTGCAAAGCAGGCAGAATTTCGCCAGCAATTAGAGCAGCAAGTAGAAGAGATAACGCAATGTCGGCAACAGGTAAAAAATAATCGTGATGCACTCAATGTTCTGAATGCTCAAGCGCATGCTTTGAATGGGAAAATTGAATCGTTAATATTGTTGCAACAGCATTCAATGGGGAAAAAGAATAAAAAATTAGTGCAGTGGTTGCAGGCGAATGCCTTGATGAATGAGAAGCGGTTGGCTGAGATGATCGAAGTTGATCACGGGTGGGAGCTGGCTGTAGAGATGGTCTTGACGCGTTGTTTAGATGCAATTTATGTTGATGATTTAGACAATTATATTGATGCATTGGAGTCGTTAGAAGATGAAACGCTAACGCTTTTTACCGGTTCGTTTGAGGGTCGACAGCAGAGTGAAACCCCGTTGCCATTACTGATAGATAAAATCCAAGTGCCTGACGGAGCCGCCGTGTTTTTGGAGGGCATTTATTGTGCTGATACGTTGAGAGATGCTTTCAATGGTATGAGGACTTTATCTCAGCATGAGTCTATCATCACCCCTAAAGGCATTTGGCTAGGGAATGGATGGGTAAAGTTAACGCAGAGCAATACACCACAACAGGGCATATTGCAGCGAGAGAAAGAATTAAGAGCATTGAAACAAGAGCAGTCGCTTTTGGACTCAACGCTACGGGAACAGGAAAGCTCTTTAGCTTCATTTGAGAATCGCTTGAAGCAGGCAGAAGAGCAGCGTGAACTTTTTCAGCAAAAAGATAAGATTATCGCAGAGGAGTTGACAGCCAAGAGTGCTGAATTCAGTGCGAGTTCTGCGCGATTAGAACAACAGAGTCGTCGTTTAGAGCAGGTTCTGCGTGATATTGATGCGATGACAGTACAATTGGCCGATGTGGATTTAGCTATAAAATGCTCGAATGAAGAAAAAGTTCAAGCGGTTGGGTTAATGACCGGGTTAGAGAAAGAAAGGCAAGATTTGGGTCTTCAGAAAGATATACTTCAGGAGAAGTGGCAAGAGGCAAATCGGCAAGCGGGACAGGCAAAACAAATAGTTGTAGAGTTACAAGCGCATATTGAATCATTACAAAACACACAGAATTTAATTCAAAAACAAATTGATCGATTATCAGAAATGTCGAAACAGGATGATGATCGACTGCAAGAACTTGAAGATAAATATAAGACCTCTATTGGGCCTTTAAGCCATGATAAAATCACATTAGCAGAGCTGGATTCTAAAAAGAAGCAAGGCCATGTGACTGTTCAGGATATGACAGAGCAGTTGCAAGACATGGAAGCAATGCTGGATCAGCATGTTAGTAACGAGGATCGACTTGATCAACAAATAAATGGTTTTAAAGAAGAATTGAACAGGCATCGATTGCTTCAAGAAGAAAGTAAAATAAGGCAAAAAACAGTTGATGAGCAATTGGCAGAATTAAATGCGTCGGTTGCAGAGATTATTAAAATTTGTCCGGAAGATGCTGAGGAGCATTCATGGAAACGCAAATTGGATGATTTAGTCAGTGCCATTGAGAAGTTGGGTGCGATTAATTTAACGGCCATAGAGGAGTTTGATGCTGAGCAGCAACGAATGAGTTTTTTAAATGAGCAGCATGCTGATTTAACCGAGGCGATGGATAAGCTCGAGCAAGCGATTCATAAAATTGATCAGGAAACACAAGCTTGTTTTAAAGAAACATTCGACGCTATCAATTCAGGCCTTCAGCAAAAATTTGAAAAGTTATTTAGTGGTGGTCGCGCCTATCTTGAATTAACAGAGGGTGATGCATTAGAGGCAGGTGTTAATATTGTGGCTCAACCACCTGGCAAGAAAACACGATCAATACACTTGTTATCAGGTGGAGAAAAAGCGTTAACAGCCGTGGCGTTGGTGTTTTCTTTTTTTGATTTGAATCCAGCACCATTTTGTATGTTAGATGAGGTGGATGCACCATTGGATGATACTAATGTTGCACGGTTTTCAAAATTAGTTGAGGAAATGTCAGAGAATGTGCAGCTCCTGTTTATTTCGCATAATAAGGCAACAATGGAAATTGCAAAGCAATTGGCGGGTGTCACGATGAGAGAGTCGGGCGTTTCTCGAATGGTTGCTGTAGATATTGATGAAGCATTAGACTTGGTGGAAAGTTAATGGATAAAGAAGTACTAAGAATGGTGATAGTTGGATTGGGGTTGGTTGTCGTGATTGCCTTGTTTGTGGTCTCGCATTTTAAAAACAAGTCCTCGAGGAGCCGGGATTTATATAAGGGCACGAGTAGCCTTGGAACAATTGATGATTCATTAGTGATAAAAACAGACCGTGATGAATTTGATATTATTCCTCTTGATTCTTCAACTGAGGTAAATGATGATCAAGTAAGAGCCGTGGATGAAAATGAGAGCCCTCAACCACCAGCCTTCATTCAGTTCAGTGTCGTAGCCCATTCAGAACAAGGTTTTAATGGGCTTTCTTTACAGCAGGAATTTGAGTCTCTGGGGTTGGTTTTTACAGACTTACAGATCTATCAAAGTATCAGTGCTAACAGTGATGTTCGTTTTAGTATTGCCTGTCTTGTTGAGCCGGGTGTTTTTCCTATTAACGAGATGAGCGCGTTTTATTGTCCGGGAGTGGTATTTTTTATGCAGCCTGATGAAATGGATGATCCGGTTCACTGTTTTGATGAATTAGTGACTTCCGTTAATCATATTGCTCAAACACTTCATGGTGAAGTTAGAGATGCAGCTCATGACCCGCTAAGTGCTGAGTCGCTACAAGCCATTAGGCATGCTTTGACTCGCAGTTGATGGAGTATTTGATCAGGAGCCGGATGATTATCTTTTTCTTAGGCTTGAACGGGACTGCTACAAGGTGCATCAGATGACAATTAAAGTTTTATTCGTTTGCATGGGCAATATATGTCGTTCACCGACGGCCGAAGGTGTTTTTAAAAAAACAATTACTCAAAGTAATGTGGCGCAGAATTTTATCGTTGCTTCAGCGGGAACGCACGCCTACCATATTGGTGATGCCCCGGATCATCGTTCTCAACAGGCTGCTTTCGCGAGAGGTGTTGATTTGTCCCGGCAGCGAGCGCGAAAATTTATCCGGGGTGATTTTGAAGACTTTGATTACATTTTAGCTATGGATCATGAGAATTTCAAAATTTTAACGGCGGCATGCCCTGCTGAATTTAAGCATAAAATCCATTATTTTCTGGATTTTGCGCCGGAATTAAATACGCGTGAAGTGCCAGATCCCTATTATGGCGGCCCATTTGGTTTCGAGGAGGTTTTAGATTTAGTAGAAACAGCCTCAGGTGCCTTTCTTGCCGAACTCATGACTCAGAAGGGTATGTTATGAAAACAGTGCTTCTGGGTGTCTGTTTGGCTTTGTTTCTGCTGTTTTTTTCTTCCTCAAGTTACGCGGGAACCGGCGCATCCAACCAAAAAATAACCCATGTGATTATTGTTTGGTTAAAAAAGCCTGGTGATGCTGTGCAGCGACAACGATTTGTGGATGCCAGTAGAAAATTGAACAATCTCCCGGGTATTATTAACCGGCATGTTGGCGTGATTAAGCCTGGCCACGGGCATGGGCAGGATACTGGTTTTGACGTGGCTGTATCGGTCACCCTTGAAAACCAACAAGCATTGGATACGTATATGAATTCGCCGGTACATCAACAGATCATAAAAAAACAATTGGCACCGTTAGTACGTAAAATGGTCACCTATAACTTTAGTGGCGAATAATCTCTTATGTCTTTAACCACCACAACCATAGACTATTACGATAGGGATACCCTTTTACAGGGCTATCTGGCTTTCGATTCTACAGTAGAAGAGTCTCGGCCAGTGGTTCTCATTGCACACGCTTGGGGCGGTCGTGATGACTTTGTGGAAGCAAAGGCGCGGTCGTTGGCAGAAATGGGCTATATCGGTTTTGCAGTAGATATCTATGGTAAAGGCGTTTTAGGGCGTGGTCCTGACGACAATGCGCAGTTGATGCAGCCATTTATGGAAAATAGGGCGTTGTTACAGCAACGCATCGGTGCGGCACTTGATACGGTGAAGCAATTACCTTTTGTCAATAATGACAAGATCGCAGCAATTGGTTTTTGTTTCGGTGGTCTGTGTGTTTTGGATTTAGCGCGCACGGGTGCGCCCATTCAAGGTGTGGTAAGTTTTCATGGCTTGCTGCTACCGGCGCATAATATACCGCAGCCCGAAATCAGCGCGAAAGTTTTAGTTCTACATGGCCATGATGACCCGATGGTGTCATCGGATCAAGTGGTTGAACTGCAGCATGAGTTAACCCAATCAGGTGCTGATTGGCAATTGCATCAGTATGGGAATACGATGCATGCATTTACTAATCCTTTGGCAAACGACCCCGATTTCGGCACTGTTTATCAGCGTAATGCAGATTATCGCTCTTGGCTTTCGATGCAGCATTTTTTGGCAGAGTTATTTGCTTAAAAGTCCACGGTATAGGTTCAAAAAATAAGCGTTTTTTGTTATAATTGTCTATGTTTTCTATCTACGCTAAATACACGTAAGGGATATGTGGCTTAGTCTGCTTCTCCATGATTTTCACAAGTCACGCCGGTTTAGTTTGTTGCTAATCCGGCATTTCTTTTATGAATAAAATATATGTCTGAATTTGCTAAAGAAATAGTACCGGTAAACTTAGAAGATGAGATGAAGCAGTCTTATCTTGACTATGCAATGAGCGTTATTGTGGGTCGAGCCTTACCGGATGTTAGGGATGGTCTTAAGCCAGTGCATCGTCGAGTGTTATATGCGATGCGTGTGCTGGGTAACGATTGGAATAAACCTTACAAGAAGTCAGCGCGGGTTGTGGGTGATGTGATTGGTAAATATCACCCACACGGTGATACTGCCGTTTACGATACCATTGTTAGGATGGCACAGCCTTTTTCGATGCGACATTTGATGATTGATGGGCAAGGAAACTTTGGTTCGGTTGACGGAGATTCTCCGGCGGCAATGCGGTATACCGAAGTTAGGATGGCTAAGATTGCGCACGAATTGTTGGCGGATTTAGATAAAGAGACGGTCGATTTTATTCTTAATTACGATGAGTCTGAAAGTGAGCCCGCTGTTTTACCGACTAAAGTCCCAACATTATTAATTAATGGTTCTACCGGTATTGCCGTTGGGATGGCCACTAATATACCCCCGCATAACTTGGCTGAGATTATTAATGCCTGTCTGGCGCTAGTTGATAACGCTGATCTTGGGCCAATGGATTTAATGACCCATATACCCGGACCAGACTTTCCAACTGCGGCGATGATCAATGGTGCACAAGGGATTCGTGATGCTTATTTAACGGGTCGAGGTAAGATTCACCTTAGAGCCAGAGCTGTTTTTGAAGAAGTGGGTGAGAGTGGTAAGCATGCCATTATCGTTACTGAATTACCGTATCAGGTTAATAAAGCACGACTGCTTGAGAAAATAGCCTTTTTGGTTAAAGAAGGAAAGCTGGAAGGTATAACGGCATTGCGTGACGAGTCTGATAAGGATGGTATGCGCATGGTGATTGAGTTGCGTCGTGGTGAAGTCCCCGCGGTTATATTAAATAATTTGTATCAAAACACGCAATTACAAACTGTTTTTGGTATCAATATGGTTGCATTGATTAACGGTCGCCCTAAATGCATGAATCTAAAGGAGGTGTTGGCTGCTTTCATTGATCATCGTCGTGAGGTCGTTACACGGCGAACAATTTTTAATTTAAGGAAGGCGCGGGAGCGGGCACATGTTCTTGAAGGTCTTGCTGTCGCAATGGCTAATATTGATGAAATGATTGCCTTGATTAAGGCGGCTAGCAATCCTGCTGAAGCTAAAACAGGATTATTGGCACGCACGTGGGCGTCGGGTATTGTTGCGACCTTGTTAGAGCGTGCCGATGCGGAACGATCAAGACCTGAACAATTGCCTGAAGAATTTGGTATGCACGGACAAGAATACCGCCTCTCCAGTGAGCAAGCACAGGCAATACTTAATCTGCAATTGCACCGGTTAACCGGTCTTGAGCAAGATAAAATTGTTTCCGAATATCAAGGGTTACTTGAGCAAATTGATGATTATTTGGATATTTTATCCAGTACGCAGCGGTTAATGACAGTTATACGAGAAGAGCTTAACGATATTAAAGAGCAATTTGCGGATGATCGCAGAACTGAGATTCTTCAAGAACATCTTAATTTATCTGCTGAGGACCTTATCACGGAAGAAGATGTTGTTGTTACCGTGTCGCATGAGGGTTATGTGAAATCGCAATCACTGGAAACTTATAAGTTACAGCGTCGAGGCGGACGGGGTAAATCAGCCACTAAAACCAAAAACGCTGATTTTATTGATCAAATTATTGTTGCGAATACGCACGATATTATTTTATGTTTTTCCAGTACAGGTAAAGTGTATTGGTTGAAGACTTATCAATTACCCTCTGCCAGTAGGGGTTCTAGAGGGAAGCCTTTTATTAACTTGTTCAATTTGGATAAAAATGAACGAATTAATGCCATTTTACCGGTTCAAGAATATACTGATAACCAATTTATATTTATGGCAACCGCGCAAGGAACGGTTAAGAAAACACCCTTAAGCGAGTTTAAACGGCAGCGCGCCAGTGGCAAAATTGCTATTGACCTTAAAGAAAATGATCGCCTAGTAGGCGTTGCAATTACTGATGGCCAGCAAGATGTTCTTCTGTTTAGTAGTGCCGGTAAATCAGTTTGTTTTAATGAAACAGATGTCCGTTCTATGGGTCGAACGGCGGCAGGTGTTCGTGGGATTCGATTAGCGCAAGATCAGCGGGTTATTTCGTTAATTATTGCTACAGATGGGACGGTGTTGAATATCACTGAAAATGGCTTTGGTAAGCGCACCAAGTTATCTGATTTCCCTTGTCACAAGCGTGGAGGGCAAGGGGTTATTGCAATTCAAACCACAGCGCGTAATGGTGCTGTTGTGGGTGCTGTTTTGGTTTCAGATGATGATGAAATCATGTTGATTACGGATGCAGGAACACTGGTTCGTACACGGATAAATGAAATTACAGTGGTCGGTAGAAACACACAAGGTGTGACTATCATTAAGTTAGGCCAAAATGAACGAGTAGTTGGAGTAGACCGAATAGCGGGATTACCTGATGATATCTCAGATGAAACACAGGATAAAGGAGCAGAGTTTTAATGAGCAGAGTTTTAAATTTTAGTGCTGGACCATCAATGTTGCCAGAGGTGGTTTTAAATCGGGCCAAGGATGAATTTCTGAATTGGCAAAACAGTGGCCAATCGGTTATGGAGATGAGTCATCGTAGTAAGACTTTTTTATCTATTGCACAAAAGCTTGAGTCGTCTCTTAGATCTGTTATGAGCATCCCTGATAACTATAAGGTATTGTTTTTGCAAGGGGGGGCATCAGCACAATTTGCAATGATTCCAATGAATTTATTACAAGGAAAACAAGCTGCCTGTTATATCAATTCTGGCGCATGGTCCAAGAAAGCCATTAGCGAGGCTAAGAAATATTGCACGGTTAAAGTATCAGCCAGTGGCGAAGACGGAGGTTTTTGCACGGTTCCAAGTATTGAACAGTGGCAGATTGATCATGAGGCAGCTTATTTACATTACACCAGTAATGAAACCATTAATGGTGTTGAATTTCCTTTTGTACCCGAAGTGGGGCTTCCTTTGGTCGCGGATATGTCATCTAATATTCTTTCACGAACTTTAGATGTTAGTAAGTTTGGTTTGATTTACGCCGGTTCTCAGAAAAACATGGGTCCAGCAGGTGTGACTGTTGTCATTGTTCGGGATGATTTGTTAGACGCACAAAATGAAGCGATTCCATCGGTCTTTAGTTATGCCCAACAAGCAGCTAACGGATCAATGTTAAACACGCCGGCGACATACAATTGGTATTTGCTAGGTTTGATGTTGGAATGGTTGGAAGATTTAGGCGGTGTGAGCGCCATTGAGAAAATTAATATCACTAAGGCGGATAAGTTATATCAGGCCGTTGATGGTTCTACATTATTCCAAAATAACATTGATGTGACTTATCGATCTAGAATGAATGTTCCTTTTGTTTTGTCAGACCCTGATTTGCTACCGGAATTTTTACAGAAAGCCAGTGAAAATGGAATGGTTGAATTAAAAGGGCATCGTTCTGTCGGCGGTGTTCGTGCCAGTATATATAATGCTATGCCAGAAAAAGGAGTGGATAAGTTAATACAGTTTATGAAAGAATTTGAGCGAACACATTAGTAGATAGCCTATTCCTATGACTTCTTTTCTACCCTTAAGCGAATTAAGAGACAAAATTGATAATATTGATCAACGTATTCTTACGTTGATCAATCAGCGTGCTGAGTTAGCCATTGAAGTGGCTAAGACCAAAATGGCTGCGGGTGATGACGGCTGCTTTTATCGTCCAGACCGAGAAGCTTTAGTGCTACGGCGGATTCGAGAAATTAACGAAGGCCCGCTGGACGACGATGTTGTTATGAGTTTTTTTCGGGAAATAATGTCAGCATGTCTGGCGCTAGAAAAACCTCTGGCCGTTGCTTTTTTAGGGCCTGAAGGGACATTTACCCAGCAAGCGGCTGTTAAGCACTTTGGCCAAGGTGCGCACTGCGTTCCGGTATCATCGATTAATGATATCTTTTGGTCGGTAGAAAATAAGCATTGTCAATTTGGCGTGGTGCCGGTTGAAAACTCTACCGGGGGTGTCATCACACATACACTAGACCGATTTACTAAGTCTGAGCTGAGTATTTGCGGTGAGGTTGAAATAAGGGTTAATCAAAATTTAATGACCCGTGAAAATGACTTAAGTGCGATTTCGACGGTTTTTTCACACGAACAGTCGTTAAAACAATGTCAAAAATGGTTGGATGATAATTTGCCCGGTGTTCTACAAAAGTCTGTGAGTAGTAATGCTGAAGCTGCGAAGCTTGCAGCAGAGCAGGAAAGTAGTGCGGCGATTGCGCCTGTGGTTGCTGCTGGATTATATGGTTTGAATGTTTTGCAACGTAATATTGAAGATGAAGCCGACAATACTACGCGGTTTTTGATTATTGGCGATCAAACAGCTTCTACAACCGGTGATGATAAAACCACGTTATTAATTTCAACGGGTAATCAGTCGGGGGCATTACATAAGATCTTACAACCGTTTGCAAAATATAATATTAGTATGACACGAATTGAGTCTCGACCCTCTCGTCAAGGTCTTTGGGAGTATGTTTTTTTTATTGATATTGAAGGGCATATTGAAAATAAAGAAGTTTCTCTGGCGTTGAGTGAATTGGAAGATTCAGTCAATATGTTGACTATTCTAGGCTCATACCCTAGAGCTGTTATTTAGTTAAAAACACATGAATTTAGAAACGAATCAGATTTGTCAGTTGGCACTTCCGGGTGTCCGTGCGCTTATTCCTTATCAGCCCGGAAAGCCCATGAGTGAACTTGAAAGGGAATTGGGTTTATCCAGAATTATTAAGCTAGCCTCGAATGAAAACCCTAAGGGACCCAGTCAAAAGGTTGTGTCTACCATGCAGACTGTTTTGGCTGAGGTTTCTCGTTATCCTGATGGTAATGGCTTTTCCCTGAAGACGGCATTAGCACAGCACCTTGCCGTTGAAGCAACGCAAATCACACTAGGTAATGGCTCTAATGATGTCTTGGAGATTATTGCTAGAACATTTGTATCCGAGAGTTCTGAAGTGATCTTTTCTGAATATGCCTTTGCTGTTTACCCTATTGTGACTCAAGCCATGGGCGCTCAAGCGGTTATTTCCAAAGCGTCAGTGGGAGGGGAATACCCCTGTTATGGGCATGATTTATCTGCGATGTTAAAACAGGTCACTGAAAAGACTAAATTAGTGTTTATTGCGAACCCTAATAATCCAACGGGCACATTCTTAACATCAGAGCAACTGCATGGTTTTCTTTCTAGTCTTCCTAAGCAGGTTCTTTGTGTGCTTGATGAGGCGTATTTTGAGTATGTTCGTCCTGAAGATCGATCAGATTCAGTTGCCTGGTTAACACGTTTTCCTAATTTAATCATTACCCGTACTTTTTCCAAAGCCTATGGCTTAGCGGGAATGAGAATTGGCTATAGTGTCTCTAGTTCTGAAGTGGCTGATTTACTGAACCGGGTTCGGCAACCTTTTAATACCAATATAGTCGCATTATCAGCAGCAGAAGCCGCTTTAGCGGACATTGACTATCTTAGCGAAACTATCGCCTTAAATGACCAGGGTATGGGGCAGCTAACCACGGCTTTTAGCGAATTAGGGCTCAGTTGGATTCCCTCTAAAGGGAATTTTATTACGGTAGATTTGGGTCGCTCTGCACTGCCTATTTATGAAGAATTATTAGCAGCCGGCGTTATCGTCAGACCGGTAGCCAATTATGGCTTACCCCATTTTTTGAGAATAAGTATTGGCACAGAAGCTGAAAATTTATTTTTTATCAATGCATTAACTCGGATACTGGACTGATGTTTAATAATTTATCGGTTATTGGCGTGGGTTTAATGGGGGGCTCTATAGCTTGTAAAGCACGCGAGCAAGGGTTGGCTAAACACATCGTTGGTGTGGGTTACCCTGCGCAGGCGTTAAATTTACAGCGTGCTGAATCATTAGGGGTTGTTGATCAGGTCAGTTATTTTGGGGGCACAGCCGAAGAAGTATTGGCACAATCAGATTGTGTGATCATTGCGGTTCCGGTTGGGTCTATAGAGCAGATATTTTTAGAATTAAAGGGTGTCTGGAATCCGGATGCCGTGTACTCCGATGTTGGAAGTACTAAAGGAAGTGTGATTCAATCAGCGCGCAATGTTTTTGGCGATGTACCCGATAATTTTGTGCCGGTTCACCCGATTGCGGGTGCGGAAAATAGCGGTGTCGATGCGGCTCAACTTGATTTATTTGCCGGTAAACGGGTGATTTTTACGCCGACAGAAAACAGTTCTGCTAATGCTCTTTTGCAACTTCGTATTTTCTGGGAAAAGCTGGGCGCGCGCGTTTCTACGATGGCTATTGAGCATCATGATGCGGTTTTAGCTGCTACGAGTCATTTACCCCATGTGTTAGCTTTTTCATTAGTACGCTTGCTGGATAAAAAAGATAGCCATGATGAGATTTTTAAATATGCAGCCGGTGGGTTCAAAGATTTTACCCGTATTGCCTCGAGTGATCCGAGTATGTGGCTTGATATTTGTATGAACAATAAAGATGAGATTATTCCTCTTATTCGTCAGATAAATGATGAACTGGAGGAGGTGGCTCAATTTTTAATTAAGGGTGATTCAGAAAGTGTTTTTAAAACCTTTTCGACTGCAAAATCAGCCCGTCAACGTTTTTTAGATCAGTGTGATTAAATAAATATGTCCGATTCAATAATTTTTACAGTACAACCCGGTGGTTCTTTGAACGGTGAGATTCGTGTACCAGGCGATAAATCTATTTCTCATCGTTCTATTATTTTGGGGTCAATAGCAGAAGGGACAACGCATGTTACGGGCTTTTTGGAGGCCGAAGATGCCTTGGCAACGCTGAAAGCTTTTCGAGCGATGGGCGTTGAAATTGAAGGCCCTGACGACGGTAAAGTCACAATCTATGGTGTGGGTTTAAAGGGGCTTAAGGCACCTGAAGGGCCGCTTTATTTAGGAAACTCAGGTACTTCAATGCGTTTGCTTTCTGGTTTGTTGGCTGGCCAATCATTCAATTCGGACTTAACCGGTGATGATTCATTATCAAAAAGGCCCATGCGACGCGTAACCTTGCCTTTGGCGCAAATGTCGGCACAAATACAGACAGAAGAGGATGGTACTGCACCGCTGTCCATTACCGGAACTTCTGAGTTAACCGGTATTCATTATGATATGCCGATTGCGAGTGCTCAGGTTAAGTCTTGCTTATTGCTCGCAGGACTTTATGCGGAGGGAGAAACAACCATAACTGAACCTGCTCCGACTCGAGACCATACAGAGCGAATGTTGCAAGGGTGTGGGTACCCCATTGAGCGAAAAGGTAATCAGGTATCGATTACTAGCGGGCATCGCTTACAGGCTGTAAATATTGATGTGCCCAGTGATATTTCATCGGCCGCCTTTTTTCTAGTAGGTGCTTCAATTGCCACAAACTCATCTGTTCGTTTGAATCATGTTGGTATTAACGAAACCCGTACGGGTATTATCGATATCTTAAAGTTAATGGGTGCTGATATTACGCTAACCAATGAGCGTGAGGTTGGCGGAGAGTGGGTGGCAGATATTCACGTTAAGTCGAGCCAGCTGAAAGGCATTGTCATTCCTGAACAGTTAGTTCCGCTAGCCATTGATGAGTTTCCGGTATTATTTGTGGCGGCAGCCTGTGCAGAAGGGGTAACGGTCCTTACCGGTGCTGAAGAATTACGTGTTAAAGAGAGTGATCGTATTCAAGTAATGGCCGATGGCTTACAGCAATTACAGGTGAATGCAGAAGCTACGCCTGATGGCATGATTATTCGCGGAGGTGACATTGAAGGTGGTGAAGTAATTTCACACGGTGATCATCGCATTGCTATGGCTTTTGCGATTGCGGGGTTGCGTTCAAAAGCGCCTATAGTGATTCGCGATTGTGAGAATGTTAATACGTCTTTTCCTCAGTTTTTATCTTTAGCCAGTGAGTTAGGGCTTAATATCGCGCAAAATAAACCATGAAACATCCTGTTTTAACGATAGATGGTCCTAGCGGCGCGGGCAAAGGAACGGTGAGTCGTGTTATTGCTAATCAGCAAGGCTGGCATTATTTAGACAGTGGCTCTATTTATCGTGCTTTAGCAATTGCAGTGTTAGATCAAGCTATTGATTTAGCGAATAAAGTAGAAATTGTTCATTTAGCGCAAAGAATGGTGCTGGAGTTTTCAGGTATTGAAGTTTTGACGGTTAAGTTGAATACAGTGGATATTACCGCCCGTTTAGGGACTGAAACTACAGGAGGTGTAGCCTCTCAGATTGCAGTAATTCCAGAGGTTAGAGCCGTGTTATTGCAAAAACAACGTGATTTTAGTCAGGCGCCAGGGCTTGTGGCTGATGGTCGAGACATGGGTACAGTGGTATTTCCAGCTGCGGCGTATAAGGTGTTCTTAACGGCTTCAGCTGAAAAAAGGGCGTTAAGACGGCATAAGCAGTTGATAGAAAAAGGATTTAATGCTAATCTAGAACAGATAACTCGGGAGATAGAGGAGCGAGACCTGCGTGATAGTCAACGTGCAACGGCACCGTTGGTACAGGCGGAGGGTGCGCTTTATGTCGATTCAACGGATAAAACCGTTGAGCAGGTCATTGAAGAGGTCCTTTTATTGATCCTCTGATGTTATCAGGTGAACCTTAAATACATTGAAATTTAAGGTTTTTTTATCAACTAACAGAGAAATGTTTGTTTGAAGTTAAAACAAACGCGGGAAAGAATTATGAGCGAGAGCTTTGCAGAATTATTTGAAGAGAGTCTAGCTAAGACTGAAATGCGCACAGGAGCCATGTTGTTGGGGACTGTTGTAGAAATTGATAGTGATAAAGTCATTGTTAACGCAGGATTAAAATCAGAAGGTGTTATTCCTAAATGGCAGTTTTTGGATGCGAATGGTGAATTAGAAGTTGAAGTCGGGGACGAAATAGAAGTCGCCCTAGACTTAATTGAAGATGGCTTAGGCGCTACATTACTTTCCCGTGATAAAGCAAAACGTAATAAAGCTTGGATGGAGCTTGAAAAAGCATTCGAAGCAAATGAAACAATTACCGGTCGCATTAATGGTCGCGTTCGGGGTGGATTAACAGTCGCTATTGGCGCCTTACAAGGCTTCTTGCCAGGTTCTTTAGTTGATGTTCGTCCTATTAGAGATACCAGTTTCTTGGAAGGGCGTGATCTTGATTTCAAAATCATTAAGATTGATCAAAAACGCAATAATGTTGTGGTTTCTCGTCGTGCAGTTGTTGAGACAGAATACAGTGCTGAGCGTGAAGAATTACTGAAATCATTGAAAGAAGGCCTTATTTTACCGGGTATCGTTAAGAATTTAACTGATTACGGTGCTTTCATCGATTTAGGTGGTGTTGATGGCTTATTGCATATCACTGATATGGCGTGGCGTCGTATCCGTCATCCTTCTGAATGTGTAGAAATCGGTCAGGAAATACAAGTTAAGATTCTAAAGTATGATGAAGAGAAGAATCGTGTTTCATTAGGTATGAAACAAATGGGTGAAGATCCTTGGCAAAATATCGCTAGAAGATACCCATCTGGCGCTAAGTTATTTGGTAAAGTTAACAATCTAACTGATTACGGTTGTTTTGTTGAGATTGAAGAGGGCGTCGAAGGTTTAGTTCACGTTTCTGAAATGGATTGGACCAATAAGAATGTTAACCCTTCTAAATTAGTTCAGTTAGGTGATGAAGTTGAAATTATGGTTTTGGAAATTGACGAAGAACGCCGTCGTATTTCATTAGGCATGAAACATTGTCAAACAAATCCATGGGAAGAGTTCGGCGCGTTACATAACAAAGGCGATAAAATCACCGGTAAAATTAAATCGATTACAGATTTTGGTATCTTTATTGGGCTTAGTGGAAACATTGATGGTCTGGTTCATATGTCCGATATCTCTTGGTCAGAAAGTGGCGAAGATGTAGCTCGCGACTATAAGAAAGGCGATGAAATTGAAACCGTTATTTTAACCGTTGATACAGAGCGTGAGCGTATTTCGTTAGGTATTAAACAATTAGAACAAGATCCGTTCCAAGGTTTCTTAGCACAACATGAGAAAGGCACACCGATTAAAGGTGTTGTTACTGAAGTTGATGTAAAAGGTGCGGTTGTTAGAATTACTGATAGTATTGAAGGCTACATTAGAGCGTCTGAAGTTAAGCGTGATCGTGTTGAAGATGTTCGTACACACCTCAAAGAAGGTGATGAGATTGAAGCCAAATATATCGGAATCGACAAGAAGAATAAGTCAATTTCCTTATCTATTAAAGCATTAAGTGAAGATGAAGAAACGGCAACTATAAAGGATTATAAGAAAAAATCTTCTGGTTCAGTTGATACATCTGCACCAACATTAGGTGATTTATTCAAACAAATGGATAAATAACCATAGGACTTATTAAGGCAGCTACAGGGTGTGGCTGCCTTATTTTTAAGTGTTAAATAGGAACAATCACTTGTGACAAAATCAGAATTAATTGAAGAGTTGTCAAAAAAACAACCGCATTTATCGCCTAAAGATGTTGAATTGGCCGTTAATTGTATGCTGGAGCAGGTCAATCAATCCTTATCGTCCGGTGAAAGAATAGAAATACGTGGTTTTGGCAGTTTCTCTTTACATTACCGCCCTTCGCGTATGGGTCGAAACCCTAAAACGGGTAGCGCTGTTGCATTAGCACCGAAGTTTGTCCCTCATTTTAAGCCAGGCCGTGAACTTAAGGAGCGTGTTGATGCTTCTAAAGACAATCATAAAATAACCTGTTAAATCCTCTTTTTTTGAAGCATTGGTTTTTTTAACTAATTGCGGATAGTCTAATTTCAAGATACACCTTGTGTTACAAAAGCTAAGGCGCGGAAAATTATTTTTTGGTGTCAGGGCGCTAGCGTAGCAGCAATCAATATGATGCTCTCAGATGGAAAATAAAGTTAATTTAGATTATAATGAGAATCATTATTAATTAGAATCTTAATTAGGTTGCTCTATGGTATCGCTTATTTTTCAAGATCTTGTCGTTGGGGACAGTGCTCGAATTATTGGTTTTGATAATGCGGGGCGAGCTTACCGTAAACGATTGCTGGCTATGGGGTTAACACCAGGAACTGAATTCATTGTTTCTCGGTTTGCACCTATGGGCGATCCAGTTCAAATCAAATTACGAGGTTTCTCTTTGTCATTAAGAAAAGATGAGGCTCGTGTCTTATTATTAGAATCTGTTACCCATGACTAATTTTTCTATTGCGGTAGTCGGTAACCCAAATTGTGGGAAAACAACCTTATTCAATGCCTTGACCGGTGCAAGGCAGCATGTGGGTAATTGGCCAGGTGTGACAGTTGAACGTAAAGAAGGTGAATACTATCATAATGCTATTAAAATTGAGTTGGTTGATTTACCGGGCACTTATTCATTAGAAGTGACCGATGACAGTGTATCTCTGGATGAAAAAATAGCACGTGATTATGTGGTCTCGAATGAGTCAGATTTAATTATCAATATTATTGATGCTTCTAATATTGAGCGGAATCTGTACCTGACAACACAATTGTTGGAAATGAAAGTGCCCATGATGGTGGTGCTTAATATGATGGATACCGCCAAGAATAGCGGTATTGATATCAATATATCCACTTTGTCTGAACGCTTAGGTTGCGCAGTCGTTCCTATCGTTGCCTCAACGAGACAGGGTATTGATGCATTGAAAGAGGCGATCAATACGGCCTTATTCTCACCCAGTATCCCAGATATTATCATTGACTATGATCCTAGTTTAGAGCAGGCGATTTCTGAGTTGTCTGAACAGGTTTCTGGTATTGCTAAAGAAAAATGCAATGCTAATACCCGTTGGTTAGCCCTAAGACTTTTAGAAGGAGATACGTTAGCGAAACAATTAGTCAGTGATGAAATGGTAACCGTAGCGGGACAATTAGCGGAGCGTGTTGAATTGGCGGCGGCTGAGGAAATTGACATTTTAACAGCGGATGCACGGTACAGTTTTGCGAACAAAATAAATTATCAATGTATTCATAAGTTAACTGAGGTGTCGCGTCAGTTTTCCGATTCGGTGGACCAAATTGTATTAAATCGGTTTATGGGTATCCCTATATTTTTATTGGTGATGTATTTAATGTTCATGTTCACAATCAATATAGGTAGTGCGTTTATTGATTTTTTTGACCAATTCACAGGTGTTTTTTTCGTTGACGGTTTAAGGTTTTTATTGGAAGGGTGGAATTTCTCTGATTGGTTGATTGTTTTAATTACCGAAGGGTTAGGCGGTGGTGTTCAGGTTGTCGCAACTTTTATACCGATTGTTGGTTTTCTATTTTTGTTCTTATCAGTACTTGAAGATTCAGGTTACATGGCTCGTGCCGCCTTTGTAATGGATCGATTTATGCGATTAATCGGTTTGCCGGGGAAATCATTTGTACCCATGATTGTCGGTTTTGGCTGTAATGTCCCTGCAATTATGGCGACACGGACCTTAGAAAGTTCGCGTGATCGAATCTTAACTAACTTGATGAATCCTTTTATGTCATGCGGTGCGCGGTTACCGGTTTATGCCTTATTTGCAGCAGCCTTTTTTCCTGAGGGCGGCCAAAATTTAGTTTTTGGCTTATATTTAATTGGCATTTGTGTTGCCGTTTTAACAGGCTTAATTATGAAATGGGCCTTATTTGGTGGCAACTCCATGCCATTTATTATGGAACTACCGCCTTATCATATGCCTACGTTACGGGGTATTTTAATTAGGGCTTGGGAGCGCTTAAAAACATTTATCTTTAATGCTGGGAAAGTGATCGTTCCGATGGTTTTAGTGTTGAATTTTATGAGTTCAATGGGTATGGATGGCAGCTTTAGTCGTGGAAATAGTGAGCAATCCATTTTGAGTGAAGTGGGTCGTGAGTTAACCCCTATGTTTGAACCGATGGGTATTTCCTCTGATAACTGGCCAGCTACGGTAGGTATTTTTACCGGTTTACTGGCTAAGGAAGCGGTTGTGGGTACTTTAGATGCGCTATACAGCGAACGGGCAGTAAAACTTGAGGGCCACAGTGAAAAACCAGAAGCTTTTAGTTTATGGGGCGGTATTAGTGACGCTTTTTTGACGATACCTGAAAATCTTATCGACGTGGTTGATAATGTCTTTGATCCTTTAGGGTTAGATATTGGTGATACCCAAGATGTTTTAGTTGCAGCAGAAGAGCAAGAGGTCAACAGTGGAACGTATAAAGCGATGCAGTTAAGTTTTAATGGCAAGGCAGGTGCATTTGCGTATTTGTTGTTCATTTTGCTTTATGCCCCGTGTGTCGCTGCAACAGCAGCTATTTATAAGGAAACCAATATGGCTTGGGCTATATTTGTGTTGTTTTGGACGACGGGTATTGCTTATATGGCAGCGGTTATTTCTTACCAAGCACTGACGTTTCAGGATAATCCTTTAGGCGCTATGATGTGGATTCTTAGTTTATTAGGCTGTTTTTTGGGCGTTGTCTTATTGTTGAAGGTGTGGGGGAATAAGCAAAACCGAGCAATATCGACAGATTTTCCAGATTCAACGGGTGAAGTATGATTCTTTCTGATTTACGGCGTTATATCGAGGCGCATAAACGCGTTGCATTGATTGATTTAGTGAATCATTTTGATATGGATGCTGATGTGATTCGAGGAATGCTCGGAAAATGGATCGCTAAGGGTAAAGTCAAAAAAATGGCTATGGATGAGGGCTGTGGAACGCAGTGTTGTCAGTGTGATCCGCGGTTAGTTGAATTCTATGAGTGGGTTGAGCCAAGATAACGCAGCGGTTACCGTGTTTACTTTAGTTTGATAGTCATGATTTCAAAATAAGCGCAATAATACATTTTTTACACCAGAAAGTCCAAATCCGTTATCGGGCTGTTCAAAGCCGTCTAAGTGTTAAATAGATTCAATCTCTCGCGCCAAAAAACGACCTGATCAAGTATAATACTGCACTTTTCTCACTGAATAATTATGGCGGATTTTTTAACTGAACTACAGCGTCGGCGTACCTTTGCGATTATTTCGCATCCTGATGCAGGAAAAACAACACTCACAGAAAAGTTATTATTATTTGGCGGTGCCATTCAATTAGCGGGATCAGTCAAGGGCCGAAAAGCGGCGCGTCATGCAACCTCTGACTGGATGGAAATGGAAAAGCAGCGGGGAATTTCAGTCACTACGTCGGTCATGCAATTTGATCATAATGACAAAATTATGAACC
>Ga0209494_1000023_pt1 | contig 83184 bp, 73 predicted proteins | sample EN1Hudseemescosm_FD_184628 | JGI IMG/M metagenome (GOLD analysis project Ga0209494, IMG submission 184628) | Methane-oxidizing microbial communities from mesocosms in the Hudson Canyon - EN1B Hudson Canyon (SPAdes) (version 2) | ecosystem: Environmental > Aquatic > Marine > Cold seeps | place... | reverse complement strand
TTACCCGCTGCAACGGACGCGGCGTAACGCTCTACCATGCTAGGAACTTGTTCGCTTTGGTCAGGATGGACCAAAAACACGACTTCATAATGACGCATTGTATCTCCTCGTGGATTTAAAAGTCTCCTGCCATGAACACTAGGCCATGCAGTAAGACAAGGAGTGCCAAGAAGAGATCTTCCCGACCCTGTAAGGCGCGCTATTGTAGTGACTTGGCCTCTCGGTTGCAACTGACTTTTTGAAAGGTTTTAACTGGCTGATCAACGACTAGATGTTTGGTTGCTAAATCGCCTGATCAAGCTCCACACAGACACTATGTTAGTTTCCGGTTTCTTCAAAATAATAGTAATAGCCACTTCTTCTGAAGCAACCAGTAAATAGAAAAGAATAACCAACCTAAACCAAGTGTCTGCATCAACCAAAATCAAGAGATAGTAGGCTGGAGCAATAAGGAGAGCAGCTATTTTCGCTCCGAGGGTATGGTAGCTCGGATATTCACCAAACTTTATTGCTGAAGCAATTAGAGGCACCAGAAAAGAAAGCGTCGCTGACAACAAGAATAACGCTTGGTCAGAAAATATTGTAGGCCATATTTGATACAAACCAAAGATCATAGAAGCGTATGTTAAGGTGTCAGCCCAGCTATCTAACTTGGCTCCTAACTCACTCACCTGATCTAACTTACGAGCTAAATAGCCGTCGAGCATATCACTGATGAGCGACACACCTAACACCATTAGAAAATAATTGGCTAGCCCCTCTAGCGCTATCCAAATGAGCACTGGCACGAGGATAAGCCGCAGAAAACTGAGAAGGTTAGGCACTGAAAATATTTTCGGACTGGTCGCTTCCATTACGATAATTCTCTCAAGAATCTTAAAATACTAAGATAAATAGACTAGCTTTATTTGGTCATCAAATGCAACTGTCAAAGTTTAAATATGCAACAAATATCAAGATTGCTAAGCACTTAATTAAAGTTTATTTAACCTTTCAACCTGACTTATTACTTAATACTTCGTTGACGTACAATTTCAAACAAACAAATTCCGGTAGCGACTGAAACATTGAGGCTCTCAACCTCGCCACCCATTGGCAACTTGGCTAAAAAATCACATTGTTTGCGCGTCAACTGTCGCATACCCTCTCCTTCAGCACCCATAACTAATACGATCGGACCATTTAAATCGATATCATAAATTAACTTTTCAGCCTCACCTGCAGCACCGACCACCCAAGCACCCATATTCTGTAACTTATCTAAAGTTCTAGTCAGATTGGTCACTGTAACTAGTGGGACTGATTCTGCCGCGCCACAGGCAACCTTCTGCACCGTTGGTGTCAATCCAACTGAGTTATCCTTTGGGACAATGACAGCTTGCACACCCGCGCCATCAGCCGACCGCAAACAAGCACCCAAGTTATGAGGATCAGTGACTCCATCCAACATCAAGAAAAAGGTATTAGATCCATGCTTTTCCGCCAATCCCAATAAAAATGCTTCATCATAGGTTTCACCGGGACGGCATAGGGCCATAACACCCTGATGCTTTCCCTGAGCTTTGGCGTCGAGCTTTTTGACTGACATCAACTGCATTGTTATACCGTGCTGATCAGCTAGATTATGAATCTTTTGCAAACGGTCATCTTGCCGTCCACTTTGCACGTGTAATTCAGCCACTCTCTGAGGTGCCGATTTAAGCATTGTTTGAACCGCATGAATGCCGTAAATCCAATCCACAAACTTCTCCTGTTTTGTCATTATTTTAATGTAACATTGCGCATTGTACTGGCTTTGGGCACACTTCTGTTATCAATCCTTATCTACCCAACAAAAAATAGTCAAAGTGCACTCTCTAAACTATGAATGACTCCGAAAATTCAATCAACGACATGAGCTTAATGCCTACCGCAGGGCTTTTACGACGTCTCGCAGCGCTAATTTATGACTTATTTTTATTAGCCGCCATGGTCATGGCCTATGCTTTATTCGTCATTACTCCGTTAAGAATTTCACTGTATGGCATGCCGTCAAACGATGACGATTGGGCAGGTTTTCCGATCTTCATCAAAGTTTTGCTCATTCTCGGTTTGATTTTTGTCCTCGCCGCCTACTACTTTGTCTGTTGGCGAAAACAGGGGCAGTCGATGGGTATGAAAGCTTGGCGACTTAAGTTACAACAATCTAGTGGCGAATTAGCCAATGCATCCCAGTGTTGGTCAAGAGCGTTATTGGCTCCAATTTCATTAGCTTTCTTTGGTATTGGTTTTCTTTGGTGCCTAATACCACCCAACAATGAATGCCTCCATGATCGGCTAACCGGGACAAAGGTAGTAGTTCTACCTAAATCCAAATAGACATAAGGGGAGTTAAAACTGATGGCTTCAAAAAATCTTATTCTCGCGCTGGACCAAGGTACTACTTCATCGCGAAGTATATTATTCAACCAGCAGTTCGAGATTGAGATGCAATCTCAACGTGAGTTCCAGCAACATTTTCCCGATTCTGGCTGGGTTGAGCATAACGCCATGGACATCTGGCAAACCACCCTAGATACCTGCCATGAAGCAATCGCGCAAGCTCAAGTAACCTCTGCGGATATTGCAGCGATTGGAATTACTAACCAACGGGAAACGACCATTATTTGGGAGCGCTCAACAGGTAAACCCGTATACAACGCTATCGTCTGGCAAGATCGGCGGACTTCCGATCTATGCAGTCAACTCAAAGAACAGGGCCTAGAACCTTTAATAACAGCAAATACAGGCTTGTTATTAGACCCATACTTTTCGGCAACTAAAATTGCCTGGATTTTAGACAATGTACCTAACGTGCGAGAGAGAGCTGAACGGGGAGAACTCGCTTTTGGCACCGTTGATACTTGGCTTCTTTGGAATTTGACTGAAGGCCAGACCCATGCCACTGATGCGACCAATGCATCACGCACTATGCTCTATAACATCCACCAACATGACTGGGATGAGAAGCTTCTTGAGCTCTTCAACATACCGCGGAAACTTTTACCAGAGGTTAGAGACTGCGCTGCAGATTTTGGAACCACTACCTTACTTGGCGGCAAAATCCCAATTTTAGGGGTTGCCGGAGATCAACAGGCCGCGACATTGGGTCAAGCTTGCTTCGACACCGGAATGATGAAATCCACGTATGGCACAGGTTGCTTTGCTCTCTTGAATACCGGAAACACCGCTGTAACCTCAAACAATCGATTACTGACGACTATCGCCTACCAGCTGAAAGGCGAGCCCACTTATGCGCTAGAGGGCTCTATTTTTGTTGCCGGAGCAGCAGTTCAATGGCTAAGAGACGGTATTGGGATTATCGAATCAGCAGCCCAAAGTGGGGAACTTGCTCTTAAAGCAGATACTAATCAACAGCTATACATGGTGCCCGCATTCACTGGCCTTGGTGCCCCTTGGTGGGATGCTGAGGCCAGAGGAGCCTTGTTTGGATTGACTCGAAACAGCGGGCCCGCCGAAATAGCGAAAGCAACCTTGGAATCGGTTTGTTATCAGACTTTGGATCTCTTAAAAGCCATGCAATCTGATTGGCAGCATTCAGGACAAACTGTCCTTAGAGTGGATGGAGGTATGTCACAGAGTGATTGGACTATGCAATGCCTTGCAGATACCCTCCAAACTCAAGTGGAACGGCCGGAAATAACTGAAACCACAGCGTTAGGTGCAGCTTGGCTTGCAGGCTCATCGGCGGGAGTCTGGCCAGATCAAGAAGGTTTTGCTAAAAGCTGGAAGGTTAAAAAGAGTTACGCGCCAAAAATGACGGAAGCAGAGCGAGACGCCAAAGTTACGGGATGGAGCAAGGCTGTTCAACGAGTGCTGCAATGACCTTAGGTTCTTAAGAAAATTAACCACTTCGCCTAATTAAATATAACCCAATAGCGGAGCAAAGCACTATAGGTATGACCACGGCATAGATCACTGGAAAACCAAACACAATACTAAATGGACCCAACAAATCCTGAATCATTTTAAAACTAATGCCGATCAGTACGCCAATAAAAATTCTGAAGCCCATTGTGGAATCTCTCAGGGGACCAAACACAAAAGAGATCGCCACAAGAACAAGCCCAAAAATCACGAAGGGCTGCAATAACTTTCGCCAATAAGCCAATTCATACATCGCAGTATCAGCATTCTGTTGTTGCAAAAAGTCAATATGGTTATGTAATGTGGTAATCGGCAGCGACGCTGGCGGCAGAACGTTCACAGTTAGTATTTCAGGAGACAATTCAGACCTCCAATCACGAGTAATTTGCTTTTCTGTTACCGTTTTATTTTCAGCAAATCGAGTAATTGAAACATTTTCTTCGACCCAAAAGTCTTCGCTAGCATTGTAAGTGGCTCGACTAGAGAAGCTGGCTTGCTCTAACTTTTGATCCGAATCAAATTGATAACGAGTGACTCCATAAAGAACACCGCCCGGGAATACAGCATTAAAATGCATGAATTCACTGCCCTCTCGGATCCAAAGTCCTGCTGCCGAATCCTGCACAGAAGAACCTTTGCGCAGAAACTCTCTTGTACCATCAGCACGTTGATCTAAATAGGGAGTCAGATACTCGCCGATAGTTGCGCTAATCAAAATAAACACCAACACCGGCCTCATCACGAAATAAACAATTCGCAAAAGAGATACACCAGAGGCTCTCATTACCGTGACTTCACTATTGCCCGCTAAAAGCCCCATACCGTAAATACATCCAATCAACGTAGAAAACGGAATATATTCGTTAATCGTTGAAGGTAGCTTGGTAAAAACATACACAAGCACATCTGAGAAATGGTAATTTCTCTGTATAGCCCCAGTTTCATCGATAACCGCCGCTACAACATCAAGGCCTACAATGATGCATAAAGCCAAAAATATTGAACTAAAGACCGTACTACCAATATGTCTTGCAATTCGTCGCATTATGAGAATTTCATCCTCCTTAACGCGGCGATTCGCTTGACGATTCTAAATCGCTCCGAATTTACCAAGCAAAACCCTGTTAATAAGAAAAGTAGATGCACTGGAATCAATGTTAATTCAGCCGGGTAGTCTCCTGACTCTATGTTTCCGCGTATCGCATTCAGCGACAGTAGGTAAGCAAAATAGAGCATGATTGCGGGGAGTAATTTTGCGAACCGTCCCTGCCTTGGATTAGTTCGACTAAGAGGCACAGCCATAATGACAACGACTAACACCATAAATGGGGTTGATAGCCTCCACTGCAAGGTTGCCCTCAATTCAGCCTCATTAGAAGACCAAAGATCAGCGGTTCTAATAGCATCAGTTTCTGGGTCTTCATTGACTTTCTGTGGTGGGTCCAGTTTAGAGCCATATTCCTCAAAATAAGTAATCTGGTAATTATGATTACCAGGTATACCCTCAAATCGATACCCACCGTCTAAGACTAAAAAGCGATCCTCACCATCTTCAGAGCGCTGCTGTTTGCCAGACTCTGCAACCACAACCACCAGCCTACTGTCGAACGTTTCCGCAGAGCCCGCGGTGATAGCAAGAAAAACATCCTCAAGCTCTCCATCATCATTAATTCTCTCAGCATAAGTGACTCCTTTGTCGCCACTCAGTGTATAAAACTTCTTAGGGCTCACTTTATCTAACTCAGTCATTTCTTTTTGTGCTTTTAAGATCGTCTCAGCTTTAGCCGCTCCAGCTGGAGATCCGTAGAGGCTGAGCCAACCCACCAACACTGCCAACACCACCCCCATTATCAAGGTATAACCTAAGAGTTGGCCCTCGGATATACCACAGGCTTTTAGCACACTCATCTCATTTTCCACATAGAGTCGACCAAAGGTCAATAAAATGGCCAAAAAGAAAGCTAACGGCAGAGTTAACTCAAGAAAGCCCGGAATGCGGTATCCGATTACTGCAAAAATCACGGCTGGATCCATATTACCCGCCAATGCATTGGCAAGGTATTTAACGAACCGACCACTGATTAACACTAAAAGCAGGACGATGCAGATAGCAAAGGTGGTCGACAATATTTCTCGAGTTAAATAACGGAAAATAATCACTGTATTCAGCTTATAGCTCTTGGGTGTGGTTAAACAAACTGGTATCGTAAGCCCCAAACATTTCAAGTTATAAACTTAGAACTATATGGAGCAAACATGGAGTTTAATGCATCTTCGGCAAACCTGTTAAAGATAAAAGTTGATTCTCTCATCCTGCCGACAGGGTCACAACTAAAAAACAGCGCTAAAGTAATTAATGAAGCACTTGACGGAGCTATTTCGTCACTTATAAAAGCTGGTGATTTTACCGGTAAATCCTCTGAGATTTGCGTGTTACATACGTTAGGACAATCACACAAGCGAATTATTTTGTTAGGTACCGATGGTGCTTCAACCCCTCAAAAGATGATTAAGGTTATTGAGGCTGGCGCGCGCGCCGCCCACAAGACAACTAGCGCTAAGGTACTCTGGGTTGGCGAAAGCTTGGGAGATGACCATGAATGGCAGGCAAGTATTGTTGCTCGTAGTACACTAACTGCTGGGTACAAATATGCCGGAACTGGAAAGAAGCCAAAACCCAATAAATTAAAATCGGCAACTTATTGGACCGACAGTAAAAAACACTCTAATGCCGCCAACGGAGGTCTCCAGTATGGCAGTGCGATCGGCGGTGGAATGAACGCTGCGCGACAATTGGGCAATTTACCTGCCAATATATGCACACCCAACTATTTGGCTGCACAAGCTAAGCTATTGGCAAAGGGCCAAGCAAAGCTAACTACTAGTATTGTGAAAGAAGCAGAAATGAAGACCTTAAAAATGGGTTCTTTGCTTTCTGTTAGTGCCGGCTCAGTGGAACCGGGCAATTTGATTGTTATGAAATATCAGGGCGCTAAAAGTACCGTTAAACCCACTGTGCTTGTCGGTAAGGCGGTAACTTTTGATACCGGTGGTATTAGCCTAAAACCGGGCCGTGGAATGGATGAAATGAAGTTTGACATGTGTGGAGGGGCCTCGGTCTTTGGAGTCATGAACGCTCTTCTTGAGACCCAACTACCGGTTAATGTGGTCGGTGTTATCCCAGCAGTAGAAAACATGCCTGCCGGTAATGCCACCAAACCTGGAGATGTTGTCACGAGCATGTCAGGACAGACTATCGAAGTCCTTAATACGGATGCTGAGGGTCGACTAATTCTCTGCGACGCCCTAACTTATGCAGGTCGATTTAAGCCCGACACTATTATTGATATAGCGACTCTCACTGGGGCAGTTATAGGTGCATTGGGCAAATTCACCTCAGGTCTTCTTTCAAATGATGATAACCTGGCTGAGGATCTTCTAAACAGCGGAACTCGGACTGGCGATCGGGCATGGAGACTGCCCCTTTGGGAAGAATACGACGCGCAGATAAAAAGTAACTTTGCTGACATGGCCAACATTGGTGGTGAAGCTGGAACAATAACTGCCGCTTGCTTTTTATCGCGATTCACCAAAGATTACAAATGGGCTCATTTGGACATCGCCGGCACTGCTTGGTTGTCCGGCCCTCAGAAAGGAGCTACCGGCAGGCCTGTGCCAATGCTAATGGAGTATATTCGAAGCAAAGCGTCTAAGGATTAATTGTTTAAGATTAACTCCAAAGGCGGATGAGACATTGACCAATATTTCTTTTTATAAACTAGCTGGCGATCAAAACTTAGCTTTTTTGCTGATCTGCCAGTTAGTCAAAAAAGCTCGGAAGCAAGACCAGCAGGTTCTGTGCCTAATGCCTGGCGAGTCCGAGGTTATGTCTTTGGATAAGGCAATGTGGGCTTCTGAACCGAGCTCTTTTTTACCACATGGAACGGGCGCTGAAAGCAGCCCTATTGCGGTCAGTTGTGATGCTGGACCAGGAGATCACCATCAGGTTTTAATTAATCTACACTCTGAAATTCCAACTTGGTTTAGCCGTTTTGATCGAGTTATGGAGATCATCTACCAAGACTCCGATTATGAACAAAGTAAACGCGACAGTTTCGTCTTTTATAAAGAAAGAGGCTACCCTATCAGCTATCATGATTTAACGGATAAATTTAAGCCCCAGCTTCCCTAAAGGGATTATGTGTGCACCCATTACTTTGATTTGAAATCACTTTAGAATCCGATCACCTCAGGCCCCTTGATTATAATCGATAGAAATTAGTGCTTTATCAAAGAAAAGATAGAGACTTTTAATCGGCAAAGCTAGCGGCAAAACCCTCCAAGCCCTATAATCCCTCCTAAGGAAAACAACTCATACTACTCCTACCTTTGGGATGAAAAATCAATAATGGAAAAAACATTCCAGCCACAAGATGTCGAAACCAAATGGTATAAAACCTGGGAAAGCAGGGGTTATTTTAAGCCCTCTGGTAGCGGTGATTCCTACAGCATCGTCATTCCACCTCCTAATGTCACTGGTAGCTTACATATAGGCCATGCCCTGCAGCACGGCATTATGGATGCTTTGACTCGATATGAGCGAATGAAAGGTAAGAACACCCTATGGCAAGTAGGTACGGATCATGCTGGGATTGCCACTCAAATGGTTGTTGAGCGCAAACTAGCCGCAGAATCCTCTACCACTAGAGAAGCATTGGGGCGCGATAAATTTATTGATGAAATCTGGAAATGGAAGGAACAATCGGGCGGCACGATAACTCAGCAAATGCGACGTCTGGGTAACTCCGTAGACTGGGAAACCGAGCGTTTTACGATGGATGACGGTTTTTATGCGGCTGTTCAAGAAGTCTTTATTAGATTATATGACTCGGATTTAATATATCGAGGCAAGAGACTGGTCAACTGGGACCCTAAGTTACACACCGCTATTTCTGATCTAGAAGTTGAAAATCGTGAAGTCAAAGGCAAGATGTGGCATTTACGCTACCCCTTAGCAAATGGGGTCAAAACAGCGGATGGAAAAGACTACATTGTCGTTGCGACCACGCGCCCAGAGACCATGCTAGGTGACACCGGTATTGCTGTAAATCCAGATGATCCTCGCTACCAGAGTCTCATTGGTGCATCAGTAATTCTGCCCCTTGTTAACAGATTAGTTCCTATATTTGCCGATGAATATGCCAGTATGGAAAAAGGTACCGGCTGCGTAAAAATTACCCCTGCCCATGATTTTAATGACTACGAGGTAGGTCAGCGACAATCACTAGCTATGATCAATATTCTTACCAATAATGGCGATATTCGCCACTCTCCTGAGTGTGTTAATTTCGATGGTAGTGATAACTCGGACCTAGGCGCAACCATTCCAGAAAAATATCAAGGAATGGAAAGATTTGCTGCGCGTCGAGAAATTGTGGCCGATTTCGAAACACTAGGACTACTTCAATCAGTTGAAGAAAATGATATGACCGTCCCCTACGGTGATCGGGGTGGTGTGGTCATTGAGCCTATGTTGACCAATCAGTGGTATGTTGATGCCAAGAAATTGGCTATCCCAGCAGTCGAGGCTGTAGAGGATGGTCGAATCAAATTTGTTCCACAGCAATATGAAAATATGTACTTCTCTTGGATGCGTAATATTCAGGATTGGTGTATCTCCAGACAGCTTTGGTGGGGCCATAGAATTCCAGCGTGGTATGACGAAGCTGGCAAAGCATATGTTGGTAGCAGTGAATCAGCCGTCCGTGAAAAATATGATTTAGGTGATATTTCATTGACTCAAGATGAAGACGTTCTAGATACCTGGTTCTCCTCAGCCTTATGGACCTTCGCCACACAAGGATGGCCAGAAAATACGGAACGTCTGCAGACATTTCACCCCACCGATGTGTTAGTGACCGGTTTTGATATCATATTTTTCTGGGTTGCCAGAATGGTAATGATGACGATGCATCTGGTAAAGAACGAAGATGGAAGCCCACAGGTACCTTTTAAAACGGTTTATGTGACGGGTCTTATTCGTGATGAACAAGGTCAAAAAATGTCAAAGTCTAAAGGAAATGTTTTAGATCCCTTAGATATGATTGATGGCATTAGCCTTGAAGACCTGGTTGCCAAGCGCACTGATAATATGATGCAACCCAAGCAAGCAGACAAAATTGCTAGCAGAACACGCAAACAGTTCCCTGATGGAATTGAAGCTAATGGTTCAGACGCGCTTCGCTTTACATTATGCGCTCTAACATCAACCGGTCGAGATATAAACTGGGATATGAAACGGCTTGAGGGTTATCGTAACTTCTGCAATAAAATCTGGAATGCATCACGGTATGTCCTGATGAACGCAGAAGGTCATGATTGCGGCCAAAATAACAACAACTATACTCTCAGTTTAGCTGATCGCTGGATTGTTTCTCGCCTTCAACAAGCTGAATTAGATGTAACATCGGCGATTAATAGTTACCGCTTTGACCTTGCAACTCAGGCGCTCTACGACTTTGTTTGGAATGAATACTGCGACTGGTACTTGGAGTTGTCAAAACCCGTCCTTTGGGATGAAAAGGGCGATGAAGCGCTTAAATTAGGCACTCGACGTACCTTAGTCAGGGTTTTAGAGGCAACTCTTCGATTAGCACACCCTCTAATGCCTTTTATTACAGAAGAAATTTGGCAAAATGTCGCTCCATTAGCAGGCATTGAGGTTGATTCAGAGAGCACGATCATGCTCCAACCGTATCCTGTTTCCGATAGTACATTAATTGATCAAGATGCCATTAAAGACATTGAATGGTTAAAAACTGTGATTGAAGGTGTTAGAAATATCCGCGGAGAGATGAATATCTCTCCTGCGACGTCACTCAATGTGTTTTTCGCTCGAGGTGATAAAAATGACTTGCGACGAATGAATGAGAATCGACAATTTCTTAGTAAACTTGCCAGTTTGGAATCCATAACTTGGCTCGATGATACTGAGAAAGCACCACTCAGTGCAACCGCACTTGCTGGAGAGCTAGAAATATTAGTGCCCATGGCAGGCCTGATTGATGTCGCGGCAGAATTAAGTCGTCTTGATAGAGAAATTGAAAAATTATCCTTAGATGCCACAAAACTCTCAGGAAAACTCAGCAATGAAAAGTTTGTAGGTAAAGCGCCTGCTGAAGTCGTAAATAAAGAGCGTCAAAAGCTTTCTGATATTGAGAGCTCCTTGAATCAACTCAATGAAAAACGTAATGCCATTGCTGAGATGGCGTAACGTTTAATGGCGACAACTCTCAACACACAGCAACAGGCTGCACTCAAATATATTGATGGCCCATTACTAGTGTTAGCCGGTGCCGGCAGCGGAAAAACCAGCGTTATTACGCAAAAAATAGCCTATCTGGTAGAGCAATGCGAGATTCCTGCATATAGCATAGCCGCAGTAACGTTCACCAACAAAGCTGCTCGGGAAATGAAAGCTCGTGTAAACGGCTTTATTGCCAGAGATAAAGCGAAGGGTTTAACCGTTTCGACGTTTCACAATCTTGGCTTAAATATTATTCGCACAGAAATTAAAACCCTAGGCTTTAAACCTGGATTTTCAATTTTAGATCAGGAGGATTGTCGAAATCTACTTAAAGAACTGATGGTCCGTCATAGCGAGCTAGACGATAAACTGATTGACACTATTCAAAATACTATCTCCAACTGGAAGAATTCTCTTCTGGAACCAGGACAAGCAGTAAATGCTGCCGACAGCACGGGAGAGCAAAGTATAGCAATGCTTTACGAACGGTATCAACGAGCACTTAAGGCATATAATGCCGTAGATTTCGATGACTTGATTATGATCCCCGTCATGCTGTTTAGACACTTCCCAGAAGTACTAAACAAATGGCAGCGAAAAATTCGCTACTTACTAGTAGATGAATATCAAGATACAAACCTTGCGCAATATGAGCTGATTAAGATACTGGTCAATGAAAAACAAGCCTTAACGGTAGTGGGCGATGATGATCAATCCATCTACGCATGGCGTGGTGCGCGCCCTGAAAATTTGATGCAATTACAAGAGGACTTTCCTGGTTTAGAAATTATTAAACTAGAACAAAACTATCGCTCTACTGGCCGAATTCTACGAGCCGCCAATACTTTAATCGACAACAATCCTCATCTCATCAACAAGGCTCTTTGGAGTGAACTTGGCCCAGGGGATCCGCTACGTTTCATTAGCAGTGAGAATGAAGATAGCGAATGCGAACGTGTAGTTAACGAAATCATTGATATGCGTTTAAAACGTCGATGTAAGTACAGTAATTTTGCTATTTTGTATCGAGGTAACTATCAAGCGAAACTGGTTGAAATCAAGCTTCAAGCACAAAATATCCCCTATGAAATCACCGGTGGACAATCATTCTATGCAAAAACTGAAATCAAAGATGTTATGGCTTACCTTCGGTTACTTGTTAATCCTGACGATGACAATGCTTTACTAAGAATAATTAATACACCACGCCGTCAAATCGGCCCTACCACTCTTGAGAAGCTTGGGGGATATGCAAACAAGAGAGGGCTTTCACTTTACGACACAATTGATGAGGTTGGTCTTAGTGCCTCGATGCCTACCAACAATTTACAGAGATTAAAAAGCTTCAAGCGTTGGATTGAGCAAGTCCGTAAAAATGTGTATCAGGGAAATTCTATTGCAGCCATCAACGAAATGCTTAGTGATGCTGATTATTTAGGTTGGTTACATCAAAATGCTAGCAGTGACCATGTTGCCCAAAAGCGCTGGGATAATGTTAACTTTTTACTAACCCAGTTAGCTCAAGTTCTGAAAAACGATCAAACCGACACATCGGGTATTGATGGTGATAACGCCATCGAAAATGCCATAGCAAAACTCATACTTCGCGACATCCTAGATAGAGAGGAGGAAGAATCAGCAGATGACAAGGTTCAACTTTTGACCCTCCATGCAGCCAAAGGATTGGAGTTCTTGCATGTATTTATGATTGGTATGGAAGAAGAAATATTGCCCCATCGAAATAGCGTTGAAGGCGGCCAGATAGAGGAAGAACGACGCTTAGCCTATGTTGGTATTACGCGGGCTCAACGCACCCTCACCATGACTAGTGCTCGTCAGCGTACGCAGTTTGGAGAAACATCTGCAACGACGCCAAGTCGTTTTATTGATGAACTACCAGAAGATGATTTGATCAAGATTGGTGGAAATACAGAAACAGATGCTGCAGAAAACCAAGCGAAAGGGGAAGAGTCTCTTGCGGCCTTAAAGTCTCTTTTTGGTTAATGAACTAAATGCCGTTATCCACGCGAGTTCGTAACTCTTTTCCTGGCTTAAAATAGGGAACATACTTACCGCGCAAATCCACCGCATCGCCAGTTTTGGGGTTACGCCCTATTCTGGCTGCGCGATAATGCAGCGAAAAGCTCCCAAAACCTCTTATTTCAACCCTTTGATTATTTGATAGCGTTAACGCCATACGCTCAAGAATCATTCTTACGGCTTGCTCCACGTCTCGTGGAGGGAGCTGATCTTGGCTAGACGATATTTTTTCGATTAATTCCGATTTAGTCATCCGCTTTACTGCACTAGGTTTTGGAAGTTTAGTCTTTGATTTTATTACGGTTTTAGAAATATTCAAGTAAAATGTGAATGTTTTAACGTTTAAACAAAAAAAAGGGCGGCTGAGCCACCCTTTTTCACCTAATGGACAAACCTACTTGTCCATTTGTGCCTTAATCAAGTCACCAATAGTCGTTGGCGTAGACCCGGCAGAATCAGCTTCACTGTCACGATGAGCTTTGACTGCGGCTTTCTCTTCAGAAACGTCTTTCGCTTTTACCGACAGATTAATAACGCGAGTCTTGCGGTCGACGTTGATAATCTTAGCTTCAACTTCGGCACCAACAACCAACTCATGGCGAGCGTCTTCAATTTTTTCTCGAGATAGTTCAGACCCCTTCAGATTAGCCTCAACACCTTCAGCCAAAGTAATTATCGCACCTTTAGAATCTACTTCTTTCACTGAACCAGTAACAATTGCCCCCTTATCATTCTGATCCACATAGTTATTAAATGGATCGTCTGAAAGCTGTTTAATACCTAAAGAGATGCGTTCTCTCTCAGCATCAATGCTAAGAACAACCGTTTCAACTTCTTCGCCTTTCTTGAAATTGCGAACAGCTTCTTCGCCAGTTTCATTCCAAGAGATATCAGACAAATGGACCAACCCATCAATACCGCCATCAAGACCGATAAAGATTCCAAAGTCAGTGATTGATTTGATATTACCAGAGATTTTGTCACCCTTAGCCATGCTTGACGCAAAGTCATCCCACGGATTGGTGAAGCACTGCTTAATTCCCAGCGAGATACGTCGACGTTCTTCATCAATATCAAGAATCATGACTTCAACTTCTTGGCCTAAATCAACAATCTTCGATGGGTGAACATTTTTGTTAGTCCAGTCCATTTCCGAAACGTGGACCAAACCTTCAACGCCATCTTCAAGCTCGGCAAAACAACCATAATCAGTCAAATTGGTGATCTTGGCTTTTACTTTTGCGCCTTCAGGATATCGTCCTTTGATATCACCCCATGGGTCTTCGCCCATCTGCTTCATTCCAAGAGACACACGGTTACGCTCGCGATCAAACTTGAGTACTTTGACGTCAATTTCATCACCAACATTAATCATCTCAGACGGATGCTTGATTCGTTTCCAAGACATATCAGTGATGTGCAGAAGCCCATCGATACCGCCAAGGTCAACAAAGGCACCGTAATCAGTAAGGTTCTTAATAACGCCCTTCAATGAGCTGCCTTCTTCTAAATTAGCAAGAAGCTCATCACGCTCAGCAGAATTAGCACTCTCCATTACCGCTCGACGGCTAACAACAACATTATTGCGCTTTGCATCCAACTTGATAACTTTGAACTCTAGATCAATATTTTCAAGATGAGTTATCTCTCGGAGAGGTCGCACATCAACTAATGAACCAGGTAAGAACGCACGTAATCCACGAACATCAACGGTAAAGCCACCTTTAACCTTGCCGCTAATTACTCCGATAACAACCTCGTCAGCTTTATGGGCTGCTTCGAGTTCAATCCAGGATTCAGCACGGCGAGCCTTCTCGCGTGATAATTTTGTAGCACCGAAGCCATCTTCAACAGCTTCAAGTGCAACTTGCACCTCATCGCCAACGGCAACTTCTATCTCGCCTTTGTCGTTATAAAATTGGTCGGCAGAAATAACACCTTCGGACTTCAGTCCGGCATGCACAGTAACCCAGTCTTTATCGATATCGATAATGACACCAGTAATAATTGCGCCAGGGTTCATCTCAACAGTTTTGAGACTTTCTTCAAATAGGTCTTGGAAACTTTCGGTCATGGAATATACCTAATATATGACAGAGAATCAGGTGCGATGCACTAGAATCTGATCTCTTTTTTCCGCAATGCCAGATTTTGCGGGTCAGTTAAAGTTAAGGCTTACAGCAGAGTTAGCTGGCAACTGCTGGTCTACCCCTTAAATTAAATGCTAAGCTAACCCTTTGAAATCTATATAATTTAACACTGTTTCAAGGACCTCTTTGGCACTCATCAGTGAACTATCTAACTCAATGGCGTCCTCAGCGGCAACCAGGGGAGACACTTCCCGATTCATATCTCTTTCATCTCTTGCGCGAACCTGCTCTGCAAGGGCGCGCAGACTAACATCTTCGCCTTTCTCAATCAACTCTTTATAACGCCGATTGGCTCGTTCATCAATGCTGGCAGTAAGATATATTTTAAGGTCCGCTTCTGGGAAAACAACGGTTCCCATGTCTCTGCCATCGGCAACAAGACCTTCACCACGAGCAAAACTTCTCTGTCTTTTTAACAAAGCCCCACGTACATCATTATAGGCGGCAATTTTAGATGCACGAACACCTGTATCCTCGGTTCGCATTTCAGCAGTGACGTCCTCTTCTTCAAGAACCGCCTTAAATTGGCCATCAGCACTGGTGATGAATCGGATATCCATGTGTTCTGCTAGCATTGAAAGCCCACTTACATCATGGGTATCAACTTTACGGCGCGACGCAGCAATAGTCAGAAGACGGTATAGCGCTCCGCTATCAAGATAATTAAAGGATAGTGTGTCCGCGATCATCCTACTAACGGTGCCCTTACCTGAGCCACTTGGTCCATCAACGGTAATAATTTTAGTCATTCACAGTCTCAACATTAATAACCAACCCAACAGTTGCAGCGCAGTTAATAAAATCAGGGAAAGAGGTCGCTACATTATTGCAATCTTCAACAATAATTTCCCCCTGAGCTCGCAAACCCGCAATAGCAAAAGCCATAGCAATACGATGATCATGATGGCTGAGCACCCTCCCCGAGCCGATTGTTCCGCCAACGATACGTATTCCGTCGTCTGTTGCCACCGCATTTATTCCCAGAGTATTGAGCCCATCAGCCATACTCTGGATTCGATCGCTCTCCTTTACTCGCAACTCTTTAGCTCCAGTCAAGATAGTTTCTCCCTGAGCGCAGGCCGCCGCTATAAATATGGAAGGAAACTCATCAATCGCAAGTGGAACCTGACTTTCCGGTATTTCGATACCCTCTAATTTAGCATATTGGACCCTAATATCAGCGACCGGTTCACCACCAATTTCAATTTCATTGGTCAAACTGATTTGAGCTCCCATCTGGCGTAAAATGTTAATCACTCCAATGCGTGTAGGGTTAACTCCCACATGGTGTAATGTGATATCAGACCCGGGAGTGATGGACGCTGCCACCATAAAAAAAGCCGCTGATGAAATATCAGCGGGAACATCTATCCGTGCTGCCTCAAGTCTCCCACCACCAGATAATCGTGCAGCACTGTCAGACACACTGACAGGATAGCCAAAGCCTCTTAACATTCGTTCTGTATGGTCTCGAGTTGGGGCCGGTTCTGTGACTGAAGTTTCACCTTTGGCATACAGACCAGCAAGCAAAACACAAGATTTTACCTGTGCACTCGCCATTGGCATGACATAGTCAATTGCTTTTAGCTGCTGACCACCCTTAATTTTTAATGGGGGAGTTCCACCTTTGGCAGTATCAATAACCGCGCCCATTGATACTAATGGATCTGCAACTCGCCCCATGGGGCGCCCAGAAAGCGATGTATCTCCAGTCAGTTCAGTATCAAATGACTGGCCGGCTAAAAGCCCGCTTAAAAGCCGTATTGAAGTGCCTGAATTACCCATATATAACGGTTTTTCTGGCGATTTAAGTCCGTGAAGGCCAACGCCATGGATAACTAGACGTCCCTGCTCTGGCCCTTCTATTAAGACCCCCATATCTCGAAAGGCCTGAAGTGTCGCCAAGCTATCTTCCCCTTCCAAAAAACCTGTCACCTCAGTCATCCCCTCAGCCAAAGAACCCAGCATAATAGAGCGATGAGACATGGATTTATCCCCTGGCACACGCACAGTTCCCTGCGCTTTGCCTCCCGGAACTATATGGTAATTAATACGTTTATCTTTCATTGAGCCCTGCAAGGATTTGTCTTCAAGCAATTTACTAAAATGATTTCGTGCATCTCTTGCCTGTGTAAAAACATCCATCAAATACTGTTGGTCACCCCCGTCAATAGCTTTACGGAGAGTTTGAAAATTACCCATAACCTGATCAAGGATAGTTAAGATCGCTTCTCGATTAGCTAAGGCAATGTCACGCCACATCACCGGATCACTGGCCGCTATTCTAGTGAAATCTCTAAAACCACCAGCTGCATAACGGAATATTTCTCGGTTATCCCCCATTCCAGCCAATGTATCAACTAAGGAATACGCCAAGAAATGAGGCAAATGACTAGTAGCGGCCAATATACCATCATGCTCTTCTGTACTCATTTTTGACACAACAGCTCCGACATCAGTCCAAAGCCCTTCCACCAAGGACAAATGTTCGCTGCCTGTGGAGCTGTTGGGGGTTAAAATAACCCTGTGATTCTCAAATAAATTTCTATTTGCAGCGGTAACGCCACTTTTTTCTGAACCTGCAATAGGATGCCCTGGGATAAATTGACGTGGCAGCTCACCATAAATATCGTGAGCTGCTCGACAAACACTGCCTTTTACGCTGGCCACATCAGTCACGGTAACGTCATCTGCAAGAAGTCGTCGGCAATCTTTAAGGACTGCAGGAACAGTTAACGTTGGAACGCCAATCACAACTACATCGCTAGGACCTAACTCAGCAGCCACTTCATCTAAACTTTCTCTTGCCTCGTCTATAATCCCAGCTTCAAGTGCTAATTCAAGAGTGGAGGTACGCCGAGAAATGCCCACCACATGCTTCGCAAGGCCTCTTTGTCGAGCAGCAATAGCTAAACTAGAGCCAATAAGTCCTAAACCGATCACTACTAGACGGTTAATCTGAGGCGCAGACTCTTTAGCTCTCTTAGACATGAGTGTATTCAGCCGTTGTTTTCATCATTAAGGTTAGTTGGTTTCTGGGTTACAGAACCGCGCGTGGATAAGACCCCAGAACTTTTAAGTCAGCAACATCCACAGACAATTCCTCCAGAACCTTAGTAACTGCCTCATCCTCAATATGCCCGACAAAGTCTATAAAAAACACATAGGACCATTTGCTACTACGTGATGGCCGTGATTCCAGGCGAGTCATGTCTACGTTATGGCGCCGAAAAGGCTCCAAGAGATCGTGCAACGCACCAGGCTTATTACGCACAGATACGACAACTGAAGTGCGATCATCGCCACTCGGAGGTACTGATTCTCGACCGATAATCAAAAAGCGTGTGGAATTGTCAGGGCGATCTTCGATCTTCTCCCAAAGCTTTTCCAATTGGTATAGTTCACAGGACATATCCCCAGCAATCGCAGCAGAATTCCATTCGCCCTGCACCCTTTTAGCTGCTTCTGCATTACTACTGACAGCGACACGTTCAATATTAGGGTAATTGGAGTTCAACCATTGACGACATTGCGCAAGGGACTGTGCGTGCGAATAGACTCTAGTAATATTGTCATTGTTAGTATTTCCACCCACCATAAAATGATGATGGATACGTAGTTCCACTTCACCACAAATCTTTATTGATGAATCCATAAAACTATCAAGAGTATGACTAATGACACCTTCGGTAGAGTTTTCAACAGGAACGACACCGTAGTTACATGCCCCGGCAAGAACCTCCCTAAACACTTCATCAATAGCGGCCTTAGGTACACTAATGGCGCCATCACCAAAATGTTTGAGCGCTGCTTCCTGAGTAAAAGTCCCTTCAGGCCCAAGAAAAGCAACCTTGATCGGTTGCTCAAGGGCCAAGCAGGCAGACATAATTTGTCTAAACAATCTGGCCATATCCTCGTTGTCGATAGGCCCAGTGTTAGCTTCCATAATATGCCTCAACACTTGCGCTTCACGCTCTGGGCGATAATACGCAGCATCGCCAAGGCCTTTCTTAACCTGGGCGACCTGTTGGGCAAAATCTGCACGTTGACTGATGCTCTCCATAATTTGAACATCTAGCGCGTCAATCTTATCCCTGAGCACCAATAAGGGGTCTTTTTTTGTCATAATTCCCTATCTCACCACATCTAACCACTTACTCTTCTGAAGAGTTTGAGTCAGACGAGTCCTCAGATTCCTCAGAATCGATAAAATCATCATCCTCTGGCTCTGCTATCCTAGCCAAACTCACCAAATTCTCATTTTCCTTAAGCCGGATAATGCGCACACCTTGGGTATTTCGGCCTACAACAGAGACCTCATCCCCACGGGTTCTCACCATTGTACCCTGATCTGAAATCAACATAATTTCATCTCCAGTAAACAGTTGTGTCGCCCCAACTAGTGGGCCATTGCGCTCACTCGCCTGAATAGCGATCATCCCCTTACCACCACGACCCTTCGTGGGGAACTCACCAACCAGAGTACGCTTTCCAAAACCGTTTTCACAAACAGTCAGTAAGAACCCGTCCGTTTGAGGAATTACCATAGAGATGACTTTGTGCTCCTCCGGCAAACGCATACCGCGCACACCCTTAGACACACGACCCATAGCTCTAACGTCTGTTTCAGCAAAGCGCACAGCCTTTCCTTCGCTACTAAACAGCATAATATCCTGACTGCCATCAACAATCGCGGTGCCTACCAAATGATCGCCCTCGACTAAGTCAACGGCTCTAAGTCCAACACTTCGCGGACGTGAATACTGGTCCAATGATGTCTTTTTAACGGTGCCATTGGCTGTGGCCATTATCACAAATTGATCTTCGCTGTACTCGTCTACCGGTAATATCGAACTAATTCTTTCTCCTTCATCGAGAGGAAGTAAATTAACCACTGGACGTCCTCGGGAGTTCCTCCCGGCGATTGGAATTTGATAAACCTTGAGCCAATAGACCTTCCCAAGGTTGGTGAAGCAAAGAATTGTCGTATGAGTACTGGCCACCAGCAGATGCTCCACAAAGTCCTCATCTTTAACTGCCGTGGCAGACTTACCCATTCCGCCTCGCCGCTGAGCCTGATAGTCACTTAGAGGCTGGGTCTTTGCGTAGCCTCCGTGGGAGATGGTAACAACTCTATCTTCCTCGGTAATTAAATCTTCAATGGTAAGGTCATGCATTGACTCGATAATTTCGGTACGCCTCTCATCACCAAACTCTTCTACCACTGCTTCCAGTTCTTCACGGATAACCGACATCAAGCGATTAATATCGCCCAAAATATCCTGATAATCAGCGATCTCATCAAGCTTAACCGCAAATTCTTCGATAATTTTGTCATGCTCCATGCCCGTCAAACGATGCAATCGCAATTCAAGAATATCTTTAGCCTGCTCAGGTGATAAGAAATATTGCCCATCTCTTAGGCCAAACTGATCTTCAAGCCACTCTGGGCGAGCCGCCTCAGGACCTGCCCGGTCTAGCATTTTAACAACAGAACCAGGATCCCAACCTTTAGCTACAAGAGCTTCACGAGCATCAGCTGGGGTGGAAGACGTTTTAATCAAAGCGATAATTTCGTCGATATTCGCCAGCGCTATTGCAAAGCCTTCTAGGGTATGAGCACGCTCGCGAGCCTTTCGTAAAAGATATATGGTCCGGCGAGTGACTACCTCTCTACGATGACGCACAAAGGCCTCAAGCATCTGCTTGAGGTTGAGAATCTTAGGCTGACCGTCAACCAGAGCAACAACATTGATCCCAAACACGTTCTGCATCTGGGTCTGGGCGTATAGGTTATTGAGGACAACATCACCCGTTTCGCCTCGCTTAAGCTCAATAACAATACGCAAACCATCTTTATCCGACTCATCACGTAATTCTGAGATACCCTCAAGCTTTTTCTCTTTGACCAACTCCGCAATACGCTCAATTAACCGAGCCTTATTTAACTGATAAGGAATCTCGGTCACAATAATCGTCTCGCGGCGAGTTTTTTCATCAATTTCAATATCAGCCCGAGCACGCATATAAATTCGGCCGCGGCCTGTACGATAAGCCTCGATAATTCCAGCTCGGCCGTTAATAATTGCACCTGTGGGAAAATCTGGTCCTGGAATGTATTCCATTAACTCTTCGATGGTGATCTCTTCGTTGTCGATAAGAGCAAGACAACCCTTAACGACCTCAGCAAGATTATGAGGGGGGATATTAGTGGCCATGCCCACAGCAATACCAGACGAACCATTGACCAGCAAGGTCGGCACCCGAGTCGGCAAAACCACCGGAATCTGCTCAGTCTCATCATAATTCGGCGCAAAATCTACCGTGTCTTTTTCTAAATCTTCTAACAGAGCATGGGCGATCTTAGTCATGCGGATTTCGGTGTATCTCATCGCCGCGGCCCTGTCACCGTCAACCGAGCCAAAATTTCCCTGACCATCGACTAACATGTAACGTAATGAGAAAGGCTGCGCCATACGAACAATCGTTTCATAGACAGCAGAATCGCCATGAGGATGGTACTTACCAATCACGTCACCAACCACTCGAGCTGACTTTTTATAGGCTTTGTTCCAATCGTTACTAAGCTCATTCATTGCGAACAGAGCACGTCGATGCACCGGCTTAAGGCCATCGCGCACATCCGGGAGGGCTCTTCCTACAATCACGCTCATCGCATAATCTAAGTAGGATTGTTTAAGCTCATCTTCAATATTAACTGGAACAATTTCTTTTGCTAAATCAACCATAATTTATTGTTATTTCCCGCGTTATTGGATTCAGTTTGTCGCGTTAATGCCGCGCCAATTCACCCCCAAAAAGAAATTGGGTTCGATAAGATAAATCGTCCCCATTTTAGGGGTAAATTTTACCACACAAAGGGCTGAAAATGTGGCTTTTATTCTCTCCATATAACTGACCGACAATAAAAAATAGGTATACTCTTTCATAGAAACAAGGAGAATCCATGACACTCACTAAGATTGACTTATTACTCAACTGTAAGTGGATAATTCCCATCGTTCCAGAGAACCAGACCTTCACAGATTGCGCCATTGCAATCGATAATGGGCGAATTGTCGGCCTTCTGCCTCAGGCTGAGGCCGCACAGAAATTCTCCGCTAAAAAAGTCGAAAATTTAGACCGCCATATTATTATGCCCGGGTTGGTAAATAGCCATGGTCATGCTGCAATGAGTCTATTGCGAGGCTATGCCGATGACCTGCCCCTAAGGTCATGGCTGGAAAACCATATTTGGCCAGCTGAAGCTAAATTTTTAAGTGAAGAGTTTGTTCGAGATGGCACCCGCCTCTCAATCGCTGAAATGATCAAAAGCGGTACAACCTGCTTTGCAGACATGTACTTCTTCGATGAAGTGATCGCCACAGAAGTTCGCAACACAGGGGTGCGAAGTCAAATTGGTTTTACAGTTCTGGATTTTCCTACCCCTTACGGGAAAGACGCTGATGATTACATCCATAAAGGACTGGCCCTGAGGGACAATTACAAGGATCAGTCACTCATTAAAATAGCTTGTGCACCTCACGCGCCCTACTCGGTATCTGATAGAGCTCTGAGCATTTTGGCAACCTACGCGAACGAATTAGATATGGCCGTCCATATTCATTGCCATGAGAGCGCTAGCGAAATTACTGAATCATTAGAAACCTATGACTGTAGACCTATCGAAAGACTTGAAAAACTAGGACTATTGCTACCACAGACCCAACTAGTGCATATGACTCAAATAACGACAGAGGACATCGCGCTGGTCCGAGATCACAATTGTCATATCATGCACTGCCCTCAATCTAACCTTAAGTTAGCCAATGGTTTTTGCCCAGTGATGAAGTTCATTGATAGCGAAGTCAACGTAGCCCTTGGAACTGACAGCGCTGCGAGCAACAACGATCTTGATTTGTTCAGCGAGATCCAGAGCGCCTCTCTCCTTGCCAAAGCCGTATCGGGAGATGCCGCCAGTCTTGACGCACACGCTGCACTGCGTTTGGCGACAATTAATGGCGCCAGAGCGTTGGCTTGGGATAATGAAATTGGCAGCTTAGAGACAGGAAAACAAGCAGACATAATCGCTGTAAAAATTGATTCTATTAGCCAACAACCACTGTATAATCCCGCTTCCCAGTTGGTTTATACCAACTCAGGAAGCCAGGTGTCCCACAGCTGGGTTGCCGGCAAAATGCTGTTAGAGAATAATCAACTATGCACGATAAATGAGCGCAGCCTGATCCAGACGATAGAGCAATGGCGTAAAAAAATTCATCCTAACCAATCGCGTTTTGATTAATTACCTATTTAGGACAGTAAAAATAATGAATGTCGACCCTCAAGAAATCCATAAGTTTGAAGAGCTTGCCAGCCGCTGGTGGGATCCTGATAGTGAATTCAAGCCTCTTCATGATATAAATCCATTGCGAGCCAATTGGATCGACCAGCGAGCGAAGGTTGCTGACAAAAATTTACTTGATGTGGGCTGCGGTGGAGGCATCTTGTGCGAGGCAATGGCTCAAAGAGGCGCCAACGTCACCGGTATTGATATGGGCGAAGCACCATTATCTGTAGGGAATCTACACAAACTTGAATCTGGTGTTGAAGTTGAGTACAAAAAGTCCACCGCTGAAGACTTCGCCAAAACTCACAACTCTGCCTTTGATATCGTGACCTGCCTAGAAATGCTGGAACATGTACCTGAACCTGGTTCTGTAGTGCAAGCCTGCGCGCAGATGACTAAACCTGGAGGTACCGTATTTTTCTCAACGATTAATCGAAATCCAAAATCATATTTGCTGGCAATTATTGGTGTGGAATATGTCCTGCGTATGCTGCCAAAAGGAACACACGAGTTTTCAAAGTTCATTCGCCCATCTGAACTTGGAGAATGGATACGCGAAGCAGGATTAGAGATCACCGATATGACTGGCCTGCTTTATAATCCATTAACTAAAACTTATAAACTCAGCGAGCGTGATGTGGATGTTAATTATATGATCTCCGCTCGGAAGCCTAACTAAAGATTTCAGCCGAGAGAGTTATTTTGATATTCCAGACGCTATTTTTTGATCTAGACGGAACCTTATTAGATACGGCTCCAGATTTTATTAGCGCGTTGAATACTCAATTACTCAGTCACGGGCGTGACCCGATTCCGGATTCAGCTATTCGCGCTAGTGTAACCAATGGTTCCGCAGGGTTGATTGAAAAAGGTTTTGGTATCAGCGTTGATCACGCCCTCTTCGATAGCATACGTGAAGAGTATTTAGACCTATATTTTGACAACATAGCAGTCAAAACAGCCTTGTTTTCTGGGTTAAGACAGGTTTTGGATACCTGCGCGCAACGCAACATACCATGGGGCATAGTGACCAACAAACCTTGGAAATACACTTCTGCTGTCCTTGATCAATTAAGCTTGCTTGATATGGCTGCTACTGTGATATGTCCAGACCATGTCCAGCAGCCCAAACCTCATCCGGAAGCTATGATGCTAGCGTGCTCTCAAACATCCAGTTTGCCGAAAGATTGTATTTATATCGGTGATCATCGCCGAGACATAGACGCAGGAAACGCTGCAGGCATGGTGACCATCGCAGCAGGTTGGGGCTACATCGAAGCTGATGAAGATATCAATAGCTGGAATGCAGATTTTACTCTGGCCAACTCCAATCAATTACATCAACTACTATTCAATCAATAATCTTTAGGAAATAATCGTGCTCTCTGCCAAAAATATTATCAGTTACAAGGCACCAGCCAATCACCTCTCTGAGCGGGTCATACTTATCACCGGAGCTGGAGATGGCATAGGAAAAGCAGCGGCTCTGGCCTGCGCAAACGCAGGCGCCACTGTGATTCTCGCAGGGCGTACCACAGCGAAGCTGGAAGCAGTTTATACTTCGATATTAGCTGCCAACCTACCTGAACCCTCTATTTACCCCATAGATCTTGAAGGTGCCACTGAGGAAGACTACTTGGGTCTGAGTGCATCCATTGAACAGCAGTTTGGTCGGCTCGATGGGTTGCTCCATAACGCAGGGATACTTGGACAAAGAACCCCGCTAAATAATTATTCCATGGAGCTTTGGAATAAAGTTCTTCAAATCAATCTCACATCTCAATTTCAAATGACCCAATGCCTCATGAACGTCTTAGAGAAATCAACGGACGCCTCAATTGTCTTTACGACCTCTGGTGTCGGCAAGGTCGGTAGAGCTTTCTGGGGAGCCTACGCGGTAAGTAAATTTGCCGTAGAAGGAATGGTACAAACCTGGGCTTCTGAGGTAGAGGGTTTAGGGTCAGTGAGAATCAACTCAATCAATCCAGGAGGCACGCGGACCAACATGCGCGCCCAAGCGTTTCCCGCGGAAAATCCCTATTCACTGGCAACCGCTGAAGATATTATGCCGGCGTATCTATATTTATTAGGCTCAGATAGCACCACAGTGAATGGTCAATCTATTGATGCTCAGATTCGATAATAGATATCGAGACTATTTGTAGGGATTACCTCTGGCGCGAAGCTTTTTCTCTTTGCGTTCTCGAATATCTTTAAGAACACTTTTCTCACTAAATTTCGGCGGTTTAAGTGAAACGGCTCTAAATAAAGAGATTACTTGCTTGGGATCTAACTCAATAAACTCAGATCGCCGCACAAAAGAAGGCAGTTCGATTGGGCCGTAGCTAATTCGCTTCAACCGATTCACTTCTACCCCTTGAGACTCCCACAGCCTTCGTACTTCACGAGTTCGCCCTTCGGCTAAAATAACTCTAAACCACTGATTACTTGAAATATGCTCATCATTACTGCGGGCATATTGTGCCTTGACCGTCTGAAACTTTGCGACGCCATCCTCTAGTATCACACCTTCAGTTAGGCGAGCGATCATTGCTTCATTAACTTCTCCATGGATACGCACCATATACTCTCTCTTCACTTCATAGGAAGGATGCATTAAGCGGTTAGCCAGCTCACCATGAGTAGTAAATAAGAGTAGACCACTAGTATTGATATCCAGTCGACCTATGGCGATCCATCGACCTCGGCTAAGTCGTGGTAGCCCATCAAACACGGTAGGCCTTCCTTCAGGATCAGTCGTAGTGCTGACCTCCCCCTCCGGCTTGCTGTACATTAGCACTCGTGGACTGTCATCGGTCACTATCTTTATGGGACGCCCATCTACCAGAATACGATCATCTGTTTCTGCACGATCTCCAAGTTTAGCGGTAGACCCGTTAACAGAAACACGGCCGGCAGAAATCCACTTTTCCAACTCACGTCGAGAGCCAAGACCCACTGTTGCGAGCAATTTTTGTAATTTTTCACTCATCTGCAGTCGCACTATCTTGATGGTCATCCATATTTGTTTCAGAATATTTTTCTATCATCGAAGAATCATTCGAATTCACGCCATCTTCCTGCTCACTAAGTTGAAATAACGCATCCTCCTCAACAGGAGACTCATCGTTTGCTGCAACCGATGGCGGAACTGGGTCTGCGGCTAACGCAAGCTCAAGGGCTGGGTCAAGTTCAGCAAAGTCTTTAATTTCACTCAGAGCCGGCAGATGCTCTAAGCTTTTTAAATTAAAATAATCAAGGAACATTTTAGTCGTAGCATACAAGGCCGGCTTGCCGGGAACATCTCGATGACCAACAATTCGAACCCACTCACGCTCCTGCAGAGACTTGATAATATCTGAGCTAACAGCAACTCCTCTAACTGCCTCAATATCGCCACGAGTTAATGGTTGGCGATAGGCAATCAATGCTAAAGTCTCGAGCATTGCCCTAGAGTAACGTTTAGGTTTTTCCTGCCAAAGACGATTCACCCAAACTGACAGCTCTTGACTAACTTGGAAGCGATAACCACTGGCCACCTGCATGAGTTCAAAGCCCCTGCCTGTGCAATCTGCTTGAATTTCTTCAATAGCGGCTCTAATTTGATCTCGCGGAGGCCGCTCATCTTCGTCAAACAAGTTCTCCAAACGAGCAATATCGACTGGCTTTCCCGCTGCCAATAAAGCACCTTCAATTATTTTTCTTAGTAAGTCAGAGTTCATGAGGACCTTGCTTTAACATGAATGGGGCCAAAAGATTCATTTTGCACAATCTCAACCAGTGATTCTTTAATTAATTCCATGATGGCCAAAAAGGTCACCACTACGCCTAATCGACCTTCACTTTCTTTAAATAAGGAAACAAAAGGAACGAATTTTTTACCGCGGATATTCTCTAAAACCTGGGACATTCTTTCACGCGTTGATAACTTTTCAAGTTGAATAAGATGTGACTCGAACATCTCCGCGCGCTTTAATACATCCGCCAAGGCCGTAAGAACTTCCCGCATATCCACATCAGGATACTGTCTCTCCTGATTTCTATCCGGTGACTCTGCGGCAGCCTGATGAATATCTCTACCCATTCGTGGCATTTCATCTATATCTTCAGCAGCGATTTTAAACCGCTCGTATTCCTGCAAACGGCGAATCAATTCGGCCCGCGGATCACCTTCCTCTTCTTCATCAACAACCTGCCTTGGCAATAAAATTCGTGATTTAATTTCTGCCAACATTGCAGCCATCACGAGATACTCTGCCGCCAACTCCAGCTGAATAGACGTCATCAAATCGATATAACCCATATATTGGCGAGTTATCTCGGCAACATTGATATCGAGAATATCAAGATTTTGACGGCGAATTAAATAGAGGAGTAAATCTAACGGCCCTTCAAAAGCCTCCAAAATAACTTCCAGCGCATCAGGCGGGATGTAAAGATCTTTTGGTAGCGCGGTGAGCTCTTTCCCCTGCACTACAGCGAAGGGCATCTCTTCCTGCTGAGGTTGTATTTTCACCCCTGCTCCGGCACTAGAAGATGACATTTTGCCACCACTTAACGTTGCTTCACTAGCCACGGTCTACCCCATCTGTATTCAAGCGAGTATTATAACCACAATACCTTGCTGCAACATCACCATTATTCAAAACTGGAGAAATCACCCGTTCCCTGACGCGCTATTCTTGGGTTAGCATCAGTCATGTCTACTACAGTTGTCGGTTCAAGACCACAGTAACCGCCATCAATAATGGCATCAACATGGTGCGCCATGGTCTCCTTGATATCATAGGGGTCGATTAGAGGATACTCATCATTGGGCATAATCAATGTCACACTCATCATGGGCTCACCTAAATCGTCAAGCAGTGCTTTCACGATCGGACTGTCAGGCACTCTAATACCAATGGTTTTGCGCTTTGGATGAAGTAATCTTTTAGGCACTTCCGATGTAGCGTTGAGAATAAAAGTAAATGGGCCTGGAGTACTCGCCTTTAGAATACGAAAAGCACTATTGTCTACTTTGGCATAATTGGCGAGCTCTGAAAGATCACGACACACCAAAGTGAAATTATGCTGTTTATCTAATTGCCGAATTGTCCTAATTCGCTCCAAAGCCTGCTTATCTCCGATATGGCAGCCAATGGCGTAAACCGAATCTGTGGGGTAAACAATGAGCCCCCCTTTACGGACCACATCAGCTGCCTGGGCGATTAACCGTAACTGCGGATTATCCGGGTGTATTGAAAAGTACTGGCTAGACAAAGGCTCCACTCCAATTCGAGGTTCATAAGACCAATAGAGAGTCTCATATGTTGAGAAGTCATTATTCCAAAAAATATATTTCTTCAAGTTAAGTATAGGACATCACAGAGTCGACAAGCGAGGTCAAATCGCTACAATAGCAAACCGAACGCAGAAGTCGATTTATTATGGCCATCACTGATAGCTCTTCAGACAAAGCAAATAATTCTTTGAGCCAAAAACCGTCTGGGATATTTTGGAACCTTTTGTTCAATCTTATCGTGCCCATGATTATCCTAACCAAGTTTAGCGGAGCGGATACTCTTGGTATTAAACTTGGTCTCATCACCGCATTGTCATTCCCCATCGTATACGGATTAAAAGATTTTATAACCACCAATAAAATCAATCTGTTTTCAGTGTTGGGCGTTATCAGTGTTCCTCTGACCGGTGGAATCAGCCTACTTGAATTAGATGCCATTTACATTGCCATTAAAGAAGCTGCTATACCAAGTATATTGGGGGCTGCCATCCTAATTTCCCTCAAGACGACGCAACCCTTTATTCATACACTCCTCAAAAATAGATCGATAGTTAATACGGTTAAAATATCTCAAGCTTTGGATGATAACCTCTGTCATGCTGAATATGACCGTCTATTGACTAATGCAACTTGGTTTCTTGCTGGTTCGTTCTTTCTATCATCAGCACTGAATTTTTTCCTCGCAATTATTATTCTAACTGCAGAGCCAGGAACCGAACTCTTTAATCAACAACTGGGGCGAATGCTCGCGTTGAGCCTTCCGGTCAATGCGCTCCCAGCTATGTTGGTTAATATAGCTAATCTAGTGTACGTGTCGCGAGGCATTAAGCGCCTCACATCACTGACTCTAGAGGAAATCCTAATTATAGATACGGAGAACGTTTAATAATGTGGTATTCAATTGTTAGTGAAGATGTAAAAAACAGTCTGGAGCTCCGCCTTAAAGCCCGACCCGCTCATCTAGAGCGACTGATAGCCCTTAAAGAAAAAGGAAGGCTACTTGTCGCCGGCCCTCAACCGTCTATCGATAACCAAGAACCCGGTGAAGCTGGCTTCAGTGGTAGTATCATTATCGCGGAATTTGACAATTTGCAGGATGCTGAATATTGGGCAGGTGATGACCCCTACGTTACCGCTGGTGTTTATAGTGCTGTAACAGTCAAACCTTTTAAAAAAGTGCTTCCTTAAGAGCTCGGATTTTTTAGTACAATCATAGTATGATTCTTCAACGCTCAATATTGATACAGAACCTTATGAAACAGACGATTTTTACAATTGCCACCTTGCTTATGCTTGTAGTGCCAGCAGCACTAGGTCAAGCGCCCATGAATACTCAGCCAGCTCCTGAGATTAAAACCGAAACTACAGATCCAGCGGATGTTGTAGACATTGAACCATCTGTGAATATAGTTGATGCTGAAGAGCCGCTGTTTGAACCCGAAACGCGTTATGTTGCCGATGAATTCTTTGTACCCTTGCGTGAAACCCCCTGCCCACGCTGCAAAATTGTTCATTGGGGAATCAAATCCGGAACTCAAGTTACTCTATTAAACCTTCGTGACGGATGGGGGCTAGTCGAAACATCAAAAGGCTACAAAGGCTGGATGGAGGAGCAATTCATTGCTCTCACTCCCTCAGGTAAAGAGCTCCTTGAGGCAAGTAATACTGAGTTAATCAGGGTTAAAACTAATGCCGAGCAGCTCAATAAGACCATTTCTGAACTTGAACAAGATATCGACGCCCTTAAGCAAACTGTTACTGAGCTACAGGAAGACAAACAGGTTCTGAACAGGCAACTCTTAGATGTCGTCGGACTTAATTCTGATCCAGTCGCTTTAAATGAGCAAAATCAAACCCTAGTCAAACAAAATCACATTCTCCAGAGCGACAATGACGTATTAATTGCCGAGGTCGAGATATTAGAAAATGACCGTCGCAACCAGTCCTATTTGTATGGTGGCCTCACTGTATTCTTGGGTGCGCTGTTGGTTGTTTTGATACCCCGGCTTAAAGGGCGAAAACGCCTATCAGAATGGGGTTAAAACTGATTACATTCTTTAGATTTTGATTCAGGCCACAAGAAGGAAGCAGTTAATGTTTAAGGTACTCTTTAGTCTCTATTTAATAATCATGCCGCTAGAAATAATTGCTGCTGACAATAAAATAGTGAACCCAAAAGTCATGTTAGAGACTGAAAAGGGTGATATTGTTATCGAACTCTATCCTGCCAAAGCGCCCGTCACAGTAGACAGCTTTATTAAGCATGTGAACAACTATCACTATGATGGCCTAATATTTCATCGGGTGATCAAAAACTTTATGATTCAGACGGGTGGGTTTACTTTTGATTTTACTCCTCGACAATCTGACAGACCTACCATTATTAATGAATCAAGCAATGGCCTAAAAAATAGGCGTGGCTCTATCGCCATGGCTCGCACCAGCGCGCCCGACTCGGCCCAAGCTCAGTTTTTTATCAATCACGGTAACAATGGGTTTTTAGATACCAAAGGCGATCAAATTGGATATGCTGTATTTGGTCAAGTGATTAACGGCATGAGGACCGTTGACGCAATAGCCAACTTGCCAACTGGAAATTTTTCGATGTATCAAAATGTACCGACTGAGCCCATAAGGATTCTTAGCGCTCGCTTAATGAATCCTGAGTCGTGGGTAGCTCTTGAAGATCCAAAACCTGCAAAACCCACATTTGAAAGACCTGTCCCAGTCAAGTAATCTGATAAAACTATGACTGCACTCAGTATTAATCTCAACAAAATTAGCTTACTTCGTAATTCACGCGAGGGAAACTATCCTAACATTGTCAAACATGCAAAAATTTGCATTGAGCATGGTGCTGACGGGATTACTGTGCACCCCCGCCCCGATCAGCGACATGTCCGCCCAAAGGATGTGCGAGACCTCGCTGAATTAGTGAGGCTCCAGCCTAACTTGGAATTCAATGTAGAAGGTAACCCTTTTGCTCCTCCGATAGCAGACTACCCGGGATTCTTGGAGCTAGTGGAGGAAACCAACCCTGATCAGTGCACCTTAGTGCCAGATACTGACAGTCAGTTAACCTCCGATCATGGGTTTGATCTGCACAGCTCTGGTGAAGCTCTATACCCCATTATCCAGCGCCTAAAAAGTCAGGGGATGAGAGTCAGTTTATTTATGGATCCAGATTTAGAGCAGATTGACCTTGCTGCTAAAGTGGGAGCAGATCGAATAGAGCTATATACAGGCCCATATGCGGCGTCCTGGGGTACCGATAGCTTAGAGGCAATATTTCAACAACATCTGAAAGCTGCCCAACTTGCAACTTCACTCGGCATGGGGGTCAATGCTGGTCATGACTTAAATTTAGATAATTTAGCTAAATTTTCCTCGATCCCCAATTTGTTGGAGGTATCCATAGGGCATGCTTTTATCGTAGACTCATTATCTATGGGTATGGCTAGCACAGTGCAAGCCTACAAGAAATTACTTAGCCAAAATTAGTGGTAATTATGTCTGAGCAGATGCCAGATCAACTCCCCGCAGCCGATTGGACGTCAAAGTCACTAAGCCTCAACTGTGTTGGCGCCGGCCTAGTGGGGAAAACTCTTTGTCATCTAATGTCTCGGCACATTCAGTTAAATCAAGTTATCAATCAGAGTCGACCTTCAGCCCAGCAAGCAGTGGATTTTATTGGTGCAGGGCGACCCTTTGGCATAGATTCTCAGCCATTAACGCAGCTTGAGCCTGCAAATATTTGGATGATTACATGTCCAGATGATCTTATTGAATCAGTGGGAAATAAAATTATCCAATCAGGGAGACTACAACCAGGCAATATTATTTTTCATTGCAGTGGCGCTAACTCATCAAAGATATTTCAGATGCCACAGTCGGCAGACATCTATGTTGCCTCTGTTCACCCGATTCACAGCTTCTCTGACCCCCGATCTTCTCTCGAGACTTTCTCGGGAACCCCCTGCGCTATTGAAGGGGATTTAAAAGCTACCAAAGTTTTAGATCATCTATTTCAATTAATTGGTGCCGATCCCTTTCCAATCGATAGCGAAAGCAAGTCTTTGTACCACGCGTCAACGGTAATGGCCTGTAATTATTTAGTGAGCTTACTCGAACTAAGCAAGATGATGCTGTCTCAAGCGGGTGTCGATCACAAAAAACACTCCAACCCTCTTAAAGCGCTAATTGAGCAAACGCTTAGTAACTATCTAATTGGTGATGCACAGACTGCGCTAACTGGGCCAATTTCAAGGGGCGATGTGGATACCATCGCGTCTCACCTTGCTGCCCTTGAGAATGCGCCTTCAGATTGGCGAAAAGTCTACTGCAGCCTGGGGAATATTGCTGCAGATATATCGTCCAAGCAATCTCTAGCATCACCAAAAAGCCTGCAGGCAATTACTAGGTTACTCAATAAAAAAGACGCAGATCGCAACAATGACTGATAACTTTCCTTCTAATCAGCGAACTGATAGTCCTGAATATTTAAAGAGAAAAAAATTCTTTAGTCATCTAGTTACCGTTTATGGCCGAAAACCTGTGTTGGAGATACTGGAAGACCAAGAACTTAATATTTTCCGGCTCCATCTTGCCGAAAGTAATCGAAGTGGCGGGATTATTGATCAGATTAAGCAGATCGCCCGTCATCGTAATATTGAGGTTCTCCACCACAGCCGCAACGAACTATCGCGTATTTCCCGTAACGGTAAACAAGACCAAGGAGTTGCCTGTGATATTCATTGTCCAGGCTACCAGCCCTATGAGCAGGCACTCGATTCAATAGATGGCGAAGAACGTAAAATCTTCATTGCTTTAGATGGCGTAACCAATCCACAAAATTTAGGCATGATTATTCGCAGTGTCACTGCCAGTCCCTGCCATGGACTCTTGCTTCCCACTAAAGGTGTTGCAGATATATCGCCTCTTGTCATCAAAGCCAGTGCAGGAACAGTTTTCAAAGGAACTATATTGCGTTGTGACAGTTTATTTCTCGCACTACAAAACCTAAAGAAGCAAGGTTTTGCACTCTGTATGCTTTCATCTCATGAAGCCACACCTTTATCTAATTTAAACATCAAACAATCGGTGGTCTTTGTCTTAGGTAATGAATCAGACGGTGTTAGCGACAATATCGCTAGTCTATGCGACTACCGAGTGGGTATTCCCATGAATAACGGGGTCGAATCCCTAAACGTTGCGGTAACTGCCTCTCTGGTGGCATTTACCGCCAAATAAGGCCAGCGGCTGTTATTTAGTGCGCCTTTTAATAAAAGCCAAAAACCCACCGAGAAGTGCAGCCAACCCTAAAATGATGGACAATCCTACTAATATGGTAAGCAGATTAGACGTTAACGTTGATACCGGCAAATCATAGAGTTTGACTGCCATTACCAAAAAAGCGGAGCAGGCGACCATGGATGCGATCCAAGCTGAACGTTTCTTAAAGATATTTTTTGAAGGGTTCTTGGCCAAACTAGCTATCTACCTTTGTTAAATTAAGCTCAATGTGTAGTTGTTAATACTCACTTATAATTAGCTAAGAAACTAACAAACTGTTGTTCATCCATTACTGCTATATCGAGAGTTTTTGCTTTGGTCAGTTTAGATCCCGCACCAGGAGCCGCGACAACCTGTGTGGTTTTGGCGGAGACACTTGAGGCGACCTTGGCACCTAAGGCCTGTAACTTATCTTTTGCTTCGGCTCGGCTCATAATCTCCATACCGCCAGTCAAAACCCATGTCTGTCCCTTTAGAGGCTGAGCCTCCAAGCTCGAAAGGTCAATATCTTCCCATTCGACCCCCGCATCTCTTAGTGCTTGAATAATCGATAGATTATCGGGGTTTTGGAAAAAATTAACGATATAACGAGCAACAATGGGCCCGACGTCATCAATTTCGAGTAATTCATCAGCCGATGCCTTCGCAATGAGCTCAATTGAACCAAAATTTTTGGCCAATGTATGGGCTGTTGCTTCTCCCACTTCTCGAATACCCAGCGCATACAAGAATTTAGCCAATGTTGTCTTTTTACTGGCGGCAATTGCAACAATTAAGTTAGACGCTGATTTTTCTGCCATACGTTCTAACTTAACTAACTTGTCTACGTTAAGATCATAGAGGTCCGCCACAGAAAAAATTACTGATTCATCGACCATAAGCTCGACCAACCTATCGCCAAGCCCATCGATATCCATCGCCTTGCGTGAGGCAAAATGTTTAATGGCTTCTTTAATCTGAGCACCACAGAATAACCCTCCAGAGCAGCGCGCTACAGCTTCCCCATCAGTTCGTCTCACCATCGATTGACAAACAGGACAGCGCTCTGGAAATACTACCGGCAGGGCATTTTCCGGCCTTCTATCCAACACCACCTTAGCTATTTGAGGAATGACATCCCCAGCGCGACGGATGATCACAGTATCGCCTATTTGGACTCCCAGTCGATTAATTTCATCGCCATTGTGGAGAGTGGCATTGCTCACGGTGACACCACCGACAAAGACTGGTTCTAATCGAGCAACCGGTGTAATTGCCCCAGTGCGACCCACCTGAAATTCCACATCAATGAGTTGAGTCATCTCCTCTTGAGCAGGAAATTTTCTGGCGATAGCCCAACGGGGTGCTTTAGCTACAAAACCCAATCTTTCTTGTAGCTGCAAACTATTCACTTTATAGACTATACCATCGATATCATAAGGTAAGCTTTCCCGTCGCTCTGCTAAGCGCTGGTAATAGTTTTCACAGGCGGCTATGTCTTTCACCGTTTCAACAAGATCATTAATTTTAAATCCCCACCCCCTAAGAGCACTAAGCATACCTTCGTGAGTCTCAGGAACTCTGTCCGCAAGATACTGACCAACACTATAAGCACACATCTCTAAGGGTCGACTCGCTGTAACTTTGGAGTCCAATTGACGTAAGCTTCCAGCCGCAGCATTGCGCGGGTTTACAAAGGTTTTGTCACCTGACAATAAAGCCGCTGCATTCAGAGCATCAAAGCCAGAGAGAGGTAAATAAATTTCACCCCTAACCTCTAGGGTAGATGGGATATTATCTCCATGAAGTTTTAGCGGCACGCTTCTAATCGTACGCACATTAGTAGTAATATCTTCACCAACACTGCCATCACCTCGAGTTGCTCCATAGATCAGCGCACCATCTTTATACAGCAGGCTAACCGCAGCTCCATCAAGCTTAGGTTCACAAACATACTCTATATCGTCATTGGAATTGAGCCTATCTTTAAGCCTGCGCTCAAACTCTTGTAGCTCAGTATTATTAAAGGCGTTATCCAAGGACAGCATAGGTAAGGCATGTTTGATTTGAGAAAAAGATGAAAGTGCAGCGCCACCGACACGCTGACTGGGAGAGTCTAAAGTAATAATATCTGGGTAAAGCCCTTCTATACTCTGCAACTCTCTTAGTTGCCGGTCATATTCGATGTCCGGGACGGTTGGATCATCCAGCACATAGTAACTATGATTATGGTTATTGAGCTCCTCAACAAGGTCTTGATATTGTCTAAGAATGTTTTCTGGGATAGACGACATTAAGCTAGCCCCTGCATATCAATGTTGATTCGATTGCTGGAGCGACGCCTTTTTAGCTCGCTGACGATAATGATCTATCGTTTGTCGAGTCATCGAGCTACGAGATTCATCCATTACGTTCAAAGACAGTTTTTCAACAAGCGTATCAACTGTCTGAATCATCACCTCTAGCGCTGAAACTGGATCTTCAATATCGTCTAATGGCATGAACAAAGTAACACCAGGGGTCGTAATCGTCTTCATTGTATTGAGATCAAATGTGCCGGGATTGACGAGATTCGCCATACTAAATAATACTTGGCCTGACCCATCATCATTTAGATGGCGATGAAAGATTTTCATTTCTCCATATCGGAGCCCCGCATCTACGGCCGTTTCCAATAGACTCTCTCCACTAACAGCATCACCTTTCTTGGCCACTAGATGCATAACCAAAACATCTTGAGAATTAACTGGTGTACTATCTGAATGGTCATTTGAAACAGTATTACGAGATTGAGAAAGGTCATCGTCGCGACTAGCGTAGATAGAGTGGTCTAGATCAAAACCTTGCTGCTCAGGCTTGCCACCAAAATCGAAGTTGCCATCTAATCTGGGCTCCTCAACATCTCTTGATCCAATAATTCGCGAGCCTCCAGATGGGAACTGGCTCTGATCTAGCTCATCTTCATCCTCATCATATTCCACTGATTCTTGCTGGAGTTTTCTTGAAGACATTTGCAACTTTTCATATCGGTTGCGTTTTACTCGCCGAGCACCATCAAGAATAATAGCAATAACCGCTATTATTCCTACAATCACGAGTACTTCTTTAGGAGTAAAAAAATCCATGCAATTGCCTTATCTTACGACTAAATTGTTACCAAATAGTGTAGTTATTAAAGTTGAAAAAACCAATTTTCCATCCCATTCTATTACGCTTCCGCAAGCTCAGCAGCCTGATCAACATTCACTGATACTAAACGAGAAACTCCCGCCTCATGCATCGTAACGCCCATCAACTGATTGGCTGCTTCCATAGAAATCTTGTTATGAGTAATAAAAATAAACTGCACTTGATCAGACATTTCTTTAACCATTGCCGCATAACGAGCAACATTGGCATCATCTAGGGGTGCATCAACCTCATCGAGCATACAAAAAGGTGCGGGATTCAACTTGAAGATAGCAAAAACCATCGCGATTGCCGTCAGTGCTTTCTCACCTCCGGATAAAAGATGAATGGAAGCATTCTTCTTTCCAGGCGGTCGCGCCATCAATGTAACGCCCGTATCTAAAAGATCATCCCCTGTCATTTCTAAATAGGCATGCCCACCACCAAATAATTTAGGGAAAAGACTTTGAATATGAGTATTGACCAACTCAAACGTCTCTTTAAAACGAGTTCGCGTTTCTCTATCTATTTTTTGAATCGCATTTTGTAAGGTTTGCAATGCTTCTTCTAACTCGTTGTTCTGCTTATCCAGATAGTCCTTGCGCTCTGACTCAACCTTATACTCATCGATGGCCGCCAGGTTGATAGGACCTAGTCGCTGAATACGGTTACTCATCAATTGTAATTGTTCTTCCCAATCCACAAGATCCGCGTCTTCAGGCAAAGTCTCTAGCAATATAGAAAGGTCACCTTGTTTTTCTTTTATTTGCTCTTCAATAGTGCCACTTAAAGTACTTATTTCTTGGGCCGATAAACGTTGACTTTCTAATTCACCCTGGACACGCTGTAACTCAGCATCCAGTTCCCCTCGGCGCCTCTCTTCTTCTCGCGTTTTGAACTCAGTTTCCTCAACCTGCTTGCGCGCTTGAGCTAACTCACCCTCAACAGAAAGGCGTGCCGCTAATTGAGTTTCAAGTTCCTCTTTGTGACTGTCAGTAGGATCTTCTTTAATTTCAAAAGCAACACGTAATTCTGAGCGACGTTCATGGAGCCTCTCTAGCTGAGACTCCAAGCGAACAATCGCGTCACGAATAGAAGTTAACTGTGTACTCAATGAGCTTTCACGCAGAGCCAACTCCTGCTTGCGGTCTCGATGCTCTTGAGCTTGTTGCCTTGCGCGCTCCAGTTTTTCCCTTAGATCATCTCTTTGATTTATCAGTTCAGATCTAGTTTCAGTATCAGCTTCCATTTTTTCAATAGATTGCTGCAAAATAGTGCGGGCTGACGAAAGATTTTCTTGCTCAACCTGACTTTGCTGTCCCACTTCAGCCAACTCATTTTCGGCTCGCTCTTTACGCGCCTTAAACTGATCAATTTGAACCTCAAAACCACTTAATTTAGACCTTAAATCAGCGTAATTACTCTGCTGTTCTGCAAGACTAGCGGAGAGCTCTTGCTGAGTAGCTTCCAATACTTTTAGCTTTTGATCGTCATTCTCACGTCGCTTATCTAAAACATCTACCTCGGCTCCTAAGTGATCTAGTTGCCGGTCAATTTCTCCTAGCTCCTTCTTGCGCTGCAGCACCCCAGCAGTCGCGTCTTTGTCTCGCGCGACACGTGCCCAACTAGCACCAAGCCATATCCCTTCAGGAGTCACTACTGACTCCGTACCTTCTAATTGAGATTGCAGAGCAACAGCTTCGGCTAAACTATCAGCAGCAAAGACATTTTCTACCAACAACTTTGCTGAATCACCTTCAATCAAATCGCTCAATAAACGACCTTTGGTCGATCCTTTTCGAGATTTATTCTTCCCGCTGCCAACAAGGAGCAATTCTCCTTTGGTAAAATCTTCCATCAAGTTAATCGTACTTGCCATATCATTTACTGAGATAGCCTGTAAGTAGCTACCTAAAACCGTTTCCACAGCAATTTCCCAACCGATTGCCGGTTTAACCTGGTCAGCTAATCTGGGGTGTTTATCCAAACCCTTGGATGCCAACCATTGCTGTTCAGCATCATCACCCAATGCTGCTTGCTGCAGAGCCTCTAGCGAAGCCTGCCGACCCTTTAATGTCTGCTGCTGGCTGCGCAAGCTATCCTGTTCGGCGCTTGTTTTCTTTTGTTGTTCACGCAAAAGATCTATCGCTTGGCGATTATCGTGGCTCTGATTATCAATTGTTGTTCGCGCCAGTTCTGCTTCTTCCAACAAAGCTTGAATTCCAGACATTTCCTCTTCCGCGCTATTCGCTTGGAAACTGCTTGCCTCAGCTGCTAAATTTTGTTGCCGCTCGGAAAGCCGCTTCATCAGTTGCTCAAGATGTTGAATACGTGACTGCTGAACCTCAGCCTGCTGTCTCGGACTGGCTGATGCCTGATTAAACTCATCCCAATGCTGCTGCCAATTATTCATTTTCGCCTGAACATTTTCCAGCGCACTGGAGGAAGACTGCTCTAGGCTAATTGCTTCTTCTAAAGACGGCGCTAGTTCAGCAAATTCAGCCTCCCAACCAACAACCTTATTTCTATCAACTTTGAGGTGTTCGTCTGTCTCACGATAGTTATGTTCAGTCTGTTGGAGCTCTTTACTCAGATCTTGTGCTCTTTGCTGGGCGTGGTCGATAGCCTGCTCAATACGAGTGACTTCTCCACCAATTTTATAAAATCTGGCTTGAACCTCGTTGAAATGGTCTGTTTGCTCAGTAAACTGAATACGATAACTTTCAATAGTGTTGTCGCAATGAATACGTTCGGCCGTAAATTTTTCCTTCTCAATCTCAAAGCCACCGATTATCGACTTGAGCGCGGATGCATCTCCATCATAACCACGCCATTTTAAAGCTAACAATTCAGTTGATAACTGCCGCTCCTGTTTTTTATATTCAGAGTATTTTTCAGCAGCTTTAGCTTGACGCTCCAATCGATTAAGTTGACGCCCTAGCTCATCTCTAATATCAGTTAATCGTTCTAAATTTTCCATTGTCCGATGAATGCGACTCTCGGTTTCTCGGCGCCGCTCTTTGTATTTTGAAATACCAGCTGCTTCTTCGATGTAAACGCGCAATTCATCAGGTTTAGATTCAATTAAACGCGAAATCATGCCCTGCTCAATAATTGCATAACTCCGGGGTCCTAACCCGGTACCCAGAAATATATCCGTAATATCACGGCGCCTACATTTATTCCCATTAAGATAATAATTGGATTGACCGTCGCGAGTGACCTTTCGTTTTATCCCAATTTCGTTATAGGCAGCATATTCACCGACAATACGCTGCGCTGTATTATCAAAAATTAGCTCTACAGAGGCTTGGCCCACTGGTTTTCGCCCGCCAGAGCCATTAAAAATAACATCGGCCATTGACTCACCACGAAGATTCTTGGCAGAACTTTCACCCATCACCCATCGAACTGCATCAATGACATTGGATTTTCCACAACCGTTAGGCCCAACCACAGCACAAAGATTGCTTGGGAAGTGTACATTGGTGGGATCGACGAAGGATTTAAATCCCGAAAGTTTGATTGATTTAAGCCGCATGATTAGCCATTTTTGATTTTAGCCTAGCCTTTTTAGTCTAATTATAAGAATACTCAATAGCGCTAAGTTTACACGCTATGGGCGCGACAAAAAACACTAAATAACTCATTCATACAGTTAGTATATATCGATCAAAAGTCAAACCGAATTATGGCCTTTTTTGATCAATAACTAAACTGACTGTTTCTATCTCTTCTGCTAGCTTTATCATCTTGCTAGTAGTCTCCCAATCACCAGATTGCGGAGTTGCGGAACCGGAAATAGACAGTCGAGCAACCAACTTTATATCTGTTGCCGATGACAACTCTTGGCCAGGCATAACTGCATCTTCGTCACTTAAAATAATACTGATAGGCAACTGGCCAGCTGGAATTTTCTTAGCCGCAAGTGGCATCGGTGGCCCACTATCATGCACCGCCGCCACAAAAACCACTTGATCGGATGTAAATGGAACCTCTGCAGAAAGGCTAACTTCAACTTTAATAGACCTTTTACGCGAGTTAGGATCTTCTATTATTAGATCATCCTCTGGACCATTACCGAGTCTTGCCTTGAACTCTTGGGCGCGATCAATACCAGCCTGAAGACCTAAATATATCGAGCCAGAGGCGTCAACCTGGTCTTGGGCTCGCCGCCAGTAACTAATCGCCAGATCGGGATCACCATGAACAAAAGCCTCGATACCTTTTAACCCCAGAACAGTATGATTAGATTGATCTGCAGAAAAAGCTGCGTCAACCGCGGAAACGACGCGATCCGTAAATCGGCTGTCATCCACTAAAAACAAAGACTCGGCATATTGCGCCAGTAAAAAACTGTCTCGAGGATTAACCTTCAAGGCCGCGGCAAAATACTCACTCGCACCAATAAGGTTGCCATTAGCTATCGCTGACTGAGCAAGCATCACCCAATAATAGACATTGTCTGGCCGACTACTTACCCGCCGCTCTAATGCTGCAATAAGTTGAATGTTACCTTGTAGCTGGTCTGTATCTTTCTGGCCAACAAAACTCTGTCGCTCTATCAAACTAGCTATCTTTTGATCCTCACCAGCACCTATCTCTTGATAAATTAGTAGGGCTATAAGCGGAAGCATCAATAAGAGAATAGGGAGTAGCCACAACCCATTTGAAGGGATCCCCAGCACCTTATTCTGCCCAGTCTGAGTATTAAGTAACAGCAAATGTTTAGATTCTAGCAGCAGATTCTCGTACTGTTGGCTATCTATCTCCCCTCGATCGAGCTGCTGCTGAAATAGTGTTTTTTGCTCCTTGAACAGCCTGACATTTTCTTTCTCAGCAATCTTTACTCCTTCGCTAGAGATATCCTCAAGGCCTAGCCAATTGGTCATAAAAGGATAGATTATAAAAAAGAATGCCCCCAAAAAGAGGGCGACAATCCAAACTGTCATCAGCCATCTTCCTCATCGCTAAGCAGATCATTGAGTCGTTCATCACTATCAGGAGCAATCTCTTGACTCTTGGTAGCTGAAACCCCTTGGCGGCTGAACCTCGCCACCACTAAACCACCCACCAATAGAATGATTAGAGGAGAGACCCAAAGTAAGTAAGTATTTTTATTAACCTCAGGACGATACAAGATAAATGCCGAATAGCGGTTAGTTAAATAAGTCTCAATCTCTTGATTAGAAAGCCCATCCTCGAGAAGCCTCTGGACCTCATTACGGAGGTCTCGAGAAATTGGAGAATTGGAATCTGCAAGATTCTGATTTTGACATTTTGGACAACGAAGTTCGGTGATCAGTTGCTGGTAACGAGCGCGATAGGATGGATCAGAAAACTCAACCAATTCAGAAGTTGCAAATACAAATCCAGACAACGCGGCAGAAAGCAATAATAGACAAATCTTCATTGGGATTCTTCTTTAAGCTGAGCATACAAATCTTGAAATTCATTAGTCCAGATACGCTCATCAACCACACCCACACGACGATGGCGAATAACACCTGTAGCATCGATTAGATATGTCTCCGGCGCGCCATAGACCCCTAGGTCTAGACCTAGACTACCTCTCACATCGAAGATAGAGAAAGCATAGGGATCACCCCTAAGGTCCAACCACTTTTTGGCAGACCCTCTCTCATCTTTATAGTTTAACCCAATCACCTTCACGCCTTGTTCGTTTAACTGATTTAACATCGGGTGCTCTATTCGACAGGCGTAACACCATGTCGCCCACACATTAACCAGTGCCACCTCTCCGATTAGGTCTTTCTCACTAAGCATACCCTGCTCCTCATCCAGAGCGATTAAAGTAAAACTAGGGAATTTCTCTCCAACTAATGCGGAGGGAAGTTCTGTAGGGTCTTTATCCAAACCAAGAAGGAGTAACGCCGACAAACCTATAAAGAGAGCGAGAGGTACGAATAAAGCTAACCTAATCAAGAGCTATCGCTCCGGTATTTAAAGTCAGTTGTGAGCCTCTTTTTCGTCGCCGATAGCGTCGATCAAATGCTGCAAAAAAACCACCCAAGGCGGCCATTATTCCACCTAACCAAATGCAGCGCACAAAAGGCTTGACCTGCAAGCGTATCGCCCATGCTTGGCCAGCCAACGGTTCGCCCAAAGACACATAGAGGTCCCGCCACAACGTAGCATCGATAGCTGCCTCGGTCATAACCTGACCTCTGGCCTTGTAATTACGCTTTTCAGGTTGCATAGACGTTACTACCTGGTCATCAGATGTCACCCTAATATCTCCTCGGTAGGCAGTGAAATTAGGCCCATCAACACGCTCAACACCCAGAAATTGAAATTCATAGTCTGCTATTTCAACAAAATCTCCCGGAACCATCCTCACATCTCGCTGCATCTCATAGGCACTACTCAGGCCCACACCAATGACGCAAACAGCCAAACCCGAGTGAGCTAACACCATGCCCCAGTAACTTCCAGATAAGGTTTTTAGTTTCTTAACACTACCCGATGACTTGAGAATCACATCTTCCATCGTCATAGTGATCACCCACAGAGACAAAAACAGCGTAACCGCCGCCGTCAGCGAATAAGCCTGCCAAGACAATGACTCAACCATCATGACAGGCAGCAACAACGCAAGCACTAGACTAACAACGCTTGGCAGGACTCCTTTGCTCAGCAAAATAGCATTGTCAGACTTTTTCCAGCGAGTGAATCCAGCAAAACCAAGGAATAGCATCATCAGCGAAGTAATTGGTACAAAAAAGAAGCTAAAGTATGGAGGTCCTACTGAAATCTTGCCCAAATCAAGAACATCAGCTAACAAAGGATACAAAGTACCAATCAAAATCATTGTAGTAGAACTAACTAGCAACACATTGTTGACCAACAACATAGTCTCCCGAGACCAACCACTATAATCTGAGGTAGAGGCCATTTGAGGACCCCGCAAAGCAAACAGTAATAAAGATGCACCGACCACGACCACTAAAAACGCGAAGATGAAAATACCTCGTTCGGGGTCACTGGCAAAAGCATGCACCGAGGTAAGGATACCGGAACGAACTAAGAAGGCGCCCAACAGACTCAAAGAGAAAGCGAAAATCGCCAACAACAATGTCCAACTGCGGAACACGCCTCGCTTTTCGGTTGCAGAAATACTATGTACTAAGGCCGTGCCGACTAACCAAGGCATAAACGACGCATTCTCAACAGGATCCCAAAACCACCATCCTCCCCAACCAAGTTCGTAGTAGGCCCACCAGCTTCCCAAACTAATTCCGATGGTCAAAAATACCCAGGCAAGATTGATCCAAGGTCTAGACCAACGCGCCCAAGCACTATCGAACTGACCTCCTATTAATGCTGCAATAGCAAAAGCAAAAGGCACTGAAAATCCCACATAACCCATATACAGCATTGGCGGATGAACAATTAAGCCAAAATCCTGAAGTAATGGATTCAAATCGCTACCCTCCATCGGAGGAACTGGCAAGATCCTTTCAAAAGGGTTTGATGTCAGCAACAAGAATAGCGCGAAGCCCACTGAAATAAAGCCGAGAATCGAGAGTACTCTTGCTGAAAATATCAGCGGCACTTGACGACTAAAAACGGCCACAGCTGCGGACCATCCCGCTAAAATGAGGACCCAAAGTAATAAGGATCCCTCATGGGCACCCCACACCGCGCTGAATTTGAAACGATCTGGAAGTAATGTATTGGAGTTGTTTGCAACATATGCAACCGAAAAGTCATCTTGCAAAAAAGCCATTGCTAGACAGGCGAACGACAGCCCCATAAAAACAAACTGGCCCAACGCTAGGGACCGTCCTAGTTGCATCCAACTTCGATGACCTGTGTAGGATCCTGCAAATGGCACGATTGTTTGGACAATGGCCAAACAGAGCGCAATAATTAAAGCTATGTGCCCGAGCTCTACAGTCATTGCGGACCAACTTGGGCTTCTTGCTTTGCCTTATAAGCGGCGTTCATTGCATCGGCAACTTCTGGTGGTGTGTACTTCTCATCGTGCTTTGCCAGCACCTCAGTAGCCAGAAGGACGCCATCATTACCAATTCTGCCCGCCGCGACTGCTGCTTCGCCCTCAGCAAAGAGATCTGGAAGGATACCACTGTATTTCACAAGTACAGTTGCCCCCCCATCAGTCACCTTAAACGCAACATCTAGCGAATCAAGATTTCGTTCGATACTTCCATCTACAACCATACCTCCTGCTCGAACAAATACTCCCTGAGGTGCTTCTCCAGACTGAATCTGGGATGGGGTATAAAAATAATTGGTGTTTTGACCCAGCATGTATATCACGAGGCCAGATGCGCAAGCTGCCGCCAAAATAATAAGCAGAACAATCTGTAATCTTTGTTTTCGAATGGGGTGCATTAAATATCCTTGTTTCCGCTTTGGTTACGCAACTCCTCACGGGTCAAATTTAACCCTATCTCTTTCAAGGTCTGCTTATGCTGCAGGATAGGAGAAACAACTAACCAAATTAGTGTACCCAGAGACACCAATACAGCGGCCCAAACATAGACCCCATGGCCTCCCATCAATAACATTTCATTTAAGTCCTGAAATTGAAAATTCATCATTTCGCTCCAATTTTCTGTCGACTAGCTTGCTCAACTAATTCTCGAACCCAGGTCGTCTTACTTTCTCTCTTAAGGATTTCTACTCGTACCGCCAAGATCAGCGCAAGAGCATAGAAAAAATAAAAAGCCAAAATCATTACTAATAGTGGTTGGAACATATCCGGATGCATTGATGGTGCTGAGGTCAATTTGATGGTGGAGGGCTGATGTAACGTAAACCACCAATCTACCGACTTATAAATAATTGGTATGTTAACGGTACCTACCAAGGCCAAGACTGCACTGGCTTTATTTCCTGCTTCCTGATTATGAAAAGCATATTGAAGTGCCAGTACCCCAAAGTATAAAAATAACAAAATTAGCATTGAGGTAATTCGTGCATCCCACACCCAATAACTACCCCACGTAGGCTTACCCCATACTGCACCAGTAAAAAGCGCCAAAAAAGTCAATGCAGCTCCTATGGGTGCTGCACACTTCATCACTATATAGGACAGTTTCATTTTCCAAATCAGACCGATGGCACCGGCAGTCGCCATCAAAAAATAGCCTGCCAAAGCCAAAAATGAGGCAGGTACATGAAGATAAATAATACGGAAACTATTTCCTTGCTTAGCATCCTCTGGGGCAAAACCAAGCCCCCAAGCTAACCCAGCGACCAACAAGACCAAAGTGACCAAGCTGAGCAGCGGCAACCAGCGGCTAGTACTCTGATAAAACCAAAGCGGAGACCCCATTCGGTAAAACCAAGTCCAATTCATATCTCTATGTCCCACATCCTAATTAATCGTTATCAAGCGCAAAACAGCTGCAATCGCAAGTGGGCACAATGCTATTGCTACTGCTAACATTGCACCTAAAATAGCTAAAGGGCCAGACCAAGCCATTCCATCGATACTGTATTGCATCACAGCACTGCCAAAAATAATAATCGGCATGTAAAGAGGCATCACAATCAGCGTCAACAGCAAACTTCCTTTCTGTAGTGAAACGGTCAAAGCGGCCCCAATCGCCGCCAAAAAGCTGAGGCAACCGGTACCCAAAGCTAACCCAGCCATCATCGGCAGATAAGCAACACTGGGAAGCGAAAGCATCAATCCAATCAACGGTGAAGCCAAGGTCAGAGGCAACCCAGTCGTAATCCAGTGTGCGGTTACCTTGCCAAAGATTGGCATCACTAACATATTTGGACTAATCAACAATTGCTCTAGTGAGCCATCTTTATAATCACTGACAAATAATCCTTCAGCTGAGAGCAAGGTGGCAAGCAACGCCATTACCCAGATAGTTCCGGGTGCCAACTCCTTTAAACTATCTGCCTCTGGCGTAATACCTAAGGGTATTAGAGTCGCCACCATGACAAAAAAAATGATCGGACTCGCCACTTCCCCGCGACGCCTGTAAGCGAGCAAAAGATCACGTCTAAAGTACGCGGAAAACCCTCTATTGGACTCAGGCATCAAAAGCCTCCCCCAACTGATGAACCTACCAACGAGTATCGACGCACAGGTTCCATACCGATAGGCTGGTGCGTAGTCAGCATGACCGCTCCACCACCCTTAACATGTCTCTCCATGCATTGTTCAACAAATTGCACGCCTTGCTTATCCAAGGCGGAAAAAGGTTCATCCAAAAACCAGACTTCTGCATTAGTCACAAGTAAACGTGCTAGCGCTACCCTCCTCTGTTGACCCTCAGATAATTTATGGCAGGGTACGTCTGAATATCCACGCAACCCCACTTGCTCAAGAGCCTCCATGATAGAAACCGAGCCAGGCAGTTCTGAAGTAGTCCAACTTAGGTTTTCCTCTGCGGTCAACGTCAGCTTCAGCGCTGACTGATGACCCAAGAAAAGAATGTTAGATAGATAATCAAACCGACATTCAGAAAGGATCTGACCCCGATAAAGTATCTCACCACCGCTGGGTTGGAGCGCTGTAGTGAGTATGCGCAGCAATGTGGTTTTACCACTTCCATTTGGTCCCTCGATTTGCAGGATCTCACCAACGTTTAACGTCAGGCAAGCACCATTAATCACTGGTATATCGTCTCGCTCGAAGCGAAGATCGTTGACTGTCAAAAGAGAGGAATTGACCAAAATGAGATCCCAAAAAATCTATATTTTCAATGGATCATTATGCCAAATTAAAGAGTCGAAATGTTGAGTTTAAGTAATTTAATTGGCGGCCACTCCAAAGACATTAATCTAAATCAAAAATCATCATCAAAGTCGTACGCCTGCACCTGCTTTTGAATACGCTTCTCTTCTAGCCTTAACTCTAAACGTCGCCTTGCATCTGACTGAATGGCCGAACGCTGTTTTTCAGTAAGGTCAGTTTCAACCCTGTCTGCGGTTTCATCAAGGTCTTCGTCTGAATCAAAAACATCGTCGTCTAATTCATCACCCATTGTGAGGGGACCTCATAAAAATTAAAAGGCAGCATGAAAAATCACGGGTTATGTTTGAAAAATAAATCTAAACTCTCAAATCGTCAAGTAAAAATTTGCTCTTTAATAACTATTTAGACGACTAGCATCAAGGTCTAAGCATATTTTAGAATAATCGGCACATATACTACTCTTTGTAACCCAAAACTTGGTTAAGGCGAGTTATTAGGCATAAGACCCCGTTATCTACAGCCGTTTAGATTGAGGTCATCATCCAAGGGACATACAATGTTTAAAACTTTTGGATATAGCCATGAAGATCTATCGCGTCGGTGGCGCAGTTAGGGACAAATTACTTCACTATCCGAGTCATGAAAATGATTGGGTAGTGATAGGTAGCACTCCTGACGAAATGTCCAAACTGGGATATCGGCCCGTAGGTCAAGATTTCCCAGTTTTTATTAAACCCGAAACAGGTGAAGAATACGCATTGGCGCGAACCGAGCGAAAAACAGGTCTTGGTTATGGTGGTTTCAGTTTCCACACAGCGCCAGATATTTCTCTTGAAGATGATTTAGTTCGTCGCGATCTTACAATTAATGCCATGGCAGAGGATGATAACGGAACCATTATCGACCCCTACGGCGGGCAACGCGATCTTAAAAATCGAATTTTGCGCCATGTCTCAGAAGCCTTTAATGAAGACCCTCTACGCGTACTCCGCGTGGCTCGATTCGCAGCTCGGTATGCACACCTAGGATTTACCATTGCTCCTGAAACGGAACGCTTAATGTCTGTCATCGTCAACTCAGGAGAAATGGCTCATCTCGTAGCTGAACGAATTTGGAAAGAAACCGAACGAGCACTATGTGAAAAATCTCCTGATGTTTATATTCAAACCCTACGGAACTGCGGAGCACTAAAAGAATTACTGCCCGAGGTTGATGCCCTTTTTGGCGTAGATCAGAGAGCAGACTATCATCCTGAAATTGATACTGGCATACATATTTTAATGGCGTTACAACAAACTGCAAAGCGTTCTAGTTCTGCGGCCGTTCGGTTTGCGGTTTTAGTCCATGATTTGGGAAAAGGCATCACACCGAAAGATATTCTTCCACGGCACTCAGGCCATGAGGCACGCGGTGTGCCACTTGTTAAAGCGATCTGTGACAGACTAAAAGTCCCAAATGAACATCGAAAGCTGGCGCTAGTAGTCACTGAGTTTCACTTGATATGCCATAAAAGCCTCGAACTAAAGCCTACAACCTTATTGAAATTTCTAATGTCCATTGGTGCTTTGAAATCTGAAAAAAGACTCAATGAATTTTTGGAATGTTGTATTGCTGACGCCGGCGGTCGCAAAGGATTTGAAGATCGAGAATACCCCCCAGCTGCGTACCTAAGACAAGCACGGGAAAAACTGCTAGAAGTTAAAGTCAAGGATCTAGCAAACAGTGGTCTTAGTGGCAGTGCTATCGGAGAACAATTACAGCAAAGACAAATTCAAGCATTGAAGCAATTTAAAAACCAATTCCAACAAAATTAGCGAGTGACTTTTATGCCCCAGAATCTTCCATCCTCGCCGGTCATCCTCATTACCGGAGCTGCACGTCGAATTGGCGCAGTCATCGCCCAGGTCTTTCATGAGCAAGGGTACACTATTATTATTCATTACAATCGTTCAGCCGCCGCGGCAGACAAGCTTTGTATGCAATTAAATCAACAACGTAAGGATAGCTGTTTACTAGTTCAAAGTGATCTTAACAATAGTTCTGAATTACAGAAAATTACAGACACAGTTCGATCCATTGGCCGATTGGATGTCCTGGTAAATAATGCATCGAGCTTCTATCCAACTCCTCTGGAAGATTGCAACAATGATCAGTGGGATGATCTGATTAATAGTAATCTCAAAGGACCGTTTTTCCTATCTCAAAAACTTGCACCTATGCTTAGTCAAAGCCACGGAGCCATCGTTAATATTTCTGATATGCACGCAAGACAAGCCCTGCAAAACCATCCTATCTACTCTATCGCCAAGGCCGGCAATATTGCCATGACTAAATCACTGGCTAGAGAATTGGGACCAGAAGTACGGATCAACAGCGTTGCCCCAGGGGCAATTTTATGGCCTGAACACGAGCTAGATGACACCGACAAGCAAAACTCCGTCTTAAATAAGGTTCCGATGGGACGTTTGGGAACTGAAAGTGATATTGCCCAAACCGTTTATTTTTTAGCGGTCGAAGCGACCTACATGACGGGCCAAACAATTGCTGTAGATGGGGGTAGTTCAAACAGTATTTAGCAAACCTTGTTAACTGGCGCCGCTCCAATGGAACTCAATAGGCCACAGCTTTTGCTTTTCTTTATCATAATCAGCCCAATGTTGAGCGTAGGATTTACCCGTGACAGGATGGACTGAAGTCGGCGCGATTTCCGCTAGAGGCAAAAGCACAAAAGCGTTTTTCAAGACTTCATCGCGGGGCAGTGCAATACCATCCCTCTCACCTGAAACATCATCAACAGTAAGAATATCAATATCCAAACTTCTCGGCCCAAATCGCGGTGCAGAACGGTCTCGACCGTTATTATTCTCTATCTCCTTAAGGATAAAGGAGACTTCCCCAACTGATCTTTCGGAATTGATTGCCACTACTAAATTATAGAAATTATCACCCTTAAAGCCCACTGAGTCGCTCTCGTAAACGGAAGAAAGAGTTAGATCACCAAAGTTTTCAGCGAGCGCATCTAAGGCAGCGCAAATGCGCAAAGTCCTGTCGATGTTACTGCCCAAACTAAGGTAGATTAAGGCCACTATTGACGCTCTCCCCTCTCGATAATAATACCCACATCCTGAGACCCTCGGAGAGCTCCTGGCTTGCTAACTCTCAATTTTAACCAAGGCACAGAAAACTCCTCTCTGACTATATTAGCGACTTCGTCTGCCATGCGCTCAACTAACAAAAACTCACTCTCCTCAACAAACTTGATTAGACGCTTGGCAATAGATTTGTAATTGAGCGCGTATTGAATATCATCTGTCTCTGCCGCTTTGCGAATATCATGGGCCATTTCAAGATCCAAACTAACCATCTGCTTGACCTCTCTCTCCCAATCATAAATTCCAATAATCGTCTCAATACGCAAATCTCTAATATAAACAATATCCATTAAATACTTTCCTTTAATACATCAGTGCTTGAAGGTTGACTAAGTTGATCAAGTGGCCAGCGCGGTGTCGCCGATATGCTTAAAGGATTACTCTGGCCCGCTAATAGTCGCTGGCAACCAGCATAGGCAATCATAGCTCCATTATCGGTGCAAAACTCATGACGAGCATAAAACACCTCGACTCCCTCTTCCTTAAGGACGACCTCTAGCTTGTGTCTTAGCCTCGTATTCGCCGAGACTCCTCCAGCAATGACCAAGGTCTTGATCCCCGATGCGATAGCCGCTCTTTTGCATTTGATCACAAGAGTATCCACTACCGCTTCCTGAAACCCTGCACAAATATCTGCAATGGTTTGATCATCGGGAAGAACATCGTTCCCCCGATGTTTATCAATTAAGTTTCGAGTAAAAGTCTTTAATCCAGAAAAGCTAAAATCTAAACCGGGGCGATCCGTCATTGGCCTGGGAAAGGTAAATCGCTCTATCTCACCTTGCTCTGCTAGCTTTGCTAAAACCGGGCCGCCTGGATAATCTAAATCTAGCATCTTTGCTGTTTTATCAAACGCTTCTCCAGCTGCATCATCCAAAGACTCTCCAAGTAACTCATAGTCGCCGATAGATGCTACTGATACTAACTGGGTGTGTCCTCCGGATACCAGTAATGCAACAAAGGGGAAATCTGGCGGATTATTCTCCAGCATTGGCGCCAACAAATGTGCTTCCATATGGTGAACACCAACAACCGGGATATCCAGTGCAAACCCTAAAGCCGTAGCCATCGCACCGCCCACCATTAATGCACCCATTAAACCTGGGCCAGCGGTATAAGCTATTCCATCAAGATCCTGCTTAAGGACTCCGGCCGACTCTAACACCTCATCAAGTAAGGGTAGGATCTTACGGATATGGTCTCTGGATGCCAATTCCGGCACCACTCCACCATAATCCGCATGGAGTTTGACCTGTGAATATAGAGTGTGTGCCAATAACCCGCGATCACTGTCATAAACAGCTACGCCGGTTTCATCGCATGAGGTTTCGATACCTAGAACAAGCATTTTGCAGAGAACCTAAATAAATTTGCTAGTAGTTGAACCGAGATTATAACAATAGTTATTCTAAGAAGGTGGCATCCTTGGATAATGTTACAAAAGGAACGGTTAGGAAATACCTAAAATCCCATCAAAAAGACATCAAAAAGCTTTGCAACAATCAGGGGAACTGTATAGACTACGCGCCCTTGAGAAGTTGGTTGTGGAATGGGTCCCGCCGACAGTTATTTTCACTACAGGATTAATCATACATGCCAAGTGTACGAATAAAAGAAAACGAGCCATTTGACGTAGCTCTGCGTCGCTTCAAGCGCTCTTGCGAAAAGGCTGGTGTACTAGCTAAAGTTCGCAGTTGTGAGTTTTACGAGAAACCTACCTGGGTGCGCAAGCGCAAGGCCGCTGCAGCAGTTAAGCGCAACCAGAAACAAGTATCTCGCGAATCCCGCAAATTTACTCGGCTGTACTAGTCTCCACCGATTTGTTGTGTGAGATGAACATTACCAAAGAGCGCCTAGTTGGCGCTTTTTGTGTTTCTAGAATCCTTTAAATATTTACCTGGAGGTAACCCATGTCAATGAAGAGCCAGCTTACTGATGCGATGAAAGATGCCATGCGTGCAAAAGACAAACCTCGCCTCAGTGCCATTCGATTGATGTTGGCAGAGGTAAAGCGCATTGAAGTAGACGAAAGAATTGAAGTCAGTGATGAACGACTTTTATCCATTCTAGACAAAATGGTTAAACAACGGCGTGACTCTATTGCTCAATACGAATCTGCCGGGCGTCAAGAATTAGCAGATATTGAAATATTTGAGATAAACGTGATTCAAGATTTTTTACCCGCCGCACTCACAGATGATGAAATTAATGCCATGATAAGCTCCGCAATCAGCGTTTCGGGTGCTGAGTCTATGCGTGACATGGGTAAAGTCATGGGCATTCTCAAGCCTCAAATTCAAGGTCGAGCTGATGGCGGTGCAGTCAGCGGATTGGTGAAGATTGCCTTAAACAGTTAATCGCTATTTCTTTCCGCGACGAAGTGGTTACACTGTCACTTTTTATGGCAATTATTTGCGTCGCCCATGGCTGGATTAATTCCACAAAGTTTTATTGATGATTTATTAGACCGCGTTGATATCGTCGACGTAGTTAACAGTCGTGTGCAACTTAAAAAGGCCGGAAAAAACTACAAAGCTTGCTGCCCTTTCCATGATGAAAAAAGCCCCTCTTTTACCGTAGCTCAAGACAAACAATTCTATTACTGCTTTGGCTGCGGCGCTGGCGGAAATGCGCTTGGGTTTGTTATGGAGTTTGATCGCTTAGACTTCCTTCCAGCAGTAGAAATGTTAGCCAAAAATGCAGGAATGGAAATACCAAGAGAAGCCGCACCAGATCAGAGAGCTACCAAACAGAAAGATAGCCTTTATTTAATATTATCTGAGTCAGATAAATTTTTTCGTCAACAATTAAGAACCCACCAAGGGGCCAAGGTAGCTGTTGACTATCTCAAGGGCCGTGGACTTAGCGGCAAAATTGCTGCCCAATTTGGTGTAGGTTACGCACCCCCAGGTTGGGACAATTTATTGAAAGTAGCCGGCGGCAACGATCAAAAAAATAGGTTACTTGATGAATCGGGGATGATCATCGTAAAACCTGAAGAAAAGAAACAGTATGACCGCTTTCGTCACCGAATAATGTTTCCGATCCGTGATCAGAGAGGACGTACCTTAGGTTTTGGTGGTCGAGTATTAGATGACAGCACACCAAAGTATCTCAACTCTCCTGAGACCCCCGTCTTCCACAAAGGACGGGAACTTTATGGACTCTATGAAGCGCGACAAACACTTAAAGAAATACCATGCCTGATCATGGTAGAAGGCTATATGGATGTGATCGCACTAGCACAGTATGGGATTGCCAACGCGGTTGCTACCCTTGGCACAGCGCTCACCGAGAACCATCTTCAGAAGCTATTCAGGTACACATCCGAAATCGTGTTCTGCTTCGATGGCGATAGCGCAGGTAGACGGGCGGCAGCCAGATCTCTTGAGATTGCATTGCCAGAAATGAGGGACGGTGTGTCAGCAAAGTTCTTATTTTTACCTGATGGTGAAGATCCTGACAGTATGGTTCGTCAATTAGGAACTGAGGCTTTTCTCGAACAGGTTGAAAAATCTCAACCTCTATCAGAATTCCTTTTTGAGCAACTGAGTGACGGTATTGATTCCTCAACAGCAGACGGGAAAGCTCGGTTAAGTAAGATCTGTGCACCCCAGATTAACCGTATTCCGCAAGGCGTTTTTCGTCAATTAATGCTTGAGGAATTATCACGCCGTACCGGCGTCTCCGCGGACAATCTGCGAGATTATGTAGCTACCCATATCACTCCCCAACAAAGAGCCGCGATTGCCACTGAGGCTAATCACAAGACAGCTTCGCAAACTCAATCCACTGACCTGTACAACCATGACGCCTCTAACGATACTTACTATCCCGAGCAAGATAGCTCTTTGGAAACCGACGATTATGCTGATATGCGCCCAACAAGGGCTTCTAAAATTCGTCTTTCTCCAATAAAATTTATCACTGCGCTCCTGCTTAACCACCCAGCTCTAGCAGAGACTGCAGAAGATGTCGGGTTTTTAAAGCAGTCTACTGATCAAGACACACAGTTATTCCTGCGAGTTCTTGATGTCGCTAAGAAAAACCCCCACTACAAACCATCCCATATCTTCGCCTACTGGCTGGGAACTTATGGCAATCAAGCTGAGACAAAGATACTACAATCACTCGCTGCGAGTGAGCTCTATCACCCGCCTGTTGGAACAGGACGTGATGATAATCAAGAGTTCAGCGATGCTTTAGCCCATGTCATTCAAAGCGCGTTTGATGCCTTGCCGATTCAAGAAAAAGCGCTGCATTTACTTGAACAAAAAACCCTGAGCGAGCGAGAAATTAAGCAGTTACACAAGATACGATTGCAACTGGCTAATGACCAACAATCGAGTGACTTAAAAAACAAGATAAAACAACGACTTGTGGTCTAAACTAAGAAAATATAAGTAAGTAAAATAAAGACAATTTTGTCTGAGACAAGCGGATTTTTATTCGCTATAATTGCGCGCTATTTTTTCAACCCCTAACTACGCAAGACAGCCCTATGACTGACAGCAATGATAAGCAACAATCTGGTATCAAAGACCTTATAGCCAAAGGACGGGAACAAGGTTACTTAACCTACGCTGAAGTGAACGATCACCTACCTGAAGATATAGCCGATCCTGAGCAGGTCGAAGATATCATTCAAATGATCAATGACATGGGAATTACCGTGTTTGAAACTGCCCCCGATGCAGAAACATTGCTCATGATGTCCGGTGACAATACGCCAGATGAAGTTGCGGCGGCTGAAGCGGCGGCGGCACTCGCGTCCGTTGAGTCTGAGCAGCATCGAACGACAGACCCCGTGCGCATGTATATGCGAGAAATGGGTTCAGTTGAACTTCTCACCCGCGAAGGTGAAATTGAAATCGCCAAACGTATTGAGGAAGGCACAAGAGAATTAATGTCTGCAGTTGCAGATTGGCCTTCAAATGTGGCCACCGTTATTGCTGAATGGGACAAGGTAATTGAAGGTGAGAGAAAACTCACTGATGTTATCAGCGGCTATCTCAACCCCATGGAACATGTCCCCTCAGCGCTTGCTCAACAACAAGCGGCTGAAGCGGCTGAAGCAGAAAGAATTGCCAACGGTGAAGAAATTGACGAAGAAGAAGAAGAGGAAGAGCACGAAGGTGGGTTAGACCCAGAAGAAGCCACTCAGCGGTTTGAAGAAATTCGGGCACTCATGATCAAGACAGATAAATCTGTCGCACGCTACGGACGCGACGGAAATGCATCTATAAAGAACATGCAGGAACTCGGTGAATTATTTAAGTTTCTGAAGTTGACTCCTCGTCAGTTTGACCCTCTAGTAGCGGTTATTCGCGCTGCGGTAGAAAAGATCCGTGCTGAAGAACGCAACATTATGAAACTCTGCATTCGTTTTTCAAAAATGCCGCGTAAAGAGTTTATTAAGTCATTCCCAGGTAACGAAACCAACCTAAAATGGACTGGTACTCTGGTAAAAGCAAAAGCCGACTATTCAAATGGCATTGCTAATCAAGAAATAGAAATTTTGCGGTCACAACGAAAACTCATTCAGGTTCAAACAACCAGTGGCCTATCGATTCTTCAGATTAAGGATATAAATAGACGTCTCACCATCGGTGAAGCTATGGCACGGCGTGCAAAGAAAGAAATGGTAGAAGCTAACTTGCGCTTGGTGATCTCGATTGCTAAGAAATATACGAATCGCGGGCTACAATTCTTAGACCTTATTCAAGAAGGTAATATTGGCTTAATGAAAGCCGTAGACAAATTTGAATATCGCCGTGGTTATAAGTTTTCAACCTACGCGACATGGTGGATTCGACAAGCAATAACGCGTTCAATTGCCGACCAGGCCAGAACTATTCGAATTCCTGTGCACATGATTGAAACGATCAATAAGCTCAATCGTATTTCTCGCCAAATGCTTCAAGAGATGGGCCGAGAGCCGTCGCCCGAAGAATTGGCCGAGCGCATGGAAATGCCTGAAGATAAGATTCGTAAGGTCCTTAAAATCGCCAAAGAGCCCATTTCTATGGAGACTCCCATTGGTGAAGACGAAGATGCAAGCATTGGCGACCTTATTGAAGACATCACTATTGCCCAGCCGATTGATGAGGCTACCAAGAGCAACCTCACCGACTCAACACGTGGTGTACTAGGCAGTTTAACTGCGCGAGAAGCCAAGGTTCTACGCATGCGTTTTGGTATCGACATGAACACAGACCACACCCTAGAAGAGGTGGGTAAACAGTTTGATGTAACTCGTGAGCGTATTCGACAGATTGAGGCTAAAGCACTACGTAAACTGCGTCATCCCACGCGCTCTGATCACCTGCGTAGCTTTATCGACGAGCAGTAACTTTTCAAGGGCCCATAGCTCAGCTGGTTAGAGCAGTCGACTCATAATCGATTGGTCGTAGGTTCAAGTCCTACTGGGCCCACCATTTTCAAACCTTCATTTCTTTGTCTAAATCGAAGTCTAGGTCACTCATTTGGTCAGTTTGACTCACCTTTTTCATGTTGCAACGATTAGATAACGCCCACATAAGCGGCGCGCTTTAGCGCGTCCGGCGGACGCCCAACGGGCCGGAGCATACTTAATGTGCGTGTTAGGCATTTTCTTGGTGCATAATCATTTGTGTGCTATGCCCCAACAAAAAGCCCACTAGACAGGTTGGCGTTTGATTAAACAGCAAACTGTAAGAGCCAGCGAGTTAGCAAAACTAGAGGGCTCGAGGCGTATTAAAGAATGTATTAATTAAGGGTTCAAAAGACGCTAAAGAGTCAGTTTGGTAACTGGGGTCAAATGCTGCTTGATCCCATTCATCTGTAAACTCAATAGCTTTTTTATACCAAGATTCATTCACATACTGTTTTCGTAAATCCCGTGGTTTTCCCATGTAATGATAATAATGCTCACCCTGGAAATCTTGGTGAGTTCTAATAATATTGTAAGCATCGTCACTGACATATGGCTTTATAATCTCAGCCGCAATTTGACCATGATTTGGAACGTTAATAACTTTTCCAATATCATGAACTAAACTTATCAAAATCATCTCTTCATCGGCACCTGCTCTTCTAGCCATAGTTGCCGTTTGTAAAGCATGATGTAATTGATCAGTCCCAAAGCCCAAAGTTAGCCCTGCTAATTGTTTTAGCATTGAACTAATTCTCTTAGGCATATCCTGAATATGAGGCATATGTTCTTCAGCGATATGTTGCCATTCTGCCTCAGTACTACTGTCCATTCGTGTAAACATAAATAGGCTCTCATCAAATTAAGTTAAGTAAGGAAAAGGTCTCTATTACAACTCTATATACTTCTTGCCGATTAATCTAGTTGAGTCCCAGAACGAACCACTCTGAATAAAATAGCAAAATAACAAAAGAGTGCTTTAAAGAACGGAAACAACTACACAACTGATTGAATCAGTAAATTTATAATAGGTCACTCACAACTAACTTCATACTTACTTAAACTGCCATCTCTGATATTTAAATAGTGATAATGACTGCATGATCGAATAGCGTTATAGTCAACACTGTTTTGGCCTGTAGCAATTACCTTATTAAGAGTGTTACAACATGTCTTCAAAAACAATAAATCATGCCACCGAAGCATTTAAGCAAGGTGATTTAAAGCAGGCAACTGCGCTCTTTGACAAGATTCAAAAGAAACTTACTCAGCCACAGCATTTACATGCTTGCACATTGGCCTACCTACAATCTGGCCGCCACAATGACGCACAAAAAGTGCTCAAGAAACTCATGGCCAAAGTCAAAACAAACCCGCAACTGCTGTCATTATCTGGGGATATAAACAAAGCTAAAGCAGACATCTCAGCGGCCATAGATGACTATCGTCGTGCCACAGAGTTAGCTCCACAGGTGCCTGAGTTGCACTACAACTTGGCACTTACATTATTTCAAGTTTCTAAAATTAGTGCAGCCAAGGCTGCATTAGATAAAGCACTCAAGATTAGACCAAATTACCCAAAAGCTTTAGTTTTACTTGGACGATGTCTTGCATCAATGGAACAATTCGAACGAGCGGAGCAAGCATTCAACAAAGCGATAAAGATTGAACCCAATAGTTACCTGCCCCATTATCGATTAGGCCGCCTGCACGCCCATAAGGGCAACTCAGACAAGGCGTCTGGGTCACTCGATAGGTCTTTGCAAATTAACAAGCAACTTGCACCAGCCCGAGAGGCACTTATTTTAAACAGCATCTATTCTGGGAATCACGAAAGCACTATAAACCAGATCAATACTGCCCTAAAAATGGCACCACATGATGAAAGTATCATCGCCATCGCGACAGATTGGTCAATTGAAAATGGTCAAGATGATCCCTACATCTACTATGATAAAGCATGGCGAAACCACCCCACGGCAAGTCTTTTTCAAGACTTTATCACTGGTTTAATCTCATCTTTTGACATTAATCGTGCTGAAAAGCTTCTGAGTGAATATGAAACCACACAAGGTAAAGACTTTGCGTGGGAGTCAGCCAAGCTGAAAGTGTTTGAAAAGCAAGGCAACTACGATGGAATAATTTCATTAATTAAGTCGTCACCTCACCGATCAAAACATTTGAGATATAGCTGTTTGGCTAACTTCGCTCTAGGTCATTATGGAAATAGTTACGAAATTGCTGAAAAGCTTCACCGTAGTCAGCCAGCCAACCAGTACTATTTGGCATTATTAGCAACAGCTCTTCGGTGTCTTGGTGACCCAGAGTATGAGCGACTTGCGGACTATAATAAGTTAGTTTTTCGGGCTAATTTAGAGACCCAATTTGAAAATTACTCGCAGTTCACTGATTTCAGAAAGGATCTCATTGAGCACCTCAATGAAATACATATTACTCGCCATGCCCCCCTGAACCAGTCAGTACGTGGGGGAACTCAAACGCCTGGCAATTTATTCGCACAAAGCAAAAGTCCTTTGATTCATACCTTAAAGCAATCACTAGCCGATATTTCAGAGCCATTCTTTGAAAGTTTAAATTCAACGGGGTTAGGTGAGAATCACCCTATCATCACTGAGTATCCTGACACCCCATATTTTCATGCTAGTTGGTCAATACGTACCGCTGAAGGTGGATTTCATAAATCGCATATCCATTCAAAGGGTTGGTACAGCAGTGCCTGCTATATTGATATTCCTGACGTTATTGGCGATCAGTCCGACGCTGGGTATCTGGTGTTAGGAAAACCGCCCTTCAAGACAAAAGATGAATTACACCCTGACTGCAGCATTAAACCCGAAGCAGGATCACTTGTTTTATTTCCTAGCTATATATGGCATGCAACTCTGCCCTATCAAGGTGAAGGTAACCGACTCGTGGTCGCCTTTGACGTTGGTGCGCCCAATCTATTTGTTTAAATAGTCCTTCCTAAAGCAAAATGATCATAAACTAGAATTAAAAAGGTCCGCCCTGCTCCAAAGGATTAGACCAGAGAGTTGAGTAAACAGAAGTTCCATCAATAAAATAAACCGCATCATCATCAAATACTGAACGATGAGGCCCATTATTCCACCAATTATCCGTTACCGACTTGATATGACCGACCTCAACAATCGTTGCAACTGCAGGATTATCTTTGCCCTCTAACTGAAGCATATAAAGTCTATTTTGCTGAGAATAATCATCCTCGTCTTTTCCATACACAGTTAAGGGCACAGCAAAACGGTCAGTAGACTCATCATATTGTTGGTAAGTAAACGCATGACGGTTATAGCGAGCTTCAGAATAGCTCCAACTGCCGTCTCCAAGAAGGTGTGTACCCAGGGAATAAGGCGCAGTCATATCACTTATATTAAATAACTCTAGTTTTGTTAGCCCATTCTCATCAGCACCTAACCCTAACAACAAATCATCATTTACCGGATGAAGAAAATCAGAAAATCCCGGTATGGTAAGCTCTCCAGCAATCATGGGATCTTCTGGATTGGTCACATCAATCACATACAAAGGGTCAACTGTCTCAAAGGTCACTAAATAGAGCGTATCGCCAAAAAACCTTACACCGTAGAGACTCTCGTTAGGTTTACCTATTTTTTCAGGCCTATTAGCGTTAGGTAGAGTTTCGACTAGGTTAAGCGCCAACTCTTGATTAGAGCGTTGAAGAACCGATAGCTGGTGGTCAATGGAGTCTTCGCTTCCCCAAGGCCCCGTTTGAGTAGTGGTGACAACTCTCAAGTAGCCAGCATGTTCGCTGATTCGAAAATCCACCTCTCCTCTACTCCAAAGATGCCCATCGACCGAACCTGAACCTTGATACGTTAGATCGTCTGACGCCTTAAAAGAATGCAATAATGTCCTAGACTCCTCGTCATAACCTTCCGCTTGCGTCAGATAAATAGCATTCTCGCTCGCATAGACACCTGATACAGAACCCATGTAGCAGGATGCACCAAGCATAGACTCAGATTCTAGATCTACAGCAATAAGAAATGTCATTACTGGGAAACCATAACGAGCAGATGCTTGCTCATTAGTTTTATCCATAAACAAACAATCATCCGCCTCAACTAGAAGACTCGACTCCCCGTTAATCAGTACAGTTGGCAAAACCTCAGCAGCGGTTAGGTCTCTTAGTAATACTTTATTTTCTTCTATCTCTTCTTGGGTAGAGGGGTATCGAATTAAGCCTGGGATTTCAGGCGTATGACGGGCGACCATATATACATGTTTGTCCACGCGGCGGCTGGTCACAAATCCACCTTCCATTTCGATCTGTAGTTTTAATTCTGGTTGCTCAGGCACACTAATATCGTAAATATCGAGCGCACTAGTTTGGCCTTCCCATGCCCATGAGGCACTAAACCTTTCTCCAAAGGTCCCCCACCAACTGGAACTTCTAAGCGATACCAGACTTGAATCTTTATTGTAGAGACCTTCAACCGTCAGATCGCCATCAACAGGGATAACACTAACCAATGTTGCACTCGCTTCCTCCAAGTCCGTGCTTAAAATCCGAATACCTCTCTCTGCTTCATTGGGACTGTCTGGATCTTCTTCAATTCCATCATTTGCAACTCGACTGAAATCCTCCATCACAAAACAACAGTCCATACTGCGGCTAGGAGCAATAAATAAATGATCTCCATCATATTTTACAACGTCGTGCTCATCGACAGAGGCTTCAAGCGTGTAGGTCGTCGTAAAACTCCGTCCAGAGTCCTCTGTCGCAAAAACCACATCCGCATTACCATCATTATTTAAATAGTCTTCGCCATCTTCAATAATGGATTGTGAGAATATCTCCAAAAACTGAGCTTCGTTATCAGCTGCTATCAACAATCCTGTAGGTGGCGGCTCATTACAACAAACCAAGTCTTCATCTGATTGGACTGAACCACCACTACCGCATCCAGCTTGGGCTAAAACTAGTATTAACAACAAATATTTAGCTGATTGAGTTAAGCTCATGTGTCAAACTCCATAAATATTAAAAATGTCCTATAAAAGAGCTCGTCAACAAAATTGACCCCCTGCATTAAACAAAAAAGTCCGGTGCCAATTCAGAGATATCTAATGATGTGTCCACCTGATAACAATTCAAATCAGTGATGCCTTCCGAGGCCAAAACCTCATCATCCACATAGAAATTTCCCGTGGATTCACGACTATCTCGAGTGAGAATGATATGTGCTGCGTCCGACATGATTTCTGGTGTTCTAGATCTGGCAATCATCATGTCGCCACCTAAGTGATTTGCCACAGCTGCAGTAGCGATCGCAGTGCGTGGCCAGAGAGCATTAAAAGCAATACCATCTCTTTTAAACTCGCTGCTCATGCCTAAAACACACATACTCATTCCATACTTAGCCATACTGTAAGCAACATGATTTTGAAACCATCGTATCTCCATATTCAGTGGCGGAGAAAGATTCAGTACGTGAGGGTTATCTGACTTACGTAGATAAGGGACTGCTTTTTGAGAGCAAAGAAAGGTGCCGCGGGTATTAATGTTATGCATCAAGTCGTAGCTTTTCATACTCACCGATTCTGTGCCCGCTAAGTTAATGGCACTAGCGTTGTTAACCAGAATATCAATACCACCGAATTCAGCGGCAGTTTTATCCATTGCCTCCTGAACTTGATCCTCAAATCGGACGTCAACTATTAACGGTAAGGCTTTACCCCCCGCCGCTTCGATTTCCTCCGCAGCAGTATAAATCGTGCCTGCCAAACGCGGGTGGGGCTCAGTTGTTTTGGCGGCAATTGCAATATTAGCCCCATCAGCGGCTGCACGCTTTGCAATTGCAAGGCCAATACCTCGGCTCGCGCCACTAATAAATAAAGTTTTACCGGATAGATCGGCCATAGTTAGCTCTCTTAACTAGTCTAATGAATTCTTATGTGATCCTTAAGTGGCTTAACCCAAACCACCCTCAGTGAGTTTTGCCGGGTCTAACAGTTTTTCTAACTCAGCCCGAGGAATATCTGTTTCTTCCTCAGCTACATCCACCACTGCACGACCTTCTTTATACGCTTTTTTAGCTATCTCAGCGGCTTTCAAGTAACCAATAACAGGATTCAACGCTGTCACTAAGATAGGATTACGCCCCAACGCCAACTTTAGCTGCTCTTCATTAACCGTAAAGGTTGCTACTGCTTTATCTGCAAGGAGACGACTAACATTAGCCAAAAGAGAAATACTAGACAATATATTATCTGCAATCATTGGCAACATAACGTTCAATTCAAAATTACCCGCCTGGCCGCCAACAGTAATTGCCGCGTCATTACCAATTACCTGCGCTGAAACCATTGCTGCCGCCTCAGGGATCACAGGGTTGACCTTACCTGGCATAATTGATGAACCAGGTTGAAGTGCCTCAAGCGCTATTTCACCTAAACCTGCCAGTGGGCCAGAATTCATCCAGCGCAGATCATTAGCAATCTTCATAATTGAAACCGCAGTGGTTTTTAGCTGGCCTGACAAAGACACAACCACATCCTGTGTATTGATATGGGTAAATAAGTTATCTGCAGGAGAGAACTCTATTCCAGTCTCTGCGCTTAGGTACTTATTAAATTCAACCGCAAAATCAGGATGTGCATTAATGCCGGTGCCAACTGCGGTTCCACCTTGGGCGAGAGTTTGCAATTTAGGCAACGTAGCTTTAATAAAATAAATATTCTGTTCGATCTGCGTAGCCCAACTCAGCAAGCTCTGGCTCAATCGCACAGGCATAGCATCCATTAAGTGAGTACGTCCGGTCTTGATGTGATGGTCGACTTTCTTGGCTTTTACCAAGATAGCCTCATGTAAGTGCTCTAAAGCAGGCAGAAGCCGCTCTCGAACCTCAACAGCCGCACTAATATGAATACAAGTAGGAATAATATCGTTACTGCTCTGTCCATAATTAATATGGTCATTAGCACTGATTGACTCACCGGTTTTTAATGAAGCTAACGTTGCTAATACCTCATTGGCATTCATATTAGAGCTAGTGCCAGAGCCCGTTTGATATACATCCACCGGAAAGTGACTCATTAAATCGGGGCTTTGCAGCAACTCAAGAACCACTTCTGTAATGGCTTTACCCGCTTTAGGTGCCAACAAACCTAAACTAGTATTTGCTTGCGCTGCGGAAGACTTAGCCACTAATAAGGCACGAATAAACGCCTCAGGCATCGATTTGCCACTAACTGGAAAATTATTAATGGCACGCTGTGTTTGAGCTCCATATAATGCACTTTCCGGAACCTTAAGCTCTCCCATGCTGTCACGCTCGATACGAGTTTTCATTACTATTCCTTAATTTGCCTATTCAGATTATCGTTTTATCACCGTGCATGAAACATTCACAACACAGCCCATCAAGGTTGTCTATATTAGCAGAAATAGTATTTATTAATAATTAATTAGGAGGATCTTCTTTCCAAGAAAACCGACCAAAGGAACAGCCTAAGCCTGTGTTTTAAACCCGCTATCTCGCTGCGTCTAAGAGCCACCGCATAATATAGTCCGAAAAACTGCGACGAATGATTAGATCAACACTACCATCAGCATTTTTAGCCACAAGGGCGCTAGCGCTTGCAAAGGTAGTTTGCGTGCATCGACCACTCTGATCTGAGGCTTCAGCCCAAGAACCAAAATCATATACACTAGCCTTTTTAAGGAGAGAACCAACTTGTTCACCACTGAGGTTCACTTGTGTTTGACCACCACTAACATCGACAACGGCTACATGCCCTTTGAGCTCTTGCCTTAAGGCACTCTCAAGGCTTAAGGCGTCGCTTGCCGCAGTAACTAACCATTCGTTAGGCCCCAACCAGTAGATGCTGGTATTGCCGCTACGAATGTAAGTACCCGGCTTGGTGGGTAAAGTCACATCTGTAACCTGCAATACAGCGTGGGCAAATTGTGTGTCACCACTGTCGCCGCGCAATGTTAGGTGACAACCTTGATGAATTTCTCGAACCACAAGGCTACTTGATGCGTTTTCAGTAACCTGACTAGTCAACCCATAGTGCAATGGAGACTCAGAACGGGGTTGATGACCTGTATTAGACATTTTGGCGCTCTCCTTTTGGGTCATAAAATACTGAGCTAACGATTTGCGCGGGAACGGTGGCCCCGTCAGCTGCTGGGCAATACACTGTGTCGCCTAAACGATTCAAACCGCCCTTCACTACCGCTAGCGCGATGGAGTGGCCCATATTGGCACTGTAATAGCTTGAGGTCACATGGCCCTGCATGCTCATTGGAATAGGCTGTTTAGGGTCGCTAACAATCTGAGCACCCTCAGGCAACACAATATTTGGGTCAATCGTTTTTAACCCAACTAGCTGCTTGCGGTTATCGCGAAGAGTGTCGCTACGAGATAATGAGCGCTGACCTATAAAACTAAAGGCTTTGTTCTTGCCGACAATCCAATCCATATTCATGTCTGCAGGGGTCATGGAGCCGTCAGTATCTTGCCCAACAATAATAAAGCCCTTTTCTGCGCGCAGTACGTGCATGGTCTCTGTACCGTAGGGTGTTATATCAAACTCTTTGCCTGCCTCGATTAAGGCCTCCCATACATAACGGCCATAATTGGCGGGCACATTGATCTCGAAAGACAACTCCCCAGTAAAGCTAATACGGAACACTCGCGCTGCAACTCCCGCTACTGTGCCATCACGCCAATCCATAAACCCAAATTGGTCAGGGGTTAAGTCAATGTCTTGACATACTTTGGCCACCACTTTGCGAGCATTGGGCCCTGTGACAGTTGCTGTAGCCCAGTGGTCAGTAACCGAGGTGAAATAAACCTGTAATTCAGGCCATTCGGTTTGTTGCCATAACTCTAACCACGCTAAAACACCTGCGGCACCACCTGTGGTGGTAAACATGAGGTAGTGATTTTCGCTTAAACAGGCACAGACTCCGTCATCAAAAATCATTCCATCTTCTTTAAGCATAACGCCGTAGCGGCATTTACCTGCTGCTAATTTAAGGTATGAATTGGTGTACATACGAGTAATGAATTCGGCAGCATCAGGCCCTTGAATATCAATTTTGCCAAGGGTGCTGGCATCAAGGATGCCAACGCTATTGCGCACCGCTAAACACTCGCGATTAACGGCTTGGTCGAGGGTTTCATTAACTTTAGGAAAATACCAAGGTCGCTTCCACTGGCCCACATCTTCAAATTTGGCGCCCTGCTCAACATGCCATCTGTGGGCTGAGGTATATCGCTCTGGATCAAATAATTCGCCAACATCACGGCCGGCGATTGCGCCAAACGTGGTGGGTGTATAAGACGGCCTAAAAATAGTGGTGCCTGTTTCGCTGATACTTTGGTTAAGCGCGTTGGCTAGGATCGCCATGCCATTAATATTGCCAAGTTTGCCTTGGTCAGTACCAAACCCTAGGGCGGTATAGCGCTTTACGTGTTCTACAGACTCAAACCCTTCTCGTACGGCCAGCTCTATACCGCCTGCACTGACATCTAGCTGCAAATCAACAAATTGGCTGGGAGCTCGACTAGGTGGTCTACTGTGAGGAACCAAAAATAGTGCCTGCTGTGGCTCTTGTGTCAGTTCGACGAGCTCTACCGGCGAAAATTGCACCGCCCCTAATCCGAACCCGGCAAGTTGTGCTGCTTTGGCTCCTGCAGTGGCGCCTTCGATCAATCCATCTCGCAGGCCAAAAGTGCCATTACAAGCACCTACCGAACACTCTTGCTGTTTTGAGTCGCCAGGTCTAAAACTTACAATCGACTCATCCCAAACTGGTTTGGCGCCAGTATGAGAACTGAGATGAATAGCGGCACTCCAACCTCCAGAGGTCGCTATAAGGTCACAGGGCAAACGTTTTACCTCGCCTGTGATGGCGCTACCGCTTTCATTCAGGGGAGCAACCATAGCTGCGCGTACTCGTTTTCCCCCTTTGGCTTCGATGACACCATGACCAACTGCTATTTGAATACCTAGGGCCCTGACCTGTTCAACTAACTCACCATTTGGTGACTGGCGAGAGTCAACTACCGCGACAACATCTCGCCCTGCTGTGTGCCAATCAATAGCTGTTTGGTAAGCGTTGTCGTTGGTAGTGGCCAAAATAAGTTTACTTCCAGGTGCCACACCATAGCGATTAACGTAGGTTGATACAGAGGAAGCCTGCATCACGCCTGGAATGTCATTGTGCGCGAAGACCAACGGGCGTTCAAAGGCACCTGTTGCTAAAACAACTTGTTTGGCTCTTACTCGATGCAATCGTTGCCTTACTCGCTGCCCCTTGCCGGCACTCAACCCCAGATGATCAGTGCGTTTCTCTAAAATGGTCAAAAAGTTGTGGTCGTAGTAGCCAAACACTGTGCTACGCGGTAGTTGCTGAACGTTGTTGTAGCGCTTTAGTTGCTCAACCATATCGGCAACCCACTGGCTGGCCGATACACCATTTAGGATTTGAGTAGATGCCAGTAGACTCCCACCAAACTCGCTCTGTTCATCTGCAATGATGACTCGAGCGCCCGCCTCTGCTGCTTCCCGCGCAGCAACTAAACCGGCCGGCCCTGCACCTACCACCAACACATCGCAGTGTTGGTTAAGTTTGTCATAAACATCTGGATCAGCCTCAACGGGTGTTTTACCCAATCCCGCCGCCTTCCGAATAAAGTGCTCGTAGGTCATCCAGAGTTTTTGTGGGTACATAAACGTTTTATAGTAAAATCCGGGCGGCATTAAGCGTCCAAACCAACCCATTATGCCCATCAAATCAAAATTAATTGTTGGCCACCCATTGACACTTGAGGCTTCAAGCCCTTCGTATAGCTCGACCTGAGTTACCTTGAGATTGGGCACGGTAGCTGCCCCTGACCCTAGCTGAATAATACCGTTGGGCTCTTCGGCACCATGACCCACAATGCCGCGGGGTCGCGAGTATTTAAAACTGCGACCCACTACATTAACTCCATTTGCCAGTAAAGCTGAGGCTAGGGTATCACCCATTACTCCCTGATAGGTTTTGCCGTTGAAGGTAAAATTAACCTTTTGATCAGGGTTTGTGCGCCCAGCATTAGGCAGGCGATTTATTTGTTTCATGCACCCTCTCCAACAATGCTTGGCTGCGTACCGACTTTGTAGGTCTCAAGAATTTCGTAGGTCACTGTATTACGAGTGGCATTAAAATAGCGACGACATCCAGTCACGTGGTACCACATTTCATGGTGAATACCGCGAGGGTTTTTGCGAAAAAACAAGTAATCGCCCCACTCTTCATCAGTGAGTGTTTCAGGGGCTAAGGGTCGTGCAATATGAGCCTCACCACCGTAGCTAAACTCTTCTTCACTGCGCAATTCTTGGCAGTATGGACAATAAATTTGTAACATAGATAGTCTCTCAACCTATTTTTGAATATGGGATCAGTGGGCTACACCTGCGGCCCCATGCTCGTCAATTAAGGCTCCGCTATTAAACCGGCCAATATTAAATGCTTCAGCCAAGTGATGAGGTCTGTCATTAGCCACGGTGTCGGCAAAAACAAAACCAGAGCCAGGCGTGGCTTTAAAACCACCGGTGCCCCAGCCACAGTTGAAGTAAAGGCCACCGACTGAGGTTTTACTGATAATCGGACAAGCATCAGGGCAGGTATCTACTATGCCGCCCCATTGGCGGTTCATTTGCACTCGACTAAATGCCGGAAACAGCTCACAAATGGCCTGTACGGTGTGTTCAATGACATTGAATGACCCGCGCTGGCCGTAACCATTGTAGCTGTCTACTCCTGCTCCAATTACTAAGTCACCCTTGTCAGACTGGCTAATGTACCCGTGTACCGCGTTTGACATAACCACTGTGTCTAAGCAGGGTTTAACCGGTTCTGAAACCAATGCTTGTAGAGGCCTTGATTCAACCGGCAAACGCAAGCCTGCCATTGCAGCTACCACCCCAGAACTACCCGCAGTAACACAGGCTATCTTGCGCGCGCCAATAAAGCCGTTGGTCGTTTCTACACCAATTACTGCGCCATCTTTTCGACGAATACCGGTCACTTCGGTCTGTTGGATCATGTCAACTCCCAGAGCGTCTGCGCCCCGCGCGTACCCCCAGGCCACTGCATCGTGGCGCGCTGTGCCTCCACGTGGTTGCCAGGAGGCACCCAAGATCGGGTAGCGACTATTCCGCGATATATTGATTAGCGGAGCAATTTGTTTTACTCGCTCTGGAGTCACTACTTCTCCGTCAATACCGTTGAGTCGATTGGCATTGACTCGCCGCTCAATGTCGCGCATATCTTGCAAGTTGTGCCCCAAATTAAGCACACCGCGCTGGCTAAACATAACGTTGTAGTTTAATTCTTTACTGAGCCCTTCCCATAATTTGAGGGATAGTTCGTAGAGTTGTGCTGCCTCGTCCCAGAGGTAGTTTGACCGAATAATAGTGGTGTTGCGGGCGGTGTTTCCGCCACCGAGATATCCTTTTTCGACAACGGCCACGTTGGTTATACCGTGCACTTTTGCCAAGTAGTAGGCTGTTGCTAAGCCGTGTCCGCCGCCACCAACAACGATGACGTCATATTCTTTTTTGGGCTTAGGACTACGCCAGACTTTCTGCCAATTTTCATGGTAGCTAAGGGCGTTTTTTAACAGACTAAAACCAGAGTATCGTTTCATAGTGACCACTAAGTTAAATCTAGATTATCAAGAGTGCATTTGACCAGTTTTACGGTTAGGGCTGCTAGAATAAAAACGCCAATGTGTGACTCAAAAACGACAAAATAACGCTCAAACCATGAAAACAAGGGTTTTAGAGCTAAAATGTCATTATAGTTATGACGTAAAACCATTTTTTGTTGTATTAAAACGACTTATAGAGAATGTTTGGCCATGCCTGAAACGACCTTACAGATGCATTATTCTGCCCACCTAGCGGTAGGTTTTGTACTGATGCCTAGCTTTACTTTACTGCCCTTTTCGGCCTTTATTGATGCGCTACGCCTTGCTGCTGATGAGGGCGACAAAAGCCGCCAGGTTAACTGTCAGTGGACTGTTATGGGGCCGGATTTGGCTCCGGTGAGCTCTAGTGCCGGGGTGACAGTGAAACCATGGGAGACGTATCGTGATCCGTCAGATTTTGATTATATTGTGGTGGTCGGGGGGCTTTTAGACCAGACTCTTGAGGGTAGTGACCATGTGGTTGATTATCTGCAACGAGCAGATGACGCTCACGTGCCTATTGTAGGTCTGTGCACAGGGTCTTTTGTGATGATTAGAGCGGGGCTGATGGATCAGCGACGTTGCTGTGTTTCATGGTTTCATCATAAAGATCTCACCGACCGCTACGACAATGTCACCCCCGTTGCAGACCAGCTTTTTGTGGATGACGGTGATCGAATTACCTGCGCAGGAGGTGCTGTGGCTGCTGATTTGGCTGCCTATATTATTGAGCGTCATCTGGGCCAAAATTGGGCACGTAAAAGTCTGCGTATCTTGGTTATGGACAATCCACGCCCCGCTGATGCTCCTCAGCCTCAACCAGGTGCTGATTATGAGGTAAGTAATCGCTGGGTGGCTAGAGCCCTTCTGCTAATGGAGCAAAACTTAAGTCGTCCACTGAGTACCAATGAAATGGCAGATCGTTTAGCGATCTCTAAGCGCCAGCTAGAGCGTTTATTTATCAGTGACACAGGAGAGAGCCTACAGAAGTTCTATCGTAAGATTCGATTGCGCTATGGATTGTGGTTACTACAAAATACTGATCGATTAATTACCGACATTGGCCAGGAGTGTGGATTCTCAGATACCGCCCATTTTTCGCGGGTATTTCGCCAAGCATTTGATAAAAAACCAACAGATTATCGCCGCTAACGTAGTGCCCTACGCTCGCTACTAGGTGGTTTGCTGTAAAGGTCGCTGTAACATTTACTAAAATGTGGGGCTGTGGAAAACCCGCAGCTAATGGCAACGTCAATCACAGGTATGGACGTTTGTAACAGTAGTAATCGCGCTCGGGATAATCGCAATTCTAAATAGTAACGTGACGGCGCACAGTGAAGGTAACGGTTAAACAACCGTTCCAGTTGTCGCCGTGATATGCCTACATAATCTGCAACCTCATCTAAAGTCAGCGGCTCTTCTATATTGCTTTCCATTAATGTTACTGCATCTACTAGCCTTGGTTGACTCGCCCCAATGAGATACTTCAAAGGTGCGCGCTGAGCATCTTTTTCGGTACGTACACGATCACAGGTGAACTGTTCTGATATTTGCTGCACTAACTGGTGTCCGTGGATACTGGCAATAAGATTTAGCATCAGATCAATGGAGCTAATACCACCTGAGCAGGTATAGCGGTCACGATCAATAACAAACAAGCTTGATGATATATTTAACTTCGGAAACTCTTCACGAAAACTGGCTATATTTTCCCAGTGAATCGTGCAACGGTATCCATCAAGCAAGCCTGCGGCTGCGAGAGCATAACTGCCTGTGCAAATGCCTCCCATAGGAATTTTTTTCTTGGAGATCATACGCAGATTCTCTATAAGCGATTTATCACAGTATTTTTTGACCGAGTAACCCCCGCAGACTAGTAGTATGTTTATGTCATCTGTATCTTTTAAACTGCCGTCCAGATTTATCTCCAATCCAGCACTGGATATCACGGGCTCTCCATCTAGACTGCGTACGGTCCATGTATATAGTTCTCGACCGCTCAACCGGTTGGCCATGCGAAGGATACCCACAGCATTAGAAAAGGTGCTAAGGGTATATTCAGGAAGCATTAGAAAGCCAACGTGCATTGCTACATCGGCTTCGTTGACTGGCATTTCATTTGAATTAGACATTTTATCCTCTTACCATAATCATAGATTACGATACGCGTTTTAGGTAACGCTTATGTGGTCTCTAAATGAAGACTCTTATAGGGAGTATAAGTTAACTAAGGGGAATATAAGAAACTTTTTATCGTCGTCTTCGTTTGCGGCCCCCAGGAGATTCTGTGATGAGCTTCTCGACTGGTTTGTCGATAGTGGCAAACAAGTTTGGAAAGGGATCTGTTTTGTTCGGGAATGCCATGGCATCAACAAAGTACTGTTGGAATTTAGGCTCCATGGCGGTCTCAATTTTTTCTATATTGGTCACTATATTCTCAATAGTATTGCGGGACTGGCTGTTGAGTAATGCGATTCTAGCTCCGGTTCCAGCAGCGTTGCCCGCAGAGGAAACTTGGTCTAGAACGCAGTCAGGAATTAGGCCCAACACCATCGCATGCTGGACATTAATATGGCTACCAAATGCGCCCGCCAAACGAATGCGATCAACATGGTCAATGTCTAGCTTGTCCATTAACAGCTTCACCCCTGCATAAAGCGCAGCCTTAGCTAACTGAATTTGCCGGATATCATTTTGAGTGACCAAAATAGGTGCTTGGTTGTCAGATAAATCTGATTGATACAAAACATAAGACCAGGTACGGCCATCTGCTATGATAAGGGGTGAACGGCTAGCTAATTCGCCATCTATAATGCCATCGACAGTGACGATACCTGAAAGATACATCTCAGCAACCACTTCGATAATGCCTGACCCACAAATACCTGTGACGCCAAATTTTGAGGTCTCTTCGATGAAGCCTGGCTCGTCGCTCCATAAATCTGAGCCAATCACTTTAAATCGTGCCACTAGGGTGTCTGGGTCAATGCGTACGCGCTCAATCGCACCGGCAGCTGCTCGCTGACCTGCGCTAATTTGAGCCCCTTCAAAAGCGGGCCCTGTGGGGCTGGAACACGCTAACAATCGATTTTCATCACCCAATACGATTTCGGCGTTGGTCCCTACATCAACCAGCAGAGTCATGGCTTTTTGCTGCTGCGGCTCTTCAGAGAGAATCACGCCAGCAGTATCTGCACCAACATGGCCAGCTATGCATGGCAAGATATAGATTCTACCTCCATGATTAATCTGTAAATCTAACTCACGAGCTGGCATCTCCACTGCTGTGTCAGTGGCGAGGGCAAAGGGTGCTCCGCCCAATTCGATAGGATTAATTCCCAACAGTAGATGGTGCATAATTGGGTTTGCCACAAGGGTGATTTCTAAAATATCGTCTACTTCCGCTTTAACTTGCTTAACGACGTTTTCAAATAGGCCATTGAGCGCCTCTCGGATCACCTTGGTCATCTCTTGAACACCTTCTGGGTGCATCATGACATAAGAAACACGGCTCATTAAATCTTCGCCAAAGCGAATTTGCGGATTCATCACGCTGGCACTTGCTAATACGTCTCCACTAGAAAGATCACACAGGTGCACAGCAACGGTGGTGGACCCCACATCGACCGCTACGCCATAGGCTAGATCATGAAAGCCCGCCCAAAGTGCAATAATTGAATGATTTCTGTGTACCGCAACGGTAAGTCTACGGCCACTTTCTTTGAGCGCAGGCTGCAAGCGAGCCAACAATGCCACATCGCAGGTCAAACCAGACAACCCCCAATCTGAGTCTAGTACATCAAGCAGATGTTGAAGATCTCCCTTGGGCACTTCCATGTCAGGCTCTGGCACTTCTACACAATACAATCGGGTGGCCGCATCAAGTTCAATATCACGGTATTCAGCAGCTTTACGAACGACTTGACGATGAACTTGGCTCTCTGGTGGAACATCAATAACACAGTCATCAAGCAATAATGTGTGGCAGCTTAGTCGACGGTCTTGTGCGAGGGGCTTTTTGCGTTGGTTATAACTTTTTTCAGTTTCACTTAAGGGTGAGAGGTGATCTTTTGACGACTGAATCTGATGCTTGGGGAAGGCGCCTTCAGCACAGGTAATCTGACAACGCCCACAAAGGCCTCGCCCTCCGCAAACAGAATCAATATCAACTCCCAAACTTCGGGCAGCATCTAGTAATGGCGTGTTGACAGGAAAGCTGCCGCGCCTCCCAGAGGGCGTAAATACTACCTTTACCATTGAGTCACTCATGACTGTCCTTCGCTATTACGTAGCCTCCTTAACGAGCGCGGCGACGGCTAGTTCTTCCGCCTCGACCAATCTCTGCAGTCGGTTCTCTATAGGCTTTGATCCAACTTGCACAATTGGGATCTTTGCCCATCATTACATCGCCACCTCGAACCGCTGCCATGACTTCTGGATGCAATGGGCTGGTGATTGCTGAGGTCATTCCAGCGCCCATAGCCATGGTTAAGAAGGCACTATTGATGCCATTGCGATTAGGCAAACCAAAGCTAACATTAGATGCACCGCAGGTGGTGTTGACTTTAAGTTCTTCACGTAAGCGTCGAACCACGTGCATAACCTGTAAGCCTGCGGTATTAATTGCCCCAATTGGCATCACTAGGGGATCAACCACAACATCACTATAGTGAATTCCATGATCTGCTGCACGCTCTACAATCTTTTTTGCAACAGCAAAACGCTCATCAGGATCCTCAGAAATACCGGTTTCGTCGTTAGAGATTGCTACCACTGCAGCCCCGTATTTTTTTACTAGAGGCAATACGCGCTCTAGCACTTCGTCTTCACCGGTCACAGAGTTCACTAAAGCTTTGCCTTGGTAGACAGACAAACCAACTTCAAGAGCTGCAATAATTGATGAGTCAATGCTAATGGGTGCATCTGTGATCGACTGCACTAATTGAATCGCTTCTCCAAGAATTCTTGGCTCATCTGCCAAGGGAATGCCTGCATTAACATCGAGCATTTGAGCGCCTGCCGCCACCTGCGCAAGAGCATCAGCTTCAACGCGACTGTAGTCGCCTACTTTCATTTCTTCTGCAAGTATTTTTCGGCCAGTGGGGTTAATTCGTTCGCCAATAATGACAAAAGGATGGTCAAAGCCAATATTGACTTCTTTGGTAGCCGAACTAATGGTAGTTACAGTCATAATATTTCCTATTTTTATTCTGTTGATCTCATTAAGAAATAAGTTTCAACGATATTTTTAATGGTTTAATTTGTTGCAAACCCTTTTCCTGAAATCTCAAAATGTCCATCTTGTATCTTGTACATCCACTCAGCGGACCTTTTTAGCCCTCCTAGAGGATAAAGATGGCATTGTTGTATCAAGCAATCAGGATCAGCGGTAATGCCGGCAACCAAATCTCTTAGCAATTCACTGGGGTCTGATGAGGGGGCATTGACGAACTTGCCCAAAATTGAATCTTTTAGGCCCAGCTTTATCATGTCTATGGGGTTGCGGGTTAAAAAGCGCATGGAGGGGCCTACACCGCAATGCTGAGCATGGCGCATCAAGGTTTTAATAGTCGCTAAGCCTGGAATGCCGACATAGATAGGCAAAGTATTTCCTTGTTCACGAATCTTCTTTTCCCACGCGAGCACGGGCGCTGCCTCAAAGACAAACTGCGTTGCAAGATAGAAGCTCATTGCGGAGTCTTTGGCATAGTCATTTTTTTGCTGGATGGCCAAAGCACAATCTGCATCGGAAATATCCGGACTGCCTTCAGGATGACCTGCCAAACCAAGCTTTGTAAAACCGTACTTCTCAAACAAACCCGTACGCAATACATCAATGGAGGCATTAAATTCACCAACGGGTTTGTCAACGCCCCCACCGATTAGTAGACCTTCAGTAATTTCTTCGCTCTTGAGGGCACCAAGGCTTTCTTCTAGCGTTTTGGCTGAGGTGATCGAGCGAGCGGCAAAGTGCGGGACGGGGTTATAGCCTTCGGATTTCAATCGACGAACAGTAACCATAGTTTCGCTAAAGTCGGATCCGGGCAAAAAAGTGACATAAACAGTACAGCCACCCCTAAGAATTTGACTAAAATCACTTACTTTAGCAGCGCCACCGGGTGTTACCTCTAGCGTGGTTTTACCCATGAGGTCAACTAATGCCTGCTTTTCTTGGTTTTTACTAAGAGGCATCTGCACTCTCTCCACTAATCGTTCTAAACCGCTCCATTTACGTTCAATGAAACGATACTGTTTATTCTGTTACTCGGCCTTTAGTCCTTTGTTTTTAACCAAAAGCTTAATATCTTCATCTGAGTATTGTTGTTCAATCGCCGTTGCAAATTCTTCGGCAAGCAGTTGGGGAGTGCCCTCCGCTTCGAGTGATCCCGACTCTCGTCGCCAGTCTGCCAAGTATTCCTCACTGCCACCTTTGCCCGCCCTCATAGCGGCGCGATCAATTGCTGCCTGAAAACGATGGCTCAAAATAGCTTTTCCTCTCTCTCGACCGCGCTTTATCAATACCTGGGCTGGAATGTCACGCCAATAAACTACAATCTTCTGCATTTTTAAATCGACTCCATTTCAGAATAATGCGGCCTAGCCAAACTTTAAGACCTGTGATTCAAGGCCCGTTTGCAAATCACCGTACCCACAGTGTTCGTGTTTAAAATCTAAGCCTAGAGACTCCGCAGCATTTTTAGCTAAAGACAGTAGGTTGGGATTATCTTGTTGAGATAAATAAACAACTCTTTTGTAGTTCCCAAAGTACTGATCTCTAAGCTCCGGATGCCGATCTAGCTTTAACCCTTTAATCACCAACCGCTCAAAATGCTTAGCCAAAAAGTCAGTTAAATAAAAACTGCCTAACTCTTGCTCACTAATTTCTCTAAATCGTTGTTCACCGGCAAAAAAAGAATAGCAGTGCGCCCCTGGCAGACGCTCTATATTTTCATCTTCAAGTACTCGATCAATATCACCGCCAGTGCCGCAGTCTGCATAGGCGACAAAGATATTCTCATACTGATTGCGATGCTCAGCGATCTTTTCTCGTAGCTTGCCAGCGATCAACTGCGGTTTATTATGTAACTCAGCATCAAGGCACTTTAAGTGCAAATGATTCCAACCATTTAGTGCCTGTAACTGAACAATTTCCTGTGCCAATGCGCCACACGCGATGACTAAAATCGGGGAAGATTGCGCCGCTGGATCACAGGGCGTAGACATCAAGCAATCGACTCAAGTTCTCTGCGCTCAGACACTAGGCGAATCGCCGTGGTTGCTGCGTCAGCGGCATCTCGGCAATAAGCATCTGCACCCACAGCCAAACCAAACTCTTCATTAAGCGGTGCACCGCCAACCATGACAATGTACTTTTCACGGAGCTTCTGCTCAGTCAATGCATCAATAACCACCTTCATATAGGGCATGGTGGTGGTTAGTAGAGCTGACATACCTAAAATATCAGGTTTATGGCGCTCAAGAGCCGCGAGATATTCTTCTACTGAGTTATTAATGCCTATATCAAAGACCTCAAATCCAGCACCTTCCATCATCATGGCAACTAAATTTTTACCAATGTCATGAATATCTCCTTTAACAGTACCTATCACCATCGTTCCAACTGGCTTGGCACCAGTTTCTGCAAGTAACGGCTTTAAAATCGACATACCGCCTTTCATTGCATTGGCTGCTAATAAAACCTCAGGAACAAACAGAATGCCATCTCGAAAGTCTATTCCGACTATCGTCATACCATCAACTAGCGCCTCGCCAAGCACGCGCTCGGCTGACCAGCCTCGGGCCAATAGAATATCAGTACCTTCCATGATCTCTTCTTTTAAACCGTCATAGAGATCATCGTGCATCTGCAATACCAGTTCATCGTCAGGTAATTCGGCTAATATAATATCGTCTTCATCAGACATAGTTCACAACCCCCAATAGGTGTTTAGTAATCTCGGTCGGCGAATGAGCTTTTACGCCGTGCGATAAAATCAAGTAGCGCTTCATCAACAGCAGGATCCATTTCTGGTGGTTGATAATCATTGAGCATTTTCTTCCACAACCCGTTGGCCCGCTGAGCTGCATCTAAGGAACCATCCGCGGTCCATTGCTCGAAACTGTTATTATCAGCTACAGTAGATCGATAAAACGCTGTTTCAAAATTTTGAAGCGTATGGGCAGATCCAAGGTAATGCTTACCCGGACCAACTTCTCGAAATGCATCGAATGCTTGACCATTCTCAGACATATCCATGCCGCCCAAGAGTACAGATATCATGCTTGCTTGATCGCAATCCATGATGAACTTTTCATAGCCCATCGCTAAGCCACCCTCAAGCCACCCAGCGGTATGGAGCATAAAGTTTACTCCAGCCAGGGATGCCGTCTGCAGTGTATTCGCTGCCTCATATGCGGCCTGTGCATCAGGTAATTTAGACCCACAGAGACCACCGCCACTTCTGAAAGGCACGCCTAATCGCCGCGCTAGAGCAGCCGCTGCGTAAAGTATTTGACTAGGCTCTGGTGTGCCAAAGGTAGGGGCTCCTGACGCCATAGACACCGCAGCAGCAAAGGTTCCAAATACAACCGGAGCACCGGGTCGACACAGCTGGGTGAAGGCAATCCCCGCCAACGCTTCAGCTAAAATTTGAGTTACAGTTCCAGCTGCGGTAACTGGTGACATTGCACCAGCTAAAATAAACGGAGAAACGACTGTAGCCTGATTATTACGGGCATAAACCTTCAGAGATCCAAGCATGGTCGCATCATAGGTCATTGGCGAGTTCACATTGATTAAGCTGGTGAGCACACAATTCTGATCAACAAATTCATCACCAAACACCAATTTTGCCATATCCACTGTATCTTGGGCACGCTCAAAGTGAGTAACTGATCCCATTAGGGGCTTATCACTATACTTAAAGTGCGTGTAAACCATATCAAAGTGACGTTTGTTCACCGGCAGATCAACTGGCTCGCAGACCGTGCCTCCTGAATGGTGCAAATCTGGGGCCATATAGGCCAATTTGACAAAATTCCTAAAGTCTTCGATCGTGGCGTAACGACGACCTTGATCAATATCGTGCACAAAAGGAGAACCGTAGGCCGGCACGAGTACCGTTCGCTTGCCGCCTATAATGGTACTACGATCTGGGTTACGGGCATGTTGTACATACTCTTTTGGTGCGCTGGCTTGAATGATCGACCGACAGAGACCCTTGGGAAATCGAACTCTCGTGCCCTGAACATCGGCACCAGCGTCCTTCCACATCTCAAGCGCCTCTGGATCATCAAGAAAGTCAATGCCAATCTCTTCCAACAAGATGTCAGCATTATCTTCTATCAGTTGAAGGTTTTCTTCGGAGAGGTACTCTAAATAAGGAATTTTACGCTCGATAAAGGGAACTGTTTTAGCCACAGCATTAGCGCGAGCTTCACGACGCCCTTCTCGTCCGCCGCCTTCTCTACCTGCTCTTCTTCTACCTGTTCGTTCAGTCATAATCATCAATCCAATAAGGGCTAACGCCACCCTCTTTAAGCAGTGAAAGCAATGGGCGCAGTCTGTGCTTCTTTAGCCCCCATCGCATACAATTTTGCGACCTAAGCATATACGGTCACGACAACTTTAAAAGAGCCTACAAATCAGCTTCTTAAAGCCACATTATCAGAATCAAAGGGCGATTCAGAAATCACGGTAGCTCGCCGACGTTTTCCAAGTATCTCAATTTCTAATTCTGTACCCTCTGCGCCATAGGCTACCTGCACCAAACCTAGTGCTAAAGACTTATTCACGCGAAACCCAAATCCGCCAGATGTCGCTCGGCCAACAAGCTGACCGTCCTTATACAGACCTTCAGACCCCCGAGCATCAGCATCCTCAACATCATGAACTTCCAGTGTCACAAAACTATTGATGAACCCACGCTTTTGCCAATCTAATAAGGCGGTCTTACCTACAAAATCACATTCTTTATCCAGCTTCACAAACCGATCTAGTCCTGACTCTAAAGCAGCATATTCAATTGACATTTCTCGGGGAATTAAACGATAGGATTTCTCCAGTCGCATGGAGTCCATTGCGCGAATACCAAAAGGCTTAATATCAAACTCGGCACCAGCCTTCATTAATTCATCAAAAATATAGTTTTGCATTTCAATTGGGTGATGAAGTTCCCATCCTAATTCGCCGACGAAGTTCACGCGAAGAGCCTCTGCCTGACCGTAACCAACATTGATCGGCTTGCCCGTAAGCCACTTGAAGCTGTCATTAGATAAGTCAGTGTCCGTCAGTTTTTGTAAAACCTCACGTGATTTAGGGCCGGCTAATACCAAAACACCCATTTGGGTGGTGATTTTTTGCAATTGGACTGAACCATCTTTAGGCGACAACTTAGTTAGGTAATCCCAATCATGACGCTCATTTGCACCAGCAAAAACCAAGTAGTAGCTATTTTTAGCACGCTTGTAGATAGTAAATTCTGCCCGCACTCCACCATTGAGGGAAAGCATATGGCACAAGCCAATACGCCCAATGGCCTTGGGGACATTGTTAGCCACAATGCTGTTTAACCAAGACTCTGCCCCAGGTCCGGACACGGAGGCTTTTGAAAAAGCAGACATATCAAGCAACCCTACTTTTTCATGGACATGACGACACTCATTACCAACAAAATCAAAATAGTTGGATCGGCGGAACGAGTTTTTTTCAACAATGCGGCCATCAGATAGAGCTGCGGAATGATTTTTATTCCACAGGGTGTCATCCTTGTTAAGCTCTTGGTCAGTCAGAGCATATCCCGATGGTGCAAACCAGTTGGGACGCTCCCAACCATAAACGCTACCAAATACTGCTCCTAAGTCTTTCATTCGATCATAACAGGGTGCTGTTTTAAGGGGTCTTGCCGCGCTGCGTTCTTCATCGGGGTAGTGATTTTTGAACACGTGGTCGTAGGCTTCTTCATTTTTGCTACGCAAATAACCACGAGAGGCATAGGGGCCAAATCGGCGTGGATCAACACCCATCATATCGACTGTGGGCTCACCATCTACAATCCATTCGGCTAATTGCCAACCGGCGCCACCAGCGGCAGTAATACCAAAGCTATGGCCTTCATTTAACCAGAAGTTCTTTAAACCCCAGGCGGGGCCAACAATCGGATTGCCATCTGGCGTGTAAGCAATAGCACCGTTATAAATTGTTTTGACGCCAACTTCTGCAAATGCTGGAACACGTTCCATACAGGCCTCAACATGAGGCATTAGGCGATCTAAATCACCGTTAAACAGCTCGTATTCTGATTCGGCACTGGGCCCGTCCACATAACAACAGGGAGCGTTCTCTTCGTAAGGACCCAGGATCATGCCACCTGCTTCTTCACGAAGATAATAACCCGCATCAGAATCCCTCAACACTGCCTGCTCTGGCAAACCTGCGGCCTTGCGTTTAAGTATCTCTGGATGAGGGTCGGTAACGATGTATTGATGCTCCACGGGGATTACGGGAATATCTAAGCCGACCATTTCACCGGTTTTGCGAGCAAAGTTCCCTGTACAGGCAACGACATGCTCACAATGTATGTCACCCTTATCTGTTTTAACTATCCAACTATCATCTGACTGCTGCTCAAGATCCAATACAGCGGTATTTCGATAGATTTCAGCGCCGCGCGAACGTGCACCTTTAGCCAAAGCCTGAGTAAGATCAGCCGGCTGAATATAGCCATCGTCAGGATGCTGGATAGCGCCAATCAAACCCTCGGTATTACACATAGGCCATGCTTCTTTGACCTGCTCAGGTGTTAGAAAGTTGACGTCTACACCCACGGTCTGAGCCACGCCTGCGTAGTAGCGATACTCATCCATTCGATCTTCAGTTGAAGCTAGACGAATATTTGAGACCACACTAAAGCCAACGTTCTGCTCTGTTTCTTTCTCTAACTCGTGGTAGAAATTCACCGAGTACTGGTGCAATTTGCCAACCGAATAACTCATATTAAACAATGGCAGTAATCCTGCCGCATGCCAGGTGGAGCCAGAAGTCAATTCTTTGCGCTCAACAAGCACTACATCAGTCCAACCTTTTTTTGCAAGGTGGTAAAGTGTGCTAACACCAACAACACCACCACCCACCACCACAACACGCGCGTTCTTCTTCATACTGCCATCTCAAATTAATCGTTTAAGGACCCACTTTGCATCTCGGAAGTGTAACTGCCAAAATCATAACTGATAGACCACAGTTACGACAGTTGTGTATCTGAAAACGCCACTAAAAAAAGCCCTAAAATATGCATTTAGTCGAGTCGTTTTTAAGACAGCAATTGACGGTCTTAGAAATCCAATGTTGCCGGGCTTTACGGAAGATGTGCCAACTAAAATTATGGCCAGTACAGAAAAGGAAATAATAATGAGTGATATCGAAATCGCACGTAATGCGACAATGAAACCAATTAGTGAAGTCGCTGAAAAACTGGACATTCCAGAGTCCGCGATCATTTCCTATGGCAAAACCAAAGCGAAAATCGATCCGGAGTATCTATCCACGCTAGGTGATCAGCCCGATGGTAAGCTCATCTTGGTAACCGCCATTACACCGACCCCAGCAGGTGAAGGAAAAACAACCACCTCAGTGGGACTCACAGATGCGCTTAATAAGATCGGAAAGAAGTCTATTGTTTGTCTT